>Ga0308175_100003966_pt1 | contig 10327 bp, 9 predicted proteins | sample PhyCR1_3_FD_203893 | JGI IMG/M metagenome (GOLD analysis project Ga0308175, IMG submission 203893) | Soil microbial communities from UC Gill Tract Community Farm, Albany, California, United States - DLSLS.C.R1 | ecosystem: Environmental > Terrestrial > Soil > Agricultural land | place: USA...
CACAGCTGCTCAGGGCTGCCGAGGTCCTGCGGGCGGTTGGCGAGGCTCGCCTGGTAGCGCTCGTCGATCACCTGGTCGGTGATGAGGCCGTCGTCGTGCAGGACGAGGGAGAGGTAGGCGCGCATCTTCTCCCGCGTGGGTCCCTCACCCCCGTAGTAGCCCCGGATGATCTTCTGGCCCTCGCTGGGCATGGGGGTGAACAGCGGGAGTCCGCCGGCCGCGCTGACCAGCACGAGGCGATCGACCACCGCTGCATGGTCCAGCGCCATCGCGATCGCGGCCGCGCCACCCGTCGCCAGGCCGACCACGTGGGCCGAGGTCTCCCCGAGCTCGTGGACGAGTGCGGCGAAGACGCGGGCGTAGAACGCGTAGCGGCCGCCCTCGAACTCCGGCAGCTCCGACTCGCCGTACCCGGGAAGATCGACGATCACGGTCCGGAAGTGGGCGGCGAAGGCCGGCAGGTTCTGGCCGAAGTTCCCCCAGCCGTAGGCCCCTGGCGCGCCCCCGTGGATGAGCAGCAACAGCGGTGCCGGGCCGTCGGGGCCGGCCTCGTGGAGATGGAGGCGGACGCCGTCGGCGACGACGTACCGGGACGTGGACTCGGGACTCAGATCCTGCATCAGGGCCTCACATCGAAGAGTGCCAGCTGCACGGCCAGCGTGGAGTAGTAGCCGACGAGGGTGCTGATCTCGAAGATGCCCGCGTCCCCGAGCGAGCAGCGCAGCAGCTCGACCGTCCGGCCGTCGGGCAGCTCGTGACGCAGGATCGCGCGGGCGAGCTCGAGCGCCACCGCGGCATCGGGGTACCCGGCGGGCGACTCCCCGGCCTCGATCGCCGCGAACGCGGCGTCGTCGACGCCGAGCCGTGCCGCGATCTGCCGGTGCGCCACCCGCTCGTAGTCGCAGTCGTGATGGGCGGCGACGGCCAGGATCACCAGCTCACGTGCGACATCGGGAAGCGATGACGCATACCGCAGCGCCACCCCCAGCCGCTGCAGCGGGCCGCCGACCGCGGGGCTGTGGAGCATCGCGTTGAACGGTCCGGTCAGCCGGCCGCCCGCGTCGACCGGCCCCGCGGGCCGCTCCGCCGACGCGCGTCGCCCGCTGCGGATCTCGTCGTACAACGCCCGCTGGTCGGGCGAGAGGTCCGCGGGCGCGAGCAGCGGGCCCCTAGGCAACGACGACGTTCCGCAGCTCGCCGATCTGCTCGATCCGCGTGACGACCGTCTGCCCCGGGCGCAGGAACACCTTGGGGTTCCGGGCGTTGCCGACCCCCGACGGGGTGCCGGTGAGGATCACGTCACCGGGCTCGAGACGGGTGAACGTCGAGATGTCGGCGATGACCGTGGCCACGTCGAAGATGAACTGGGCGGTGTTGCCCTTCTGCATCACCCCGCCGTCGACCTCGCACACCACGTCGAGACCGGCCGCGCCCGGCGGCAGTTCGTCGTCGGTCACCAGGTACGGGCCGAGCGGAGTGAGCCCGTCCCAGGCTTTGCCCGCGTGCCACTGCCTCGTCCGGTTCTGCCAGTCCCGGACGCTGAAGTCGTTGCTCACCGTGTAGCCGGCGACGTGCTGGAGGGCGCGCTCCCGCGGAATGTTCCGGCCGGGTGCACCGATGACCACCGCCAGCTCCGCTTCCCAGTCCAGCTGGTCGCTGACCGCCGGCATGGGGACGTCGGCGTACGGGCCGCACAGCGAGGCGCTGTACTTGGCGAACAGCACCGGCTGCTCGGGCAGCTCGTGGCCGCCTTCGGCCACGTGCTCGGCGTAGTTGCGGCCCAGGCAGACGATCTTGGGCGGGTTCGGGACGACCGGTCGTAGCTCGACCTCATCCAGCGTCACCGTCGGACCGGGGGCGGCAGCGATGCCCCGCCACTCCGCCAGGGCCAGCAGCGCCCCGAGGTCTCGGTGGGGGAGCAGGACGACCCGGTCGTCGTCGACCCGCGCCGCCCGGGGGCGCCCGCCGACGAACACGGAGGCGAGGCGCATCAGCTGCGTGCCCTGCCACCCGGGGCGCCACTGGTGGCCGGGCCGTCGTCGTTCAGCAGGCGCTCGGCCTCGGCGAGCACGTCGTCGGCGCTCTGGTCGAGGTCGAGGTCCTTGCGGAAGGGCTGGCGCACGTCGAGCGGCACCCGGACGTAGACCTCGACCCGATTGCCCTCCGGATCCCAGAAGTAGATCCCGTAGGCGTTGCCGTGGGTGACTTCCTGCTGGACCGGCACGCCGGCGTCCTTGAACGTGTTGTGGAACTCCAGCAGGGTGTCGAGGTCCTCCACGCGGAAGGAGATCTGCTGGATCAGCTTGACGTCGTCCGGGGCGTTGCGGCCACGGGCGAGGACGAACTCGTGGTGCTCCACATCGGGACGTGCGCTGAGGAAGACGATGCCGTGGTCGAGGTCCTCGTCGGTGATCGTCAGACCGAGCACCGTCGAGTAGAACGCGCGCATCTTCTCCAGGTCGTCGACCCAGATGCCGGTGTGACCGAGCTCCGCGATGGGCATGGGTCCTCCTTGCTCAGAACTTGACCGAGGGCGGAATCGGATGCCCGAAGAAGTCCAGGCCCCAGGCGTGCATGATCGGGTCCTGGACGTTCTGGACGTGGTGGATCGCCGATTGGCTGTCTCGCCACAAGCGCTCCAGCGGCAGGTTCTCGCGCAGGGAGACGCCGCCGGCGATCGCGAACAGCTTGTCGGCGGCGGCAGCCGCGCGGTTGGTCGCCCGCACCTGGTTGCGGCGCACCTCGGCCCGCAGGGACAGCGGGGTGGGGCCGCCGGCCGCGCAGATGTCGTAGCAGCGGTCGATGTCGCTGAGGAAGTGCCGGATGCTGGCGTCGATGTCGGCGGCGGCCTCGCCGAGCGCGGCGAGCTGGAAGGGATCGAGCGAGGACTTCCCGAATCGGCCGTCGCGAGTGCGGGTCAGGTCGACGAACGCGTGCAGCATCCCCTTGCAGATCCCGAGCGTGGCCGCCGAGATCGCGCCGGAGAACATCACGTTGCGCGGCATCGCGTACAGCGGATCCTCCCGGCCGGTGCCTGCGCCCGCCGTGCCTTCGTCGATCTCCAGGGTGTCGATGACCCGGTACGAGGGGACGAACGCGTCGCGGACGATCAGGTCCTTCGACCCGGTGCCCTTGAGCCCGACGACCTGCCAGGAGTCGGCGACGATCTCGTAGTCCGAGCGCGGGAGCACGAAGTGGCGGGCGCGGCGGTCGCTGATCGTCTCCCCGTCGGCCTCGGTGATGAAGCCGCCGATCGTCACCCACTGGCACAGGTCGGTACCCGACGAGAAGGGCCAGCGCCCGTTGAACACGTAGCCGCCCTCGACCGGGCGGGCCCGGCCCATCGGCGCGTAGGGGGAGGCGATCCACGTCTCCGGGTCCTCGCCCCAGATCTCTGCCTGCATCCGCCGGTCGCCGAGCGCGACCTCGTGCGGGTGCACCCCGACGACGCCGGCCACCCAGCCGGCTGCGGGGGAGTGGGAGGCGACCTCGACAACGGTCTCCATGAACTCGGTGGGATGGCCCTCGGTGCCGCCGAAGTCCTTCGGCTGCAGCATCTTCACGACACCGGTGGCGCGCAGCGCGTCCTCGGTGACGGGCGTGAGCTGGCCGAGCCTGTCGCAGTTGGCGGCGTCCTTCTCCAGGATGTCGGCGACGGGGGCGACCCGGTCCGTCGCGGCGCTCATCGCTCGTGACCCCAGTAGTGCGCCGACTGGTAGCGGGTCGGCGTCCACGTGGTGTCGTCGACCTCGATGCCGGCGGTGCCGTACTCGATGCCGGTGCCGCTCGGCGACTGCAGGTAGAACGAGATCATCTTGTCGTTGGTGTGCTTGCCCAGCGTGGCGGTCATCTTGGCGCCGTGTTCCTGCACCGCGTCGATCGCCCGGCCGACGCCGTCGATGTCGACGGTCTCGAGCATCAGGTGGCCGACGCCCTGCGCACGGTTGCGGTCGTCGTTCTTCACCGGCACGTAGGCGAAGGAGTGGTGCCGCGGGTTGCAGTGCAGGAACGTGGCGTCCACGCCCGGGCCGACCTCGATGTGATCGCTGAGCCGGAAGCCGAACACCTCGTGGTAGAGCTTCCAGTACGCCGCCGGGTCCCCGACCAGCTGGAACGCGTGTCCGAGCCCCAGCTCGCGGCTCGCGGTGAAGCGGGTGCCGGTCGGCGAGACGAAGTTGGTGAGTGCGTTGGTCAGGCCGTAGAAGAGCTCGAGCGTGACGAGCCCGTCGGGGTCCTGGAGGCGCACCAGGTCGGTGACGTCGCGGTCCTTGGCAACGGCCGCTCCGGGACGCTCGACGGTGTAGCCGGCCGATTCGGCTCGGGCCGCGAGTTCCGCGAGGTCGTCGGGGCCGCCGACCTCCCACCCGAGGGTGTGGACCCCCGCGGCAGCGCCCTCCTCGATCTGGAGGCGGTACAGGTACTCGTCCATCCGGAGCCGGATCGAGCTGTCGGTGTGCTCCACGACCTGCAGGCCGAGAACCTTCGCGGCGAATGTGCGCCATTCCTCGAGGTCGGCACACCCGAGAATTGCGTAGCCGAGGCTACGAACCGTTGCGCGCATGGCTTCTCCTTCCAGTGTCACGGGGACTTGGTCGGTAGGTTTCCGCGTCACCTCGTGGGTCGCACGCGTGCTGTGCCGCACCGCGGCATGGCCCGCGGGCGGGTGCCGGAAAGAATCAGCGGTCAGCCGGGCCAACCGGGCCGGCCGGGCCAGCCGGATGACGGCGACGCCGTCCGCCGTCCGCCGCCCGGCGTGCGGGGACCCCGGCGGACCGGACTCCGCTCCGGAGGAGCGGAGGCAGTGCGGTGGCGGTCAGGCCTCGCCGACGAGATCTTCCGGCTGCTGGGCGTCGAGGCGCTCGGAGACGACCTGGGCCGCCCGCTGGAGTCCGGTGATCCATTCCTGCACCTGCCGCCCACTGGCACCGCGCCGCAGGTTCGCCAGCCGCAGGGCGATCTGGACCAGGCCCATCGGACCTGGGACCGGGACGACGATGGAGTGCAGGTCGTAGGTGCCGTCCGGCTCGATGTCGGGCTCGTAGAGCGGCGCGGTCTCGCGGATGATCGCGCGGAACCGACGTTCGTGCTCGGGCAGCCGGTCCGCCGAGGAGTAGTCGCGGACGGCGGTGAACATCTCGCGATCGGTGCGCGGGCCCCGCAGCGAGAGCGAGTAGCCCCGTTCCTGAACGCGCTCGAGCTGGCCGATGTAGGCATCCAGGGTCTCGTCGTCGGAGCCCGGCAGCCGAGAGAGCCAGTCGTTCACCGCAACCGAACCGAGGGCCGAGACGAACACCGACCCCAGCGGGGGGATCAGTGGGACCCGGGAGCCGACCGAGACATTGCTGGGCTCCGGTGCTCGCGAGGCCAGCGCCACGAAGACGGCGTTCTGGCCGACCGGGGTCAGCACGCTGCACTCGGCACTGAACTCCTCGGCGACCGCCTCGATCTGGTCGCGGGCGAATTCCGCCAACTCGATGGAGTGGATCAGGTCGGGTTCGGCGCCGGCCACCAGCGAGGGAAGGGAGAACCGGCCGTAGCCGCCCTGGAAGAAGACGAGAGGCAGTGCGGCCTTGACCATGTCGACAGCACCCACGCGACCGATCACGATGTAGTGGTCGCCGGCTTCGACGACGGAGTCGTACGTGCAGTCCATCCAGGCCACCACGTCGTCGAGCACGGGGGCCCCGCTCGGGGCCGGCTGCCAGGCCACCCCGTCGAACCGGTTCGGGCCGCCGGCGGCGAAACGGCGGCAGAGCTGCTCCTGGTCGGCGGACAGCACGTTGACGCAGAACGACGTGCTCTTCCGCAGGAGCTCGAACGTTCCCGAGGTGCGCTGCGGCATGAACGCCACCATCGGGGGGTCGAAGGACACCGGGGTGAACGATCCGACGACCATCCCGATGGGCCCGTCTCCCTCGGTGGCAGCGGTCACGACGGCGACGCCGGTCGGGTAGTGCCCGAGCGTCTCGCGGAAGTTGCGCTGCTCGATCAACGGTCCGGCGGTGTCCGTCGTCGCTGCCTGTGTCATCGCCGTCCCTCGGATCGTGGTCCCGTCGTGAGCGTCACCACCAGAACGGCACCGTAGAACACGATCTGGATCCGGTGACCCGGCTGCCCGCAGGGCAACCATCGCGGCCGACCCGGATCGTAGGTGGCGAGGGTCACACTACGAACCCGGGCGGTCCCGCAGCCAGGCCGCCGTCCCACGGAACGGCACGGACCCGGGTCGCTGGGTCGGGGCGCAGGCCCGTGCCGCCGCGAACCCCCGACGTCGAGGCCCGGACCGCGGGAGTCCAGGGCGGTACGGGTGGCCGGAGAGCCCGGCAACGCCGCTGGTCGCTGTACCGGGGTACAGCGGCCAGTGAGGCGCCCAGCGGTCACCGCATCAGTAGCGGATCCCCGGCGGGATCGACAGGCCGAACAGGTTCCGGCCGTAGCCCTCGTAGACCGGCTCGGCGGCGTTGTTGGCGTGGTTCATCGCGGCATGCATGTCGCGGAAGAAGCGCTGGAAGGGCTGGTCGCGGCGCAGTGATGCCCCACCGGCGTGCAGGAACAGCTCGTCCACCGCCTCCACCGCGCGGCGTACCGAACGGACCTGGTTGCGGCGCGCCTCCAGGCGGACCGAGGCCGGGATCTCCTCGCGCCTCTCCGCCATCTTGTAGATCTCGTTGATGTCGTTGAGCAGTTGGAGGCGGCTCGCCGCGATGTCCGCGGAGGCCGCGCCCAGGGCGGCGAGCTGGTACGGATTGCTCGCCGCCGCCGCCCCCTTGGCATCGACGCGCCGGTGCGCCAGCTCGGTGAAGGTGCGCAGGGCGCCGAGGGCGATCGCGATGCTTCCGCCGGCGATGGCTCCGGAGAACATGATCGAGAACGGCATCCGGTACAGGGCGGTGTCCCGGCCGCGCTCGGCGAGCGTCGCGGGCAGTGCGTCCGCGACGACGACGCGCTCACGGGGGAGGAACGCGTCCTTGATCACGATGTCCTTGCTACCGGTGCCCTCCAGGCCGATGACGTTCCAGGAGTCGGCGACGATCTCGTAGTCGCTGCGCGGCAGGATGATGTGCACACCCGGCTTGGACCTGTCGACGTTCCCGTCGGAGTCGGTCATCAGCGCGCCCAGGATGATCCACTGGCAGTGATCGGTTCCGGAGGAGAACGACCAGCGGCCGTTGGCGATGAAGCCGTCGCCCTCCGGGCGCACGCGGCCCATCGGCGCATACGGCGAGGCGATCCACGTGTCCGGGTCCTGGCCCCACACCGCCTCCTGGACGGAGCGGTCGACCTGGGCCATCTGCCACGGGTGGACGCCGACGACGCTGGAGACCCAGCCGATCGAGCCGGCGTGGGTGCCGATGTCGAGGACCGCCTCGTAGAACTCGACGGGGTGGACCTCGTCCCCGCCGAACTCGACCGGTTGCAGCATCCGGACGACGCCGGACCAGCGGAGCTTCTCGGCGGCCTCGTCGGTCAGCCGGCCGAGGGCCTCGCACTCCGGCCCGTTCGCCTGGAGGAAGTCACTGATCTTGGCGATGCGCTCGCGAGCCTCGGACACGCTGTACTCCCGTTCTCCATGGGCCCCCCTGTCCGGAGGTCCGGACCGACGCTCGGCCATCCCCATGGTGCGAAACCGAGTACGACGGGGCGACGGTGTCGTGCCGGATGGTGAAACGGACGCCCTCAGCGGTCGGCGTTGCGCGCGATCTCGAGGTCTCGGACATGCCCCGCGTAGAGCCGGGAGATCTCGTTCGCGGCGTTCTTCACCCGGGCGGCCAGGGCGGCGGGGTCGAAGCGGCCCGTCGGGCCGGAGGTCGAGATGGCGGCGATCGCCCGGCCGTTCCAGATGATCGGTGACGCGACGCACGTGAGACCGAGTGCGGCCTCTTCGCGGTCGAAGGCGACGCCCATCTCCCGCACCTGCGCGAGCTCCTTGCCGAAGAGACCGGGCGCGGCGATGGAGTGCCGGGTGCGACGCCGCAGACCGTCCTGCAGGATCGCCTCGATCACGTGCCGGTGACCGAACGGCAGCATGGCCTTGCCCAGCGCGGAACACGACGCCGGGATCCGGCCACCCACCACGGTCGGGACCCGCACCGTCGTGTTGCCCTGGATCTTGTCGAGGTACAGGACGTCGGTGCCGTCGAGGACTGCCAGGTGCAGGACCGTCCGGCTGCTCAGGAACAGGTCGGACATGAACGGTGCGGCGATGCTGCGGAGGTCACCGGGTGTGCACATCGGCACGCAGTTGCCCAGCTCGAAGACGTGCTGGGCGAGTTGGTAGTCCGTTCCCTGCCGGATGAGGAATCCACTGGCGGCCAGCTGGTTGAGGAGCCTGAAGGCGGTCGACTTCGGCAGGCCGGTGGTGCGGGCCAGGTCGCTGACGCCGGCGACGGGCCCCACCCGGCGGAACGCGTCGAGCAGCGTGAGAGCCTTGGTGACCGAGGTGTTGACCGAATCGCAGGCGCCACCCTCGCGCTGTTCGGCCTGGTCGCGCGGCTGTGCGGGCATCTCGACCACCGTCACCGTCGTACTCCCTTGTCGGCGCCGTCCGTTCTCCTGCGCCAGTGTGACGCCCGTCGCTGCTGGGCACCAGGGTCCAGCCCCCGTTCGTGCCGCTATGTGGAACGGCACGGCGGGTTCCCGCTCAGTCCGTCTCGGCGGTAGCGGGCTCGCGTGTGCGATCGAGGCAGACCCTGGCGAAACCCTCGGCGGTCGAGACCCGGCGTGCGGCGCTGGTCAGCGCATCGATCCAGCCGAGCACCTCCGCGGCCTCCGCCTGGGCAGGGAGCCGGCAGATCCGGAGCACGAGCTGTACGTCGCCCCCAGGGCCGAACACGGGCGCCACGATCGACTGGACGTCGTACCGCCTCCCTGGCACGAGGTCGACCGGCTCGTAGGCCGGAGCGGCCTCGGCGATCCGCTGCTCGACGCGCCGCGCCCGCTCGGGGGTCACGTCGGCGGCGCTGTACTCCCTGAGGTCGGCGTAGAACTCCGCCTCCGGTCGCGCCCCCACCATGGCCATCGCCCAGCCGCGCTCGCGGGCGACCTCGAGCCGGTGTCGGTAGGCCGCCTCGACCGACTCGTCGGGCGGTCGGATCTGGTCGAGCCAGGCCTGGATGGTCGGCTCGTCCTGCCAGGCGACGTGCAGCTCACCCAGCGGCGGCCGGAGCGGCACCCGGTCCCCGGGCGGGGGATCGATGGGACGGTCGGGTGCTCCGGCTGCGCCCACGACGACGAGGTCGCCGCCGGCCGCGGCCAGCGCAGACGCCTGCGCGCCGAGGTCGTGGGCGAGCTGCTCGAGCTCGCCGCGGGCCGCCACCGCGAGCCGGACTCCGGCGATCAGGTCGCGCTCGGGCAGCGCCACCAGGGATCGGGGCGTGAACCGCCCGTAGCCGCCCTGGAAGTAGAGCAGGGGCTGGACCGGGCGGCTCACCGCGAGGTCGGTGACGCGGCCGAGGACGAGGTGGTGGTCGCCGGCGTCGCGGACGTCGTGCAGGCGGCACTCGATCCAGCCCACCGTGCCGTCGAGGACCGGTGCGCCTCCGGGGGAGCGGGTCCACGCCACCCCGGCGAAGTCGCTCGGTGCGGAGGCGAACCGGCGGCACAGGTCCTCCTGGTCGCCGGCGAGGATGTTGACGCAGAACGTCTCGGCCGTGCGGATCCGCTCGAACGGGGGTGACGAGCGTTCCGGGAGGTAGGCGATCAGCGGAGGCTCGAGCGAGACCGAGCTGAAGGAGCCGATCGTCATGCCGACCGGCTCGCCGTCCGGATCGCACGCGGTCACCACCACCACGCCGCTGGGGTAGTGCCCGAGCACATCCCGGAAGCGGGAATCGTCGAACAACGACTGCTCACCCATCGCGATGCCTGCGCTCTCGGTCGTTCAGTCGTTGCGGATGAAGTCGGTGACCACGCGATTGAACTCCTGCGCGTGCTCGACCTGCGCCCAGTGACCACACCGGTTGATGACGTACAGCCGGCTGTTCGGGATGAGGGCGTTGAGCTTGAGGCCGTTCTCCAGGTGGACGACGCGGTCGTCGCGGCCGTGGATGAGCAGCGCCGGGACGGAGATCCCGGCCAGCAGCTCCTCGGCGGGGAAGTCGCGCGCCGGCCGCGGGCCGGCGAGGAAGTTCGTGGCGTGCTCGGGATGCCGGAGGACGGCTTCGAGGCGCATCCGGGCGCGCTCCTCGGCCAGATCGCCCGAGTCGTAGCTCATGACGTCGACCAACTCGAGCATCGTTGCCAGGCTCGGGTTGCGGTAGCCCTCGAGCAGGACCTTGATGCCCTCCGTGGGGCCGTCCCCGGCACCGAAGAGCTTCGCGCCGGAGGT
>Ga0308175_100003967_pt1 | contig 10326 bp, 9 predicted proteins | sample PhyCR1_3_FD_203893 | JGI IMG/M metagenome (GOLD analysis project Ga0308175, IMG submission 203893) | Soil microbial communities from UC Gill Tract Community Farm, Albany, California, United States - DLSLS.C.R1 | ecosystem: Environmental > Terrestrial > Soil > Agricultural land | place: USA...
CTTCGCCCGCATCCCGCAACCCGCGTCCCTCGTCCCGCGAATGATCGTCGTCGACTCCCTCACCAAACTGTACGGCGACCTCGTCGCGGTCGAGAATCTCTCCTTCGCTGTGGGGCCGGCCGAAGTGCTCGGCCTTGTCGGACCGAATGGAGCGGGGAAGACGACGACGCTCCGCGCGCTCGCCGGCATCATCGCACCGACGCGCGGCCGCATCGCCATCGCGGGTCACGAGCTCGCCCGCGAGCCGGTGGAGGCGAAGCGGCGGCTCGCGTTCATCCCCGATGAGCCGCAGCTGTTCGAGTATCTCACCGTCGAGGAGCATCTGCGCTTCGTCGGACGGATGTACGGCGCGCCCGACGCACCGGCACGCATCCCGGAATTGCTGAAGGAGCTCGAGCTCGAGGACAAGCAGCGCGCCCTGCCGACCGAGCTGTCGCGCGGCATGCGACAGAAGCTCGCCATCGCCTGTGGGCTCCTGCACGACCCCGCCGCGCTCATCCTCGACGAGCCGCTCACGGGACTCGACCCCGCTGGCATGCGGCGCATGCGCGAAACGATCGCCGCCCGCGCCCGGCGTGGCGCCGCGGTGATCCTCAGCTCGCATCTCCTCCATCTCGTCGAAGAGCTCTGCACGAAGCTGCTCGTGATTCACCGCGGCCGGAGCATGGCGTACGGCACGTTCGCTGACATCGTCGCCGAGCGTCCGCAGCTCGCCGGCCGCGGACTCGAGGACGTCTTCCTCGCGCTGACGAGCGAAAGTGATCTATCGCCGCCGACGCCGTGATCGACGCGCTGCTCTATCTCACCCGCACGACGATCAGAAACCGCTTCGCCGTCCAGGCGCGGCGGCTCCGCCAGCCTCGTTATGCAATCGCCCTTCTGCTCGGGGCGGTGTACTTCTGGATCGTCCTCCTCCGGCCGGCGTCGCAGCCGAGCCGGGCGCCGACGTCGCTCTGGAACAACGCCGAGACGATCTCGGCGTTAGGCATCCTTCTGCTCATGCTCGGTGGCTGGGTCTTCCGCGGCGAACGGATGGCTCTCGCCTTCACGCCGGCCGAGGTACAGTTCCTCTTTCCGGCGCCGGTCACACGGCGCGGTCTGATCTCATTCAAGCTCTTCCGATCGCAGCTTGTCATCCTCTTCAATGCCCTCATCTGGGTCTTCGTGCTGCGACGCTCCGGCTCCGTGCTCGCGGCGCCGCTGCGATTCGTCGGCACGTGGATGCTGTTCAGCAACCTCTCTCTTCACCGGCTCGGCGCCGCTCTGGTTCGTACGTCGCTCGTCGAGCATGGGCGCGTCGGATTTCGGCGGCATCTGCCCGCGCTCGTACTCGGCACCGCGAGTGCCGTCGCCGTCTTTCTGATCATCCGCGACGCCGTTCCCGCGATCCGCGCCGCTCGCGGTGCCGGCGAGATTACGCACGCCATCGAGCATGCGGCCGATCTGCCGGCGGCGCGCGCACTGCTCTTTGTCCCGCGTCTCATCGTCGCACCATCGTTTGCGCAAACCACGGGCGCATGGATGCAAGCGGCGGGAGCATGCTTGCTCATGCTGCTCGTGCAACTTGTGTGGGTCATCCAGAGCGATGTTGCCTTCGAGGAAGCGGCGGTGCAGGCCTCCGTGGAGCGCGCGCGCCGGCTGGATGCGCGCCGCCGTCGCTCGAGTCACGCGAAGGTGGGGACAGGCAAGAAGCCCAAGCGTACGCTTCCACTCCGCCCCAGCGGACTTCCCGGCGGGGCCATCGTCTGGAAGAACACGCTGCTTTTGATGCGCACGGGACGCGTCGGCTCGGTCATCGGACTCGCCATCATGGCGATTGTCCTGTCGCTTCCGGCGGTGGAATCGCGCGGCCTCGATGGTCGCTTCGTCGCGATCGCGGCGCTGATGATGGTCGTGCTCCTGATCGTCCTCGGCTCGCGCGTGCTCCAGAACGACTTCCGCCAGGACGCCGAGCACGTGCCGGCGCTCAAGACACTCCCCATCTCCGGTGCGCAGCTCGTCGGCGCCGAGGTGGTGTCGTCGGCCCTCCCGATCTCTGTGCTCCAGATCGCGCTCATGATCGTGGCCTATGTCGCGACGTTAGGCGACGACGCTATTCCTATCTCCCTCGGGCTCCGGACTGGCGTACTCCTGATGTCGCCATTGATGCTGCTCACCGTCAACGCGACCACGGTGACGATTCAGAACGCGGCGGCGCTGCTCTTTCCGGGCTGGGTCCGCGTCACCCCCGTCGTCGGTGGCGGCGTCGAGGCGATGGGACAGGGTATTCTCGTCACGGGCGTGCTGCTCCTCACCTTCCTCGTCGCGTTGCTGCCGGCGGCGGCGGTCTTCGGACTGGTGTGGTGGCTCCTGGCGCGCCTGCCTAACGGCTGGATCGTCGCGCTGCTGGCGGCGGCGACCGTTCTCCTTGCCGAAACGTGGTTGGCGGTACGCGGTCTGGGTCGGCGCTTCGAGAAGCTGGAACCGACAATGTCATCCTGAGCGAAGCGAAGGATCTGATCGAGCTGAGGTAGATCCTTCGTCGCTTTGCTCCTCAGGATGACCACAGTCCCTAACGCCTTGCTTCCTGAAACAGATTGATGCCCGCTCCGATGAGCAGAGAGACCGTACCGTTCAGCACTGCGCTGCGTATGCGGTCGCTATCGCTGGGGCGCCACGATGCCTGGGCGAAGCTGCCCACGTAGGCGCCGACGATGCGAGGGATGGCGATGGGATGCCGGCGGCCCGGCATCGGATCGGTGACACTCCCCCACAGAGCCCAGCGCACCCGATTCCAGGCGCCGCGGCACGGACAACGCTCGTAATCGAGTGGGCGGTGCAGCGCTGCCGCGAGCGCCTCGGTCGTCCCCTCCTGGATGACGAACTCGCCGACGTCGGAGGCGGCACGCTTGCGATAGCCGTCCCACCCTTTCTCCCACTCCGGCGGCTCGTTGCGCACCTGATCGATCCCGCCGAAGAGCAGTCCCATCCCCGTGCCGTAGATCAGATCGCGTCCGAAGCGGTTGAGTCGCGTCGACGAGTCGCGCCCGACGCGCACCTGTGCCCCTGCCGCCGCCGAGGTAACGCAGAGCATGACCGCACCGAACACCAACGATCGACAGACTCGGCGCCGCATTCAGTTTGCGACCGCGTATCCGGAGAGGTGTCCCGTCGAGAAGGTGATGCGTCTCGACGTCTTGTCATCGCTGCCGCCCATGTCCTCGAGTAGCTGCTTCGTCACCGGATCGATGTGCCAGACGTGTAGCGTTTGCTGATCGAGGTCGCTGCGCGTGCAGCGCGAGTAGTCGATCGTGACCGAGACGGGCTGCTGGAAGAGGAAGGAGGTAAATCCCACCGCGGTGACGTCGATCTCCATGTACCGCGACGCGGGGATCGTCACCTGGAGCAGCGTCGGCGCCGTCAACGCACCGCTGGGAATGGAGATGCTCGTTCCGCCGAGCTGAATGACGCCGCCGAGAAGGCCGACGACGGCCGAGGTCGTCGTCGTCTCATTCGACGGGCATTCGACGAGCGAAGGCGACGTGCCGTCGCTCCGCGTCGCCGATGTCACCGGCGCCGTGGCACGCCCCTCGCCGCAGGATAGCCCCATGAAAGCGACCGCCGCCGTGACGACAAAGCTCTTGAAACGACCTTTCGACCTTGCAGACATCGCGAGACGAAGTGTTTGGGTGGCGGGGCCCGTGTGGTCGGATGGCGGGCAGCCTCTCAGGTGCAACGGACGTGCCTGATACGAACGAGCTGATCGACGAAGGGACTGCGGCCGAGCGTATCGGACTTCTCGACCGAGCCGAGTCGTGCTTCGCGCAGGCCGCGGCGAGCGACGATCCGATGCTGCAGGCGATTGCGCTCACGAAGCTCGCCGACGTCCATCGATCGCGGGCGAAGTGGGACGTCGCCCTCGAGGCCGCGCGGCGGGCTCAGTGCGTGGCGAAGTCGATCGGCGCGAAAGCCATCGTGGACGACGCGATCGTGGCCGAGGCGAATGTCCTCATGTGTCGGGGCGATTTCGTCGGCGCCACCACGGTCTTCGAGTCCCTGCTCGCGACGGCCACGGACCCGCGCCTGCGAGGCGTCATCCTTCAGAACCTCGGCTCCATCCTCGCGCAGAAGGGCCAGCTCGGCGCCGCCGAGCGCGCGTTCTCGGAGTCCTACGGCTTCTTCCGCCAGGCTGGCTATCGCCGCGGCGAAGCCATCGCCCTGAACAATTACGGCCGCGTCGCGCTCGACCGGCAGAATACCGCGCTCGCCGAGCAATTGCTGGAGGACGCGCTTGCGATCGCGAGAGACGTCGACGACGGAGACCTCGTCGCGCTTGCGACGTTGAACCTCGCCGAAGCGATGGCGCAACGCGGTGAAAACAAACGAGCGCGCGACCTTGCCAGTGCGGCGTTCGGCCACTTCGGCGGCTGCGGAAACCGATGGCGGCAGGTCGAATGTTTGCGTCTTCTCGGCGCGCTTCACGAGCGCGAGGAATGTTTCGAGGACGCTGAGCGGTGCTATGACCGGAGCCTCACGCTCGCGCACGAGATCGACGCGCAGGGCGAGATTGCCGCCGTGCGCGACGCGCTCATTCGCGTACGGCACTCGCGGCGCGACCGTCAGTGACCACTTGTGAATCCGTACGCGCGGGCGAGGGGTAACCGGCCGCTCGGGGGTGCGTCAACCGTGGGTAACGGCCACCTCGAGGAACGCGCGGAGCTCTTCGTCCGTGCAGTTCGGCCAGCATTCGGGGATCCCGTCCAGGGCGCGTTGCTCGGATGGCTCGAGGAACGAGGGACGGGAGAAGATCAGGAAGCGCCCGCGCTCCGCATCGTGCGTCTGCGCGTCCACGGTCCAGACTTCGCCGGTGCCGTCACGAAAAACGAGACCGAAAGCCATGGCTACTGGCGTTTATCCGCGACGTGGTCGTGTCGAGCGCGTGCGTGTGGCGTACAGGATGCGTAAGAGCGTCGACATGGAGCAGCGAACGACACAAACGAATGTTCCAACTGGCGAATCGCCAGCTGCGACCGCGGCGCGCGAGCGCGCGGTGTCCTCGCTCGGTCGGCTCGAGCACGGCCAGCGCGACGCGATGGACGAGCTGAGAGAGGCATTGTGCGGCTATGTCGGGGCATTGCGTCAGGAAGGATGGACGCGTGAGGCGACGCTGGCAACCGTGCGGACGCTGATCGGGACGCCGGTGACGCCAGACGGCGCCCTCGCTCTCACGCCGATCGTGCGCGATGCACTCGCCGAGCTCACGCTGCAATGGTGCCAGGCCGAATACGATCGGCTCGCCGCGGCGGCCATGGCCTAACGAGATTCGTCAATCCGCCATCTCGGCGGCGCCGAAGACGATCGTCAGCGCGCGCGAGACGCCCCGGGATCCGTCGGTGTTGTCGAACCACTCGGTCTGGGTGTGTGCGTCGCCGCCGCGGCCGCCGGCACCGATAGCGATGGCCGGAATACCGCGCGCGATCGGAATGTTCGCGTCCGTCGAAGCCGTGGCGACGTCCGGATCCCGGCCGACGAGGCGCGTCGTCGCCAGGGCATGCTTCACGAGCGGATGCTCGACGGGCGTCTCGCCGCACGGCCGCGTGCCGATCGGCTGAATCGCCATCGAGAGCGGCCGCGTGCCTAACGCGCGGCGCCCGCTCTCCTCCTCGCACGCGGCACGGGACGCGAGGTGGATCTCCCGCTCGTACCGATCCAGCATCTCTGCCGATGTCGATCGGAGATCGATCTCGAGCCAGGCATGGTCCGGAATCGAGTTCACGGAGATGCCGCCGCCGATGCGCCCGACCGAGAGCGTCGTTCGCGGCTCCAGCGGCAGGCGGAGCGCCGCCAGCCGCGCCGCCGCTCCCGCGGCGGCGTGGACCGCGTTAGCCGAGCCGAAGGCAGCCCAGCTGTGTCCACCGCTCCCGACGAAGCTCACGCGAAAGCGGCGGCTTCCGAGCGCGCGCGTGACGATGCGCTCGTCGCCCGCACCGTCGATGGCGATCATCGCGGCGGCGTCGCGGCCCCGGTCGTCGAAGTAGCGTTTCGCGCCGCGGAGATCGCCGAGACCTTCTTCGCCCGTCGTCGCCACGAAATCGATCGGCCGCTTCGTGGCCAGGCGAGTACCGTCGATCTCTTCGGCGATGGCCAACATGACGGCGAGTCCGCGGCTGTTGTCGTTGATGCCGGGGCCGATGAGCCGATCGCCGTCGCGTCGCACGCTCAGCGACGTGCCGCGCGGGAAGACGGTGTCGAGATGCGCGCAGACGACGACCGGCGCCAGCTCCCGTCGACCCGGCCGTCGCCCGACGACATTTCCCGCGCCGTCGATCTCGACGTCACGCAGGCCGAGTGCGTGGAAGCGTGACGCGACGTACGCACCGCGCTCCGCTTCCTCCCCCGTGGGCGCCGCAATCTCGGCGAGCGTGATCTGCGCGTGGAGAATCGCGTCGTCGCGGCCGGCCAATCGCGCGCGCGCGGGTGCCAGCGCACGAAACGTCGCCACGCTGTCCACGGGCGTGCGTGTGCCTCGCGCAGGGCCGTGTGAGGACATGCCTTGATTTGAACCGCGCTTCGATCGGGACGCAAGTGGGTAGATTGCGCGATTCACCGGACGAAACCATTCGTGAGATGAACCGACCGACGCCTCGTCTGAGCCGGAACGTGTACGCGCTGACCGCCGTGAGCTTCTTCACCGACGTGTCGAGCGAGATGATCTATCCGCTGCTCCCGGCCTTCCTCACGCTCACCCTCGGCGCGAGCGCGAGCTTCGTCGGTGCCATCGAGGGTGCCGCGGAAACGACAGCGTCGCTCCTGAAGCTCGCGAGCGGGTGGTGGTCCGATCGCGTGCAACGGCGCAAACCGCTCGTGCTTGCGGGCTATACCATCGCGTCGATCATGCGACCCCTCGTCGCGATCGCGCAGTCGGCATCGCAGGTACTCGTGATTCGCGTGTGCGACCGGGTTGGTAAGGGAATTCGAAACTCGCCCCGCGACGCGCTGATCGCTGACTCCGTCGATCCCGCCATTCGCGGCAGGGCCTTCGGCTTCAACCGCACCGGCGACCACACCGGCGCGGTGCTCGGCCCGTTGATCGCGTTCGCGCTGGTGCAGTGGATGCGCGTCGACGTACGGACCGTATTCTGGTGGGCGGTCGTGCCCGGCGCGCTCGCGGTGCTGACGGTGCTCTTCGGCGTGCGCGAGGTCTCGAGGAAGGGCGCCGCGCCGCGCCCCGCGCCCATCGATCTCGCGCAGCCGCTCGGCGCGCGGTTCTGGGGGGTGCTCGGCGTGATCCTGATATTCACGCTCGGCAACTCCACCGACGCATTCCTGCTTCTCCGGGCACAGCAGCTGGGCGTTCCGGTCGCGCTCGCACCGATCCTCTGGGCGTTTTTGCATGTTGTAAAGTCGCTGTCGAGCGTCCCGGGTGGCGCGCTGTCGGATCGTGTCGGTCGCAAGCCGCTCCTTGTTGCGGGGTGGCTCCTCTACGCGGCGGTGTATTTCGCCTTCGGCCGCGCGTCATCGTCGTGGCACGCGTGGGCGCTGTTCGGGGTGTACGGAATCTTCTTCGGCCTCACCGAGGGCACGGAACGCGCGCTCGTGACGGACATCGTTCCGTCCGGCCGCCGCGGCACGGCCTTCGGCTGGTACAATCTCACGATCGGTCTCGGCGCGCTCCCCGCGTCGGTGCTCTTTGGCGCGATCTGGGATCACAGCGGCTCTCGCGTCGCGTTCGATTTCGGGGCGGGGCTGGCATTGGCCGCCTCGTTAGGGATCGCGGTGGTGCCGATCCTCGGCGCGACTCGGCCCTCTCGTTCCCACAGATAGCTCCTCTCACTTCCGGCTGGCGAACACATCGCCGACCGCACCGTTGGGCGGTTGAACATCGCTCACCAACGAGCCCGGACGATGCATTCTTTTGGCACGACCTCCGTCGGCTTCGGTGCGAAGAGCGCCGCCGGCACGTCGTGCAACAAGGACTAATCCTCCGGCTCGTTGTGCCTACACAACAATGAGCTCTCGACGGTCCCCGGCGCCCACCATCAGCAGCACCTCGACCCCGGCCGCTCGTACCGGGCCTGTAGCCGCTCCGCAAGGAATCGCTCGCGGCTCAGCGGAGCACACCCCGGGTGTTGCTGCCGCATGTGCGCGAGGTACCCCTCGTAGTCCGGGACGCCGATGACGCGCCTAACGACATTCGCGGCCCGCCGAGCCCATCGAAGCGCCGAGCGCATGGTCAGTCTCCCGCGACGGCGACGCGCGCCTGGAACGGCACCTCGGTCGACGTCGCCGGCTTGTGGCCGCGCAAGACCGCTGCCCATTCGCGAATGCTGTCGGCGAGGATCACGAGCACGGATATCATGAAGAACGCCGCTACTCCCGCGTCGAGATAATCGTTGAACGCCATCCGCAGTGCGTCGCCGGCCGTCTGCACACCGGCCGGGAGCGCGCCCGCCGCGGCGCCGGCGCGCAGTACGGCGGCGTGGGCGAGGAATCCGAGCTTCGGATCGGAGGAGAAGATCTTCGCCCACCCCGCCGTCATCGTGACGATGACGAGCCAGGCGAGCGGCACCAACGTCACCGGGGCATAACGGGCTCGACCCATCTTGATGATGACCGTCGTCCCAACGCAGAGTGCCACGGCGGCGAGGAGCTGATTCGAGATGCCGAACAGCGGCCAGAGCGAGTTGATTCCGCCGAGCGGATCGATCACGCCCTGATAGAGAAAGTGGCCCCACATCGCGACGAAGACGGCGCTCGTGATCAGCACCGCCGGGTACCACGATACCTTGCCTAACGGCGCCCAGACGTGCTTGCCGAGGTCCTGGAGCATGAACCGGCCGACGCGCGTTCCGGCGTCGAGCGTCGTGAGGATAAACAGCGCCTCGAACATGATCGCGAAGTGATACCAGAGCGCCATGGCTCCGCCGCCGCCTAACGCGCGTGAAAAGAGGTGGGCCATGCCCACGGCGAGGCTTGGCGCGCCACCGGTGCGCGAGAGGAGCGACTTTTCGCCGACCTGCTGCGCGAGCTGAGTCATCTCCGCCGGATCGAGCGTGAAGCCCCAATGCTGCACGGCCACCGCCGCGGTTGCCGCCGTGGTCCCGATCGCGCTCGCCGGCGCGTTGATCGCGAAATAGACACCCGGCGTCAGCACGCACGCCGCGATGAGCGCCATGATCGCCACGAGCGACTCGATGAGCATGCCGCCATACCCGACCATGCGCGCGTCTGTCTCACGCTCGAGGAGCTTGGGCGTCGTGCCCGATGCGATCAGCGCGTGGAAGCCGGAGACGGCACCGCAGGCGATCGTGATGAACGCGAACGGGAATACTTTCCCGGCGAACACCGGGCCCGTACCGTCCGTGAACTGCGTGAGCGCCGGCATGTGGAGCGGCGGCAGCACCAGTACGATTCCCAACGCGAGCGCGATGACGACGCCGATCTTCACGAACGCCGACAGATAGTCGCGCGGCGCGAGCAGAAGCCATACGGGCAGCACCGACGCGGCGTAGCCGTAGATCATCACGGCGATCGCGAGGGTGACGCCGCTCAGCGTGAATAGCGGCGCGAGCGCGGCGTTCTCGGCCACGGCGCGGCCGGCGTAGAGCGCGACGACGAGAAGGACGAGTCCAATGGCGCTCGCTTCGAGCACGCGCCCCGGACGGATCCACCGCAGATAAACGCCCATCAGCATCGCGATCGGAATCGTGAGGCCGATCGTCACGGTGCCCCACGGGCTCGATTGCAGCGCTTTCACGACGACGAGCCCGAGCACGGCGATGAGAACGATCATGATGCCGAGGACCGCGACGAGCGCGGTGAATCCGCCCACCGGACCGATCTCCTCACGGGCCATCTGGCCGAGTGTCTTGCCGTTGCGCCGCACCGACGACGCGAGAATGACGAAGTCCTGAACGGCGCCGCCGAAGACCACGCCGACAATGATCCAGATCGCCCCGGGCAGGAACCCGAACTGCGCTGCCAGCGTCGGACCGACGAGTGGCCCCGGCCCGGCGATGGCAGCGAAGTGATGCCCGAAGACGATCCATCGATTCGTCGGCACGTAGTCGCGCCCGTCGTTCAGCACCTCGGCTGGCGTCGCGCGATTGGGATCGAGCGCGAATACCTTCGCGGTGATCAGCTTGCTGTAGAAGCGATACGCGACGAGATAGCTGCAGACAGCGGCCGTGAGCAGCCACGCGGCGTTGATCGTCTCGCCGCGCGAGAGCGCGAGCCACGCGAGCGCGCCGGCGCCGGCGAGCGCGACGACGGTCCAGACGATTGCGGATCCGAGCTTGGACATGATCCAATGCACTCCGATGAGTGGCCGAGCGTGCGCAAAATGCC
>Ga0308175_100003969_pt1 | contig 10325 bp, 4 predicted proteins | sample PhyCR1_3_FD_203893 | JGI IMG/M metagenome (GOLD analysis project Ga0308175, IMG submission 203893) | Soil microbial communities from UC Gill Tract Community Farm, Albany, California, United States - DLSLS.C.R1 | ecosystem: Environmental > Terrestrial > Soil > Agricultural land | place: USA...
TGATACCAGATAGAAGGCATATCCTGCCACACCATGATGCCCAGTTTATCGCACCAGTAATACCATCGCTGCGGTTCGGTTTTCATGTGCTTGCGAATGAGGTTAAAGCCAGCTTTTTTAGCTTCTTCAATATCAAACTTCAGCGCATCGTCGGTAGGTGCGGTGTAAATTCCATCGGGCCAATAGCCCTGATCGAGTAAGCCAAGCTGCAACAAAAACTTGCCGTTCAGCAACGCTCTTTTTACGCCCTTTACTTCACCCAATGCAATAGAACGCATACCAAAATAGCTGCTTATTTCATCCATCACAGTCCCTTTATTATCTTCCAACTGTAATTTTAAATTGTATAAAAAAGGATGATCGGGAGACCATAAAACGGGATTGGGAATTGCAATATCGAACGACTGATTAGTAATGCCCGAAGCATTAACGGTAGCTATCTTATCTCCCGATACAACAGCAGCCACACTTAGGCCTGCTGCATTGGAAACTACCTGTATGTGCAGCTTTTCATTAGCCACATCAGGCGTTAACCGGATATCAGCAATATAATGTTCAGCTACCGGTTCCAGCCATACTGTTTGCCAGATACCGGAGGTAAACGTATAATCGCCCCGCAGTCCGTTTTTACCAGAAACAGATCTGCCATCATTTTTATCCTGCACGCCAATAGTAAGGGTGTTATTACCTGGCTGTAACAATGGCGTAATATCAAAGCTAAAAGCATCGTAGCCTCCAATGTGCGTACCCGCTTTTCTGCCATTGACAAATACTACTGTTTCGTAATCCGCCGCACCAACATGCAGCAATACCTGCTTTCCCTTCCATGATGCAGGAATAGTAACCACTTTACGGTACCACATATTTATTTCCTGCTTTCTTTCGATGCGGGACAAATAAGCCTCCGGCGGATAAGGCACGGTTATTTTTTCAGTGCTGTTATTAAAAGAAGGCGGCTGCGTAGCTGTAGTGGCATCTTGCACATCTTTACCACCTATATAATCCCATTTGCCATTTAGATTCAGCCAATCCGCCCGTTCCAGTTGTGGGCGCGGATATTCCGGAAACGGAACAGTAGCTTTCATTGCAGCTTCCGTCCATGGCGTGGACATTACTGTTTGCTGTTGTGCAAAAGCACTGCTCATCCACAATACAATAACAGCAGCCAGCAATAATCTTCTCATGGTAATTATTTTAATAGTTTTTGCCACAAAGGCACAAAAACAGGAATTAATTTAAGTGTTTAAACGACCGCGGTAAACAACGTAACTACACAGAGCAACACAATAATAACCTTGTGTTGCTCTGTACCGTAAGTGCCGCTGTGATTTACCAATTACTCGGGCTTAATACTATACAATCTCGTATTATCTGCATTCAATTTCTCTAATGGCATTTTCATCACCTTGCGGTCGTAGGTCATAAAGCCGTTTATTTCGCCTTCCACATCGGTGGTTTGCGTATATACTGCTGCCGATAATCCCAATGGAATTAATTCTCCCAGTTTATTGGTAAGCGTTTGATAGCGCATAAACAAGCTGTCGTTGCTTTTGAAGGTTTGATAACCCCAGTTTCTTTGCTGCCAGGTATGATTATCCACCGGCAAACCCAAACCTCCAAACTCGCCGCACACCACTGCTTCTTTTCCGCCAAATAATTCCGGACGCGGCATGGCAGGATCGGGATAACTGTGCAGGTCCAGGATGTCGCCAACAGCATAAAAATTACCGCCGCTGGCACTGTTTACCAGTCGGGAAGGATCTTTTTGCTTTGTCCAGTTAGCTATTTCAATCGTTTTAAATTGCCCCCAAGCTTCGTTGAATGGCGTCCATACAACAATGCAGGGGAAATTGTGCAACACGTTCATAATTTCATTCCATTCCTTACGGTAATAGCCTTCCGATTCCGCTGTACGATCTCTATCAGTTGCCCTGCCTATTACACCGGGACGGTTTTCCCAATGGTTGCCCAGGTCGCCGCTCGGCATATCCTGCCATACCAGCATACCCTCTTCATCGCAGTAGCGGTACCAGCGCGCCGGCTCTACTTTGATGTGCTTACGGATCATATTAAAGCCCATTGCTTTGGTTTGTACAATGTCAAACTTCAGGGCGGCATCTGTAGGGGCAGTGTATAAACCATCGGGCCACCAGCCCTGATCTAAGGGGCCAAATTCAAAAAGAAACTGGTTGTTTAGCATCATCCGCTGAACACCATTTTTATCAGGCGCAAGGGATATTTTGCGCATGGCGAAATAACTTTTTACTTCATCCACTACTTTGCCCTTACGCATTACACTTACTCTTAAATCGTACAGGTGCGGGTTGGATGGCGACCACAATTCGGGATTGCTGATGTTGAGTGTAATAGCCGTATCTTTTGTAGTTTGCTCGGCTACGGTGGTATTGTTGTTCAGCGCAGTAAAACGAAGTTCATCGCCGGGCTGCATATTTGGTATGGTGGTGCTTACAGCCAGCGTGCTGTTGTCAACATTGGGCGTTTGTTTGGTAGATGCAATATAGGTTTGCGGCACGCTTTCTACCCATACTGTTTGCCAGATGCCGGTAACTGGTGTGTACCAAATACCACGCGGGTCTATCCTTTGTTTGCCGGTTGGTTGAGGACCTTCATCGGTTGGGTCCCATACGCTGATGGCAATATCCTGTTTGCTGCCTTTTTTCAGAGCGTCTGTTATATCTATTGTAAAGGGATCGAAGCCACCTTCGTGCGTACCAGCTTTCGTTCCATTTACATACACATCGCAATGCCAGTCCACGGCACCAAAATGCAGTAATATGCGGTTGCCATTGGTTTTAGCAGGAAGAGTAACGGTTCTTTTGTACCACAACACACTGTCTTTACCCACTGTTTTGCCTACGCCGGATAAAGCAGATTCTACTGCAAAAGGCACTAAAATATTGCCCTGCGTAGCGGCTGGAATAACGGTCTGCTGGTCTTTGGGCAAAATGGCGTATTGCCACAAGCCGTTGAGGTTGGTCCAGTTGCCACGTACCAACTGCGGACGCGGGTACTCCGGTAACACATTGGACGGATTTACACTGTCTGCCCAGGGCGAAGTAATTTTATCGCCGGCAATATGCCAGGCAGTTGCCTGCGCTATCACAAGCGTACAGGCAAAAAAATGCAAACAGGTAATGAGCAATAATTTTTTCATAAAGTAATCTTGTTATTAAAATGAATAAACAACGTTTATCAATATTGGTTAATATGATGCAATCAGTTTAATTCTCTTTTGCCTCACGTATTTTTCTCTCTTTTAAAGTGCATTGGAACTTTTATTATTTAAAAGTCCCGAATTTTAGTAGCACACTGTTGCCGCCTTCCGGCCTTTTTTCAGCGCTCACTACGCCTACTTCATTTTTATCAAATACATACATAGCCGGCCAAAGCGAATGGTTAAATGCACGATTGATCGTTTGCCAGTGTAAACCAAAATCTTTACTTCGTGAAATGTTGCTGCTATTGGATGTTACTAACAGGTTGCCGTTTGGCAACGATACCACATAAGGACCGCCTAACTGATCTATTATGGGCGTTCCCAGGCCTGTTGGCCAGCTAATGCCATCGTTGCTTTTTTTGTAATAAATATTACATTTTTCTGGTCCGCATATCTCGTACACAATGATGTATTCTCCGTTTTTCATCTTTGTCCACACCGGCATTCCGGGGCGCGATGCGTTATGCCCTTCTTCATATGCTACCCAGCTTTCCTTACCCCAGGTTTTACCACCGTCACCTGATGTTTTTTGGGCAATGATCTGACTGTACGATGGTGTTTCACTCACGTGTTTTTCGTTAGCATACATCACTGATATCCGGCCATCGTCGAGTAAATACAAATGAGGCTCGTACGCTCCTTTATCAGGATGTCCCAGTTCACCCGGCTTTCCTTCATTACTGTCAATGGTACTCAAATACTGCCAGCTTTTGCCGCCGTCCGTGCTTCTGTAAACAGGTAAACGATACGATTCCTGCCAGCGAACAGAGCGGCAGGCTAATAAAATGGAACCATCTTTTAATTGAATAAGTTGCGCATTATCTAAGTCTCTGCCTGCATCTTTAATGGAAGAAAATACCGTCCAGTGTTTGCCGCCATCGCTGCTTTTAGATATTTGTAGCTGGAGCCCGCCTGTACTGTCTTTTCTATATCCTTTGTTGGTGGAAACCGTATAGCCGGCAAGCCAGGTACCATCATTTAAATGTAACAATCGTGCATACTCACTGCCATAATGCCCGTAAAAGCCCCAGGTACTATTGGCGCCGGCAGGTATTGGCTCGTTGCTGATAACCACCGTTTGCTGCCAGGTAATAGTATCAGCAGCTTGCGCATGGCATAGATTATTACTGATTTTTAAGAGTAAAAGGAGTAATAATATTTTCTTCATAGGCTATTGAAATGCAATTTGACGGTAAGCGAACAAAAGCCGCCCCGCTCAACACGGGACGGCTGATATTGATATCAATTTAGAAAGTAATCTTAACCAGCGGAGAGAAAATAAGATCCTCTACATTAGCCATTTTAAGGCCGATACGTGCAAACACATAATTCTGAGTAGGCACTAATGCCGGAACTGTTACACTCAACTGTATGTTGTTATCGTCCGAAATGTCGGCACCTGCTATGCTTGCATTAGCCACATTATTAACGCCGGATACAAACTGTGTACTGTTTATATACAAAGCCACATATTCCACATCTTTTGCATTGGCATCGTTGATGATTTTTTCCAGGCTACAAGAAGCATTTATAGTATTGCTGCCAGCAGCGGTAATCTGTGCATTCCTTATCATGTAGTAAGGCGTTACCTCAAAATCTGCAGTCTGATTGCCATTTACCGTTAAGGATAAAGAATCCGGAGCACCGGCAGCCGTTTGCTTCCATATAAAAGGACCATCACCACTGGGTATGGTAAGTTTGTAATCCCCATTAAAAAGTAAAGCGGAATAGCTGCCATCCTGGGCAAAGGTTTCATCCGTAGAAACAGGTCCTACACGGCCAAACCCATATTGAAAGATTTGAAAGTGCACTGCATTTCGCTCTACATATATGGTATCTCCCTGGTATAGCAGGTGACCTGTTAAAGAGGAAGAGGGAGGATCATAGTTATCCTTTTTACAGGAAAATATCGTAGCTGCCAAAATGAGCGCAAATAAATATTGAAATAAAATTTTCATAATTCGAATGGTTTAAAAGATTATTGATTTGGCTGTTGTATAATCTTAGGATTAGCACCGATTACGCTACTACCAATAGCAGTGTAGTAATTGCCTAACAAGAAGCGGTTAGCACCTGTTACAAGCGCTGGTAATACTTCTTTGTATATCCATTTAAAGTCTTGAGGCTTTGCGGGATCGCTTACATACTTGTAAGGCCATAAGCCCCAGGGTTGCGTACTATTTTGAGTGGCAGAGCCGATATTATTTTTCAACTCACCGAGAGTCGTAGGCGTTCCATCCCATACAACATGAGCCAGTCTCCAGCGCTTCATATCATAAAAGTAATGTCCTTCAAAAGCCAGTTCTACCCTGCGTTCATGAACAATACGGTCGAATGTAATTTGGGCAGCAGTTAAAGGTATGGTCAGGCCGGCACGGGCACGCACCTGATTCATATAATTGGCAGCTAAATCTGGCTGTCCCAGCTCAAATGCTGCTTCGGCTGCATTCAGCAATACTTCAGCATAACGATAACGAATGAAAGCTACTGCACTGCCCTGACCTCTTCTACCAGAACCAACGGTTGGATCGAGATACTTACGGACATAAAAACCCGTTTGTGTTCTGAATTCCAAGCCATTTACAGGTCCATCTTCCCCTACTACCTGGATAGCAGGTCCACCGGGATATAATGGTTGCGCATGCCCCGACTCATCGCTGGATACAATTTTGCCATCGGGCAACTGGTAACCTGCCCAGATGTCTAAAGTACCACCTTTAAAAGTGCCGTTTGGCAGCAGAATGGTACCGGCGAGGCGTGCATCTCTATCAGCAAAAATTTGTCCCTGATCATCGTACTTTACAGGATTACCTGAAGCATCTGTTGTAGCAAAAGGTGCGAAGGTGTTGTCCAGCTTTTCGTATTGTTCAGCCAGATTGAGGGATGGGTCTAAACGTCCGGCATCGCCGCCTTCTTCTGAAATGGAATAAGGCTGGTCGTTAACAGTGAAATTGTGCACTTTACCACCAACTTTAAAATCTTCGTAAAGAATAGTTTCTGAGCTGGCCTTATCCAAAAACAGGTTGGCAAAATTATCCGATAGGTCGCCGCCGGTATTATATAGTTTATAAGCACCTGCTTCGCCATTGATAATTTCCTGTGCAGCGCGCAATGCAATGGTATAATAATTAGTTGCTTTACTTGCGTCAATACCTACTTCACCTCCAGGCAGCTTAACTCCTGGCGTTCTGATAGCTCCGTATTTGGCAATAGAGCCTGCATATAATGCAGCCCTTGCTTCCATGGCCAATGCAGCGCCTTTGCTGGCTCTTGATTTTTCATTAACGTCAGCAGGTAAGTCATTTTTAATAGCTTCTGCTTCGTTAATAACAAAATCGTAAATATCCGATTCTTTTGCACGGGGCTGTTGCAGATAAGTAGGATCACCTTTGTAATCATACACCAGCTCGCCAGTAACTAAAGGCACACCACCATAGCGTTTTACCAATTCAAAATAGAAATTAGCTCTTAAAAAGCGGCCTTCAGCATAAAATCTTGCTCTGTCGCTTTCAGAAAGTGCAGTAGAGGCACTGTCTCTTTCCAAAAACAGGTTGAGGTCGCGGATGTACTGGTAGCTTGCAAACCAATCTACACCCCAACTATCAAATGGCCAACCGGTTCTTTGAACGATGTTGGCGCTACCATTTTCAGAAGGAAAGCTTTCGCTAAAATCGGCAAAGCTTCCCCATCCATTATCCAGCCCGCTAAAGTCCACCTGCCGGTTATATAAATCACCCAGTACAGACAACACCAGCGAAGGATCAGAGAATACCTGGTCATTCGTTAAAAAGGTGGTTGGCTGCACATTTAAGAATTCATTGTCGCTTTTTTTACAGCTCCATACTCCTATGGCAAGGAGCGCAACTGCTGTTATCGAAAATATCTTTTTCATCTAAAAAATTTTTTATAATAAATTATAAAGACAGGTTAATGCCCACATTAATAACCCTGTTTTGCGGGAACTGCAAACCATTGTCGTCTACTACTTCCGGGTCTACTTCAAATTCCTTCAGGTTGTCTATAGAGAACAGATCGTACGCATTGATATACAATCTTGCACGCTGTATTTTAACTCTTTGCAATATAGACTGCGGAATAGAATAGCCTAACTCCATCGTTCTTGCCCTGAGGTAACGAACATTGTGCAGCCAGAAAGTAGAGTTAGCGTTATAATCGCTATGACCTGTACCTATATTATAGCGGTTTGCAGGGTATTTACCTGGAATCCATTCGCTGTTTGGATCGTAAATATCAGCACGATGCCACCTGTCTTCGAAAATGGAATTCAGGTTACCATTGTTCTGGAATGCCCATCTGGTTTCCCAGTTCTGGAACCATGAGTAACCTGCTGCGCCTGAGAAATCGGCAACAAAATCGAAGCCTTTGTATGCAGCACTCAAGGTAAAGCCGAAGTTAATCATGGGCTGTGCACCATAAGCAAAACTGATTGGGCGCTGGTCAAGGCTATTGATCTTTTTATCACCATTTATATCCTGGTAAATCAAATCGCCGGGTAACAAAGTTCTGTTGCCTTGTCCGTCAATATCCACATCGTAGTTATTAATTTGCTCCTGCGAAGTAAACTGACCTGTAGTAATATACCCCCAGTCTTTATCAGTAAACCTGTTTTCGCTGGAATTGCGGTATTGATCCCATGAATTAAGGAAGGTTGGCTTGTAAGAATTTAAAAATTTAGAACGGGTGTAAGAAACATTGCCACCAATAGTAAAGTTTACGTTTCCTGCTTTTCCGTTATAGTTAATAGAACCTTCCTGTCCGTACTGCGCATCGGCGTTAATGTTTTCCGGTGCTAATCCATACCCGAGTTCTAATGGAAGCACTACGTCGCTTTTTACACCTGGCAATCCGGTACGCTTACGATAGAAGTAATCGAATGTACCGGTGATTTTACCATTGAGGAAACTAAAATCTAAACCAAGGTCAAGGAGTCGGCTCTTTAACCACGACACACTGGTTACAGGAACGCCTTTATCTCTTGAGGTAGTAACAATATTACCATCCAGGATAGCCGAACCTGCATTGTAGTTATAACCAGGTAAAAATGCAAATGGTGCAATTACTGTGTTACCGCCCGGATTTTCATCACCCAATACACCATACGAGCCTCTTAACTTCAAATCGCTTAGTACGTTGGTTTTATTGTTCAGCAAGCTTTTAAAGAAAGGTTCTTCGGTAATTCTCCAACCTGCTGATACGCTGGGGAAATAACCTATGCGGTAACCTGGTGCAAAGAGGTAAGAAGCATCGCGCCTGCCGGCACCCTCAATAAAATACCGGTTAGCATAGCTGTAAGAAACACGGGCTACGTAACCTATACGGGCTTCTGTATTATCTGCATCCTGGTATTGATCCATAATTGCATAGCTCACGAGTGGCAGGAAGTTAGATTGGGGAGAAGCGTGCAACCAGTTTCTTAGATAGTGATTCTGAATTCTTTCTGCCACCATCGTTGCACTTACAGAGTGCTTGCCAAAGGTATTGTTGTAACTGGCCTGAAACTGCAGGTCAGTATTGATTTGCTTTATTTGCTCACGGTCGCGCCATGGGTTGGTACTACCGCCTGTAGCAGCATAAGTACTGTCTGCCGGATTGTATGTATAAGCCTTATACGTGTATTCCTGGTTGTTTTCCAATTCATCAGCCATATAATAAGAGCCAAAGCCTCTTAAAGAAAGCCCCTTAACCCAGGGAATATCCCAGTCTATATGGAAGTTTGTTTGCAGCACGCGCCAGTCAGAGCGAAACTTTCCAGACAATTGATCGTTAAGAAATGCATAGTTCGACTCTAAGTGTGGTCCTAAATCGTTTAGGTAAGCCGGGTTGTCATTGGCATAAGGCCTTTCCTGGGGTGTATTTCTCAATACAGCCAAACGGGCCAAAAAGTAGTCATCACCCCCAGGTACACCTGGGTTTCTGCGGGTTTCTACACGGCCATTAATATCAAATCCTACTTTCAAACCATTTGCCAGCTTTGCCGTAACATTTGACTGTATATTGGTACGATTAAAATTATATTCACTACCCAATACAGAGTTTTGATACAAATTGGTACCGGACACATAATAATTCACCTTATCAGAACCACCACTGATGTTTACATTTACAGAATTGAGTGAAGCACCGTTATTATTCAATACATAATCTCTCCAGTCAAAGCTTCTGTATTGCGGGTCGGTACCGGCTTTTGCAGCATCCAGCACATCCTGGGTAATGTTAGAACTTCCAAAGCGGTTAATTTCGGCATCTGCACGGTAATACAAATAATCAGGCGTGCTGGTAACTACTTTAGGAAAGCGAAAGAAATACTGCCAGCCATTGTAAGCCTCTACATTCACATTGTTGCGACCTGTAGTACCTTTTTTAGTAGTAACCAGTACCACACCATTGGCAGCACGCAAACCATATATCGCAGCCGATGCATCTTTCAATACCGTAATACTTTCGATATCATTGGGCGCCAGATTGTTAAACTGACCTGCATCCTGCTGCACGCCGTCTATTACATACAATGGATTACCCATGTTGCGTATCTGGATGCTTGCAGAAGCCCCGGGACGTCCTTCGCCCTGGCGGAAAGTAACCCCCGGTAATTTGCCTGCTAATGCAGTACTCGCCGTAGAACCGCCATGTACCCTGCCAATATCCTTACTGGTAACGGTAGCTACCGATCCGGTAATAGCTTCTTTTTTCTTAGTGCCATAACCAATTACCACTACTTCATTTAGCCCTGAAACATCTGTCTGCATAGTAATAGCATAATTGGTAGTAGCTGCATCCAGCGGCTGCGTAATAGGACGCATACCCACAAAGGTAAATGTGAGGCTTTTGTCGTTGGGTGCTACCTTAATAGTAAAAAAGCCATTGTCATCGGTAATGGTAGCACGTTTGGAGTTGCTGGTAGCAACAGTTACACCTGTCAGCGGCTTGGAAGCCGAGTCGGTAACAGAGCCTGTAATTACTCTTTCCTGGTCCTGCGCTTTACCTAAAAAGGGCAGTAGAAACACAATAAAAACGAAAAGAAACTTTTGGGGCAGGTAGTGCCGCCTTTTGTCCGGGATCCTCGTTT
>Ga0308175_100003970_pt1 | contig 10323 bp, 10 predicted proteins | sample PhyCR1_3_FD_203893 | JGI IMG/M metagenome (GOLD analysis project Ga0308175, IMG submission 203893) | Soil microbial communities from UC Gill Tract Community Farm, Albany, California, United States - DLSLS.C.R1 | ecosystem: Environmental > Terrestrial > Soil > Agricultural land | place: USA...
GCCCGCGAGCGGGATTCCGATGGAAAGCCGAAGCGCGGGATCGGCCTCTCCCTCTACTTCCATGGCGCGGGGTTCACCGGCAACGGCGAGCGCAAGATGAAGTCGCCGGTCACCGCCCGCCTGCGCGAGGACGGCCGGATCGAGGTGCTCACGGCGATGACCGACATGGGGCAGGGGTGCGCGGCGGTCTTCCCGCAGATCGCCCGGGCGGCGGGGGGGCTCGGAGAGGACGACGTGATTTTCGCCGAGCCGGACACCGGCGACGTGCCCGACTCCGGACCCACGGTGGCCTCGCGCACCACCATGATCGTGGGCAGCCTGATCGCGCGCACCGTCGCCGAGCTTCGGGACTCCATACTGGATCAAATCGCTGGCGAGGGGCTCTCCATGAGCGAAGGGTGGATCGTGGGCCCGGCGGGGCGCGTCGAGAGCTTTCGAGACGCGGCGCGGCGCCATTTCGAGACGGCGGGGCCGGTGGAGATCACCCACCGCCATGAGCCGCCGGAGTGGCAGACCTTCGACGAATCGACCTATCAAGGCGCGGCCTATCCGACGTATGCCTGGGGCGCGGACGTCGTCGAGGTGGAGGTCGATCCCGACACCCTGGCCGTGCGTCCTCTCGAAGTGACCGCCGTCTGCGAGGTGGGCCGGGCGATCCATCCGACCCTCTGCAAGGGGCAGATCGAGGGGGGCACCCTCCAGGCGCTCGGCTGGGCGCTGCTGGAAGAGGTCAAGCTCCAGGACGGCCGCTATCTGAACGACCGCCTCGCCACCTACATCATCCCCACGATCAAGGACTGCCCGCGGATCGACGTCCACCTGCTGGAGCGGGCCTGGGAAGGGGGGCCCTTTGGGGCCAAGGGGGTCGGCGAGCTGCCGATGGACGGCGGCGCTCCGGCGGTGGCGCAGGCGGTGGAGAACGCGACGGGGATTCCGGTGGAGGAGATCCCGGCGACTCCGGAGCGTCTACTGAGGGCCCGGCCATGAAGATCCCCTTTTCCGTCAACGGCCGGACCGTCGAGGTCGACGGGCACCCCATGGAGCGCCTGCTCGACGTGCTGCGGGAGGGGCTCGGGCTGACCGGCACCAAGGAGGGTTGCGGCGAGGGGGAGTGCGGCGCCTGCACGGTGCTGATCGACGGCGAGCCCACGCTCTCCTGTCTGGTGCCCCTTTTCCAGTGCGAGGGGCGGCGGATCGAGACGGTGGAGGGGATCGCCGAGGGGCCGGCGCGCGACTTCCTGGAGCGCTTCGTGGCCACCGGCGGCGTCCAGTGCGGCGCGTGCACGCCGGGGATCGTGGTCACCGCCTGGGCGCTCCTCCAGCGCAACCCCGCTCCGAGCCGCGAGGAGGCCCGGGAGGCGCTGGCGGGCAACCTCTGCCGCTGCACGGGCTACGAGGGAATTCTGCGCGCCATCTGCGGAGATTCGGAATTGTGATCGCCGCCGTCCGTCCCCGCTCCCTGGACGAGGCCGTCCGATATCTGGTGGAAGATCCGGCCCTGGTCCCCACGGCCGGCTGCACCGATCTGATGGTGCGCGGTCCCGAGGCCCTCCATCGGATGGACCGGGTGATCGATCTCCTGGGCGTGCCCGAGCTGCGCGGCATCCGCGAGTTCGAAGGGGGATTGGAGATCGGCGCCACTACCTCCTTCAGCGAGATCCGGCGCTCGGTCGCCGTGCGCGCGGCCTTTCCCATCCTGGCCGAGGCCGCCGCCGTGGTGGGCGGCTGGCAGATCCAGAACCGGGCCACCCTGGGGGGGAACATGGCGAACGCCAGCCCGGCCGGCGATTCCCTGCCCGTGCTCCTCGCCCTGGACGCGGTCGTGGTTGCAGCCGGAGCGCAAGGTTTTCGTGAGATCCCCTACGCCGAGTTTCACGCCGGTTATCGCCAAACGGCCCTGCGGCCGGGAGAGATCGTGGCCCGGGTCCGCCTCCCCTGGCTGCCGTCAGGCGCGGTCCAGGCGTTCCGCAAGGTAGGGACGCGCGAGGCCCAGGCGATCAGCAAAGTCGTGGTGGCCCTGGCCGGACGGATCGAAGAAGGAAAAATCGCCGATCTGCGCCTCGCCGCCGGCAGCGTGGCGGCGATGCCGGTCCGCCTGCGCGCCGCCGAGGCGGCCGTCCGCGGTCTGCCTTCAGGATCCGAGACCGCCGATCTCGCCGGCCGCGAGGCCGCCCGCGAGGTCACGCCGATCGACGACGTCCGCTCAACCGCCCACTACCGCCGCTTCGCCCTGGAACGGGTGGTGCGGCGGCTGATGATAGAGATCGCGGGATGACCTTGCGGGACGAGGCCGTCCGCGCCGTCTTCGAGCGCCTGCGCGGCGCGAACCTCGCGTTCTCCCAATCCTACCCGGGGGAGTCCGGGCGCCGGCAGCCGGTCCATACGGTCTACGGTGGGGCGCACCTCTTCAAGGCCGACATCGCCTCCCGGCTGGGCTCGCTGGCGCTGCGGGCCCTGGAGGACTATGCCCCCACCCCAGCGGACCTCACGGCCGCGATCGGGCTGCGGGAGGATCTGGCCGCCACGATCCACGCCCGCGTGATCGAGAGGCTCCGCCGCGAGCCGGTCGAGGACTTCCGGGCCGACTTCGAGGACGGCTACGGCAACCGTCCGGACGCCGAGGAGGACGGCCACGCCGGGGCCGCCGCCCGCGAGATGGCCGCCGGGCTCGCGGCCGGCAGCCTCCCCGCGTTCACCGGCATCCGGATCAAGCCGTTTACCGAGGAGCTGAAGGCGCGGTCCCTCCGCACGCTCGACCTCTTCCTGACCGCGCTGGTCCGCGAGACCGGGGGGCGCCTGCCGGAAAACTTCGTCGTCACGCTCCCCAAGGTGACCATCCCCGAGCAGGTCGCCGCGCTGGCCGATCTTTTCGATCTGCTGGAGCCGGCGCTCGGGCTGGCGCGGGGCGCGCTCCGGCTGGAGATCATGATCGAGACCCCGCAGTCGATCCTGAGACTGCCTTCCCTGCCTGTCGCGGGGCGCGGCCGGTGCGTGGCGGCCCACTTCGGCACCTACGACTACACCGCCGCCTGCAACATCACGGCGGAGCACCAGTCGATGACCCATCCGGTCTGCGACTTCGCCAAGCACAGCATGCAGGTGGCCTACGCCGGAACGGGCCTCTGGCTGTCGGACGGGGCCACCAACGTCCTCCCTGTGCCGCCGCACCGCGGGGCCGGTCTCACCGCGGCCCAGAGCGAGGAGAACCGCGCCGTGGTGCACCGGGCCTGGAGGCTCCACGCGGAGCACGTGAGGCACTCCCTGGTCGGCGGCTTCTATCAGGGCTGGGACCTCCATCCGGCGCAGCTCGTCACCCGCTACGCCGCTCTCTACGCCTTCTTCCTGGAGGGGCTCGACGCCGCCTCCGGCCGTCTGCGCAACTTCGTGCAGAAAGCGGCCCAGGCCACGCTGGTCGGCGAGGTCTTCGACGACGCCGCCACCGGCCAGGGGCTCCTCAACTACTTCCTGCGCGCCGTCAACTGCGGGGCGATCACGGAAGAGGAGGCTCTGGAGAGATCGGGGCTGACTCTGGAGGAGCTCCGGGGGCGGTCGTTCGTGCGGATTCTGGAGGGGCGGCGGAAGACTTAAAAAGACAGGAAGAAAACCTGATTCTTCACCCCGGCGCTTTCATGCCGCGCATGGAGAGCGCGCAAGTTGCGGACCCAGCCACCGATGTTTGCGCGATTTTGTGGAGCGAAGGCGATGCCTGCATGCTCGACACCTTCCGCCGCAAGCCGCAGAAAGTCCTGATCGTGCGTACACAGGACCCGGCCCATGGAGGTGGCCCGGCGCAGATGATTCGGATCGCTGTCTCCCAGCTGCCCCAGGTCTCGGGCTGATACAGCATCGATTCCCGAAAGCCGGAGCTGACGGGCGATATCCGTCGGCACGTTCTCGTCGAGATAGAACCGGATCTCGTTCAAAAATCGACGCAGCGGCCCTGGGCGGTCAATCGCTGCCGCAAGACCTCCGCCTCATCCGCGTTGGACCGGATCTCGGTATCGATCGCCGCTTTGTTCTGGTAGTAGTAGGCCAGGGCGGCGTGGACGCGGGCCAGGTCGATGTCGAACTGGACGGAAAGCTGCTCGGGCGTGAGGCCGGCCAAGGTGTGGTAGGAGGCCAGGTCGGAGACGCGCAGCGTCGTCCCCGCGATCAGGGGTTGTCCTCCCCGGACCTCGGGGTCGCTCACGACGGAATCGATGGGAAGTACCTGGGCTGCCATGAGCTTTCCTCTCGCTCCAGAGAATAGCACGCCAGAGCCGCTACCCCCGCCGCACCGTCCCCTCGATCAACCCGTACGGCTCCGGAGTCGCCACGAAGACCTCGTTGCGGTTCTCCAGTCCGAAGGGCCTGAGGTCGACCGGAATGTGGTGCCGGTTGGGCATCGCGAGGTGGATCTCCTCGACGTCGAGGGTCCGCACGACCGCCTCGCCCATGGCGTGGAGGGTGTGCTGGACGGAGCGGCTGTCGTGCTCCGCGAAGGTCTCCAGCAGCACGCGCCGCACCTGGTGCCAGAGGCCAAAGGGGATGTCCGGCCGCGAATAGCGCCAGGTGGCGCGGACGGCCGTGGCGAGGAGACGGTCCGCGGTCTCGGGGAGGGTTGTATAGCGATCGCGGGGGAAGCCCTCGAAGGCGGATTTCGCGGTCTTCATCACCACCAGATCCTCGAGGCCGGCCAGCACCTTCGCTCCCTCCCGGTCGCGCGTCACCCCCGCCGTGCGCCGCTCGCTCCCGGCCTGCCGGAAAGCGGTCCTGTAGGTTTCGATCGGCTCCCATGGATGCTCGGTGAGATCGACTTGCACTTTTGAGGCCCGTGAATTGTTCGTCAGAAAGTGATCGGTCAGCAGGAGCCCGAAATCCTCGATATTCTCGAAAGGGTGCCCGGCAGCCAATGCGTAGACCGTGTTCTTCATCGTGTCGGTGGGCAGGACGCCGCGGTTGTCGCCGTCCGTGTAGGCCGCCGCGAAATCCCCTTCGAAACGGACCGCCACCGTGAGGTCCTTCAATTCGTGACGGTCCGGAAAGCGGCGGACGGTCACCAGACGGACCGCCTGCTTTCCATAACTGTTCCCGGCCAGCGTGACAGGCATGCTCAGCTCCCCCGATAGGTCGAATATCCGTACGGGCTCAGCAGCAACGGCACGTGATGGTGCTGGTTGGCGTCCCGGACGTGAAATGCGATCGCGGCTTCCGGATAGAAGCCTTCGATCTCCTGCTCTCTGAAATAGGTTTCGATCCCGAAGGTAAGACGGTAGACCCCCGGGATCAGCGCGGAGCCGGCGGGCAGGATCTGGCGGACGCGGCCGTCCTCATCCGTCACGGCCCGGCCGATCTCCCGCCAGCCTTCGTCCCCGCGGATCTCCAAGACGACGGGCACGCCGCTCGCCGGCCGTCCCCGCGCGGTGTCCAGGACGTGCGTGGTGATGCCGCTCATGAGAGGAGCTTCTCCAGCCGCAGATGGGTGATCTTCCGCTGCTCCTCGGCGGCGGCGCGGAGCTCGGTCGCGGGATCGTTGTCCAGCCGCGCCCGCAGCAGGCCGAGCATCTCCTCGGCGCTCTTGCCGGTGGCGCAGACGATGAAAATGTGATCGAAGCGGGATTCGTATTCGCGGTTCGCCTCGACCAGCGCGGCGAGGGTCTCCGCGTCCGCCCCCCGCGCGCCGGCCTGCTCGGTCTCGGACCAGCGGCTCCCCGTCTCGCCGATGCGCGGGTGCGCGGCGAAGGCCTCCAGCCAGTCCTCGCGGCCGAGGCTCCGCCAGACCTGATCCGATTTCTGCTTGATGTCGGCGGCGCTCTGGAAGGGGCGCCCCTCGGCCATCCGGCGCGCCCAGGCGCGGGAGCCGCAGCAGAGAAGGAGCTCCGCCGCCACCTCTCCCGCGGACATCGCGTTCAGCCGGTCGAGAGGGGAGACCGTTCCGAAGAGCCGCAGACGCGCCACGCCGCCGTCCGGGTGGATGTTGAGCCGGGCATGGGTGACCGGTCCGGCCGCGGCGATCTCGTCGAACCGGTGCAGCGTGTGAGGCCGCAAGGGGGTGAGCGGCAGGATCTCCCGCCAGTCCCGCGCCTCGTCGCACCCTTCGATCGAGCAGGCGCCGGGGGCGTTCCCCTTGAAATGCGAGGTGTCGACCTCCACCCGGTGGAGGGTGCCGCGCGCGCCCAGCTTCACGATCGCCCAGTCGTGGCCGGGGCCCCGGCGGCGCTTGGTCTCCCAGCCGTCGTGCATGCCGAGCGGCGGCCCGGGGAGGATGAGGTTGTGGCGGTTGCCGAAGAACATGTCGCTGCAGGAGAGCACGAGCCCGCCGTTCTCGGCCGCCGCGAGGTCCACCTCGCCGCCGTGCCGGGTGAGCCGCCGCCAGCCCGCGGCCACGGCACCGTAGACCCGCAGGCGGGCGACCCCGCCGTCCGGATAGATGTTGAGGCGCAGGTGGGTCACCCGCCCGGTGTCGCGCTCGATGGGAAAACGGTTTTTCGCGTTCCCTTCGAGCGGCGAGCGGGGGAGGACCTCGGCCCACGGTGCCGCCATCAGCTCCTCAGGAGTGGGGTAACCCTCGATCGCGCAGGCTTCCAGAGAGCAGGATTCCGGATAGTTGCCGCGGAAGTGGGCGGTGTCCACGATCACCCCCCGGAGCGTCCCGGGCAGCCCGAGCCGGACGACGCACCAGTCGTGGCCGGGCTCGCGGCGGCGCCGGGTCTCCCAGCCGTCCATCCATTTGCCGACGTCGGTGTACTCCCCCTCTTTCCAGACCGCCTCTCCGGCTTTGAGAAGGTTTTCCTTGGGCGCGAAGAATTCGTCATTCGCGGCCAGCACCGCGCCTCCCAGCCGCTCGGCCGCGAGGTCCACGAGATCGGTGAAGTCGTTCCTCTCCATCCCGGAGGAGGAGCATGCCCTGGGGATCGTCGGCGACTTTTCCTCTTTCATAGATGACCTCTCCATTCAGCAGGGTCCGTCGCACGGTCCCGTAGAGCGTCCGCCCGGCGTACGGCGTGAGCTTGTGGCGATGCAGGAGCTGCTCGGCGTCCACCACGAAGCTCGCTTCCGGGTCCCAGATCACCAGGTCGGCATCGTACCCGGGCGCGATCGCCCCTTTTTGTCCCTGCAGCCCCGCCAGCCGGGCCGGCGCGGCGCACATCCATCCGGCGAGGTCGGCGACCGTGAAGCCGCGTTCCCGCGCCCCGGTCCAGACGGCCGGCAGGGCGAGCTGAAGGGACGAGATCCCGCCCCAGGCCTCGCGGAAATCGCCGGCCTTGAGCTTCTTCTTCCGGGGAGGGCAGGGGGAGTGATCGGTGGCCACGAGATCGATCACCCCTTCGCGCAGGCCCTGCCAGAGCCGCTCCCGGTTCTCTCGCGAGCGGATGGGCGGCGCGCACTTGAAGAGCACGGCGCCGCCGGGGATCTCCTCGGCGGCGAAGGTCAGGTAGTGCGGGCAGGTCTCGGCGGTGATGGGGAGCCCCTCTTCGCGAGCCCGCTTCAGGAGCGGCAGGGCCTCCGCCGAGGAGACGTGGACGACGTGGACCCGGCATCCCGTCTCGCGGCAGAGCCGGATCAGCAGCGCGACCGCCTCCACCTCGGCCGCGTCGGGCCGGGAGCGCAGATAGCGATCGTACTCGGCCGGGCTCCCCTCCTCCCAGACTCCCGCCGCCGCCTCGATCGGCCCGGGGAGCTCGGCGTGGACCAGGAGCACGGCCCCGTGCCGGGTGAGCTCCCGCATCGCCGTCCTCAGGTCGGGCTCTTCGACGTGCCGGAATTCCCGGACGCCGGAGGGGGCCAGGAAGGCCTTGAAGCCGAGGACGCCATCCGCGAGAAGACCTTCCAACTCGCCCGTATTGCCCGGCACCACGCCGCCCCAGAATCCCACGTCGACCGAGCACCTCAGGAACGCCATGTCCGTTTTGGCCCGCAGACCTTGCCGGGTGGTGGTGGCGGGGATGCTGTTGAGGGGCATGTCCACCAGGGTGGTGATGCCGCCAGCCGCCGCGGCCTGGGTGGCCGTCCAGAACCCCTCCCAGTCCTCGCGCCCAGGCTGGTTGATGTGGACGTGCGTGTCCACGATCCCCGGCATGAGGACCGCATCGCCGCAGTCGATCAACGGCGATCCAAAGGGGGCCTCATTGATGGGGCCGACGTGCCCGATCTTCCCATCCCGGATCTGGATCGAGGCCGGCCGCACGCCTTCAGGCGTCACGACCCGTTCGCCGAGGAGGAGGAGATCGGGGAGCATGGGAGAGAAGGGTATATTAGGATTACCCTGCTTGAGCCCACCCAACCTCCTCCTCCGCGGCGGCACCCTCCTGACCCTGGACGCCCAGGCGGCCGTCCTGCGCGGCGCCGACCTCCTGATCCAGGACGGCCGGATCGCGTCTATTGGACATGTCGAGCCGCCCGCGGGCACGCGGGTGCTCGACGTCTCCGGGTGCCTGGTGCTGCCGGGGCTGATCCAGGGGCATCTCCATCTGGGGCAGACCTTCTTCCGGGGACTGGCGGAGGAGCGGCGCCTTCTCTCCTGGCTGCGGGAGCGGATCTGGCCGCTCGAGGCGGCCCACGACGACGAGAGCGCCTACTGGTGCGGGATGCTCGGCGCGGCGGAATGCCTGCTCGGCGGCACCACCACGATCCAGGACATCGGCATCGGGCCGGGCGCGCGGGGGCTGCTCCAGGCCATCGCCGAATCCGGGCTGCGCGCCTTCGCGGGGCAGTGCCTCATGGACAGCGGCGACGGCCTGCCGGCCGCGATGCGTCCGGAAACCGACCGGGCGCTCGCCGAGACCACCGCCCTGGGCGACCAGTTCGAGGGCGCGGCGGAGGGGCGGCTGCGCTACGTGCTCAATCCCCGCTTCATCCTCTCCTGCTCCGATCCGCTCTGGGAGGGGGTCCGCGAGCTGTCGCTGCGCCGCGGCTGGCCGGTGCACACCCACGCCCTGGAGCAGCGGGACGAGACGCTCGCCGTGCGCGAGCTCAAAGGCGGGCGGGACGAGGTCCAGTACTTCGCCGATCAGGGGCTGCTGGCGACCGACCTCCGGCTGGCGCACGGCGTCTGGATCACCCGCGAGCATCTCGACCGGGTGCGCGGAGGGCGCTTCAGCGTCGTCCACTGCCCCAGCTCGAACCTGAAGCTGGGCTCCGGCGTGGCCGACCTCCTCGCCTTCCACCGCGCCGGGGTGCCGGTCGGCATCGGCTGTGACGGCGCCGCCTGCAGCAACCAGCTCGACAACCTCGCGGAGGTCCGGCTGGCGGCGCTCCTCCAGAAGGTGAAGCACGGACCGGACGCCTTCTCCGGCCTCGACGCCCTGCGCCTCGCCACCAGCGAGGGGGCCCGCGCCCTGGGCCTTCAGGAGGAGGTGGGGACGATCGAGCCCGGCAAGCGCGCCGACCTCGCCGTCCTCGCCAGCGACCGCCCCGAGCTCTGGGCCGCGCCGCAGGCCGATCCGCACGACCTCGTGGCCTTCGGAGCCTCGCGGGCGGCCGTCCGCCACGTCCTGGTGGGCGGCCGGCTGGAGGTCGAGGAGGGGCGCCTCACCCGCCTCGACCTCGCGGAGATCTACCGGGAGTCCGAGCGCTGCCTTGGGGAGCTCATCCGGCGGTCGGGGGTTGGGCTGTAGGAAGCAAGAGCACGGACGAGCACGGACAAAGACACGGACCAACACGGACAGCAGGGGCGATTCTTTCTCGTCCGTGCTGGTCCGTGTCAGTCCGTGCCTGTCCGTGTTCTTCAGTGGCGGATCGCCACCGTGGCCGTGGAGGTCGCGTGCTTGGGAGCCCGCGCCGGAGCCTCCTTGGGCTTGGGCGCGACGAGCCGCTTCGGGCCGAAGGCCTGCCGCAGCACCGGCCCCAGCACGGCCGGATGGAACAGGGCCGTCGGAGGCTTCAGCATGTGGTTGACCTCCTGGAAGCGGCGGAAGACCTCCTGGCTCTGCGGGATCAGCCGGATCACCTGCTCGATGTACCAGTGCATGAATTTGACCTTGGCGGTGATCTCGCCGCCCTGCGTCGCCGGCCAGCGGAGGTCCTCGCCCGTGGTCAGCGCCCAGGGGGCGGCGACCAGCTTGGCGACCTGCTTCTGGAACCGGTGGCTGTCCAGCCGGCCCTTGCCGTCCCGGAGGCACTTGCGGAGGGCGAGCGCCTCGAGGCCGGTGAGGGTCATGCCCACGCCGTAGACCGGGTTGAACGCGCACACCGAGTCACCGAGCGCCGCGAACCCTTGCGGCACGTTGGCCCTTTCATAGTGGCGCAGCCGGTTCTCGGTGCGGCGGTAGCCCCAGATGCGCGACAGCGGCTTGGCGTGCTCGATCGCCCGGTAGAGCTCCGGCGAGGAGAGGCTCCGCGCGA
>Ga0308175_100003971_pt1 | contig 10323 bp, 10 predicted proteins | sample PhyCR1_3_FD_203893 | JGI IMG/M metagenome (GOLD analysis project Ga0308175, IMG submission 203893) | Soil microbial communities from UC Gill Tract Community Farm, Albany, California, United States - DLSLS.C.R1 | ecosystem: Environmental > Terrestrial > Soil > Agricultural land | place: USA...
CGGCACCGGCTGCGTGGACCCCATCTGGCACCCCCTCGTGCTCGCTGCGCTGCGAGGGCTCGTGCCCGTCCACCGCAGTGTTGACCCAACCTACCGTGCCTCGCTCGCAGCCGGCGCCGAACGGTCGAAGGGAGTGGTCCTCACACTCGTTCCGGCGTGGCCGCGAACCGCGTTTCGGCGCGCAGTGTTGGAGTCCGGGGTCCGATCCGCCACGCATGGGGGATACTGGAGTCGATGACAACTCCCGCAGGAAAGCGTCGGCACCTGGCGAGCAGCCCGTTCCAGCCAGCTCCCGAGCCGATCATCGAGCAGTACGCCCTCAACGACCTGGTCTCCCATGACGTCTACGGCATGGGCCGGGTCATTGCGCTGGAGGCCGCCGCAGTGACGGTCGACTTCCGTTCCCGGACGGTCCGCATCCCGAGCCCCTACGCCAAGATGTCGAGGTTGTAGGTGGGCTCACGCCCCGAGATGGCCGAGCCACTGCGAGCTGAGCCGTCGCTCACCTGACGCCTGTTCGGGTGGTCAGGTCAGGACAACTGTTGAAGCGAATCAACGCTATCCAGATCTATTGACGAGACATCAGGCCACGACTGGGCACCTGACCAGGACGACTACTGCCGGATTGCCATGGCCTACGAGGCCGGAGCCACCTGACCCGGTGATGCGCCGGCTCGGCATTGCCGCCGCCGGGGCCACGTACGTGCCCGGTACAGCGCAATGCTCGCGCCCGAACGTTGCATGTCAGAGACGCTCGAACAGGTCGACATACTGCTCGAGGTGTCGGTCGCCGAGGTAGTGGTCGCGGACGCGCTCGTGTGCGCCCTGCCCGAGGCGGGCGGCGAGGTCACCGTCGAGGAGCACGGACTCCACGGCTTGTCCGAGCGCATCGAGATCCTGGGGGTCGTCCAGGAGCAGGCCGCTCCGACCATGCGCGATCTGGTCCTGGATGCCGCCCACGCGCGACGCTACGACGGGTCGGCCCTTCCACATCGGCTCGGTCACGGTGAGGCCGAAGCCCTCCACCAGGCTCTTCTGGACCACGACCGAGGCATGGCGTTGCAGCGCGTTGACCAGGTATGCGTTCTCCTCGAGGTCGTCCATCGGCAGGCTGCACAGGTGGATCCGGGCGTGCGAGGCGCGGGGTTGCTCCAGACGCAGCGCCCGGCATTCCTCGAAGACCTCGGCGCCCTCCGGATCGTCGATCACGCCACTCGTCTCGGGACCGACCAGCATCAGGTGGACGTCGTCCGGAAAGGCGGGTAACCGTTCGGCGAAGCCGGTGAGCACGCCGGCCATGTCCTTGAGCCGGTCCCAACGACTGACCTGGAGCACCACCGAAGCCTCCGCCGGGACGATCTGGCCTCCCTCGATCAACCCGGACCGCGACCGCACCACCCCGGGAACGCCGTTGCTGGCGATGGAGCCACTCGGGTTCCCCCGCCTGCCACGCACCAGGCCGGCCCGATCGAGCACAGCCTCCACCTGGCTGACCGACAGCTCACCGTTCTTGGCGGTGAAGGGGTCGAGGGACGGAGGAATGACCGAGACCCGTCTCTCGTCGACCCACGCGGGCACGTAGGCGGCGCGCGAGAAGATGACGGCGTCCGCCTGCTCGACGTACCGTCGCAGGAACTCCCAGCCGAACTCGGTGAGATCCGTCGTCGTGTCCTTGCCGATGTGGCTGCGCCAGACGATGCGTGCGCCGGTCGCGCGGAGGCCGGGTGTCAGTCCGGCGGTCTGGGGATCGTGCAGCAGCACCACGTCGCCCGGGCGGACCGCCTGCAGGAGCGCCGGGAGGTTGTCCGCCAGCACCTGCTCGTAGAGCCTCCGCTCTTCTTCCCCCAGCGGGCCGCCGTCGCCCGCAGAGCCGTGCAGAAGATTGTGCAGCCGCTTCGTCAGCCGGAAGAACTCACCGGACCCGTCCAGCACCAGCCAACGGGTGTCCACACCGGCTCCACGGCTGTAGGCGAGCAGCGCCTGCAGCATCTCGGCAACGCCACCACCGCTCGCCGTCGCGTTGAGATTCCACACCGTGCGACCGTCCAGCATCGCCTGCGCCCGGTCGGCGGAGCCGCGCAACCTCGCGGCCCGTTCCGGCTCCAGGAGGGCGGCCAACCGCTCGAGCGGAATGGGGTCGACGTGCACCTCGCGCATGCCAGGAGACTGCCATGCGCAACCGGTGGCCGCACGCACCCGAGGCCGAGCCGGTGCTCTGCTCCGGGCACCGGCCCTCGCTCGGCGCTCGAGGCGGTCACGGCGAGATAGGTTGGAGCGCATGAACGTGACCGTGGTGGGCTCGGGCAACGGTGGTCTTGCGACTGCGTTTGACTTCGCGTGCCACGGGCACAGCGTCCGGCTGTTCGACACCCCACACTTTCCTGACCACGTCGCAGAGGTCGCCGACGCTGGCGGCATCCACGCCACCGGTGAGATCGAGGGCTTCGCCAAGATCACCTACTCGGGTCACGACATCGAGGCCGCGCTCGACGATGCAGAACTGGTCGTGTTGGTGGGTCCGGCGTACAGCACCGAGCATCAGGCCGCCGTCGTTGCGCCGCACGTTGTGCCCGGGCAAGCGGTCCTGATCTGCCCTGCGTCCTGTGCGGGAGCCCTCACGTTCAAGCGCATCGCGGGACTGGCGCTGGCCGACGAGTCGATCACGGTGGGCGAGACCAGCACCCTGCCGTACGCCGTTCGCATTCTCGCGCCGGGACGGATCAATGTCTTCCACAAGCTCGGTGGCGGTGTGTACGTCGCAGGCCTTCCGCGTTCGGGAACTGGTCGGCTCCTGGCGATGATCCAGGATGTCTACCCTGCGGCGGAGGCGGCCGACAGCGTCCTGCAGACGACGTTGCAGAACGGCAACCCGGTGATCCACCCGGCCGTGACGCTCCTCAATGCCGCTCTGATCGAGCGAACGAGCGGCGGGTTCTTGTTCTACGAGGAGGGGATAACACAGGGCGTGGGCCGGCTCATCGAGGCCGTCGACCAAGAGAGGCTGAACATCGCCGCCGCGCTCGGGTGTCGGTCCTGTCAGAACCCGAGCTGGGCGTCAGGCAGGGATACATGCGGCAGGCGGACTACACGACCGGCTACTCCACGGCCCCAGGGTTCCGCGGAATCGGCGCGCAGAGCCAGCTCGACCATCGCTACCTCACCGAGGATGTGGGCTACTCGTTGGTGTTCCTGACCGATCTGGCACGCCGCATCGGGGTCGCGACCCCCACGATGGACGCACTCATCACCGTGGCTTCGGTCGTGCTGGCCCGGGACTTCCGCGCCGAGGGGAAGCGGACCATGACAAGCCTCGGCCTCGATGACACCAGCCTGAGCGAGTTGGCTGCCCTGTGACGGCCTCTACGGTCTCCTGCGGAAACGGCTCGGGTGGCTGTCGCGGGTAGGCCGCCCTGGGCGCTGTGGCCGAGTCCGATGATGCTCATCGACGTTCAAGCTCCCTCCCCCGGATCATTGACCCGGGGCGTCACGACGTGGGCCGGAAGGCGACGAAAGGGTGCGTGCGGACGAAGTCGCGAAGCGGGATGTCCGAGTGGAGGTCGCCCCAGCCGAGGATCCGGGCGACCAACGCCAACCGCCAGGGGTGTCGGCGCCGGAACTCTGCGGCCACGGCGAAGGCCTCGTCGGTGGTGAGGAGCCGCTGCTGCGGACGGTAGGAGTCGCCGGCGATCTGTACCTGAACGGCTGGATGGGCGGCGATCACCGGCATGCTCCTGGGATCGGTGAGCGCGCACTGCGTCCACCATGCCCACTGCCCCGTGGTCGGCGTACGGCCCTGAACTCCGGTCGGCATCGCCCACGTCCGGTCCGGCTCGCCTTTGAAGGCCGGTCGGTGCCCCTGCTCGGATCTGCCGTCTTGATCAGAGCCCCTGGCCCCTAGGCCTACGAGCTGCCCGCTGGACACCTTTGGCCGTTCGCAGTTGCGGGCATCATGCTTGCCCCGGCCGCCGCTCGACTGTGGCGGACCTGCTGATGCGGCGAGCTCTCCTGCCGCAGGGCAGCGCGCTGGACCCATCGATGGTTCAGTCACCTGCCAGCGCACTGGTGTCCCGGCGTGCTTCTGGCTTGCACCACGACGGTGCGCCTTCGGGTCAGGCCGGATGACGATGCCGTCCCTTGACGGGTGACTACCTGACTGAGCTCAAGACCCGATCGACCTCTCGGGATATCTCCACGTCCTCGCCAGCGGAGACAACCACGGTGCTGACCACCGCTCCGTTGGCTGTGATGTCCGCATCTTCGGTGGCGTGGTTGGCCGCATCGTCGAGGGCGACGCCCAGGTGCGCCATTCGAGTGGCTACTCCCCATCGCAGGTCAGGGTCGTGCTCACCGATCCCACCGGTGAACACCAGCAGGTCAAGGCCACCCGCGCTCACCACCATCGCACCGATCTCCCGCACCAAGCGGTGGAGGTACACGCCGAGAGCCAGAGTGGCGTCGGCGTCGCCGGAGGCGTGCGCCGCGAGAACGTCACGATGGTCCCCCGAGGTTCCCGATAGACCCTTGAGGCCTGAGTGGTGCTCGAGGACGTCGCCGAGCGTGGTGGCGTCGAGACCCGCGTGCTCGAGCAGCCAGAGCACGAGGCCGGGGTCGATCGAGCCGACCCGGGTCTGCATGACCAGACCGGCGAGGGGTGTGAAGCCCATCGTCGTGTCGATCGACCGACCGTCCCGGACAGCGCACAGCGACGCTCCCGCACCGAGGTGGCAGGAGACGACGCGGAGGTCCGTCAGGCTGAGACCCGCGATCTCGGCGGCTCGCCGTACTGCGTACGCATGTGACAGACCGTGGAACCCGTACCGCCGCAGCTGGTAGGTGCGGTTCCACTCGCGGGGCAGCGCGTAGGTCGCCGCTTCGTCCGGGATCGTGGCGTGGAACGACGTGTCGAACGCCGCCACGGCAGGGACGTCTGGAGTGAGGCTCTGGAGGGCGCGGATCGCGGCTACCGCTCGCGGGTTGTGCAACGGGGCGAGGTCAGCGATCGAGTCGAGGTAGGCGACGACCTCGTCATCGATCCGTACCGACTCGCGACATCGCGGACCACCGTGCACCACGCGGTGGCCGACGGCATCCGGGTCGGGTGCTTCGACCAGGAACTCGCGAAGCGGATCGAGATCGTCGCCCCCCTCCCAGCGCTCGATCGTGGTCGACGCGGCGACGTCGCCGTCGTCGTCGAGCATGCTGAGCTTCAGGCTGCTCGAGCCGGCGTTGACGACCAGAACCCGCACGCGCTCAGGCCTCGGGGGTGTTGCGGGACGGCGCGAGGGTGTGACGCTGGGGTCCGGTGCCCGAGCCCCATTGCCACGCCTTCACCTCGGGCAGGTCCTCGCCGTGCTCTCGGATGTAGTGGGTGTGCTCGATCAACCGGTTCCGAAACCACTCACGAGCAGCCCCACCTCGATCGCGCAGACCGGGCACCCGGTCGAGTACGTCGAGCGCCAAGTCGTATCGGTCGAGCTGGTTCAGCACCGTCATGTCGAAGGGGGTGGTGGTGGTGCCCTCTTCCCGATAACCGCGCACATGGAAGTTGGCGTGGTTGGCGCGACGATAGGTCAGCCGGTGGATCAGCCACGGATAGCCGTGGTAGGCGAAGATCACCGGCTTGTCTCGCGTGAAGAGCGCGTCGAAGTCGGCGTCGGGGAGGCCGTGGGGGTGTTCGCCGTGGTCCTGGAGACGCATCAGGTCGACGACGTTGACGAAGCGGATGCGGAGTTCCGGGAAGAACCCTCGGAGGAGCTCGACGGCGGCCAGGGCCTCCATCGTCGGTACATCGCCGGCGGTGGCGATCACGACGTCAGGCTCGTGGTCGCCGTCGTTGCTGGCCCATTCCCAGATGCCGATCCCCTTGGTGCAGTGAATGACGGCGTCCTCCATGTCGAGGTACTGCATCGCTGGTTGCTTGCCGGCCACGATCACGTTGACATACTGCTTGCTGCGCAGGCAGTGGTCGGCGACAGAGAGCAGCGTGTTCGCGTCCGGTGGGAGATAGACCCGGATGACGCCCGCCTTCTTGTTGACGACGTGGTCGATGAACCCCGGGTCCTGGTGTGAGAAGCCGTTGTGGTCCTGCCGCCACACATGAGAGGTGAGCAGGTAGTTCAAAGACGCCACCGGCCGTCGCCAGGCGATCCGATTGCTGGTCTCCATCCACTTGGCATGCTGGTTGAACATCGAGTCCACGATGTGGATGAAGGCCTCGTAGCAGGAGAGGAAGCCGTGTCGTCCGGTCAGAAGGTAGCCCTCGAGCCAGCCCTGGCAGGTGTGCTCGGAGAGGATCTCCATGACCCGGCCGTCGGGCGCTAGGTGGTCGTCGTAGTCGTAGGTCTCGGCGTTCCAAGCCCGGTTGGTGACCTGGAGGATGTCCTGGAGACGGTTCGAGTTGTTCTCGTCGGGGGAGAAGACGCGGAACCGGTCGGCGTTGTCGGCCATCACGTCGCGCAGGAAGGTGCCGAGCACGCGGGTGGCCTCGATCGAACCCGTTCCCGGCTCCTGGACCTTCACGCCGTACTCTCGGAAGTCGGGCAGGCGTAGGTCGCGCAGCAGCAGTCCGCCATTGGCATGGGGGTTCGCGCTCATCCGGCGTGACCCCGGCGGATGCAGGTCGCGGATCTGGGGGACGGGAGCGCCGGTGGCATCGAAGAGCTCCTCGGGCCGGTAGCTGCGCAACCACTCCTCGAGGATGGCGCGATGCTCGTCGTTGTGCCGGGCGTCGGCGAAGGGCACCTGGTGAGAGTGCCAGTAGCCTTCGATCCGCTGGCCGTCGACCTCCTTGGGGCCGGTCCATCCCTTGGGGCTGCGCAGGACGATCATCGGCCAGGCCGGGCGTTCGGTGAGCTCGCCGGAGCGGGCTCGGCGTTGTATCTCGCCGATCTCGTCGAGGGCGTGGTCGAGCGTGGTGGCGAAGGCGCGGTGCATGGTCTCGGGGTCGTCGCCCGTGACGAAGTGCGGTGTGTGGCCGTAGCCGCGCAGCAAGAGGTCGAGCTCCTCCTCGGGGATCCTCGCGAGCACGGTCGGGTTCGCGATCTTGTAGCCATTGAGGTGCAGGATCGGCAGCACTGCACCGTCCCGTGCGGGGTCGACGAACTTGGTGCTGTGCCAACTGGTCGCGAGCGGTCCGGTCTCCGCCTCACCATCACCAACGATCGCGCCCACGACCAGATCCGGGTTGTCGAACGCCGCGCCATAGGCATGGGACAACGAGTAGCCGAGCTCGCCGCCCTCGTGGATCGAGCCCGGGGTCTCGGGTGCCACGTGGCTGGGGATGCCGCCGGGGAAGGAGAACTGCTTGAACAGGCGCGCCATCCCCTCCTCGTCGAGGGTGATGTCGGAGTAGGTCTCGCTATAGGTCCCCTCGAGGTACGCCGAGGCCACCAAGCCGGGGCCGCCGTGTCCGGGGCCGATGATGTAGAGCATGTCGAGGTCACGCTGGGCGATCGCTCGGTTGAGGTGGGCGTAGACGAAGTTGAGACCGGGGGTGGTACCCCAGTGCCCGAGCAGGCGGGGCTTGACGTGCTCCGGAAGCAGAGGTTCTCGAAGCAGCGGGTTCGCCATCAGGTAGATCTGGCCGACGGACAGGTAGTTCGCGGCGCGCCACCAGGCATCGAGGCGCCGCACCTCGTCATCGGTCGGGCCGCCGGTGCCGATCGCCTCCGAGATGGATGTGTCCGTCATGGTTGGTCCCAATCCCTCCCGCCCATCACTGCACTTCTGGACCCTCATCCTGCTTCAGTCTCACAAGATGAGGAAGCGCGGACCCTGCCGGTCAACGGCACGTGTGGCTGACGTTCATCCAACGCCTCGCCGAGGACCTCGACCGAGGTCGGCCTTGATGAAGCAGACGAGGGTCGCCGACCGACGAACCACTGCTCGGCGTCGAACTCCGGTGACGGGGGTCGTCAGGCTTGAGGACCGAAGGAGCCAGGTTGGGTTCTGCGCGCAATCGGCCTGACTGGGCGTGACTTTGGCCCCTGACTGGTTCGAGGGAGGCCGCCTACCATCGACCCATCGTCAACCCAGACCCACAGGAGAGTTGGTGGGGGTCGTGCCCAGTTCGACAGACCTGGTGACCGAGCTCAGCGCGGAGGAGTGCTGGGAGCTCCTGGAGAGTGAGGAGTTCGGCCGGCTTGCCTACCGGCTCGCCGACGAAGTCCATATCGTGCCGATCAACTACCTGATCGACGGGCGGTCGCTGCTGTTCCGGACCGCCCCTGGGAACAAGCTGCTGGCTGCGGCGCTGCAGTCTGACGTCGCGCTGGAGATCGACTGGCACGACGACCTCGCTGCTTGGTCGGTGGTGGCTCGCGGACATCTGCGGCAGCTCGACGAGGCACAGGCACATCGGGTGGATGCGCTTCCGCGCCGATCCTGGCTGACAACCCACAAGTACGAGGTCGTGGAGCTGGAGCCGGACGCCCTGACCGGACGACGGTTCCGGCTCCATCGAGGCGAGCCCGACCACGAGTTGCAGCCGACGTAGAGGGTGGGGCAGTCCTCGGGCCCGGAGGCTCCTGGGTTGCACACGGTGCACGCCTCCCCCGGACGCACGGGCACTGGGCCCCGGACGCATGACCAACCACCTTCCGGAGGGGACCTAGGTGCGGTCCTCCCGGCCGGGGCTCCTCAACATCTTCGAACGACCGGCCGAGGCCGACGACCGGGCTGTGCCCGGGCACTCGGAGGGCGACCCGGTCTTCGGCGGGCGCATTCTTCGGTGACGTCCGGACGCCAACCCAAGACGACTTCGACGCCATCGCAGCCAAGCTCAACGGGACGCCCTCGACAGACCCTCAGTCTCATGATGAGAGTGCATGTTGGGGTGTTCGTCAGGACCAACGTCAAGGCCCCTTCGGACCACCTGCACTTCTGCCCCCGGGCGTCGGCCTGCACCCTGGGACTGGAGGTGATTGTCATGTTCACATTGCGGAACATCGGAGGTGTTGCGCTCTTCTTGGCCGGGACCACGTGGCTGTGGCTCACCCCTGCTTTCGCCGGCAAGGGGGTCACCACATCGGGCGCTCTGTGGAGCGTGACCCGGATCTTGTGCTTCGTCACGATCGCAGTGTTCTGCGCGGCGACGTGGGGGCTGTTCGCCCGGGCAGGATGGTGGGAGATCGCCGCCATCGCCGCGGCTGCGATCGGCCTTGCGTCACTGGTTCCCTACTGGTTCGCGGCCACCGACGGCGGCGAGGCGGCGGGCACAGCGGCGTACAACGCGTCCCTCCATGTCCTGATGGCAGCCGGGATCTTCCTGCTGCTGCTTACCCCCACCCTCGAGCACTGGGTGAGCGGACATGTGATGAGCACGTAGCACCTCGGATCAGCGCACACCACCATCTTGGAGGCGGTCAAGACCGTGACTGCCGAGCCGCCCACCCAGACCGCTCCGGAACCGTCACATCGGCGCTCCCGTCCGGTCTCGAAGCGTGACCGGACGCCGTTCGCGTACCTTCACATGTCGGCGGCGGCTCAAGAGAACCACTGTTGGTGGAGCTGAGGGGACTCGAACCCCTGACCCTCTGCATGCCATGCAGATGCGCTACCAGCTGCGCCACAGCCCCAGGACGCCCGCCATGTCCTGCGGGCAACTCGCGGAATCTTAGCCAACCGGCGCGTCCGCGACGAAATCGGGCTCGTGCCGCGGGCCGCCCAGCTTCTCGTTGTAGGACACCAGCCGGACCCAGCCGGTCGCGGGATGCTGAGTGAGCACGCAGCAGGCGCCGTTCTCGATCCCCTGCAGCGTGCGGGCCTGTTCCCACGGCCAGCCGATGACGCCCATCAGCCCGACCCGGAGACAGGCCCCGTGAAGCACGGCGATCCCCGTCTCGCCGGGTCCGAGCCCGTCGAAGCAGTCGAGCAGGGCCGGCACGACCCGGTCGCGCACGCGCTCCGTGGTCTCCTCGCCGGGCACCAGCGCGGCGGACGTCCCGGCCGTGGAGGCGGCGTACGCCTCGGGGAACCGTTCGGCGGCCTCGGCGGGGGTCAGCCCCGAGCGCTCGCCGACGTCGTACTCGCGCAGCCGTGGGTCGCATTCGACCCGCAGCCCGGTGACCTCGGCGATCGCGCTGGCGGTCTGTCGCGCCCGCGCCAGGTCGCTCGACCACAGGCGGACGGCTCCGAGGCCGGCCAGGGCCCCGGCCACCGCGGCGGCCTGCTCGCGGCCGGTCGCGTTGAGGGGTACGTCGGCGTGTCCCTGGGCCCTGCCGGTGAGGTTCCAGTCGGTCTCACCGTGCCGCACCAGCACCAACGTGCGGAGCGCGTCAGCCGGCGGCACTGGTCACGTCGGCCGGCAGCTCGATCAGCGGGCAG
>Ga0308175_100003972_pt1 | contig 10323 bp, 9 predicted proteins | sample PhyCR1_3_FD_203893 | JGI IMG/M metagenome (GOLD analysis project Ga0308175, IMG submission 203893) | Soil microbial communities from UC Gill Tract Community Farm, Albany, California, United States - DLSLS.C.R1 | ecosystem: Environmental > Terrestrial > Soil > Agricultural land | place: USA...
GCGGCCGCGCCGTCGTCGTGCAGCAGCCAGAGCCACGTGCCGGCATCGGCCGGGGCTCCGTCCTCCTCCAGCCGTGCCACGGCCAGCGCCACGCACGCGCCGAACGCGGTGCCGCGGTCGGCCCGCAGAACGGTGACCGGGAAGCGAGCCCGGCCCAGCGCCTCGGACGACGCCAGGAGGTCGGCGCCGGCGTCCGTGGACCCGGCGTCGACGAGCACGAGCCGGTCCGGCCCCCGGTTCTGCCTGGCGACGGCGTCCAGCGCCTCAGCCAGCCACGCGGCGCCGTCGCGGACCACCAGCACGGCGGTGACGGTCGGTGGGGTCGTCGGAGCCGGCGTCTCGAGGGAGCCGGTGTGGGGAGGAGCGATCGTCATCAGTGCAGAGCCAAGGGGTCGGAGTCACAGGAAACCGACACGATACGTGCCGAACCGGTCGGAACTAGACGGCACGCTTCTTCAGCTTGCGGCGTTCGCGCTCGGACAGCCCGCCCCAGATGCCGAAACGCTCGTCGTGGGCCAGGGCGTATTCCAGGCACTCGGACCGGACGTCGCACCCCACGCAGACCTTCTTGGCCTCGCGGGTGGAGCCGCCCTTCTCGGGGAAGAACGCCTCCGGATCGGTCTGGGCGCACAGGGCGCGCTCCTGCCAGGACAGCTCGCCCTCGTCCTGGTCCATCTCGGTGTTGCTGATCAGTAGTAGCTCGTGCACGGCCCCTCCTCGACCCATCAGTCGCCAGCACTCGCGTCGACCGCCCTGCCGGGGAGAACGGTCATACCCTCTCGTTTCCCTGCATCTGCGCAAGGTCAACGTTGAACGCGTCCGGATGTCCGGCTGGATGACAACAATGGAATTACACGCGTGTCATGCCGCCCAAGTCAAGCCGTTCTCTGATATCCCGCGGCAGCAGAACAGGTCGTTACAGGGTCAGAGCAGGGCATTTCGGGCACCACACAGCATCCCGGGAGCAGTCACCCCACCTCTCACGCACGCGCTCCGCCGTATGACGGAGGTGGTCTACGCCGAACGAATGACCTGGCCGACGAGCCGTTCGCCCCACCCCGTCGGGGGCGCGCACCGAGCTCCTTCACCGGCTGGAAGACTGGCGCCATGCGCATCACCGCCCTGGCGGGTGGCGTCGGCGGCGCGCGGTTCCTGCGGGGACTGCGCGCCCACCTCGACCGCACGCCCGACCTCGCCGACTCGACCGTCACCGTCATCGGCAACACCGGCGACGACATCACGCTGTTCGGCCTGCGGGTCTGCCCCGACCTGGACACGGTGATGTACACGCTCGGCGGCGGCGTCAACGAGGAGCAGGGCTGGGGACGCGTCGACGAGACGCACGCCGTCCAGCAGGAGCTGGCCGCGTACGGCGCCGTGCCGCAGTGGTTCGGCCTCGGTGACCGCGACTTCGGCACCCACGTGGTCCGCAGCCAGTGGCTCGGCCAGGGCGTCCCGCTGTCGGAGGTCACCGCGCGCCTGGCTGCGCGGTGGGGGCTGCCCGACCAGCGCGTCACGCTGTTGCCGATGAGCGACACCCCGGTCGAGACCCACGTGGTCGTCGACGAGGGCGACGGGACCGGGCCGCAGGCAGTGCACTTCCAGGAGTGGTGGGTCCGGATGCGCGCCGCGGTCCCGGCGCAACGCTTCGTGGCGGTCGGCATGGACCGGGCGGCGCCCGCCCCCGGAGTCCTGGACGCCATCCGCGAGGCCGACGTCATCCTGCTGCCACCGAGCAACCCCGTCGTCTCGATCGGGATCATCCTCGGCGTACCGGGGGTCCGCGACGCCCTGCGAGGCAGCCGGGCGCCCGTCGTCGGGGTGTCGCCGCTGATCGGGGGCGCCCCCGTGCGCGGGCACGCGGACGCGTGCCTGTCCACGATCGGGGTCGCCTCGACCGCCGGGGCGGTGGCCGGGCTGTACGCCGACTTCCTGGACGGCTGGCTGGTCGACGTCGCCGACAAGGAGCTGGCCGACGCGCCGGGGCGGCTCCGGGTCGTGGCCCGGCCGCTGTGGATGCACGACGTCTCGTCCACCGCGGACATCGCGGGCGCCGCGCTCGACCTCGCCGCCAGCCTGCGCGACGACGCCGTATGACGCCGTCCACCGTCCCCGCCGCCACGCCCGTCACCCTCACCCCCCTGCTGGGCATGCCGGAGGTGTGCCCGGGCGACGACCTCGCCGAGGTGGTGGTGCGGGCCCTGGCCGCAAACGGGATCCGGCTCGCCGACGGCGACGTCCTCGTCGTGTCGAGCAAGATCGCCTCCAAGGCGCTCGGCCTGACCGCGTCGGCGCAGGACCGGTCCGAGGCCGTGCTGCGGCAGTCCCGGCGCGTGGTGGCCGAGCGCGACACCCCCCTCGGGGTCACCCGTGTCGTCGAGGCGGTCGCCGGACCGGTCATGGCCGCCGCCGGCGTGGACGCGTCCAACACCGGTGCCGCCGACGTCGTCCTGCTGCTGCCGGCCGACCCCGACGAGGTCGCCCGCGCGCTGCGGGCGCGGATCGCCCAGCTGCTGCCCGGGGCGGAGGTCGGCGTCATCCTCAGCGACACTGCCGGCCGGCCCTGGCGGGTGGGGCAGACCGACTTCGCGCTCGGCGCGGCCGGCGTCCACCTGGTCGACGACCTTCGGGGCGCCCACGATGGCGACGGGCGCGAGCTGAGCGTGACTGAGCGCTGCGTCGGCGACGAGATCGCCGCTGCCGCCGACCTGGTCAAGGGCAAGAACGCGGGTGTGCCGGTCGCCCACGTGCGGGGGCTGGCTCCGGCGGCGCCGCCGCCCGCGGGCACCCCCGGCGCGCGCTCCCTCGTGCGCACCGGACCGACCGACTGGTTCGGCTCGGGACGGGTCGAGGCCGTGCGGGCCTCGCTGGGCGTCGAGGCCGGCACCGAGCTGGCGCGAAAGGTCGGCATCCCCTCAGCCCTGCCGGAGCCGCCTGCCACCAGGATCGCGCGGGCCCGACGCGTCGCCCTGCTGGGGGTCGAGGGGGTGAGCGCCTCGACCGGGCCCGAGGAGGTCGTGCTGCAGGGCGAGGACGCCTTCACCCTCGGTGTGGCCGCGTCGCGGCTGGTGGTCGCCCTGCACGGCGAGGGGCTGGTCGGACGCGTCGAGCGCCTGCCGGCGACCGGCCGGCAGCTGCAGGCGCGGGTGAAGACGACCTGAGCCGCAGCACGTCCCGACCGGGCGCGTCCCCGACCCGGCGGGTCCCGCCGGGCGCGCCTGCGGTGAGCCGACCGAGCGCGCACCCGCGTCACAGGAGCGGTGGGTAGGCTGCCGATGTGACCAGCAGCCGCACCTCTCCCCCGCCGCCGGCGCCGCCGGCGAGCCTGGGCGACGTCGAGCGCGAGATCACCCGGTTCCTGCGCCGCGCCCGCACCGCCTCGCAGGCGATGGCCACCGAGGTGCACCCCGACCTCGACGCCGCCGGCTACAGCGTCCTCGGCTGCGTGCTCGAGCTGTCGAGCACGATGCCCGAGGGGGTGCGCGCCGCCGACGTCGGCAGCGCGCTCGGCCTGCACAAGTCCACCACCAGCCGCAACATCGGCGAGCTCGAGCGGCTCGGCCTGATCGAGCGCGTCCCCGATCTCAGCGACGCGCGGGCCCGGCTGCTGCGGCTCACCCCCTCCGGGCATGAGAGCGTCACCCGCTCCCGGGCCGGCCGGCGCGGCCGCGTCGCCGAGAAGCTGTCCCGCTGGCCCCAGCACGACGTGCGCGAGCTGGCCCGGCTGCTCGGCCGGCTGAACGACGACCTGAGCTGACCTTCCGGCGGCCTCCGTCACGGCCTCTCCTTGCCTGACCGCGGGGCGCCCGCACGCGCCGGCGGCGCCGGTCACCTCGGCGCCGCCTCGACACACCAGCCGTGGACGCTCCTCGGCCTCTCCGCCTGCCGCTGGGACATAGTTGCGCGTAGCAACATCTTTCCCTTATGGTTGCTTAGCGCAACCAAAGGAGATGATGACATGCCTGACGACCAGCAGCCCGCTGCACAGCTGATGTCGGCGCTCAGCCAGCTGATGCGCACGTCGCGCGCGGCGGCCCACCGCTGGTCCCAGTCCCTGGGACCCTCCGGCACCCCGCTCGGCCTGCTGAAGGCGCTGCGGGACGGCGACGCCCGTCCGGGTGACCTCGCCGTCCGGCTGTGTGTCGCCCCGTCCGTGGTGTCCCGGGCCGTCGTACCGCTGGAGGCCTCCGGCCTGATCGAGCGGCGGCACGACCCCGACGATGCCCGCGCCTGGCGCCTGGGCCTCAGCGCCCTCGGCGCCGCGCGCCTCGCCGAGGTGCAGGCCGCATACGTCGAGCGCCTCACCGAGCTGCTCAGCCCGTGGGACGAGCACGACGTCGCCGAGGCCGCCCGCCTGATCACTCTCCTCGAGCAGACGCTCGCCCACGCCCCGCTCGACATCTCCCCCGCCGCCCAGATCCTTGCCCCTACCGCCGAGAAGGTCCACTGATGAGCACCACCGTCGCGGAACCCCGCAGCGTCACACCACCCCGGGGCGCAACGCCCCACGCCGAGATGTCCCACCGCCAGATCCTCGAGGCGATGACGGGCCTCATGGCCGCGCTGTTCACGGCGCTGCTGAGCTCCACCATCGTCGCCACCGCTCTGCCCACGATCATCGGTGACCTGCACGGCACCCAGCGCCAGTACACGTGGGTCATCACGGCGTCGCTGCTCGCCACCACCGTCAGCACCCCGATCTGGGGCAAGCTGTCCGACCTGTTCAGCAAGAAGCTGCTCGTGCAGCTGTCCATCGTCGTGTTCGTGATCGGGTCGGCCGCGGCGGGCATGTCGCACACCGTGCCGTTCCTGATCGCCTGCCGCGTCGTCCAGGGCCTCGGCATGGGCGGCCTGACCGCGCTGGCGCAGTCGATCATGGGCTCGATCATCTCCCCGCGCGACCGTGGCCGGTACTCCGGCTACATGGGCGCGGTCATGGCCGTGAGCACCGTCTCCGGCCCGCTGCTCGGCGGCGTCATCGTCGACAGCCCGCTCGGGTGGCGCTGGTGCTTCTACGTCTGCGTCCCGCTGGCCCTCATCTCGCTGTTCGTCCTGCAGGCCACGCTGCACGTCGCGACGGAGCGCCGCAAGGTGCGCATCGACTACGCCGGCGCGGTCCTGATCTCGATCGCCGCAAGCCTGCCCCTGCTGTGGGTCACCTTCGCCGGCAAGGACTTCGACTGGGTCTCGTGGCAGACCGCTGCCTATCTGGTTGGAACCGCCCTGGCCGCGGCGCTGGCCGTCGTCGTCGAGCTCAAGGTCCCCGAGCCGCTGGTGCCGCTGCGGGTCCTGCGCAACCGCACTGCCGCCCTGGTCATCGCCGCCAGCGCCGCTGTCGGCATCGCGATGTTCGGCGGCACGACCTTCCTCGGCCAGTACTTCCAGGTCGCCCGCGGCTACTCCCCCACGCACGCCGGCCTGCTCACCATCCCGCTGATGGCCGGCCTGCTCGTCTCCTCCACCGGAGCCGGCCAGATCATCAGCCGCACCGGACGCTGGAAGAAGTTCCTCGTGGGCGGCGGGATCTGCCTGGTGCTGGGCCTGGTCGGTCTCGGCACCCTGGACCACACCACGCCCCTGTGGCAGGTGGGCATCTACATGGCTGTCATGGGCGTCGGGCTCGGCGCGATGATGCAGAACCTCGTCCTCGCCGTCCAGAACACCGTCGACGTCCGCGACATCGGCGCGGCGTCCGCGACCGTCGCGTTCTTCCGCACCCTGGGTGGCGCCGTGGGCGTCTCGGTTCTCGGCGCAGTGCTGGCCACCCAGGTGCAGGACAACACGATCGAGGGCCTGCGCCACCTCGGCGCGAGGGCGGCCGCAGCCGCCGCCAGGAGCCAGAGCGCCGCGGGCCTCGACCTCGGCGCGCTGCCGGCACCGATCCGCAGCATCGTGCGCCAGTCGTACGGCGACGCCACCGGTCACATCTTCGTGATCAGCGCCGTCGTCGCGGCGGTCGCCCTGCTCTGCGTCGTCTTCATCCACGAGGTGCCGCTGCGCACGACGGTCCGGATCGGTGAGTCCACCGAGAACGCCAGTGCGGCGGCGGCGGGCGCCGCCTCCCCGGCTGAAGAGGTCCCCTCGGACAGCGCCGCCCCCGCCGCCGTGACACCCGCTGACACCGTCCCCGTCACGGTCGGTGTGCACCGTGCCCGGCTGGCCAACCCCGAGCGGGTCCAGGCCTCCTCGACGCAGCTCGACGACCCGTTGGAGCGCACCGCCGTTGCCGCGCTCGACGTGCTCACCGCGGCGCAGGACACCTCACGCCGGCACGTGACTGCCTCCCGGGCGGCACGCGCCGAGGTGGACGCCCTGCTCGGCTCCGTCGGGGCCGAGGTCGAGGTCGCCCTCACCCAGCTGCACCGCTCCATGGCGGACATCCGCGCCCGGCTGCTCAGCGACGAGGTCACCACCCCGTCCGAGGGTCGTGACGGCACCGGCGCCGACAGCCTGCGCTCCTACGAGTACGGCCTGCTGCTCAACACCCAGCAGACCGTCGAGGGCATGACGACCGCGGCGCAGCGCGAGGGTCAGCGCATCCTGGACCTGGCCAATGCCGAGGTCGCCGCCCTCGAGCAGCGCATCGAGCGCCTCCGCTCGATCGAGGCCGACATGCAGGCCGGCATCGCCGAAGGCCTGCGCGGCAACGCCGTTCGCTGACCTCGGCGGCACCATCACGAAGGGCGGGCGCCCACGGCGCCCGCCCGTCGGCGTCGTCCACACCGATGACCGGGGGCAGACGAGCGCCCGCGGGTCCGGGGGGCCGGCGCGGTCCAGGTCGCGCGCCCACGCCGCGGCCAGCCGCCCGTTGCTCACACCGAGCTTGCGGTACAGCGACTTGAGGTGCACCTTCACGGTGTTGACGGACACGAACAGCTCGTCGGCGATCTCGGTGTTGCTCATCATGGTGGGCAGCAGCATCAGCACGCTGCGCTCGCGGTCCGTCAGCGGCTCGTGCAGGGCGGGCGCCGCACCGGGGCCCTGGCCGCGGTGCAGCTTCTCCAGGAGCAGGGCCACGAACAGCCGGTGTTCGCGCTGGTTCTGCTGATAGTGCTCGAGCAGCACCCCGACCCGCGGGCCGCACAGGAGGAACGGTCGGGCGATCCCCTCGGGCGCGGCGATGTCGAGGGCCCGTGCCAGTGCCGCCTGCGCCTCCGCGTCGTGCCGCAGGCGGTCCTGCGCGAGCGTCACCAGCAACCACACCTCTGCTGCGGGGACGAGGTCCGGTGGAGCCTCGAGCCGCCAGGGCAGCAGCGTGTCCAGACACGCCTGTACCCGGTTGTCCGCCAGGCAGGCCCGGGCAGAGAGCACGGCCCGTTGCGCCTCGGGTCGCTGGTGGCTCCGCTGCGCCGGGTGGGTCGCCTGCATCAGCTCGCCCGCCGTGACCGGATCACCAGCGGCCAGACGGGCCTCCGCCTCCACCACGGAGCACCAGGTGTCGAGGAACCGGGGCATGGTCCAGCCCGTCGCCTGCCGGCGCAGCCCGGCCAGCGCCGTCCGTGCTGCCGTGACCTTGCCGGTCGCCAGGTCCAGCCGGGCCCGCACCAGCGCGAGGGCTGTCGCGGTGAAGCGGTCGGGCAGGCCGCCCACGCAGGAGCGTCCGCGCTCGACCGCCACCGAGCACTGGGCGGGTTCGGCCCGCCCCAGGTGTACGACCGCACGGGCCAGGAATGCCGTGGCCGACTGAGGCAGGAACAGCCACCCAGATCGCTCGGCCACGCCCATCGCGAGATCCGCCTCCTGCGCCGCGCCACGCAGGTGACCGCGAAGCGCCTTGATGAGCGCCAGGTTCGCGTGCACGTGCACCGACAGCACCGGCGTCCGGGCAGCCGGGGCAGCCAGGGCCGACGCCGCCCTCTCCAGCAGCGCCTGGGCCTCGTCGAGGCGACCGGCCCACAGCGTTCCCCGCGCCAGCACGATCGTCGCGGCCGAGCGGTAGGCCTCCAGCGCGGGCAGCTCCCCGCTGCGGACGCTCCCCAGCAGGAGCAGCGCCCGGTCCCCCGTCAGGATCTGGCGCTCGGCGTCGTCGTCCAGCCCCGCCGCCAGCGCCTCGAACGTCGACAGCACCGCCTCGGTGACCGCGGCGTCGCGAGCACCCAACGAGGACAACAGGTCCCGGGCCCGTGCGACGTTGGCGAGAACGCCGGCAGCGTCGTCCCCGATGTAGCACCTGACCGCGGCCGACGCAGCGATCTCGGGATCGACGGTGCTCTCCTGCGCCGGGATGGCGCGGAGGATCTCTGCCACCGCGAGCCGCTCGACCCCGAGCACCTCGGCGCCGGCGTCGCGCAGGACCAGGCGGGCGAGCCGGCGCGAGCACCGCACAGCCGCCAGGTGCCGGGCCGACTCCAACGGGTCACCGTGGTCGGCGAACCAGGTGGCGGCGCGCTGGTGCAGGCGCCGCCGGCGGTGCGGGTCCTCCACCGAGAGCCGCTGCCGCAGCACGTCGGCGAACAGGTGGTGGAAGCGGTACCAGCCGCGCCTGTCGTCGAGCGCGACCACGAAGAGGTTGTCGCGCTCGAGCTGCTCGAGCACCCGCTGGCCGTCGGTGCGTCCGGTCAGCGTGTCGGCGAGATCCGCCGTGACCCGCCGCGCGATGCAGATGTCGAGCAGGAAGGCGGTCACGTCGGGCGACTGCCGGGCCAGCACCTCCTCGACGAAGTAGTCGGCGACCGTGCGCAGGTCGCCTGCCAGCTCGCCGACGGCCACATCGAGGTCACCGCGACCCTGCAGCGACAGCGCGGCCAGCCGCAGGCCCGCGGCCCACCCCTCCGTCCTGTCCATCACGTGCTCCAGCTGCCCTGGCGACAGCCGGATGCCCTGACGTTCCAGCAGGCTGACGGCCTCGGCGCCGTCCAGCCGGAGGTCGGCGGTCCGCAGCTCGGTGAGCTGCCCCGCCAGTCGCAACCGCTGCAGCGGCAGCGGCAGGTCAGCACGGGTGGACAGGACCAGCCGCAGGCTGCCGGTGCCGCGCCGCAGGGCGTCGGCCAGGGACCGCAGCGCCGGGCTGCCGACCAGCTCGTGCCCGTCGTCCAGCACCAGTGCGGTGGTTCCCGACAGCGCCTCGCAGGCCGTCAGCACCCCGGTGACGAAGCGCCGGTCGAAGGTCGGCGGGGCCGTCATCGTGGCGAGCGCGCTCGAGGGCGGGACAGCCTCGGCGCCCTGCAGTGCCGTCAGCACGTGCCCCCAGAGGTGCGCGGGGTCCGCGTCCTCCCGCTCCAGTGACAGCCACGCGGTCCGCCCGGTACGACGGGCCGCCCAGGAGGCGAGCATCAGCGTCTTGCCGGCTCCGGCGGGCGCCGAGACGGTCACCGTGCCGCTGCGGACACCGTCCTCGAGGACGCCGTCGAGGCGGGGCCTGGGCACGAAGGCCGGTGGGACCACAGGGACGAAGGAGCGCGTCCTCCCCTGCCTCCGGGACCCGCCGCGCGCCATCCCTCGGGAAGCCGGACCGGTCGTCTGCGCCTGGGGCACGTGCACCTGCCGTCGGGTCGGGCGCAGGGCGTGTGTCAGCGTGCGCTCAGTCGTTCTGTCGGGCCCCAGCCTGCGCCGGGCGCCCGCACCGGGGTAGGGACCTTCGTCCGCTCACGTGTCCGGGAGCTCCCCCTGCGAGAGGTCCACCACCTCGATCCCGAGAGACTGCAACCGCAGTACCGCCGCGACGAGGGTGCAGCCCGGCTGCAGGCGACCCTCGAGCAGCGTGACGTCGTCCTCGTGGACGGCCCGGAACCCCGGCAGGGCCTGACCCAGCGCCGGGCTCAGCCGGCCGCGGACGCGGATCCGGCAGTGTGGCGACGGGCGCCCGGAGCCGCGGTCACCGTGGGCCGCCACCGTGACCTCGATGGCCTCGCCGAACCCGCTGACCACGCTGACCCTGCTGCCCTCGCTGGCCCGGCCCCACGTGGTCGGGAGGGCCGACCAGCCGCAGCTCGCGGACCGTGCACCCGGACGCCTCGACGCGGGCCAGCACCCCGACCAGGGTGGGCTGGTCGGGGATGACACCCCGCAGCACGGTGGACGACCCGTCGTCCGTGGCCGTCATGCCGACGAGCTCGTCCAAGTCGTCCGCGGGCATGACGCCGTCGACGTGGATCTCGTAGCGTGCCGGGCGCATGGACGTGCTCCTCGTTCCCGCGGACGGTCGTGACCCCCAGTCCACCCGCAGGGATCGCGGGGCGCGTCACCCGCACCGGGTGGCGCGCCCCGTGGCCGCAGCAGAGGCGACCGTGGCCGCATCCGGTCCGGTCCGGTTCAGCGGCGGCGCGGCAGGTGGGTGCGCGGGGCCATCCTGGCTCCGTGCCGGGGTCGGCGCGCCCCGGCCAG
>Ga0308175_100003973_pt1 | contig 10322 bp, 5 predicted proteins | sample PhyCR1_3_FD_203893 | JGI IMG/M metagenome (GOLD analysis project Ga0308175, IMG submission 203893) | Soil microbial communities from UC Gill Tract Community Farm, Albany, California, United States - DLSLS.C.R1 | ecosystem: Environmental > Terrestrial > Soil > Agricultural land | place: USA...
CGATCCTGGGGATGGGGACAATGGGCACCGGAATGGCTCACCGGCTATTGAGTCACAACGCCAACCTCACCATATACGCACGCAAGCCGGAGAAGCGCCAGGAATTCGAAAGGGCGGGTGCAAGTACTGCGGATTCGCCTTCCAAAGCCGTCGCCAACGCAGACATCGTGATCACCATCGTCTCGGACGACGCGGCCTCACGGGAAGTCTGGTTGGGTCCGAACGGTGCCCTTTCCGGCGTAAGTGCCGACAGCGTGAGCCTCGAATCGAGCACAATTTCGCCTGATTGGGCCCTCGAACTCGGAAGGCATTTCGCCGAAAAGGGCCGGGACTTTCTCGACGCTCCGGTCACCGGAAGCAAACCACAGGCTGCGGCGGGCGAACTAACCTTTCTGGTGGGTGGAAAAGCGGAGGCGTTGAGAAAGGCGGAACCCGTTCTTAGAATTCTTGGGCGGAAGGTGGCACACTTGGGGCCGCTCGGCAGCGGGGCGCGGATGAAACTCATCAACAACATGCTTTGCGCAGTACAGGCGGCCGGGTTGGCGGAGGCGCTTACGCTCGCAGAAAAATCGGGTTTGGCGATGGATTCCGTGCTGGACCTTCTGACTAACGGGGCGCCTGGCAGTCCCATGGTGAAAACGTTGTCGAAGAGAATGATAGACCGCAATTACGACGTCAACTTCTACCTGCATCTCATGGCGAAGGACGTCGCTTATGCCATCGACCTGTCGAAGAGCCTTGGTGCTTCCCATGAGGCCGCTGACGTTGCTCTGGATCTGCTCAAGAAGGCAGGAGAGAAGGGCTGGAGCGATAAGGATTTTTCGTCTCTGATCGAACCTTTGCGAACTCAGTAATTCGCGTCGGGGTTCGTCACGGACAAAGGCCATCGACGTTCCCGGATCCGAATGAACAGCATGTACAGCACGATGACGACGTTCATGAGCAGGACGATCACACGCTCCGCAGTGGCCCGTTGAGCGACTTTGAGGAGTTCCAACGGGAGGTACATGGCCCCGGAAAGAAGCGCGAACCACTCAGCCCAGATCCGCCGGTGCCACAGGCCCCAAGCTTCCACGAAGCGAACTGTGGCGTACGCGAGTGCTGCGCCCGCGATAGTCCAGAGTCTTGCATCTGACACCTGGGAAGCCGCATGCATCAGCATCTGTCCGATCCTTCGATCTTCGCCTATATGCAGGTGATCCAACAGTGACTCGGCCAGGTCCTCTGCGTGCGAGTGATACATCAGCAACACGATCCCCAGCAGGATCACGGCGGCGCCCTTAAACGCTTCGAAACTCGCGACTGCTCTCAGCCCTGCGCTGCTTGTACGTAGATCCTCCAGGTCATTCTTTGGGGGATCAACCGTGGTCGCCACTCTCTGATGCTGCCACACCGAACTTCTGCCGGCTTCACGAAGGTCTACTACACTGACATGGAGCACCAAAGGGATCTCGAATGGCGAGAACGCATCGTGACCCGCGCCGGAAAGGCGTCACCGTAGTTATTAAGAGGCGGCCCCCATGGGGCGCAGCCTCAACTGGAGTCTTGACGCCTGGCGCCGCCCATTCAGGAGCGCTGACGGGCGGCTTGGCCCTCGTCTTAGGGGCGGTGTTGGTCGTCTCGCTTGTGCGTTTCCACGCCCGGTATACGGTCAGTTTCCAATCCCCGGTTCGACTGAACTTTCAGTCGCCGATCGTGATCGCCCCGCGCACCAAAACACAAACCGCCTACAGGGCCCAGACAGATCAGCGGCACTCACTCAGTGCATACCAGCAATACGCCTGCGCAAAGTTTGGAGCAGAATGCCGCGTCGCACTCGCCATTCAGCGCGCAGAAAATCCGCAAGGGAAATGTGAGATCTACCACTACAATGCCGATGGAACACTCGACTGGGGCTACTTTCAGATCAATACAGTTCACCTGAAAAGACCGGGACTCAATCTCCGCGATCTACTGGACTGCAAGACAAACATCGACTTCGCTTATCAGCTCTACCTTGAGAACCACGGCTTTACGCCCTGGGCCACGTTTAACAGCGGAAGATACAGGCGCTACCTGCGGGACTGAACTACATTCTTCATCGTTGGACGCGCGCTCCAAAGTAAATCTGCTGTCCCCGGCTCCCGTCGAGAAGCCCATGGCAGAACAGCCGGATCGGAAGCGGCTGCAGCAGTCTCAACAAGCGTCCAGCAATTGAGTTAAAGTAGCCTACGGAATAGCAATCATGAAGCGCTTGCACGCTGCCTACACATCAACGACGGATCTCGCCCTGTTTCTTCTACGCGCCTGGTTCGGATTATTGTTGTTCGTAAAACACGGCCTGGACAAAGCCATGAACTTCAACCATGTTTCTGGTCATTTCGCCGATCCGTTCCATATCGGGCCAACAGCAAGCCTGCTCCTCGTCGTACTGGCGGAAGTCGTGTGCGCACTGCTCGTGGTTCTCGGGCTTTGGACTCGGGTCGCCGCCGCGATCATCGTAATTGAGCTCGCCGTCGCCTTCGGCTTTGCACACCACTTTCAACTCTTCGGGCCACGAAGCGGTGAACTCGCGGTTGCTTTCGTTGGCGCTTTCCTCGCTCTCTGTTTCTCCGGTGCCGGACGCTGGAGTCTCGACGGAATGAGGGGGCGCTGACGCTGACCGGCCAGCGTTGAATTGCGCACGAGTGAAGCACCCCGCGAGATCGTAGCCCCTTTTCTTTCCCGAATCGAACTCTCAGCAGTCACAATTTCTGTTGACACTATTGGTCTGACCAGTATACGATCGCTCTCAAGCCCACTCCTGCTTTTGGAAAAACTCTCTGATGAGCTGCTGGTACCGATTCCTTAGACCAATTCTCCTGGGAGCGATTGCTTCCATTCAGATCTGCGCCGCGGGGAGCGATCCCGTGTTTCCCTACGGAGCAGTCTATTTTAGAAAATCCAATCCACCGGAAGCCGACTGGGACAAGGATCACAAGGCAGCTGCACAGGCCGGAATGAATATGTTCCGGCATTGGGTCATGTGGTCCGCCGTGGAGGTTGCGCCGGGCAAGTACGACTGGCGTGATTACGACCGCATGCTGGATCTGGAAGGGCAAAACGGGATCAAAGCAGTGCTTGCCGAGCAGATCACGGCAGCTCCCGAGTGGGCTTTCCGGATGTTTCCCAATGCAAGATTCGAGGCGCAGGATGGGTTTCGTGGGGTGCCGGAATACTCGGGTTCAAGTGCTACGGGCGGATTTCCTGGTCTCTGCCTCGATAACCCTGAGGTCCGTGCACGGGCGGAGGCCTTCCTGAAGGCTATGGCGACCCGTTATCGCAACCATCCGGCGCTCTATGGTTACGACCTGTGGAATGAAGGGAACACGGGCGGCGGCGCCAGCGTGTACTTCCAGACTGCGTCGAGCGCATACATCCCGAACGAGCATCACGGAACCGGTCTGGGACGGATGTACTGTTATTGCCCCGCTTCCATTGAAGAGTTCCACAAGTGGCTGGCGAAAAAATACGGCAGCGTCGAAGCCGTCGCGAAAGCATGGCGGCGATACAGCTTCGCCGACTGGAAAGATGTCCAGCCCTCGCGGACCGGCGGCCCCTACCCAGACTGGCTCGACTGGGTGGAGTTCAAAGAAGATCGCGCCCACGAACTCCTCAGGTGGCGTAAAGAAGTGATCCGGTCCGTCGACACGAAGGGCAAAATTACGATGCACGGAATTGCGTATACGCTCGAAGCCCTCCCCAGCGTTTCCCAGAATGACTGGCGCGCTGCTGCTGAGGTCGAGAGCTATGGATTTACTTGGGTGAACGCTCGCAAAGGCAACGAGCCGTGGAAGCAGTACCACGCGGTCGACTTGGTGAGAGCCGCATCTCGCGGAAAGCCATTCTGGCATGCCGAAATGCAAGGCGGGCCGCTTTGGATGGCCTCGGAAGTGACTGGCCGGCCTTTGCAGGACGCGCGCAAACCAGATGCAGCGGACCTGCGTGTCTGGAACCTGGTCTCGATGAGTGCAGGCGCAACAGGCGTGCTCTACCTGCGCTACCGGCCGCTGCTCGATGGTCCGCTATTCGGCGCGTTCGGCCCCTTCGCGATGGATGGCTCTGCTACGCCGCGCTCGGATATGGCGAGCAAGTTCGCCAAGTGGTCCAACGCCAACCCGGATCTCTGGAAATCACGGCCCGTGAAGGGCGACATCGGGATCGTGTTTGCACCCGAATCAGAACGCTTCAATTTCGCCCAGCAGGGAAACACTGCAAACTATGCAGCATCGGCCCGCGGAGCATACGAGGCGTTCTTTGATTCCAATATTCAGCCGGATTGGGTCCATATCGACAACATTGAGGAGTACCCACTGGTCTATTTGCCTTATCCCGTGATGTTGACGGCGAAGGACGCCGCAAAGATTCGCACGTATGTACAGAACGGAGGAACGCTGATCAGTGAAGGGCTGCCGGGTTACTTCGGCGATGCGGCACATGCGGGCGCAACACAGCCAAACCTTGGGTTAGCTGAGGTGTTCGGTGCCGCGGAAGCGGATGTCGACTTCACGCCGGACCTGCTCGAGAACTTGAAATTGCGCGTCCTTGGCCATGAAATCGGCGGCCGCTACTTCAAACAGGTCTATCGTCCGACCACGGGCAAGGCGGTTGGAAACTACGGAGACGGATCCGTCGCTGCCGTTGAAAACCATTTCGGGAAGGGCCGGACCATCCTGATTGGCACGTTCCCGGGTGCGGCGTATTTTAAGAAGCCGAGCGTCGAGGGCCGCGCGCTCTTCCAATCTTTTCTCAACGGAAAACAGCATCTCACGGTGAGTGATAACGCGGTGAAGGCACGTTTGCACGAGGGCTCTGGCGGCACAGTTCTTTGGATCGTCAATCCCACTCGGGAGTCGAAATCCATCACCGTCAAGTTGCCGTCTGCGGCATGGAATACGGGGAAGGATATTTGGGAGAACGCAACTGCCCAGGCCAACGGACCAGAGGTCCGGGTAACTATTCCCGAACGAGATGGAGCCGTGATTCGGCTCGAGAAGTAGGAGAGGAGTTCACACTGCTATGTACGCACTGAACAAGTCGGTTTTCTCATCGTTGGCTCTGTTTTTGCTTGCCTCTGCGCTCGCTTTCGGGCAGATCTCCACCGGAACCATATCCGGATCGGTCGAGGATCCGTCCGGAGCTTTCGTACCGAACGCGCAGGTTTCGGTGAAGCAACTGAGCACGGGCGAAACTCGAACTACTGTCACGAACACAAACGGCGAGTTTAACGTTCCGTTTCTGCAACCGGGCCAGTACACCGTCACCGCCACTGCCGGTGGATTCAAATCGAAAACATTGAACGACATGACGCTACAGGTTGATCAGAAGATGAACCTGAGAATTACGTTGGATGTCGGTTCCTCCACTGAGACCGTAGAGGTAACTGGCGCCGCCCCGCTCGTAGACTCTGCTTCGTCGTCACTAGGTCAGGTAATCGCGAATAAGCAGATCCTCGATTTGCCTCTGAACGGCCGGAATGCCTTCGCGCTGGGACTCCTTTCGGGCAACACGACACCTATGTTCGGCATGGGCTCGAACCTCCCGTTCATCGCAGGGGGCGGCAGATTTTCGGCAAACGAAGTAACGCTCGATGGGGTTGACAACAATACCGTTTCTAATGCGGGATCGATCGGCAGAAACGGTATCGCGTTCGTTCCCTCGGTCGATGCCGTACAGGAGTTCAAGGTCAAAACCAGCACCTTCTCCGCTGAATTCGGCCATGCGGCAGGAGCCGTGGTGAACGCCACCATTAAGAGCGGCACGAACCAATTTCACGGAACCTTGTTTGAGTTTTTGCGGAATAACGTGCTTGATGCCAACAACTTCTTCACGAATGCTGCTGGCCAACCTCGAGCGCCTTTTCACCAGAACCAGTTCGGATTCGCATTAGGCGGCCCGGTTTGGATACCCAAGGTGTACAAAGGCCACAATCGGACGTTCTTCTTTGCCGATTACCAAGGTACGCGGCAGAGTACGTCCGCTGGCAATTCAATTACCGATGTGCCTCCCCCAGCACTGCGTAGCGGAAACTTTTCGAGCGTCAGCACCTTGATCTATGATCCGGCCACGCGCCGGATTGGCCCTACCGGAAGCGTGATTGCAACGCCGTTTGCGGGTAATACCATCCCGACGAACCGATTGAACCCGAGTTCGCTCGCGATTACGTCGTTGATCCCGTCGCCTAATTTCGGAAGCCCCGGCGCACTGTCAAGAAACTTTTTCTATCAACCCAGCCAGTACTCAAACACGGACCAGGGCGACATTCGAGTAGATCAGACAATCTCATCGAAGAACAACTTTTACGCACGCTTCTCGATTGGAGAGAATTCTCAACCTGCCATCGGGAATTTTCCCGGATTTATCGGAGGTGGCACTTCCTCCATCAACAACAGTGCCCAGGGCGTTATCTCAGATGTCCACATCTTCACGCCCACGCTCATCAATGAATTCCGGTTCGGCTACGTGCGCCACAACGGCAGCCTCTTCGGAACCGGCCAAAACGGCGTTGACTTCGCCCAGAAAAACAACGTTGCCCTCTTCCCAGCTCCGCTATTAGGATTTCCGAGCATCGCATTCAACTATTATGGCCAGTTGTCCGGCACAGCAGAATTCAGCGGCTGGGGCGGCGGAGATCCAAATCTGAACATCGAAAACCGATTTCAGTGGGCAGACAACGTCAGCTGGACTCTGGGCCAACATGCGATTAAATTCGGAACGGACCTTCGACGTTCCCGCTTCGACACATTGAAAGGGACACCTTTCTTTGGGCAGGAGATCTATGGCGCCACATTCACATCGAGTTCGAATGCAACCGGGTCCGGTCTGCCGTTCGCTGATTTTCTCCTGGGATACCCGAGTTTCATTCAAGGGACGCCCATGCTCGACTGGGGGCGCCAGCGAAGCCTGTATAGCGGCCTCTTCGTTCAGGACGATTGGAAAGTGAGCAAAAGTCTCACGTTGAACCTGGGCTTGCGATACGAGCTATTTACGCAACCGGTCGACGCGCGCGATCTCGGGAGCTTGTTCAACGTTGAAAATGGACAATATGCATTGCCGGGCAAAGGCGGCTACTCGCGGGCCATTGTCGACGGGGATCACAATAACTTCGGGCCGCGGGCCGGCTTCGCCTGGCAGGCTACTTCGAAACTGGTCTTGCGTGGCGGTTACGGTCTGTTCTTTGGAGAACGTGATCAGAACCAGCAGGTGACGCAGTTCTCCGGCAACTTGCCGAATGTTCCGACAGTATCACTACCAACTGTCTCCGCGACCCAGACCGTAGCACCGCCTTTCACCATCAATACGCCGATCAGAGTTGTGCCTACCGATCCCTCACTCGCTTCCTTTACGGCTGCGAATCCTTTCGTCGGAACGATTCGCACAGCAGGCTTCCACGAGTCACGTGACCCGATGCTGCATCAGTTTAACTTCGACGTGCAGTTTCAGTTATCGAAGCTGATTCTGCTGGAGGCATCTTACAGCGGAGCACTCGGTCGGGATCTTTCGTCATTGTTTATCAATCAGAATCAAATCCCGTTTTCACAAGCGCTGGTGGGTAACAACAGGCAGGCGTTCCGACCTTTTCCCTACATCAATGGAACGGTATTAGACACCAGCTCTTTCGCTTCCAATAATTACAATTCAGCAAACTTCCGGTTAGAAAAGCGCACAACCGGAGGACTTGCACTTCTGATTAACTACACGATTCAGAAGAACCTTGAGTCGGGAGGCGCTGGACCGGATGCGTACACGCAAAACGGCGGGACAAGCGTCGCGATGGATTCTTACAACCTTTCGCTCGAACGCTCCTATGCTCCCATCGATGTGCCGCAGATCTTCTCCGGGAGCGCGGCTTATGAACTGCCGTTCGGGCCGGGAAAGAAATGGCTGTCGCATGGAGCGGCGGGCAAAATTATCGGCGGATGGCAAGTGAACGGTATTGTAACGTTGCGGGGCGGCTTTCCCACGGATATCCGTACCAATGTCCTTCCCACAGGTATCTTCAACACGTTTAACGTAGCGGACCGGCTATTAGGACAGAACATGGTCCTCGATAACCCAAGCGTAGACGCTTACTTCAATCCGGCAGCGTTCGCAGTCCCGAGGACAGTTTTGAGCACGACGGGAGCCGCGATTACCAAGTTCGGTAACGCCGCGCGCCGGGTAGCTCGAGGCCCTGGTTCGAAGAATGCCGATATTTCCATCTTCAAGAACACGTATTTCGGCGAGCGAACGATGCTTCAGTTCCGGGCTGAGTTCTTTAACTTTACGAATACTCCGACGTTCTTTCTGCCATCGGCCAATAGTCCCACCCTGACATGCATTGGGGCTGCGGGAAGCGCATGTAATGCGAACAACCCGCAGTTCGGCAAGCTCTCCAGCGGCACTGCCACCGGCCGACAGATTCAGTTTGGTTTGAAGTTTTACTTTTAAGCGGCGGAACCTGGATTGCGAACTCACCTGTCCCTGCTGGCAGCGCTAGCCCTGGCTGCGCCAACCGTTCCGGCTCAAACCGTCCAGCCCGTGTTTCCCTACGGAGCCGTTTACTTCCGGAAGTCGAATCCGCCCGAACGGGATTGGGCGCGGGATCACCAAACGGCAGCCCGGATCGGCATGAACACGTTCCGGCACTGGTTCATGTGGTCGGCTATCGAAGTCGCACCCGGCAAGTACGACTGGCGCGATTACGACCGCATGATGGATCTGGCCGCGCAAAACGGGATCAAGGTAGTGATCGCTGAGCTCATTACGGCAGCCCCGGAATGGATGTTCCATAAGTATCCACAAGCGCGTTACCTCGCGAATGACGGAACTGTCGAGAACAGCATTATTGGCGGCAGCAGTGCCACTGGCGGTTTCCCGGGCTTATGCCTGGACAATCCTGAAGTGAAGGCTGCCGCCGAAAAATTTCTCGTTGCCTTAGTCGAACACTATCGCGGACACCCCGCCCTGCTCGGCTATGACCTTTGGAACGAAAACACCTATGGTGGCGGCAGCCCGAAGAAGATGTACTGCTACTGCGACGCGACGAAGCGAAAGCTTAGAGAGTGGGCTCGCACTCGTTATGGATCGCTCGAAAAGGTTGCCCAAGCCTGGCATCGATACAGTTATGCAAGTTGGGACGATGTAGAGCCACCCTACAGCTTCAGTGGATACCCAGACAGTCTTGATTGGCTGCAATTTCGATTGGACGATGCCTTCGACCTTCTGCACTGGCGAGCCGGGTTATTCCGCCAACACGACCCTAATCACCTGATCAGTGCGCACGGGGTCGCGGGAACTCTGAATTCCATGCCATCGAGCGCCCATGACGAGTGGCGTTCTGCGAAAGAGGTCGATCTTTGGGGCTTTACGTTCGTTGCCTCGCGGCAGGGCGACGCCCCGTGGCGCCAATACCAGGCGCTGGACCTTGTCCGGGGTGGCGCTCGCGGTAAGCCGTTCTGGCATGCTGAGGCCGAAGCTGGACCGCTATGGATGCAGCCGCAGGTGATCAACCGCCCACGTGATGACGGACGCATCCCCGACGAAACGGACGTGCGCCTGTGGAATCTTGTCTCTTGTGCCGGAGGCGCCACGGGCATTCTGTATCCGCGCTGGCGACCTCTGCTGGACGGTCCGTTATTCGGCGCGTTCGGTCCGTTCGGCATGGACGGCTCCGTTACGCCTCGTGCCGAAATGGCCGGCAGTATCGCCCGTTGGGCCAACGCGCATGGAGAACTCTGGAAATCGCACCCGGTAAAGGGTGATATCGGGCTTGTTTACGTGCCCGAATCGGAGATGTTCAATTATGTCCAGCAGGGAGATACCAACTACTACGCGCAATCGATTCGGGGCGCCTACCAGGCATTCTTCGATTCCAATATCCAGCCGGACTTTGTTGCTGTCGACGATCTGGCCCAGTACAAGATCGTCTATCTTCCCTATCCAGTGATGCTGAAGAAAGAGACGGTTGCGAAGCTGAAAGCGTACGTCGACGGAGGCGGAACTCTGATCAGCGAAGGACTCCCGGCGTACTTCGGAGACGGGGGCACAGCCGGCGCAATCCAGCCCAACTACGGCCTCGACCAACTGTTCGGCGCTCGCGAAAGCTACGTGGAGTTCACCCCGGATCTACTCGAAAAGCTCACGCTCGAGGTCAATAACCACAACATCAATGGGCGCTACTTCCTTCAGGAATTCGAGCCGGCGGGAGGTCGTGCGGCTGGTCATTACGAAAACGGCCACGTGGCCGCGGTGGAAAATCAAGGAGGAAAAGGCCGCACGCTTCTGATCGGTACGTTTCCGGGGGCCGGATACTATCTTCACCA
>Ga0308175_100003974_pt1 | contig 10321 bp, 10 predicted proteins | sample PhyCR1_3_FD_203893 | JGI IMG/M metagenome (GOLD analysis project Ga0308175, IMG submission 203893) | Soil microbial communities from UC Gill Tract Community Farm, Albany, California, United States - DLSLS.C.R1 | ecosystem: Environmental > Terrestrial > Soil > Agricultural land | place: USA...
CCGATCGCGTAGCCGAAGCTCGCCAGCAGCACCATCAGCCCGCCGAGCAGCGCGGCGGAGTCGCCGGTGAGATCGACGCCGAACAACAGCGCCACGCCCACGATGCCGACCATGACGCCGACGAAACGCCAGCCGGTCGCGAGCTCCTCGCGGTCGAGCCAGAAGGCCAGCAGCGCGGTGAAGATCGGCGCGCTGGCAACCAGGATCCCGGCCAGCGCCGACGCGATGTGCTTCTCGCCGAAGCTGATCAGCAGGAACGGCGCGGCGACCTGGACCATCGACAGCAGGGCGATGGTGCCGAGGTGCGGGCGCAGCGAGGCGAACGCGCCGCGGCGATGGGCGATCGGCACCAGCACGAGCGCTGCGAGCACGACGCGCACCCAGACGACCATGATCGGCGAGACGTCGTCGAGGGCGACCTTGATGAACATGTACGACGCGCCCCACAGCGCGGCGAGCACGCTCATCTGCATCCAGGCGCGGCGGTTCACCCGTGCAGGATGACAAACGGGAGGTATAAGCCCCACGAATCCTGCTGATGGGAGCCATTAGCGCGGTAGGCCGCAGGGGCCCTTCGCCAGCTGCCGGACCAGCAGCGCAGCCTTGAACATCTCCGGGTCCTGACCGGCGGCGTTGTCGGCGAAACGCACCGTGTCGCCGCCGATGTGGACGGCGTAGTCGAGCGTCGAGCCGGGGCGCGCCGGCAGCGCGACGCCCTTGTGCGCGGGCTTCTCGAGCTCACGCGTGACCTCGCGGGCATCGATGAGCTGCGCGCTCGAGATCTCGCGCAGCTTCCCGCCGTTGCACGACACATGCCCGTCGTCGGTGACCCGCAGGACGAGGTGCGCGCCGGGGATCGAGCCCCCGCGCGTGACCGTGAAGAGGTCCGCCGACGGCTGGCCGCAGCCGGCGAGCAGGACGGCCGCCACCGCGAGCAGCGCGCGCCTCACGCCGCGACCACCGCGCCGCCGCGGCGCGGGTCGCCCGCGCCCGACAGCGCACCGGTGGCGGGGTCGCGCTCGACCGCCTGGACGCCGCCGAAGAACACGTTGGGCCTGCGGAACGCGGTCACCGCGCGGCCCGCCTGACGCAGCTTGTGGTTGTCGATCCCGGGCTCGGTGAAGACGACGCCGTCCTCGAAGTGCAGCCGCGGCGCGTCGACGGCGGCGCGCACGGACAGCCCGCGATCGATCACGCCCACGATCGTCTGCAGGATCGCCGAGCGGATGCGGTTCGAGCCGGCGCTGCCGAGGACCAGCTCGACGCCATCTGAGCCCTGGACGACGGTCGGGGCCATCATCGACGGCATCCGGCGGCCGGGCGGGAAGGCGTGGAAGCCGAGCGGGTTGAGGTCCTCCTCGCCCATGATGTTGTTGACGTGGATCCCGGTGCCGGGGATCCACACGCCCGAGCCCTCGCCGTTGGTGCACGTGACCGAGCACGCGCGGCCGTCACGGTCGACGACGGAGATGTGCGTCGTCGATCCCAGCTGCGAGACGAACTCGTCCGTGCGGCGCCCCTGGACCACCTCCATGATGTACGCCAGCGCGACCTCGTCCGGCTGCCCGGCGGACTCCTCGAGCAGGGACATCGCCATCGCCAGCAACGTGCCGCCGGCGTTCGGCGGCGGGTTCGTGAGGATCTCGCGCCCGCGGTAGGAGACGCGCACCGGCTCGCGCGCGACGGCCTCGTAGCGAGCGAGGTCCTCGGCGGTCAGCACGCCGCCGCGCGGCTCGAGCTCCGCGACCACCGCCGCCGCGATGTCGCCCGTGTAGAACGGCCCCGCGCCCTCGGCCCCGAGCCGCTCGATCGTGTCGCCGAGCTGCTCGTCCCGGAAGAGCTCGCCCTCTCGCAGCAGCCGCTCGCGCACGATCCCCTCGAGGATCGCGTAGATGTAGGCCTGCTGGGTGTTCAACGGCACGCCGGCGCGCGCATGGGCGGCAGCGGGCGCCGCAAGGTCCGCGAGCGGGATCGTGCCCCAGCGCCGCGCGGCCTCCTCGATGCCCGCAGGGTTCCCGTACGTGCCGACCGACGCCGCGCCGACGTTGAAGACCTGCGTCGCGTCGCCGAACGAGACCTCGATCGCCTCGAGCTCGCAGCGCTCGTCGCCGGCGCCGAAGCCGGGCGCGGCGACGAAGAAGTCCAGCAGCGTCTCGGCCTCCCCCGCTCCCGCGACCAGCATGTATCCGCCCGCACCCGGCCCGGTGAGCAGCGGCTCGGCCACCCAGGACGTGAGCATGGCGGCGATCGCGGCGTCGACCGCGTTGCCACCGTCGCGCAGGATGCGCGCGCCGGCCTCCGCCGTCAGCGGGTGGCCGGCCGCCACCATGCCGTTCATACGGACGACGTTATCTACGCGGAATGAACTCTGGTACGTCGAGTTCCGTCACGCCGAGCCCCGTGCGCCGGGTCGAGCTCGGCGGGGCCGGGTGGTTGCGGCGCTCGATGCGCGGCTCGCCCTCCGGCTCCTCGATGCGACGGCGCTCGGCCGCGCGGGGCTTGCGCTCCGTGTAGCCGGTGGCCACCACGGTCACCCAGACCTGGTCGTCGAGCTTCTCGTCGACCATCGCGCCGAAGATGATGTTCGCGTCGGGGTGCGCGGCCTCCGCGACGGCCTTCGCCGCCTCGTTGACCTCCCACAGCGACAGGTCCTCGCCCGAGGTGATCGAAAGCAGGATCTTGCGCGCGCCCTCCATGCTCGTCTCGAGCAGCGGCGACGACACGGCCTGCTCGGCCGCGTCGATCGCCCGGCGCTCGCCCACGCCCATGCCGATGCCCAGCAGGGCGTTGCCGGCGTCGGACATGATCGTGCGCACGTCGGCGAAGTCGAGGTTGATCAGGCCGGGCAGCGTGACCAGGTCGGAGATGCCCTGGACGCCCTGGCGCAGCACGTCGTCGGCGACGCGGAACGCCTCGACCATCGACGTGCCCTTCTCCAGGATCGTCAGCAGCCGGTTGTTCGGCACCACGATCAGCGTGTCGACCTCGTCGGCCAGCGCCTGGATGCCCACCTCGGCGGACTCCAGCCGGCGGGTGCCCTCGAAGCCGAACGGCTTGGTCACCACGCCCACGGTCAGCGCGCCGATCTCGCGCGCGATCCGCGCCACGATCGGAGCCGCGCCCGTGCCGGTGCCTCCGCCGGCGCCCGCGGTGATGAAGATCATGTCGCTGCCCTTCAGCAGCGCCTTGACCTTGTCGTACTCCTCCATCGCCGCCGCGCGCCCGAGGTCCGGGTTGGAGCCCGAGCCCAGCCCGCGGGTGATCCCCTGGCCGATGTGCAGCGTGATGTCGGCGGTCGACTGCTGCAGCGACTGCAGGTCCGTGTTGATCGCGACGAACTCGACGCCCTCGACCTCGGCCTCGACCATCCGGTTGACCGCGTTGACGCCGGCCCCGCCGACGCCGACGACGCGCAGGACGGGCGAGCCGGCGACGCTGGGCGTCGCGGCCTCGTAGCGGGCGAAGGGGTCGTGCTCCGGGGTGGCGCGCCGGATCGACGGCGCGTCCATGACGTTCTCGGGGATGTCGGCGGAGAACGCGTGGCGCAGGCGCTCCTGCGGCGTGGGCACGCGCGGCTCCTCGACCTCGGGGGCCGGCTGCGGGCGCAGCGCGGGGTGCGGGACCTCGCGGCGCTCACGCGCGACGGGCTCGGGCTCGCGAACAGGCTCAGGGGCAGGCTTCGCCGCCGCCTCCTCCGGGCGCTCGTCGTCCGTCTTGCGGAACAGGGCCGCCAGTGGGCCCTCGCGCATGCTGGCTCGCTTGCTAGGACCGGGTGCCATCGAGGACCTCCTTGGCCAGATCGCGGTAGGACTGCGCTGCCATCCCGTCCGGGTCGTACTTGAGCACTGACATTCCCTTCACCGGTGCCTCAGCGAACCGGATCGTCTTCTTGATGCGGGAGGCGAAGACGCGATCGCCGAAGTTCTCCTCGAGGATCTCGATGGCTTCCTTGGCGTGCACGGTCCGCGTGTCCATCAGCGTCGGCAGGATCCCCTCGATCTGGACGTCGGGGTTCAGGTTCTCCTGGATCATCTGCATCGTGTTCTGCAGCTGGATCAGCCCGCGCATGGAGAGATACTCGCACTGCACGGGGACGATTACTTTGTCTGCGGCCGTGAGGGCGTTGATCGTGAGCAGCCCGAGGCTCGGCGGCGTGTCGATGCAGATGAAGTCGTAGTCGGATTCGATCGCCCTGAAGGCCTTCTGCAGCGAGCGCTCGCGGCCGATCTTCGTCGACATCGCGATCTCCGCGCCGGCCAGGTCGATCGAGGCGCAGGCGATGTCGATCTCCCGCTTGCGGACGACCTCGCGGATCGGCGTGTCGTAGACGAGCACGTCGTACATCGACTTCTCGAGCGAGTCGGGATCGATGCCCTGCGACATCGTGAGGTTGCCCTGCGGATCCATGTCCACGCACAGCACGCGATGCCCGCGCTCGGCGAACGCAACCGCAAGGTTGAGGGTGGTGGTCGTCTTGGCGACACCGCCCTTCTGGTTGGCGAAGACGATGACCTTCGCCTTGTTCTGCTGCACGCTCTCCACTTGGGTGCTCCGATTGATCGCGGGGAAACCCGTACGCGAGGTCATTCGCCGCGGTGAGTGCCCTTCCTTCCCATAATGTCCGGACTCCAATGGACGCGGTGACCCACTGGGACGACGTCGAGTCTCAGCATCACGAGCTCGGGCCGATGAGCGCGCGCTGGCGCACCTTCGGCGGGGTGAGACTCGGCATGAGCCGCATCGAGGTGCTCCCCGGCGCCCAGTCGACGCCCGCACACGAGCACACCGCCGAGGAGGAGCTCTTCCACGTGCTCGGCGGCCACGGCCTGTGGTGGCACGACGGCGCGACGACCGCGATCGGCGAGGGCGACGTGATGTTCGCCGAGCCGGGGACCGGCGCGCACACGGTGATCGCCGGCGACGAGGGGATCGACGTGCTCGCATTCGGCCCGCGGCGCGGGATCGAGGTGACGCATCTCCCCCGCCCCGGCGTGCTGCGGATCGGCGGCGTCGCGACCGTGAGGGCGGAGGCGAAGCACCAGTGGTTCTTCGAGGCCGAGGCCGGCCCTGTCGAGCGCGCCGAGCCCAGCGAGCGGCCGGCGAACGTCATGCAGATCACCGACGTGCCGGCCACGACCGAGGACCGGCCGGGCTTCGAGCACGTCGGCCGCAAGATCGGCGCCCACCTCGGCGCTGTCACGACCGGCATGCGGCTGCTCGAGGTGAAGCCCGGCGCGCGCTCGTACCCGTTTCACTGCCACTCCGCCGAGGAGGAGCTGTTCGTCGTGCTCGGCGGCGAGGGCCGCCTGCGCCTCGGCGACGGCGAACACCCGCTGCGACCGGGGCACGTCGTCTCGCGCCCGGCGGGAACGGGCGTCGCGCACCAGTTCATCGCGGGCGACGGCGGGCTGAAGGTCCTTTGCTACAGCGACATCGACAGCCGCGACCAGACGTTCTTTCCCGACTCCAACAAGGTGAACCTGCGCTACCTCGGCGTGATGCTGCGCGTCGAGCCCGTGGACTACTGGGACGGCGAGGACTGAGCGAGCTCGCCAAGGAGCTGCTCGTCGTCACGGGCAAGGGCGGCGTGGGGAAGTCGACGGTCGCGGCCGCCGTCGGGCTGGTCGCGGCTCGGCGCGGGCTGCGCACCATCGTCGCCGAGGTGGCTGCGCGCGACGACGTCACGCGCGCGCTGGAGGCGCAGGAACCAGGGCGATACGACGAGCGCGAGATCGCCCCCGGCCTGCACCACATCTCGATCGACCCGGAGGGGGCGCTGGAGGAGTACCTGCGCGACCAGCTGCCGGCGCCGCTCGCCGAGATGCTCGCCCAGTCGCGGATGTTCACGGTGTTCGCGGCCGCCACGCCCGGCATGCGCGAGCTGCTGAGCATCGGCAAGGTGTGGGAGCTCGCCCAGGCTGCGCGCCGCACGCCGGGGGCCGAGCCCTACGACCTGGTCGTGCTCGACGCGCCCGCGACGGGGCACGGCGTCGCGATCCTCGAGGCCCCGCGCACGTTCGCCGGCGCGGCGCGGGTGGGCTCTGTCGCGCGCCAGGGACATACGATCCACGCGATGCTCGCCGATCCCGCGCGTACCGGCGTCATCGCCGTGGCAAGCCCCGAGGAGATGCCCGTCAACGAGACACTCGCGCTGCGAGGGGCATTGCGCGACCGGATGGGGCTCGATTTCGCGCGGGTCGTCGTCAACGGCATCGAGCACTCGCGCTTCAGCGCGGCCGAGGCGGGCGCGCTTCACGGCGACAGCGAGCCGGTCCGCGCGGCGCGCTGGCATCACGCGCGCGCGGGGGCGCACCACAACCAGCTCAACCGGCTGCGCCGCGGGCTGAACGGCGTGCCGTGCACGACGCTGCCGCGCCTGCACGTGGCCGAGGTCGACGCGGGAGGACTCGACGAGCTGGCGGGCCGGCTGGAGCGCGTGCTGTGATCGCGCAGCGCCTGGAGGGCAAGCGCGTCGTGATCTGCGCCGGCAGCGGCGGCGTCGGCAAGACGACGACGTCCGCGGCGCTCGCGATGGGCCTGGCCGCGCAGGGCCGCAAGGTCGCGGTCGTGACCATCGACCCGGCCAAGCGGCTCGCCGACTCGCTCGGCCTGGAGGATCTCGGCAACGAGCCGCGGCTCGTCGACCCCGAGCGCTTCGCCGGGCACGGCATCGAGATGCAGGGCGAGCTGTGGGCGATGATGCTCGACGCCAAGCGCACGTTCGATGAGCTGATCGGCCGGCTGGCGCCCGACGAGGGCTCACGCGACGAGGTGCTCGCCAACCGCATCTACCAGGAGCTCTCCAGCGCGGTCGCCGGCTCGCAGGAGTTCACCGCGATCGCCAAGCTCTACGAGCTCGACCGCGAGGGTGGCTTCGACGCGATCGTGCTCGACACGCCGCCGTCGCGCAACGCCCTGGACTTCCTCGACGCGCCCGACCGGCTGACCGGGTTCTTCGAAGGGCGCGCGCTGCGCGTGCTGCTCGCGCCGACGGGGCTCGCCGCGCGCGTCGTCGGGCGCGGGACGGGCGTGGTGTTCAGCGTGCTCAAGCGCGTCACCGGCGTCGACCTCCTGCAGGACCTGAGCGTGTTCTTCCGCTCGCTCGGCGGCCTGATCGACGGCTTCAAGGAGCGCACGAAGGGCGTCAAGAAGCTCCTTGCCGACCCCGCGACGACGTTCCTCGTGATCACGTCGCCCGAGCGCGAGCCGGTCGAGGAGGCGATCTTCTTCCGCAACAAGCTGCGCGAGGCCGGCATGCCGTTCGGCGGCCTGATCGTCAACCGGGTGCAGCCGTTCGGCACGGAGCCCGCCGACGAAGGAGCGCTGGCACGCGAGCTCGGGGACACGAAGCTCGCGGCGAAGGTCGTCAAGACGTGGGACGAGGCGCGCGTGCTGGCGGGCCGCGATCAGGCGTCGCTGAAGCGGCTGAAGGCCGAGACCGGCGACTCGAAGCCCGTGCTCATCCCGCTGCTCGAGGGCGACGTCCACGACGTCGACGGGCTCGTGGCCGTCCACGCGCACCTGTTCGGCTGACCGTTTCGTTCAAGACGCGCGCCCCGCGAGATGCGACGCTGGTGCCATGAAGATCCAGTTCGTATCCGGTGTCGCGGTGATCGCCGCGGACCCACCTGAGAGCAGGAAGCTGTACGTCGACGCCCTCGGGCTGCCGCTCGAGCAGATGGACGGCGGCGAGTACTACGCCAGCGAGAAGATCGAGGGGTCCAAGCACTTCGGCGTCTGGCCGCTGTCCCAGGTGGCCGAGGCGTGCTTCGGCACGCCGGAATGGCCGGCCGACCGGACGGTGCCGCAGGCCAGCATCGAGTTCGAGGTCTCCGACCACGCCGCCGTGGGCGCGGCCGCCGACGAGCTCGCGGCGCAGGGCTTCGAGCTCGTCCACGGCGCGCGCATGGAGCCGTGGGGCCAGACGGTCGCGCGCCTGATCTCAGCCGAGGGCCTGGTCGTGGGTGTGTCCCACGCTCCCTGGCACCACGTCTGAGGAGCGCAACAGGTGGTCGGCGACCTCCCTGAGGTCCGTGTCGAGATGGCCGCAGAGGACGTCGCGCAGCAGCGCGCGCAGGTGGCCGCCCAGCTCGCCGCAGAGCGCGTCGACGTCGTCGCCGTCCGGTGCGAGGCCCACGACGACCGCGCGCTCCAGCGACACCGCGTGCGCAGCGCGCTCGGCCAGCGCGGCGCGCTCCTCGGGCACGGCGCACAGCGCCGCGAGCCGGCCCGGCAGGCGCCCGCTCGTCGGGCCCTCGGGTTCGATGAGCGCGCGCAGCGCCAGCAGGTGGTCGGTCAGCGCCTCGCGCGGCGAGGGGCGCTCGAGGCCCAGCTCGAAGCGCCGCAGCGCCCACGCCAGCTCGCCGGACTTCGGCGTGCGCCGCCCGATCAGGCTGCAGAACGCGCGCAGCTCGTCCTCCTGGGTGGCCGGGATCGAGAGCAGGCCGTGCGCGGCGCCGGTGGTCCCCAGCACGACCATCTGCCACGGGCCGCCCGCTGTCCGCGCCCAGGCGGCGGCGCCGAGCGCCGGCACGCCGGTGCCGTACAGGCGCAGCGCGGTGAGCAGCCGCTTGAGCCGCACGCGCGCGTGCTCGATCGGCGCCGCGTCGCCGGGCGCCGCCTCCCAGGACAGCACCGCGAAGACGTCGGCATCGACCGGTGCGTCGGGCAGCGCGTCGCCCCGCACGAGCACGAGTCCCTCGCCCAGGTCCAGCTCGTCGGAGCCGAGGTCGACGCCGAGCAGCGGCGCAACGACGACGGATTCGGTGCGGCCCTCGCACACGACGGACTCGAGCTCGGTGTAGGCGGCCTCGAAGCGCTGGTCGGTCAGGACGAAGTCGGTGGAGTCCTCGAAGACGCGCGCGAGGAAGAGGCGCAGCGCGTCCTCGGAGCGCTCGCGCGGGTCGCGCGGGACCGATTCGCCGCGCGACTCCAGATACGCGGGCAGGCCGGTCGTGGCGCCGAGCGCGTGAACGGCCGGGACATACGTCTCCAGGCCGCCGAGCAGCGACAGGCGCTCGTCGATGAACGCGCCCGTGAGCGGGCGGTAGCAGTAGAGGCTCGCGCGCCGGGCACGGCGCTGTTCGACGACCTCGAAGGGGACCTCGGCTCCTTCCGCCGCATCGGCGGCGAGCCGCTGGGCGGCGTCGTCGGCGAAGGCGTGGAGCGCATCATGGAGTCTCGCGTTGCGCACGAGTGCTGCGGTTCGCCGGGCCCACGCACGACCCCTGCACGCTGCAAGAACCTGCCCAAAGCAGCCAAAGGTGCAGCTTTGCCCCCGCGGGCTGCGCGCTCGGGGCTCGCAAGCTGCGCAACGGATGGCGATTCGGCGGGCGCGCGACGGCGCGGGCCGACCGTGCTCATATGCGCCGGTCCCTCCTCATGTGTGCCCTGGTCGTGCTCGGCGTCACCGGCGCTGCGCACGCCGCCACTCCCTCCACGGGTGGCGTGGCGTACGGGTCGAGCACGGCACGACACCTCGGGGACCGGATCCCGCTCAAGCGCGGGATGAGCGGCCACGACGTGAAGATCCTGCAGGACGCCCTGACGCGTCTCGGCCGGCCGGTGCCGCTGACCGGGACGTTCGGCCCGCAGACCCAGCGCGCGCTGCGCTCGTGGGAGCACTTGGCCAAGCGGCGCGTCAACGGGCGCGTCGACCGCGGCGACCTGGTGGCGCTGCGGAGGGCGTTCGACCCCACCGTGATCACGCCGCCGGTGCTCGGCGCGACGGCGACGATCAACGCCGATGGCACGGCGACACCGCCCGCGGGCGCGCCGCAGGTCATCGCCGACCTCTTCACGGCCGCCAACCGGATCGCGACGCTGCCCTACCGCTACGGCGGCGGCCACAAGTCCTTCGACGACACCGCCTACGACTGCTCCGGCTCGGTCGGCTACGCGCTGCACGGCGCCGGCCTGCTCGACCACACGGTCGACTCGACCATGCTCGAGAGCTTCGGCGAAGACGGGCCGGGCGCCTGGATCACGATCTACGCGAACGCCGACCACACGTTCATGACGGTCGCCGGGGTGCGGTTCGACACCAGCGGCCAGAGCGCGGCCGGCACGCGCTGGCAGCCGGCCGAGCGCGCGACGAAGGGCTTCGTCGTGCGCCACCCCGCCGGGTTGTAGCTACGCCGCGGTGCCGCCGGTCGCGCCGCGAACGGCTCGGACGTAGATCTGTGGTGCCCGGGTTTTCCCGGTCCACGGCGTCAGGCGGTAGAGGCCCGCGGACCTCAGGCGCGGGCTCACGCGAAAGCGCCCGCGACGGACACGCGCGCGAACCGTCCCGACGCGGCGCCAGCGCCCGCGCCGGTCCTTG
>Ga0308175_100003976_pt1 | contig 10321 bp, 6 predicted proteins | sample PhyCR1_3_FD_203893 | JGI IMG/M metagenome (GOLD analysis project Ga0308175, IMG submission 203893) | Soil microbial communities from UC Gill Tract Community Farm, Albany, California, United States - DLSLS.C.R1 | ecosystem: Environmental > Terrestrial > Soil > Agricultural land | place: USA...
CAAGCGCCAGCGCGAATACGGGTCCAGCAAGACGGAGTCGCATGGTAGCTAATGTTACCCGCGCCGACCTCAGGGGTTCACGTTTCCGGGGACGGGGCAACGAATACGCGGTCCCGGATCTGGGTGTAGAGGCGCTCATAGATCGCCCGGCCTTTCTCGGCGGTGGCCATCTTTGGCCGCCCGATCGATCCGGGGCTCGTCCGCGGGACGCGCAGCCAACCACGGCGGTAACGTCGCACCTCTTCGCGCGACATCATATAATCCTGCGCAACCTCCATCCCAACGAGCTCAGGTGCAATGTACAGGAGGAGCGATGTATCGACTTCGTCGCCGTGCATCGGTTCTTCCTGGCCTTCGAGGAGGTCGCTCATCGAGACGCTGAAGATGTCGACGACCCGAACCCGGGCTTCGGAGGTGATGACCGTCGACAGCGCCTCGAGGTGCGGATCATGTTCGTGCGCCGTCAGCAGAATGAACTCACGCACGCCGGTCGATTCCCACGCGTCGAGCAGGTCGTTGAGCATTCTATGAAGGGTCTTCTTCCGCAGGGACGCGTTTCCCGGAAAGCCACGCTCCGTCTCGACGTTGACGCCGTATTCCACGGTCGGCGCGAGCAACACGGCGAATTCCGCGGAAAGGTCGCTGGCCAGCCGTTCGACGATGATGGTGTCGCAGCCGAGCGGCATGTGGGGACCATGCTGTTCGCAGGTGCCCACGGGAATGATCATTCTCCCATCGCGTTCGAGCAGTGCGGCGATTTCTGCCGGGCGCATACGTTTGACGCGGCGCGCCGTCGGCGCGGCGTTCGTCGGAGGAGACTGACTCATCTCAACTGAGCTAGCGGTTTCGGAAGTGTCCCCGCGTGCGGAGCCCGCGGTGCGATGGACATGGTGGGCGATCGGCGCCGGCGCGGCGCTCCTCTCGGCGAGCCAATGGCTGCATGCACCGAGCGTAGAGTATCTCGTCCCCCTCGTCGTCGCCACCATCGGCGCGCTCATCGCCGGCGTGCGCGTGCGCGGCGGACAGCGCTGGTGGGCGTTGGCGTCCGCGCTCTTCCTCGCGGCCTCGAGCGGCTTCGCGATCTCGGCGCAGCGAGGGCTGTGGCTCGTCCAGCACGACTGGGAGCGGTGGCGTCGTACGTCCGCGATCGCCGGCGTCGATGCACTGCAGGCCTCGCTCGACGATGCACTGCGCGCGACGGATCGAATGACGACCGCCGCGCTGTCCGCGCCGGCCGACCGATCGGCGGCGTTCGATCACCTTGCGTCACTCGTCAGCGGTCGCGACGAGCGCGGTGTCGTTCTCTACCGCGGAGACAGCGCGCTCGCGTGGGCCGGCGTCATACGACCGCCGGTGGACATGGTACACGACGGCGTCAGCATCGTCGCCACGCCGTTTTATCTCGCGCTGCAGATGGCGCGGCGAAAGGGCGATCTGCGAAGCGTCGGAGTCGCATTGATCGACGCCGCGCCGCCGGCTGACCGTCTGTCGGTTCCGCTGACGAAACGGGTCGAAGCGCACCTCGGGCTCGGCGGCTTCGTGTTCGCGCCGCCCGTCGACACGTCCAACGGACCGGAGATACTGCACTACACCGTTTCCGGTCAGCGATTGTTCGACGCGCGAGCGTTTCCACTCGCGCAGGGCGAGATTGCCGCGCGCATCACAGAGATCGCGCGCGCGCGGGCGGGTCTCGCGTTCGCGCTCGCGCTCGTGTGCTTCGTGATCGGCGTGTGGCGAGGCACGCGAGACCTCACTCGCCGAGCGGGCGCGCTCGCCCTGGGACTCGCGTGCACGGCGCTCGTCCCCCTCAGCCAATACTCGAATCTCACGCGTCTGTTCGATCCGTCCGTCTACTTCTCGGCCAACGGCGGCCCGCTCACCGGAAACGCTGGGGCGCTCGCGACGACGAGCGCGCTCGTGCTTCTCGGAATCCTCGCGGTGTTTCGGAAACAAGCCCGCCGCATTTCGCGAGTCGGCGGCGTCGTCACGATTGTCCTCGTCGCGGGGCTCGGACCATTTCTGCTTCGCGAGCTCGCGCGCGGCGTCCAGATTCCGCCGCACGGTGTCGATGCATCGCTCTGGCTGATGTGGGAGATACCGCTGTTTCTCGCCGCGGTCTCCGTGTTGTTGGCCGGCGCGGCGGCTGGTGCGGCGACGCTTGGTCCACGACGCGGAATGCCGCCGTGGGTTGCGCCGGCCTTTGCCGCCATCGCCGCGATCCTGGCGCCGATCGTGTGGGAAGTGCCCGGCCGCTTCCCGTGGTGGTACACGCTGCTCTGGATCGTCGCGATCGGTCTGCTCGCCCTCAGTCGCCGTACGCGATTCATCATCATCAGCGCGTCGGCCGTCGCGGCGTTGGGTGCCACGACACTCGTCTGGGCGCGAACGGCTCGCGGGCGCGTCGACGCCGCGGTCCGTGACATCGAGTCGTTGAATCAAACCGACTCGGTGGGCATCTCGCTTCTTCAACGCCTTGGCGTGCGGCTCGTGGCCGACGACGCGCCGACGACCCGCGAGGGATTGCTGAAGCAGTTCGTGACGTCAGAGATCGCGAACGCGGGTTATCCGACGACGATGATGGCCTGGCCGACCGACACCGGCCCGGTCGCTCAGCTGCAAACAGCCGACATGCCGATCCCGATCGGCGCGATCGGAGACCTCGTCGCGCAGGCACGCGCCGCGAACATCACCCTGTTTGGCGTTGCTCCGACCGACGCAGCCACGGAGCTCGTCATGGCCACGCCGAGTCCGACAGGCGGTGTCACCGCCGTATTGTTGGCGCCGAGAAGCCGGCTGTTCGACACCGACCCGTTCGCACAGTTGTATGGCCTCGAAGCCGACACGGACATCGAACCGCCCTATACGGTGCGGTTGCACGGGCGAGTGCCTGTCGACGCGGCGACGAATCACGTGGTCTGGCGACGCGACGCCGGCAGTACCGAACTGCACGGCGACGTCGTCGCGCGGACGGGCACGGCGGCGGCCGCGGCTCACCTCGAGGTCGAGCTCAGGTCGCCGTCTGCACTCGTGCAACGCGGCGCGCTGATCGTGATGCTCGATTTGGCAATCGTCGGGCTGCTGTGGCTCGCGAGCGTCCTCGCGGACGGCGGGTTGGGGCGATGGTTCCGCGTCCGACGGCGCACGTGGGGCAGGAGCTTCCGCGTGCAGGTGTCGCTCGCACTGTTCGCCTTCTTCGTCATCCCCGCGGTCGCGTTCGCGGTGTGGTCCTACCAGCGGCTCGCGACCGACGCGACGAGAGCGCGCGGATTGTTGGTCGGAGAGACGCTCCGATCGCTCGCTCCGCCGCACGATTCGGCGGGATGGCTCGTTCGTGAGAGCAATCGTCTCGATCGTCCGCTGCTTCTGTATCGAGGAGGAGAGCTGCGCCAGGCAAGCGACCCGTTGCATGAAGACCTCGCCCCCGTCGGCCGCTATCTCTCGCGGGAGGTGGAGCTCGATCTGGCGGTGCGAGACGAGGAAACTGTCACACGGCTCGAGCGCGTCGCCGGAACGAACCAGCTGTTCGGCTTTCGATCCTTCAACGACTTTTCGACTCCGGAAGCCGTCGTCGGCGCGCCGGCGCGGCCCGACGAGCTGACCCTTGGACGCCGGCGCCGCGATCTCGGAGTCCTCGTGCTCTTTGCCACGGCGCTCGGTGCCATCGCCGCCCTCTGGCTGAGTGGCTTCGTATCGCGCCAGCTCTCCAGTCCGATCGGCGCGCTGCGCGAGGCAGCGCTGGCGCTCGCCGCCGGCGCGCGGACGCTTCCTCTCGAACGCGAGTCGACGGTCGAATTCTCACCGGTGTTTTCGGCGTTTCGCCGAATGGTGTCCGATCTGACCGCAAGTCGAAGCGCTCTCGAAGACGCGCAACGCCGGACCGCCGCCGTTCTTCGAAACGTTGCCAGTGGTGTCGTGGCCGTGGATGCCGATGGACGGGTGGCGCTTGCCAATCCCCGCGCCGAGGCGCTGCTCGGCGGAGCGTTGGTCCCGGGTGCGGCGTTCGCCGAGCATGTGGCGCCGCAACTCGTCGAGGTCGTTGAGCGTTTTCTAAAATCGTCAGCGGACGACGAGTCGTTCGAGCTCTCGTTCGACCAGATGCAGTTGCGGGGCGGACTGACGCGACTGGCCGGCGGCGGCGCGGTCGTGACGGTCGACGACGTGACCGAGCTCGCGCGGGCGCAGCGCGTGCTCGCATGGGGCGAAATGGCGCGGCAGGTTGCGCACGAGATCAAGAACCCGCTGACGCCGATCCGGCTCGGGGTACAGCATCTCCGACGCGCTCGCGCGGACGCACGCGTCGACTTCGATCGCGTTCTCGATCAGAACGTGAATCAGATTCTCGCCGAGATCGACCGCCTCGACGAGATCGCGCGGGCGTTCAGCCGGTACGGTGCGGCGCCCGAAGAACGACGTCGTGCGGCGCCCGTAGACGTCGCGGCGATCGTTCGAGAAGTCGTTTCGCTCGAGCGGATGGGCGCCGAGTCGACGCTCGACTGGCGGGAGCACGGCGTCGACGTTCCCGTGAATGCCTACGCCCGAACCGACGAGCTCAAAGAGGTTCTCCTCAACGTTCTCGAGAACGCGCGCAACGCTCAGGCGAAGCGCGTCACGGTGGCCGTCACGCCACGCGCCGGAACGAATGGCTCGCCCCGCGTCGACATTTCCGTTCAGGATGATGGAACGGGAATCTCGCCGGATATCCTCCCGCGAATCTTCGAGCCGCATTTTTCGACGAGCACCAGCGGCAGCGGTCTCGGTCTCGCGATCAGCCGCCAGCTCGTCGAAGGGTGGGGCGGGGAGATCTCCGTCGAAAGCACGCTCGGCGAGGGAGCGATGGTGGTCATCTCGCTTCGCGGCGCGGACTAACCGATTGAGTGAGGGCAGCGAGTCGAGGCATCGCCGTCCTTCCGGTAGACCGCGAGATAAATGGGCGCTACTCGGTGTTGCTCGTGGGTGCGAGGCCGGCCTTGCTGATTCGTACCGTCTTGATATTCACGAACTCTCGAAGACCAAGGCCGCTGAGCTCACGCCCGTAGCCCGATTTCTTGACGCCGCCGAATGGGAAGCGCGGATCGGATGCGACCATTCCGTTGATGAACACCGTTCCCGCCTCGAGCTCCCGCGCGAACCGCTCGATGTCGTTGTCGTCCCGCGTCCACGCCGCGGCGCCAAGTCCGAAGCGTGAATCGTTGGCCAGTGCGATCGCGTCGCCGACGTCTTTGGCTCGAACGACCGCCGCCAGGGGACCGAATGTCTCCTCGCGAAATACGGGCGAGTCGTCCGAGATGTCTGTCATCACGGTCGGCTCGTAGAAAAACCCGCGACCTTCGCGGCGCTTGCCGCCGAGGACCACGCGGCCGCCGCTCGCCTTCGCGCGCGTCACCTGATCGTCGAGATCGTCGCGGATCTGGGCCGTCGCGAGTGGCCCGATGTTCGTCCTCTCGTCCATCGGGTCACCGACGATCAACGATCGCATGCCGGCAACGAACTTCTCCGTGAACGCGTCGAAGATCGAATCGGCGACGATGAACCGCTTCGCCGCGATGCACGACTGCCCGTTGTTGATCGTCCGCGCGGTGATGGCCGTCTTGACGGCGGCGTCGAGATCGGCGCTCGGCATCACGATGAACGCATCGCTCCCGCCGAGCTCGAGGACGGTCTTCTTGATGTGCTTGCCCGCGGCGGCGGCGATGCTGCTTCCGGCACCTTCGCTTCCCGTCAGCGTCGCCGCGGCCACGCGGTCGTCCGCAACGATGCTGGCGACGGCGTCCGCGGGAATGAGCAAAGTCTGAAAAACGCCGCCCGGCGCCCCGGCTTCGACGAACAGCTGCTCGAGCGCGAGCGCGCACTGCGGGACATTCGATGCATGCTTCAGCAATCCCACGTTTCCGGCGGCAATGGCCGGCGCCGCGAAGCGAACGACCTGCCAAAACGGAAAATTCCAGGGCATCACCGCGAGCACGACGCCGAGCGGTTGAAATGCGACGAAGCTCCGCTCGCCTTTCACGTCGACAGGCTCGTCGGCGAGAAAACGCTCGACGTTGTCGGCATAGAATCGACACGCGGTGGCACACTTCGCCGCTTCTTCGATCGCGGCCTTGATCGGCTTTCCCATCTCGAGTGTCATGAGCCGGCCGTACTCGATCTTCCGCTCGTCGAGAAGCTCGCCGGCGCGCCGAACGACGCTCGCGCGCTCCGCGAGCGGGGCCATGCGCCAACTCGCGGCGGCACGGTGCGCCTCGCTCAGCTTGTCTTCGATCTCCGCCTTCGTGAGCGAGACAAATTCGCGGACGGTTTCGCCCGTCGTCGGATTGATCGTCGCAATCGCCATCGTTTGTACTCGGTAGAGAGTAGTCAGCTGGTGAACATCGAGTCACCAGTCCACGCGACTCCCGCGCCATCGGCGGTGAACCAACGTCGCCACCATGGGACCTGTCGTTCGCGCTCGAACACGACCTGCACCGCCTCGCGCCACGCGATCTGCATCTCGGCGGCGTCGACGAAGCGGTCTTCCGGCGTTGCGGCGAGTCCTCGCCGCAGCCAGTCGGCGATCTCGGGGGGATACTCCGAGAGGTCGACATCGCCTCTCAGCTCACGCGCGAGAATGGCCGTGCTGTCGCGTTCGCCGAACGGCGGTTTCCCGCTCAACGCGTACGCGACGATGGCGGCGACGGAGAAGCAGTCCGCTTCGCTGTCCTGTGACTCGCCGAGGAGCTGCTCGGGCGGCGCGAACGCCGGCGTGCCGGACGCACCAGCGATCTCCTCGCCCGTGACGTTCGCGATGCCGAAATCGGCGAGGCGCCAGCGGCGATAGCGATCGATGAGAACGTTCTCGGGCTTGAGATCGCGATGGATGATGCCGATCGAGTGCGCGGCCGAGAGGCCGCTGAGGATGAAATCGACCTGAGGGGCAATCTCGACGAGCGTCCGCGGGCCCGAGCTGGCGATGAGATCCGCGACGGACCCGCTCTCCGCCAATTCCATCGTGTACCACGCGACGTCGCCGCGGCTGTCCCAGTCGAAGATCGGAACGATCGCCGGATGCGCGAGCTGCGCGGCGAGCTTTGCCTCGCGTCGAAAGCGGCCGACGATCCGCTCGTCGCGCGCGACGTGCGGGTGGAGCAGCTTCAGCGCCACTTCGCGCCCCAATGAGAGATCTCTAACGCGCCATACCGACCCGAACGACCCCGATCCGAGCGACGCGAGAACCTCGTAGTCGTCAGCGAGCGCCCAGCGAAGCCTCACTTCGGCCGATTCGGTCGAGAACTGCGTGCTCGGCTCGTCGCCCGCGAGCATCACCATCGTGCGACTGCCGACGACACGATCGACCGCGCGGAGCATGGCGGCCATCGACGGGAAGCGCTGCGCCGGATCGGCGCTCAACGCGCGGTCGATGACGTTTGCAACGGAGGCTGGAGTGTCGGGACGGAGCAGTTGAAGCGGAGGCGCTTCATTGGACGGCGGGAGCTCGCTCGTGAGCATCGCGAAACAGACCGCGGCGAGCTGCCACTGGTCGGTGAGCGGGGACGGCATCCATGGGCCGTCACACCACTCGTGCGGCACCGGCATGAAGCGAAAGTCTGGAGTCAGGCCTGGCGGAATTTCCGTCATCGGCATCGCCCACTGCCATCCGATGATCCAGAGCCGGCCCATTGGCGTCGTCCAGACAGTGTCCGGCGACATGCAGCCTTGGACGACACCGACGTCGTGGAGGTAGCTCAGCGCTGATCCGATCTCACGCATGAGCCGAAGGACGCCGGGGACGTCGTCGGTTCCCATGCGTCGAAGCCGCTGGCCGACGGTTTCACCAGCGATCCATCGGCGTAGATATCCCGGACCGCGCCGGCTTTCGGCGAACGAGGCCCAGTAGTGATACGTCGTGGGCATCGCGGGATGATTGCGATGCGCCAGGTGCCGTGCCTCCGCCTCGAGCCAGGTGCTGTGTGTCGGGTCGGGAGCACTCACCAAGGAGAGCGAACGACCCAGCGCGTCGATGATCTCTTGATAATGCCGATGCTGCGTCGTGAGCCCTTCTGGTCCCCAGCTCCAGCCAGGCGGGAGTTGCCAGTCGCGCAGATGCGCCGGAAGCTCGTGCGTGCGGGTGTAGAGTCCGACCTCAGGTTCACTCATCGCGTCGACGTGCAGGGCATGTCACATCTTCGATTCAGAGAGAATCTTCTCCGCGACCGCCGCGAACTCCGGGACGAGCGTGATGTCCGGAAGCACGGCGACCTCGACATACTTTACCGCGAGCGGCGATCCATCAATCGGATGACTGGAGGCGATCGACGGGATATGGACCGTGACCGAGACGACTCGCCACAGCGTGCTCGGCCTCGTCATCTCTCCTGAGGCGTCCATCGTGTCGAGCTGGAGAACCTCGCCGCGATCGGGAAGAACGGTCGACTGGCACTCTGCGAGGACCTGCTCGTGGCGATCGTGTCGAACGACCCGTAACGTGACCATGGGCGGATGGATGATTGCGACCGTGTTGAGTTGCGCGACGTGCGCAACGCCCGAGTTCGACGCTAACCTATTCCGGGGCGCAAAGGGAAACTAGCGCCGTGGTGAAACTCACCCGTATCGACCTCGTACTAACTTTCTGCCACGTAGGCACGATTTCATCGGAGGTTTTCGTGTTCGAGCTTCTCGGGTCCCTCGCCACGGTCGCCGCTGCCGGCGGCTCCGCATTGGTCGGCTACTGGCAGTCGCGCCAGTTCACGCACAACAAGCTCCGATACGTCGACGCCGTCCACAAAGCGACCGCCCCGGTCCTTGCAGGGGTCGCGGCCGCTGCCGTGGCGGCACCCATCGTCTGGCTGCTTCCCCTAGTTGGGACGGGAACAGCGCTGTTGTTCGGCGGCAGCGTGGCAATGGGCGTCGCAGCAGGGGCCCGCGACATCAGGAAGCGCATAGGCGCCGGCTAGCATCCGAGGGTCACCAGTTTCAGGCGTCGCGGGATCCCGAGATCCCGCGACGCTCGTCGTTTCAGCCCTGTGTCCTCTGGCTTCGCCGACGATCCCTATGCAACGTTGACGTTCCACTCCCCGCATGGAGCTTCACGATGCGTTTTTCTGCGGTGCCGATCGTCGCGCTCGCCATTCCCGCCTTGCTCGCCGCGCAGTCGCCGACTCTGACGCCCGTGCAGCAGCTCGCGCATGACATCTATAAGGAGCTCATCGAGATCAACACGTCGGACTCGGTGGGGAATACCACGACGGCCGCAAACGCCGTCGCCAAGCGCTTCCGCGACGCCGGCTTTCCCGAGAGCGACATCTTCCTCGGCGGTCCGAAGCCCGACAAGTACAACCTCGTCGTGCGATATCACGGGACCAACAGCGGGCGAAAACCGCTGATGCTTCTTGCCCACCTCGACGTCGTCGCGGCCCTCAAAGCGGATTGGTCGGCCGACCTCGACCCCTTCAAGTTCACGGAGCGCGACGGCTACTACTATGGCCGCGGCACGAGCGACGACAAGGCGATGGCGTCGCTCTTCATTGCAAATCTGCTCCGGTTCAAGCAGGAGAACTACAGGCCCGACCGCGATCTCGTTCTCGCGTTGACTGCCGACGAAGAGGGCGGGGGATCGAACGGCGTCCGCTGGCTCATCGCGAATCACAAGGATCTAATCGATGCCGCCTACGCCTTGAACGAAGGCGGCGGCGGCGCGCTCCGAGACGGAAAACCGTTCATCAACTCGGTCGGCGCCGCCGAAAAGGTGTCGGCGAACTTCACGATGTCGACGGCGAACCGCGGCGGACATTCGTCGGTGCCGCGCGATGACAACGCGATCTATGAGCTCGCTGAAGCGTTGACCAAGGTCGGGAAGTATCAGTTCCCCGTCATGTTGAACGAGGTGACGAAAGCGTATTTCACCAAGACGGCAACGATCGAGACGCCCGAAATGGGTGCGGCGATGAAGAAGATCGTCGCCAATCCCAACGACGCGGCGGCGTCGACGACGATTTCCGCGGACCCGCGGTATCGCTCGATGCTTCGCACGACGTGCGTCGCGACGATGCTGAACGGCGGCCACGCGCGAAACGCGCTCCCGCAGACGGCGACGGCGAACATCAACTGCCGCATGGCGCCGGGACATGATCCGGCGGACGTTCGAGCCGCGCTGCTCAAGGCGGCCAACGATACAGGCGTGACGCTCTCACGAGCACCGGCGATGGAGCATGCATCGCCCTCCCCGCTCTCCGCCGAGATCATGGGCCCGATCGAGAAGGTCACGCGCGAGGTCTTTGGTCCGGACGTCCTCGTGATTCCGACCATGGGGACGGGCGCGACGGACAGCAAATACCTCCGCGCCGTTGGA
>Ga0308175_100003977_pt1 | contig 10320 bp, 14 predicted proteins | sample PhyCR1_3_FD_203893 | JGI IMG/M metagenome (GOLD analysis project Ga0308175, IMG submission 203893) | Soil microbial communities from UC Gill Tract Community Farm, Albany, California, United States - DLSLS.C.R1 | ecosystem: Environmental > Terrestrial > Soil > Agricultural land | place: USA...
CGAGCTGGAGCGGCTCGATCTCGCGGGGTTCGAGGCCTGACTGTGGTCCAGACGGCGGGCGGCGGGGGACCCAGGACGGCATTTTCGGCGGCCGTCGGTGCTCGAGGCTGACCGGCTGGTACGGCCACGTCAGCTGCCAGCCGATCGCCGCGATCTCGCCGCAGGACCTTGGTCCCACCGGTAGGGGCGCATCGGCCTGTCCTCGCCGGACTGGCATGGCTACGGTTCTTTGGCATGACGACTCCGCTCGGCGGCCTAGAGAAGATCCGCGTGTTCCTGCTCGATGATCACGAGGTCGTCCGACGCGGGATCAGGGAGCTTCTGGAGAGTGAGGGAGACATCGAGGTGGTGGGCGAGTCGGGGTTGGCCCAGGAGGCGGCCAGGCGCATCCCCGCCCTGCGCCCCGATGTCGCCGTCCTGGACGCTCGGCTGCCGGACGGCTCGGGCATCGACGTGTGCCGCGACGTCCGGTCGGTTGACCCCTCCATTGCCGGACTGATTCTCACGTCGTACGACGACGACGAGGCACTGTTCTCCGCGATCATGGCCGGCGCGGCCGGCTACGTGCTGAAGCAGGTGCGTGGCAACGACCTGGTCGACACTGTCCGGCGTGTGGCATCGGGCCAGTCCACCCTCGACCCCGCTGTCACCCAACAGGTACTCGACCGTCTGCGCAGGGGTTCGGACGAGGACCCGGCGCTGGCGCCGCTGACAGCTCAGGAGAAGCGGATCCTGGAATTGATCGGCGATGGTATGACCAACCGTCAGATCGGCGAGACGATGTACTTGACGGAGAAGACGATCAAGAACTATGTCTCCGCCCTGTTCGTGAAGCTCGGTCTGGAGCGCCGCACCCAGGCGGCCGTCTTCGCCGCGAAGCACCTCAAGAGGTAGGTCACTGGGCGGACTCGGCGGAGTGGCTCGGTTCGGCTCGGCTCGAAGGTTCCGCAGCTGAGGTACTCCGTTTCTGCCCCTGTAGTGCGGCAGTGCCGGACTCGGCGAACGGCACGACGGCGACCTGGCTGTCGAGGTCGATCGCGGTGGGTGGACGAGGGATCTCTTCATCCAGGTCGCCCTTTGGGCGAGCCGGGGTCTGCGCTGCTACGGAGCACGCGTAGGCGACGCGGCGGACGCCGAGCGGAGCGAGGCCACCAGGAGGACCACGGCGAGCACAAGGCCGGTGCCCGACAGCCATAGCAGGATGGTGACCGCGGTGCCCAGGGCCGGGATCGTTACGCCGGCGGACACCGTTGCGGCCACGGGTCGGGTCCCGTCGGCGTTCATCACCACGACGGTCCAGTCCCCCCTCTCGACGGGCCACACCACGGATTGGGGGCCGGTCCCGGTGGCGTGCGCGACCCAGATGTGCTGGGCGGCAGGCGACGTAAGAGGCGCGTGCCCGCCGCTGGCGCGGTAAACGGGATCAGGGTCGAGGTGGACCACGGTGGCGCGCCGGACGCCACGCAGGTAGGTCGCGACGTCTGCCGTGGAGGCGATCCCGAGGAAGAGCGAGCCGCTCCTGGGCCTCGCGGTGACTTTGGCGTCGCCGAGGACTGCACGAGGCATGTGCCGAGCCGGACTGTTGGCGTGCAGCTCGATGTTTGTCGAGGTCAGCGCGTAGCCGGGCGTCGCGATCGCTTGGCCTCCCCGCATCAGGAATCCCGAGTCGTCGCGCATGGCGGCCCCGGCGACGCCCAGGGCGGCGCCGGCGAGCCCGGCGCCGATCGAACCGAGGAGGAGCAGGCTTCCCACCACCAGAGCCACCAGCCGGCCGGCAGTCCACACGGTCGTCGGTGCGGTCTCCGAGGGTGCGACGATCGGTGGGGACGTACCCCCTGCACCGGCGGGTGTGATGGCCGGTGCAGGCGCGGTCGTCGGCGACACCACGAGCCGTCCGCCACCGGGGTCGTCGCCGCCTTGGTCCAGCCGGAACGGCGGGTAGACATCGGTCATCAGGGCCGCGTAACCAGCCACCCTGAGCACCCAGCGGTTCATGCCGAGGACGAAGTCGAAGATCTGCTGCGGGTAGCGACCAGTGAACAGCAGGATCACCGCCGCGACCAGCACCAGCAGGCCGATGAGGCCGCCGCTCAACAGCTCGGGCGCATGTGCGCGGGAGTCGGCCCAGTCGAGGGCGTACAGGCCACCCCCGACGAAGAAGGCGACGACCAGGTAGTGCGGGATGGCCAGCAGCCACCACTTGACGAGGACGAGCCCGCGGGACAGGTGCCCGGGGTAGTCGACCTCGAGGTGTGCCGGGTAGTCCGGGCGCTCGCGGAGCGTGAATGGCGGATACCGGTCGGTGCCGAGCGCGCTGTAGGCGTAGTAGGCCACACGCCAGCTCCAGCGGAGCACACCGACGTTGAACTCGAAGATGCTGCGCGGATAGCGCCCGGTGAACAGGATCGCGAAGAACGCCAACACGCTCAGCACGGCGAAGGCCAGCCACAAGAGCGCCAGCACGACGTAGTGCGGGAGGACCAGCAACCACTTCACCAGCCACAACCCGCGACTCAGCTTCCGATCGAGGTGCCCGTCCACGTGCACCGGATACGTCGAGGTAGTCATGCCGATCGCCTCCAACCGTCGTCTCGCATTCAGCGTCAACGAGAGCTCGTGCGGCGGGAAGGGCTGAAGGTCCCGGCTGGGATCGCTTCGACCCGTCGAGCGTCGGATGTCCGCGGTGGCGGAGATGCGCCACCGGCAGGCGATCGAGGTCAACGATCGTCTGGTGCAGGGCATGGCGGCTGCCAAGTGGTCACTGGAGGCCGGCCGAGTGACAGCCGCCCTTGATCCCAGGCGATGCGCGCGCCCCGGTGCCGACATCACAGAGATCGCGCCAGGCGTCTGTCCCGGCCTCACGCGTGCAGCACGGCAAGGGCGTGGTATATGACGAAGGCCGGCCACACCAGCCCTTCCAGGATGGCCAGCAGGTGCCCGGCGAGGGTGCCCGCCTGTTGCCAGAAATAGATCCATGCTCCGATGAGTCCGAGACCGTAGACGACCCCGCCGCCGGCCACGGCGCCGGTGCGGTTGCTGCTCGTCATGCCATCGCCTCCTTCCAGGCACCCGACCGGCTCAGAACTCCGGCGCGTCGTCGTCGTCGATGAGATGGTCCGTGGGGTCTGGGAGCGGAGCTGGGGCCACGGCGATCGGCCGCTGGACACGCGACAACACCTGGTACGTCAGGGAGACCCCGGGCAGCAGATGGTTAACCGCCGCGGAACGTCCCAGAACTACCAGTCCCGCGTCTAGCGACGCATCGCCGATCGCCACCGCCGCTCTTGTGGCCGGCGCCCAGCAGAACGTGGTGACCTCGGGCAGCTGCAGCTCCCAGTGCCGTACCTTTTCGCGCAGCCGCATCCGGGCCTCCCGGGAAACTCGCTCGAGCTCAAAGGGAGCCAGGCCGCGCAGTCCCAGCAGGTCGACTGCCTCGACGGCAACGACGCGGAGCCCGCGCGCGGACGCCTCCCGGAAAGCCAGATCGAGCACCGCCGTGTCGTGCTCCGTCCCGTCGCAGGCTGCTACGACGCTCCGCACCGCGGCTGTGTCCTCCCGCCATCTATTGGGAACGACGACCACAGGCCGGCGCGAACGTTCCACCATGGCAGACGATGTGCTGCCGAACAGACCGCGATGCAACTGGCCAACGCCTCGACGTCCGAGCACCAACAGGTCATCGGGGTGTTGGGCCTTCATCAGCTCATCCGCGGGGCTGCCGAAGCGGACTTCCATGGTGACCTGGCCGTTCATGTCGAACTCGACCGCTCGCTTCTTGATCTGGGTCAGCAGGTCCTCGGTCTCCTCAACCGCGAACGTGGTGTAGACGGCGTCGGCCCCTATGTGAGCCACGGCCAGCAGGTGCAGCGGCCTGTGCTGCAGGAGCGCGTCTCGGATGGCCCAATCCACTGCGCTGAGGTTGCGAGCCGACCCATCGACGCCGACGACGACGCGACCGGTTGCGACAAGCTTCGTGTCCGACCGAGTCTCGACCATTCTGGGTCCTCCTTCGTGGACATCGTCACGTCGGAAGCCCGACGGTGCATAGAGCCGTTCGCACCCGGTCTCAGGGCACAAGGACCCTTCGCCGGGGGAGCGCTCAATGCCGGCGAGACCGACCGCCGCGTCAAGGACGTGATCGTCGGCACGCAGGCCGTGCCCAGCATCTTGCCGTTGCTGCGCGAAGGGCTCTCGTGATCGTCCCGGGGGATCGCCACGAGATCCTCCTCAGCGTCTGCCTGGCTGCGATGAACGGCACGAGATTCGCCGGGTTGCTGCTTGCCCTCGGGTCGAACCCGACCCCCGCCTCTGGGAGCTGTGCCGGCCGGCCGCGGCGGACCGGTCTGCCGATCCTGGTGACCGGCAAGAACGGTTGCGAGACCGCGATCACGGTGCATGATCTCGACCCCGAGGCGCCCAGTGGACGATGGGGAGCGCGCTGGTCTGGTGATGAGCGCGGTCGCCGACGCCCTCGACTCCGCCTGGTTGGCCACCCTGCCGACCCCGAACCATGTGCCTCGGCTGACCCTCCCGCCTTCCGTCGACGGCTCGCGACCCGCGCACGCCAAGCCGACCGGAGGATCGTGTTGCCCGAGGGCAGCGAGCCGCGCACCATCCGCGCCGCGACGATCTGCCAGGACATGGGGAGCGGGCGCTGCGTGCTGCTCGGTCGCCCCGACGAAGTCGCCGGGCTGGCCGACGGTCTCGGGTCACCTTGCCCGAGGGGTTAGAAGTCATCGACCCCACTGCGCTCGCCGACCGGTACGTCGAGCCCCCGGCCGCGGCCAGGCGCACAAGGGCATGACGGCAGAGATTGCACGCGACCAGCTCGACGACCCAATCACGTTGGGGACCATGATGCTGCGCCTCGACGGTGTCGATGGCATGGTCGCGGTCGCCGTCCACACGACGGCCGCCACCGTGCGCCCGGCATTGCAGTTGCTCGGTCCCGCTCGCGGCGTCGGGCTGGTCTCCTCCGTATTCTTCATGTGCCTGCCCGACGAAGTGGTCATCTACGGTGACTGCGCGGTCAACCCCGATCCCTACGCCGAACAGCTCGCCGACATCGCTCTGCAAAGCGCAGCCTCGGCCCATCGGTTCGGCATCGAACCACGCGTGGCGATGTTCAGCTTCAGCACCGGCACCTCGGGCGCTGGCGCCGACGTCGCCAAGGTGACCGAGGCGACGAGGCTGGTACGCGAACGCGAGCCGGCCCTCCTGGTCGACGGTCCGCTGCAGTACGACGCGGCCGCAACGGCCTCGGTTGCGCGCAGCAAGGCGCCGGAGAGCCTCGTCGCCGGTCGCGCCGACGTGTTCGTGTTCCCCGACCTCAACACCGGCAACACGACGTACAAGGCCGTTCAACGCAGCGCCGAGGTGATCAGTATCGTCCGATGTTGCAGGGGCTCGCCAAACCGGTCGACGACCTGTCGCGCGGCGCCCTGGTCGAAGACATCGTCTACACGATTGCGCTCAACGCCATCCAAGCGGTGCCGACGCTGGTGTGAGTCGCGTGCGGTTCGGTTCGGCCCCCCTGGTACGGAAGCCTGCATGGCTGGCCATCCCCGGCCGGGTCGAAGCAGACGGAGGACCCGGGTCCACGACCCGGGTCCTTCGCTTGAGCTGCCGAGGTCAGGCGGTGACTGGCTTGGTCTTGACGACCTTGCCGAGCTTGACCTCGGCCTCTGCCGGAACCCGCTTCAGGTGCGCCAGACCGAGCAGGCTCAGCAGGAGCATGACCCCCGCGCCGATGAAGGAGACGATCGCGCCGTAGAGGGCGATTGTGCCCATCTGCCCGAAGGCATAGGCGTTGAGCAACAGCCCACGCAGCGTCTCGCCCTTGAACACGGTGGCCACCAGGCCGGCCAGCTTCTGGTCGTCGGGGTGCGCCATCGCCTTGGCGCTCAGCTGGGCGTAGGTCTGGCCGCCGGTCATCTCCTGCAGGTGCACGTTGATGAAGTGGTCGGCGTAGGCCTTGGCCTGCGCACCGGTGGTCAGCTGTTGGCCCGCGTACTTGTTGAGATAGGGACCGATCTCCTTGCTGGCCAAGGCGTCGTTGCCCTTGGGCGGGAAGTAGATCTTCTGTGCGGACAGTTGGGTGGTCACCTGGTCCTGGACGAAGCTGTGCGCCCAGAACGTCAGCCCGCCCGCGACGGCAAGCACGACTGTGAGGGTGATGCCCGCAATGGACATGAGGGCATCGAAAGTGCGGCGGCGCATCTGTCTGTTCCTGTCTTCCATGGGTCCTCGTGGACCCTCGTGGTCTTGTCTTCTGGCAGCACAACTCTCATCCCTAAGGCGCATCGACGTGAGGGCCGAAGGTCCCACAGGCTCAGGCCCTCGGTCCGGACTCTGCAGGGACCGTCGGCAGGAGAGGCACCGCGCCGCCAACCGATAGCCTCCATACGGGAGGAGTCCTCGCGATGTCTCTGCAGCAGTCCGCGAACCGGCCCGCACGCGCGCCTGTGCCCCGCTGCCCGGTCCGCCCGGGCGAACCCTGCACCCTGTGTAACCCGGCGGCCACTGGTCCCGGGGACTGCCCGACTGTCTACCTCGTGATGACCGAGCCGGAGCTGCGTCAGAAGTTGACCGAGCTACGCCGGCAAGCCCGCAGGAGTCCGTGAGTACCGGTGGAGGAGGACGCCGACCTTGGTGCACGGCGACGAACCGGGAACTCCCACCGATCTGGCCCGGCGGGAGCAGATGCGCCCCGCAACATCTGCCGTTCGTACGCCGGCTCGTCAGGTTGTGGCGACCTGGTCGAACACGTCCGTTACCGGCTGGTCGATGAGAATGTCACCGAGCTGAAGCTGAGGTTCGCTGCCGGCTGGCCGCGGCCCGACACCCCGAAGCTGTCGTCGCGCCGTCCCAGGCGGTCGAGCACCGCGACCGTCATCACGCACCCGAAGCACTCGGCTTCCTCGGACTCGGCACAGTCGGTGCCATCGGGCATGTAGCGCTTGGCGGGATAGACGGTGGTGAACGTGCCGTCCGCGTGTACCGTCGCCCATCTGACCGGCACCGGGATCGCACGCCGGCGACCCAAGGACCGGGACGTGCCGGAGATCGGTGAGGAGATCGCCGCGGCCCAGGCCCTGCTCGCCTCGCCGAGCACCTCCTGCACGCGGCGGCCGGCGACATCGAGGGCGTCACGCACGAGAAGGTGACTCTCGGCCACTGATACGGCGCTCCCTTTCATACGGTGCTCGGTTGAACAGCAGGCCAGTCACGTTCTCCGCCTGCTCAGCATCGTGGGCGACCGGTCACCTGCCTGCGACGGTCGACCGCACCTTCTCGAACTCCTCGAGGGAGATCTCACCTCGTGCCAGCCGGAGCCTGAGCACCGCCTCGGGCTCGGTCTCATGCGGCTGCGGCTGCGACTGCGGGTTCGGTCCGCGGTCTGACCCACGGAGCAGCTCGGCAGCGACGAGGCCGACGAGAAGGACCAGGGTGAGCAGCACGAGAACCAGCACCGCGGCCATGGCCCATCCGGAGCCTTGCCCCATCATCGACCAGCCGGGGCCGCCCGGGGGATCCCACATCATGTCGCCTGCCCGCCGTCACGGTCGCGCCTGCGTTCACGGGCGGCACGGTGCTCCTCACGGCTCAGCTCGCCCGAGAGGTAGCTCATCATGGCGCGCCAGAGCCCCTGTTGACGGGGATTGTTCGTCACGGCTGTCGTCTTCGCCGCCTCCGAGCGGGTTCGGGCCTTCTCCGTGCTTCCGAAGTACGTCATCTCTCCTCCTCGGCTCGTCTCAACTGTGCGTGCGTGACTCCGGTCGAGGCCAGTGGCCAAGGTCCTCGGCGTCGCCGGCCGCCGGTACGACGTCGAGACGGGCTTGTGGACGGCGCGCCAGCAGCTGGGGACCTTCGGCCCTAGTCCTCACCCATGTGGCGACCAAGCGTCCGCGTGGGACACGACGACGCGTCGAGACCATGCGTCCAGAGACGGGTCGACAGGAGGTATGGGAAATGGTGAGGAGCGCGCCGGCGCCTGACGATGTCCGCGAGGATGTCCGTGAGCTCAGTGAACGGCTGGCGCTCGAGTACGCGGGCGCGGTGCCGCCGGGCCGGGTGCTCGCCTGCGCGCTCCGGGTACAGCGACGGCTCGCGTACCTGGGCCTCGGGCGTGGCTTGCACCGAGCCCTGATCGAGCGCACGGTACGCGAGCGGCTGGCGATGTACGCCGCCCGGCCGGCGGCCGGGCTCTGCTGACGCCACGTCAGCCGGGCGCCCGTCGATCGGACGAACCACGCGGAGCAGGATCTGCGCGACGGACGTGTCACCGAGAACCTCTTCTGCAGCAGCCGACGGGTCTCGGCTACCTTGACGGCCCGGCTGAGAGGAACCAGGGACAGCCCCCCGCGAGGTGCGCAGCCAGACGGCGCTTTAGTGCCTCCCCTGCTCGGACTCGCGACAGCGGGGCGTCGCAGGAGGCGCAGACCAGGATCAGCCCGGCCCCGGGGGCTCCTCCTCGATCGCTGGGTCGTCCAGTACGCCGCTGTGGAAGCGGCGGTTCAGCACGTCCGACGTCGTGATGCCTGCGTCCCGCGGGATGCGGCTCACCGGTACTCCCTCGTCGTTCCAGTAGGTGGTCCAGGCGTTCAGCTCCCGGACGTAGCTACAGTTCCGCTGCTGGAGGTCGTCGGCGCGGCGCGTGTGCGAGCAGTCTGCTGTTGACGGTGTCGCCACGAAGCGGAACAACCTGTGCGCCCCACTCCGAGCCCGGTGCGACGAGCGCGTCCAGTCGCCCCTGGCGCACCGGCCACGACGTCAGACGACGTCGGTCCGCGTGCGGCGTCGAGAGATGGCCTCGAGCAGGGCGGCAGCATCCGCCAGCGGTGCGGCCGGCAGCAGATGCAGGCTGGCGGCGAAGCGTGCCTCGCTGGACCGCGTGACACGCCGGAAGTGGGTGGAGACCCGCGTCCGCGAGCGGCCACCTGGAAGTGGTGGAGCGGCTGTCCCGCAGCTGGTCTCACGTCGCGACCCGATCCACCTCTGCCGGATGGATCATGGCATCCACCTCTTGTGGCCAACGGTCCGGGACATACCGGGCTGGGACAGGGACGAAGGTCCCGGCCCGACGGGGCGTCTGGCTCTCATGCACGTGGTCGACTTGCGGCACGGTCGGAGACGTGATCGAGTCATCAGCAGCTGGAGCGGTGGTGGTCGGTGTCGACGGCTCCTCGTACAGTGACACGGCCCTGGTGTGGGCCGCGACCCGCGCCGAGGCGTCGTCGCGGCCACTGCGCGTCGTGCACGCACTGGGGTCGCCGCTGTCGAGTGACCTGATGACGGGACCCGAGGTCTCGCGGACGGAGGTCTCCCGGGAGTTGGCCGTGAAGGAGGCCACCCGAATCACCGACGACGCCAGGGTCCTAGCACGCCGGTCAGCCCCGGGGCTGGTCGTCGACGTCGAGATCGCGGACGTGGACGCGCGTGAAGCGTTGATAGCGCGGTCGGGCAGGGCCGGGATGGTCGTCGTGGGCACCCGCGGCCATGGCCGTGTCACGTCCCTGCTGCTCGGCTCCGTGAGCACCGCGGTGGTGGCCCACGCCCGTGGCGCCGTCGCCGTCGTCCGACGCCGCGAGACCACCAGCCTTGACGTGGTCGTGGGAATCGCGGGAGACGGGTCCGACCAGGCCGCTCTACGCTTCGCCGCGGACCTGGCCTGCGAGGCGGGAGTGGACTTGCACGTCTTGCATGCGTGGAGCGATCACGACACTTTCGTCGACACCCAGGCCTACGGGCAGCGGCTGGAGTCGGTGGACGAGCACGAGCGGATCGCTTCCGAGGCTCTGGCCGGGTTGAGCCAGACGCACCCGGACCTTGGTGTGCGCGTCACCTTTCCCGACGACGGCGCGGCTCGGGCGCTGGCAGAGCGTTCACGGACGGCCGAGTGCCTGGTCCTCGGATCCCGCGGCCGCCATGGTTTGGTGGGCGTCCTGGGGTCGGTGAGCCGAGCCGTGGTCGAGCGCGCGCACTGCACCGTGGTCGTGGTCCCTGCGGGTCCAGGTGCCCGAGATGACCGTTCACGGTGAGAACCGGGAGGAGGAGCAGCAGGTGAACACGCTGACGGCACTGACGCAGGACGAGTGCTGGGATCTCCTGGGCCAGGACGTCGTGGGCCGGATCGGGTTCGACGTCGGCCACGGCATCCGCATCCATCCGGTCAACTACGAGGTGGAGGACCGCACCCTCCTCGTCCGTACCGCTGCCGGCACGGAGCTGGGCACCTGCGCCGAGCTCTTCGGCGATGGGGCCATCATCGGCCTCGAGGTGGATCTCCTCGACCGAGGGCGGCGCCGGGGCTGGAGTGTG
>Ga0308175_100003979_pt1 | contig 10313 bp, 6 predicted proteins | sample PhyCR1_3_FD_203893 | JGI IMG/M metagenome (GOLD analysis project Ga0308175, IMG submission 203893) | Soil microbial communities from UC Gill Tract Community Farm, Albany, California, United States - DLSLS.C.R1 | ecosystem: Environmental > Terrestrial > Soil > Agricultural land | place: USA...
CTCCCGCGACGGCGAGGCCGCGCAGGTCGCGCAGCACGATGAAGATGCCGGTCGCGGTGAGCGCGGTCTGCCAGACGATCCCGACGACCACGTTGAACATGTCGCGCCTGAACGCGGAGTTCGCGACGAGCCCGGGGTGCTTGAGCGCGAGCCGATCGTGCACCGGCTTCCACACGCCCCACGGACGAACGCGCAGATAGAAGTTCTCGAGCACCGCGTCGTCGTCCGGCGGCGTCAGCAACGTGCCGGCGATGCAGCCGGCCAGCGAGAGCGCGAGGATGACCGGGAATCCGTAGATGGGCGGGATGCCGCGCATGAGCAGCGGCACGATCATCGAGCCGGCGATGCCGGCGACCATCCCCCAGAAGTAGCCGTACGCGTTGAACCGCCACCAATACCACTTGAGCAGGTTCGACGCCGTGTAGCCGCCGTAGAGCGCGGAGACGATCCAGCCGACGATCTCGTTGAGCGAGCCGACGAAGAAGCCGAGCCCCGTGCCGATCACCACGACGGCGACGGAGCTCGCGTAGCTCATGCGCACGAGGGTGCGCTGGTCGGCGTCGGGGCGTAGGTACTTCTTGAAGATGTCGTTGACGATGTACGCCGGCGCCGCGTTCACCGTCGCCGCGAAGTTGGACATGAACGCGGCGAGCAGCGCGGCGATGAGCAGGCCGAGCAGCCCGGTGGGGATGAAGCTCTTGAGCGCGAGCGGCAGGATCAGCTCGAAGTCCACACCGGTGCCCATCGCACGGAGCTGCGGGCTGAAGTACACGAGCGCGAGCACCGTGAGCCCGGTGATCAGCATGTAGCGCGGGATGAGCAGCACGATGTTCACCACGCCGTTCATCTTCGCCGCGTCGCTCGGCGAGCGCGTGGAGAGGATGCGCTGCATGTCGTAGTTCGGCGCCGGGCCGGCACCGGCTTGCAGCAGCCCCTTGAAGAGCAGCATCCCCCAGAAGGCGGAGAAGAACGACCAGCCGTCGTCGGCGATGCGCTTGTTCACCGCGGGCATCAGGCTCGACCAGTCGATGTCGAGCATCTTCCCGAACCACGGGCTGCGCCAGCCGTGCGGGATGACCTGATCGAGCATCTCGGGCGACACCTGCCGCATCACGAGGATGCCGACCGAGATGCTGGCGATCGTCATGATCGAGAACTGGAGCAGCTCGGTGAAGACGACGCTGAACATCCCGCCCTTCGCCACGTAGGTCGTCGCGATCGAGACGATCAACAGCCCCCAGAGCTTGGCGTTGGTCGTCGGATCGGCGGCGAGCACCCAGGGCAGGAAGGTCGCGGCGAACTTGCCGATGCCGATGAAGGCGTAGGCGAGGAAGCCGATCACGTTGAGCAGCGCGAACAGCACGACGATGAGATGCGCGAGCGTGCTGCCTCGCCCCTCGCCGAAGCGGAACCTGATCCATTCGGCGCCCGTCATCACGCCCGACCGGCGGAGCCAGGTCGAGAGGAACGCCATGAGGATGATCTGATTGAAGACGGGCCAGAGCCACGGGATCCAGATGCTCTTCATCCCGTAGACGAAGAGCAGGTAGACCATCCACATCGTGCCGCTGATGTCGAACATCCCCGATGCATCGGAGACGCCGAGCACGTACCACGGGATCGTGTTGCCGCCGAGGAAATAGCTGCGGATGTTGCGGGTGGCGCGCTTGGAGATCCAGAAGCCGATCGCGATGGTCGCGGTGAGGTACGCGCCGATGATCAGCGCGTCGATGAGGCGCAGGTTCATCGCATTACCAGCCGTCCGTTCGGAACGGCACCGCGGGCAGCCCGTCGCGATTGTACAGCCGTGCCCGGGTGGGGTTGTTCCCCCAGCCGTAGCGCACGGCGATCGGCTTCGTGACCTGCGGGCTGGACACGATCACCGTGCTGCCGTCGATGCGGGCATCGGCCCAGACGAAATGACGGTCGGCCCCGGCGATGGCGAAGCCGCCGACCTTGCCCTCGGGCGACTCGCTCACGAGCCCTCCGGCGGCGTGATCGAAGCGCACGATGATCGTCTCGTCGCGGACTCCGTGCGAGCGGTGGGTCGGTCCCACGGACTCGATGCGCTCGCCGTATGCGACGTGGCGCGCGGCGAGGGCGAGCCGCCGGCCGACCTCCTGCTTGTTGCGCGGATGGATGTCCTTCGCGTCGCCGATGTCGGCGATCACCGCCTGGCCCGTCTTCGGGAGCGCGAGCGCGGCGGTCTGCGCGTCACGCAGCGTGGCCCACGCGCTCTGCGCGGGTGGCAGGGAGTCTTCCGCCATGTAGTTGGCGAGCTGCACCCAGAGGAAGGGGAAGTCGCCGAGGCCCCACTCGCGTCGCCAGCTCGTGATCATCTTCGCGAAGAGCGCGCGATACTTCACCGCGTCGGCGACGCTGTCGGCGTTGGACTCGCCCTGATACCAGATGACGCCCTTGATCGGGAAGGGAAGGAGCGGGTGCACCATCTTGTTGTACAGCACCGTGGGCACCTTGTTGATGTGCTGCCCGTCGGCCTGCAGGGAGACCGCGCCGACGCGGAACTTCCACGGTGCGGTGAGCGGACGGCGCGCGCCACCGACCTCGACGAAGATCGCCGACGGATCGCCGTAGATGCCGCCGCCGCCGCCGCCGTCCTGCACGCGCACGGCGATCACGTTGCGCCCGGCCTTCAACGCGGACGCGGGCACGTCGTACACGCGCGTCGCGGCGTAGTTGTTCGTGCGGCCGATCTCGACGCCGTTCACCCACGAGATGTCCGCGTCGTCGATGGCGCCGAGTCCGAGCCTCACGCCGCGCGCCGCGTCGTCGGCGGTGAGCTCGAAGGTGGTGCGGTACCAGGCGATGCCGTCCATGTCGGGGTAGCCTGCCTGCTCCCAGAGCGACGGCACCGTGATCGGTTGCCACCGGCTCTCGTCGAGCGCCGGATCGGCCCACACGGCGCGTCCGTCCACCAGCCCTGCATCGACCTTCGGCAGCTCGCCGATCTTGGCGCGCATCGTCTCCACCGATCGCTGCTGCGCGCGCTGCTCGCTGTCCCAGAGCCGCCGCCACGACGCCTCGTCGAGGCCGAGCGCGGCGCGGCTCATCCACGGCTCGATCCGGCTGCCGCCCCACGACGTGTTGATGATCCCGATCGGCACGTCCATCGTCTTGCGAAGGTCGCGCGCGAAGAAGTACGCGACCGCGCTGAACGAGCCCACGTGCTCGGAGTCCGCCGGCGACCACTCGCCACCCGCGAGATCCGACTCCGGCGCGGGCGCGAAGGTGGTCGGCACCTTGAATTGGCGGACGCGCGAGTCGTGTGCGGCGGCGATCTCGGACGCCGCGCCGTTCACGTTCGCGACTGGGAACTCCATGTTCGACTGGCCCGATGCGACCCAGACGTCGCCGGCGAGGATGTCGCGCACGACGACGCTGTCCGCGCCACTCCGAACGACGATCTCGTGCGGCCCGCCCGCGTGCAGCGCGGGATAGGTCACCTTCCAGGTCCCGTCGCCGGCGACTGTCGCACTGCGGGAGACTCCATCCAGCGAGACCCGCACCTCGGCACGCGGCGCACCCCATCCCCACACGGGGATGGCGACGTCGCGCTGGACGATCATTCCCGACGCGAACAGACGCGGCAGGGCGAGCGCGCGTCCCGCGCCGGTCTGGGCGCGAGCGCTGGCCGCGCCGGCCAGAAGTACGAAGGTGAGGGCGCTGGAAGCTGCGCGGAGTCGCATGCGTCGGTCTCGCGGGTGGCCGCCGGCGGTGACAAACGGCGAGCGGGCTGTTATTCCATTCGTTGGAGAAATTGGCCGGCGCGAATGGAGGTCCGGAAGGAATGTGAGTTCGGGCGGGTATATGCCGCCCGGTCGGCGGACCGTCAAGCCGCGCTTAGGTCATGTGATCGTTGCGTCTCGGCATCCCCTCATGTAGCATCGCGAGAATCTCCCCACCCACCCGCTCGCCACGACCCCCACGTGCTGACCGGCACCAATCTCGTCTATACCAAGAAGTTCAACCTCCGGATCGTCCACGAGGTGATCCGTGTGTACGGTCCGCTCTCTCGGGCCGACATCGCGCGCCACACCGAGCTGAGCGTCCAGACGGTCTCCAACCTGGTGAAGGAGCTGCTCGGCCACCGGCTCGTGCAGGAAGGCGAGCGGCGAAGCGAGGGACGCGGCGCTCCGTCGATGTCGCTCAGCCTCAACCCCGACGGCGCGTACGCGATCGGCCTCGATCTGGACCGCGACCATCTCACCGGCGTTCTCGTCGACCTCGCGGGCAACGTGCGCCACCGCCTGCACATGGAGGTGGAGACGCCGTCGCCCAAGGAGATGCTCGATCTGATGTGCGGCATGGTCGAGACCATGGCCAGTCGTCAGGGGCTGCAGCTCGACGAGGTCGCCGGCCTCGGCCTGGGAGTGCCGGGCCCGATGCACCGCGCCGAGAACGGCGACGGATATCTCGTGAACCCGAAGGCGTTCCCGGGCTGGCACGACATCCCGCTGGCGACGTGGCTGCGCGAGCGGCTCGACATGCCGGTGTACCTGGAGAACAACGCGCTCGCCGCCGCGGTGGGCGAGCGGTGGTACGGGGCGGGCCGTCAGATGGGCACCTTCTTCTACATCTATTTCGGCAGCGGGTTGGGCGGCGGGTTGATCATGAACGGGCAGCCGTACGAAGGGTTCACCGGCAACGCGGGCGAGATCGGCTATCTGCCGACGGTGCTGTCGCGCGAGTCGGCCAACCCGCTGAGCGAGGACGAGCCGCACGTCGGCCTGCACTTCAACATGCCGCGCCTCTACGACCGGCTGCGCCGAGGCGGCACCGACGTGAGCACGCTCGAGGATCTCGACCGGCTGGTGGCCGAGGGACATCCGGGGATGCTCGCGTGGATGAACGACGCGTCCGATCACCTCACGGCGCTCGTGCTGGCGATCGAATACGTGCTCGATCCCGAGGCGATCTGCTTCGGCGGACGGTTGTCGGATCGCATCGTCGGCGGGCTGATGGAGCGTGTCGCGAAGCTGCTGCCCGAGCGGCGCCCGCGCGGCAAGGTCGACGTGCCGCGGCACTTCCTCGCCACCGCCGGCGTCGACGCCGGCGCACTCGGCGTGGCGACGCTGCCGATCTACGAGATCTTCGCGCCCTCGCCGCGCGTGCTGCTCAAGACGCGCCGCGTCGCGAGCAACGGCCAGAAGAAATCGCACCGCCCGGTCACCTCGCTCTGAGCGGTTGGGGCGCGGCACGGACGCGTCGCGCCGAGGATCCGATCCACCGGTCCGCGATTCGCGCGGACGTGCCCATCTCCACTGCAACCGTGACGATCCGATGAGAAAGGCGCTCGCTCTGCTCCTTCTCTGTCTCGCGACACAGGCCGCGTCGGCGCAGAAGTTCACCGCGCTGGCGAAGACCCCGCCGATGGGATGGAACAGCTGGAACAAGTTCGCGTGCAACGTGAGCGAGCAGCTCATCCGGGAGACGGCCGATGCGATGGTGTCGACCGGGATGAAGGATGCCGGCTATCAGTTCGTGAACGTCGACGACTGCTGGCATGGCGCGCGTGACAGCTTGGGCTTCATCCATGCGGATCCGACACGCTTTCCGTCGGGGATGAAGGCGCTCGCCGACTACGTGCACTCGAAGGGGTTGAAGCTCGGCGTGTATTCCGATGCCGGCTCGAAGACGTGCGGCGGCCGCCCCGGCAGTCGAGGCTACGAGAATCAGGACGCGTTGATGTACGCGAAGTGGGGAGTGGACTATCTGAAGTACGACTGGTGCTCGACCGATTCGCTCAGTGCGCCCGGCGCGTACATGACGATGCGCGACGCTCTCGCCCGCGCGGGACGTCCGATCGTGTTCAGCCTGTGCGAGTGGGGATCGAGCCAGCCGTGGAAGTGGGGCCCGTCGATGGGTCACCTCTGGCGCACCACCGGCGACATCACCAACTGCTTCGACTGCATCAAGGAGATGGGCGGGTGGAAGGCGTGGGGGGTGATGCAGATCCTCGACAAGCAGGACGGTCTCCGGCAATACGCCGGGCCCGGGCATTGGAACGACCCCGACATGCTCGAGGTGGGGAACGGACTGACGCCGAACGAGGATCGCGCCCACTTCGCGATGTGGAGCATGCTCGCCGCGCCGCTGATCGCCGGCAACGATCTGCGCGCGATGCCGCCGAACGTGGCGAGCGTGCTGACGAACCGCGACGTGATCGCCATCGACCAGGACTCGCTCGGCGTTCAGGGATTCCGCTACGCGGTGCGCGACAGCGTCGAGTACTGGTTCAAGCCGCTGGTCGGCGGCGAGTGGGCGTTCACGGCGTTGAATCGCGCGACGTCGCCGCGCGCGGTGCGCTTCGATTGGGCGAGCGAGACGGTGACCGATTCGGTGGCCAGGCTCTCGCCCGCCTTCGCCGCAACGCGGTTTCGGCTGCGCGACCTGTGGGCGAAGAAGGACGTCGGCACGACCGCGAAGCCGCTCACGGCGATGGTGCCGGGCCGCGACGTGCTGATGCTACGGCTGCGAAAGGTGTGACCCGATGCTGAGAGCGTGCGTGCGCAGTGTGGTCCGGCGGGTGTGCGTGCGCGGCGCGTGCGCGCTCGCCGCGAGTGTGGTGGGCGCATCCGTCGCCGCGTCACAAGCTCCGCCGAGCGGCGCACCCGGCGAAGCCGCGGGCATCGGATCCGGCGCGTCGGTCGCGCCGATTCGGCTGAACCAGGTGGGCTTCCTGCCGCAGTCGCAGAAGCTCGCCGTGGTAGTCGGCGCGACGGCGACGACCTTCACCGTGGAGCGCGTTCCGGGCGGCGCGGTCGTCATGCGCGGCACGCTCTCCGCGCCGGATACGTGGGCGCTGTCGGGCGAGCAGGTTCGTCGCGCCGACTTCAGCGCGCTCACGCATCCCGGGCGATACGCGCTCGTCGTGCCCGGACTCGGTCGCTCGACCCCGTTCGAGATCGGACCGAACGTGCTGCACGACGTCGCGCGTGGAGCGATCAGATCCTACTACTATCAGCGCACCGGCATCCCACTTCTTCCGAAGTATGCGGGCCGGTGGGCGCGCGCCGAGGGACATCCGGATACGCTGGTGCTGGTGCATCCGTCGGCGGCGACCGACGCGCGACCGGCGGGCACGCACATCTCCTCCCCTCGCGGATGGTACGATGCGGGCGACTACAACAAGTACGTCGTCAACTCCGGCATCTCGACCTACACGCTGCTGTTGATCGCCGAGCAGTTTCCGCGCTATGCGGAGTCGCTGCGGCTCGGCATTCCGGAGAGCGGCAACGGCGTGCCCGACGTGCTCAACGAAGCGCTCTGGAACATCCGCTGGATGTTGACGATGCAGGATCCGGCGGACGGTGGCGTCTATCACAAGTTGACCAACGCCGCGTTCGACGCGTTCATCGCGCCCGACAAGGCGGTCGAGCCGCGCTACGTGGTCCAGAAGAGCACCGCCGCGACGCTCGACTTCGCGGCGGTGATGGCGCACGCCGCGATCGTGACGCGGAGATACGGACGACAGCTTCCCGGCCTGTCCGACTCGCTGACCCGTGCCGCGCTCGCGGCGTGGCGGTGGGGAAGGCAGCACCCCGACTCGTTGTACGATCAGGCGAAGATCAACGCGTCGTACAAGCCGCCGATCAGCACGGGCACCTACGGCGATCGCGTGGTGAAGGACGAGATGCGCTGGGCTGCCGCGGAGCTCGCGCTCGCCACGAAGCAGGACAGCTTCGTCGTGGCGGTGTCACCACTCACGAGCGATCCGCTCACCGTCCCGACGTGGAGCTCCGTCGGAACGCTCGCCGTCGTGTCGCTCGTCGATCATCGGCACGAGCTCGGCGGCGCGGTGGACACGACGCGCCTCGCCGACGCGCTGCTCATGCTGGCCCGCTCGCTGCGCGCCGACGCGGACACCTCGCCCTACCGGGTGTCGATGGTGCGCCGGCGTGACTTCGAGTGGGGGAGCAACGCGGTGCTGGCGAATCAGGGACTCATCCTCATCCAGGCCGCGCGTCTCACCGGCGACACGAGCTATCTGCGCGCTGCCGGCGGCGACCTGGACTATCTGCTCGGTCGCAACGCGACGGGGTATTCGTTCGTGACCGGCTTCGGCGCGCGCACGCCGATGTTCCCGCATCATCGGCCGTCGTCGTCCGACACGATCGCCGCGCCGGTGCCGGGTCTCCTCGTCGGCGGACCGAACCCGGGGCAGCAGGATCGCTGCAAGGGTTATCCGTCCAACCTTCCCGCGCTGTCGTATCTGGATGCCCAGTGTTCTTACGCGTCGAACGAGGTGGCGATCAACTGGAATGCGCCCTTCGCGTACCTCGTGGCGGCGGTCGATGCGATGAGCGCCGATGCGTCGTGGCGGGGCCGGCGCCCGTAGCTCCGCTGCTTCTGGCGCCGGTGCGCGCGCGGAAACATTCTCCGAGCATCGTGTCGAATCATCCGATCCCTTCGGTCGTGAGATCACGCCCGCGCGCGCATGCGCTGCTCGGCGCGCTCGCACTCGTCGTCTGGTGTCTTGGTTGCGCGTCCGGCGCACCTCGAGTCAGCGCGACGTCCGCTGCAACGCGTGCGCGGCCCTACGTGCTCCTCGTGTCGCTCGACGCGTTCCGTCACGACTACCTCGATCGCTATCAGGTGCCGGTGCTCGAACGCATCGCATCGGCGGGGATTCGAGCCGAGGGGCTCGTCCCGCCATTTCCGTCGAAGACCTTTCCGAGCCACTACACCATCGCGACCGGTCTGTATCCCGGGCATCACGGCATCACCGGCAACACCTTCTACGATCGCGCGACCGACCGGTGGTTCCGCGTGAAGGACGGCGCGGCCATTCGCGATGGGCGCTGGTACGGTGGTGAGCCGATCTGGGCGGCCGCCGAGCGCGAGGGGGTGAAGAGCGCCGTCTACTTCTGGCCTGGATCGGAGGCCGAGGTGGGCGGCGTGCGGCCGACCTACCTGAAGCACTACGACTCGAAGGTGTCCGACGAGCAGCGCGTGGACGAGACCGTCGGGTGGTTGCGGCTTCCTGCCGCGAGCCGCCCACATCTCCTGCTGCTGTATCTGAGCGACGTCGACGATACGACCCACCGCTTCGGTCCCGAGACGCCGCACACGGCGGCCGCGGTGGCGTCGATCCAGCGCGCGCTCGCGCGTCTCGCCGACAGCGTGGGCACGATGCCGCTGCGCGATTCGCTCGACGTGGTGGTGGTGTCGGATCACGGGATGGCCGACGCGCCGGCGACGCAGACGATCCCGATCGTGCCACTGCTCACGGCGGCCGGGCTCGACACGAGCCGCGTGCGGTTCGGCGACAACGGACCGGTGATGTCGATCTGGCTGAATGGCGACGCCGCCTTCGCGCGCCGCACGCTCGACGTCCTCGAACACGCGCTGACGCACGCGCACGCGTATGCGCGCGGGGCGACGCCGGCGCGTTGGCACCTCGACGGCAATCCGCGCGGTGGCGACATCGTCGTCGCGGCCGATCTCGGCTACGTGCTCGTGAGGGGCGCGACGGATCACTTCGGTGACGTGGGGACGCACGGATGGGATCCCGCCTATCAGGAGATGCAGGGGATCTTCATCGCCGCCGGCCCGCAGGTTCGGCGCGCGGGGCGCATTCCCGCGTTCGAGAGCGTCCACGTCTACCCGTTCCTCGCCGCACTGCTCGGCCTCGAGCATGCGCCACGAACGGACGGCGATCCCCGGGTGCTCGCGCCGTATCTGCGCAGCTCGCCGAACGACTGACGACCCCGCCATCGCGGACGCCGGGCGGTGTGCTCCTTGCTTTGCCACGAGGTCAGTCGAACGCATCGATTCAACCCGAGCGAGGAGTGACTGACATGTCCGAGCGCAACAAGCCCCACAACGGCCGCGACGCCGACGGCAACTTCCGCGTCCGCCGGGTGGACGTGGACGACGCGCAGACCGATCCGGACGGCGAGGACATCATCCGCGACGACGTGCGGAAGGGGGGCGCGGTGGCCGACATCGGCGCCCAGGCCGGCCAGCGGGCGGCCGAGATCGGTGAGCGGATCGAGGAGAATCGGGAGAACGTGAAGAAGCTGGCGGAGCAGTAGGTTTTCCTGGCGGGAGAGTGTGAGAGAGCTCGAGCCTGAGCATGAGCCATCAGCTGTCAGCATCTCCAGCTCGGGCTCGAGCTCGAGCTAGGAGCTGGAGATGCTCAGTGCTGATAGCTCGTGCTCAGGCTCGAGCTTTTTCAGGCCACTCCGCTCCCTGGCGCCGGCATCCAAGAGCTCGTCGCGCAACGTGGTGTCACGCGGAGGCGCGGAGGAACGCGGAGGCGCGGTTGGCTCGGCACGAGCCACGGCAAC
>Ga0308175_100003980_pt1 | contig 10312 bp, 7 predicted proteins | sample PhyCR1_3_FD_203893 | JGI IMG/M metagenome (GOLD analysis project Ga0308175, IMG submission 203893) | Soil microbial communities from UC Gill Tract Community Farm, Albany, California, United States - DLSLS.C.R1 | ecosystem: Environmental > Terrestrial > Soil > Agricultural land | place: USA...
AAGGACGCCGTCGGGAACAGGCTTCTCCAGCCGGTAATCACCGGCGTGATCGCAGCGGATTCCACCCAGGCTGACGCCGTCCAGCGCGGCGGTTACGGTGACCGGACCGGTGGCGCGGAAGGTGACTTCGGGTATGGCGAAGTCGGCGACAAATTTCGAGTAACCAGGTTCCTTAATCCGGAAGCGGAGTTCGGGATGAAGGAACGCCCACCGGTGGTGGTCGCGACCCGGGCTGATGTCGCGCACGATGTAGTCGTCGGCGGCCGGGTCGTCCATGACGACCCACGGGCCAAGCCCCCCCGGATCCTGCCCTAGATTAACGGAGCGTTGCGGCGGCATGAGGAAAGTCCCGGGACTCCGCCCGCATCCGGCGGCCAGAATCGCGCCGATGCCGACGATTAGCATTCCCCTGATCACGAAATAGGAGTATAGCAATACACTTACACCCGCTATGCTATAAGAACATCACGCTCTCATGCCGGGGTTTGTAGGCGATCTTCGCTATGGCCTCAGGGGATTGGCTCGAAACCGGGGGTTCACGGCCGTTGCCGTACTCTCATTAGCGCTTGGGATAGGCGCGAACACGACCATATTCACCCTGCTCAACGCCGTATTTCTGCGCTCCATGCCGGTCCAGGAACCGGAGTCTCTGGCTACGCTCGTGACCATGGACGGGCGGAATCCAGGCCAGTTCGGCATCAGCTACCCGAATTATCTAGACCTGCGGGACCATAACACTGTTTTCTCGTCGCTGCTCCTGTACAGCAGCGCCACAGTGACGCTGACCGGCCACGGCGATCCACGATTGCTGATGGCACACGTGGTGAGCGGGAATTACTTCCGGAGTTTGGGCGTGAGCGCCGGGGTGGGACGCAGTTTCCTGCCCGAGGAGGATGGCGCTCCCGGCTCCGCGGAGGTGGCGATGATTTCGCACGGGCTCTGGACGCTGGTTTATGGGGGCGAACCCGGCATTACGTCGCAATCCATCGAGCTGAACGGGCGTCGTTACCGCATCATCGGGGTGACACCCAAACGGTTCGCCGGACTGAACCAGTTGGCCGGGGCGGACGTCTTCCTCCCGATGTCGGCCTATCCGCAGATCTTCCCAACCGGAATGGTCACACAACGGAGAATGCTGCTGTTCTCGGCGGTGGGCCGGCTGAAACCCGGCGTGACTTTGCCGCAGGCCGGAGCCGGAATGCAGGCGCTGGGCCAGGAATTGGAACGGCAATTTCCCGCCGAGAACAGGAACCGGCAGATCCGTTTGATCTCGCTGGCCGAAGCGGCCATGAGCGAACGCACTCGCCCACTGGCGTCGAAGGCGGGGAAAATCGTGCTCGCGGTCAGTCTCGTGGTGCTGCTGATCGCATGCGGTAACGTGGCTAGTTTGCTGCTGGCGCGGGCCACGGCGCGGAACCGCGAATTCGCCATTCGCCTGGCGCTGGGAGCGGCTCGGGGGCGCCTGATCCGGCAGTTGTTGACCGAGAGCCTGCTGCTCTCGATGATCGGCGGCCTCTGCGGTCTGCTCGTCGCGCGCTGGGTGCGGGATGTGCTGTGGTCGCTGCGCCCGCCGGTTCTCAATCACGCCGCCTTCGATCTGGACCTGGATGGCCGCGTGCTGCTGTTCGCCTTCGGTATGTCGCTGTTGACGGGTATCCTGTTCGGACTATTTCCGGCGCTACGCGCGACCAACCCCGATCTGGCAGGCGATCTGAAGGAGCGGGGCAGCGCCTCGGGCGGGTTGAGCCGCGTCTGGTCGGCGCGCAGCGTGCTGGTGATCGCGCAAGTCGCCCTGTCGCTGCTCGCGCTGGTAGGGGCGGGTCTGTTCCTGCGCAGCCTGCAGAACGCGACCCAAATCGATATGGGATTCGACGCGCCGCACCTGGCCGCCGTGGTCTACAACGTGACCGACCAGGGCTACAACGAAGCGCGCGGCCGCGACTTTCATCAACGCGTGCTGGAGCGCGCTGCGGCGGTGCCCGGCGTCGCCTCGGTTTCGCTGTCCCACGACCTGCCGTTTCACGTGGGCTTTAAGCGCAGGGTGGCGCTGGACGGGGAGGAGCCGCATGCCACCCTGACGGGATTGGTGTATCCCGGCTACTTCCAGACGATGCGGATGCCGCTTCTGCGGGGGCGCGACTTCAGCCCGATGGACACGAAGACCACGCCGCGGGTCGCGATCGTAAACCAGGCCGCGGCGGCGTCGTTGTGGCCTGGGGCGGAACCGATTGGACAGCACTTCTCGTTTGCCGGGGAAGGCTTGCCGGTGGAAGTGGTCGGGGTGGCGCGCAACGCGAATTATCAGGACATCGGCGAGGCGGCGCAGCCGCTGGTCTTTCTATCGATGGTGCAGTACTACTTCCCGTCGGCGGTGTTATACGTGCGCGCGTCCGGTGACCCGGCGCCGGTCATCGCGAGCGTCAAGCGGGAACTGCAGCTGCTCGATCGGAACCTGATGCTGCAGGCGGAGACGATGGAGGTGAGCATGCGGGATCTGCTGTGGGTACAGCGGCTGTCCGCCGGACTGCTCGCCACGTTTGGCGCGCTGGCGCTCATCCTCTCGACGCTTGGTTTGTACGGGGTGATCTCGTATTCGGTGCGGCAGCGGACGCGCGAGTTGGGGATACGGATTGCGTTCGGCGCCACCTCGAAGGATCTGCGCATGCTGATTCTGAGGGAGGGAATCCGGCTGGTCGCGATCGGAGTGCTGATTGGGATGCTGCTGGCGCTCTCCACGGCAGAATCGGTTGGGGGGCTGCTGCTGTTGCGGAACCCACGCGATGTTTTCACCTTCACCCTGGTGCCGTCGTTATTGGTGCTGGTCGGAGTGATCGCGTGCTGGGCTCCCACCCGCCGCGCTTCCATGGTGGATCCGGCCATCGCGCTGCGCGACGAGTAAGGCGAACGCCGCCGAAGGCGAGCAAAATTCGCCCCTGGCGTTTGGCGATTTCCTGGCGCAGCAACGCAAGTGCTCCGAGCCTGAAGGAAAGCCGGAGAAATTCGCCCCTCCTGAACTTTCGAAAGTCGAGCTGGCGCTCGACTTGGCAGGCTGGAAGCCCGCGTTACTGGATGGGGCGACTGTGCGTTCCTATAAGGCGGGCCTCTGGACTGCCGGTCTTGGGAGCACAGGAAAATTCATTTCGTCATGGATTCAGAGCCGCAGGCTTACCTGAACCCCGGCGCATCGCAGGGCTCTACGTGGAAGTCCGGCCTGTCGGTCGAGCGCCAAGCTCGAGTTTCGAGAGTTCAGAAGGAACTGCTCGCCACCCACTGATCAGTTGCCGGCTTGGTTTGCCGCGGGGGCCGGAGTGGGTTTCGGCAGATCGTTAAAGTGCAGAATTGCGTTGGCGAGCATGTTGAATTCGCCCAGATTCTGCCAGCGATAGGCGGGGTTGGTGGAGAAGATCAAGACTCTTCCCTGCCCGACCGGTTCGTCGATGATCGCCGGCCGCAGCCGCGTCTCCGCGACGCCCCTCATCAGGCCGCTCAACACGCTGCGATCGGTTCCCGGATAGCGCATCAGCACGCTGCGGCGCTGCTCGTCGGCTGGCACGCGCAAGAGCGGGCCTCCCGCCCAACGGACCGGCAGCACCTTTTCCGTGTAGCCGTAAAAGATCGGATGGTTCTGCTGCAGGATCTCGGCCTCCACAATCGGACCGGGCGCATAGAACGCCGCCGTCGTCGGTGCCGCATCGACCGTCTTGGTGATGAAGGTCTGCGGCGCGAAATAACTCGCTGCGCCAAGAGTGATCAGCAGGCCTCCGTCGTTAACGAACTTATCGAATTCGCCGACACCCTGCAGACCCATGCCACCGGTGATGTCTTCGCTCTCGCCATAGACCCCGAGCGTGGGAAACGCTGGATCCTTGGTGTAGGCGAAGGTCTTGCCGGGCTTGGGATCGACGTCGAAGATGAGACCCTTGGCTCCGCCGCCGCGGCCGCCCTGGCTGGGGATCAGGACGACGTCATACGAGGCGCGCAGGTTGCCCTTCTTCACGCGCTCTTTGTAGATGAGGTCGTAATTGACTTCGAACTTGTCGAGCGCATAACGTACCCAGCCGAGATCCTGCGTGCTGCCCCAGGTGGAATAGACGGCCAGCCGGGGCAGGTCTACAGCGTGCTTCTTTACGTCCGGCGCAGAGGTCATGGCGACTGCCTGAAGCCCGAGCTTCTGCACTTCGGCGGCGACTCGTGGACTGGACGCGACGAGCAGCGTGCCCGCCGGGAGTTCGATGTTGCCGGCCTTGGCAGGGGCTTCGAGTGCATCGAATGCGAGGTCCTTCAGGCGATAGCGCAGGGTCACGAGATGGTTCGAGCCGTTGTGCAGGATCGCGGTCACCGGACCGGAGCCCGCCACCGAACCCGGCGGGTCGTACAGATCGATATTCTTCACAGGCACATCGAGGATCGACTTATCCGCGATCTCATCCACCTTGGCCTGGGACATCAGCCCCATCGTCCAGCCCGTGTCGTCGTAAGTGGTCTGCGCGTCGGTGGGGAAGTTCTGCTTTTCGAGTAGGATTTTTGCCAGGCGGCCGTAGGGCTGATTGCGCTTGAGAACGAGAGAACCGGCAGGATAGGTAGTGCCTGCGATTTTGAATTCGGCATTGGCCTGGCCGATCTCGATCCCCTGTTTGCGCAGAACGTTCACAATGAACGCCACGCGGGTCAGGTCCTTCTGATTGGCGGGGAATACGTACCCGTAGGGCGCTTCCTTGGCGCCGGCCTCAATGGAGTTGCGGCTCTTCAGGTAAAAATTCTCGAGCACGGTCTTGGGGAAGCCGGCGGTCAATTCCAGTCCGGCGAGCACGGCTGACTCCATGTAGTTGGTGTTGTTGCGCATGCTCCAGAGGAGATCGCGCGGCGGCGGCAGCGGGCGGTACCATTCGCGCGCGGCGAAGCCTCCGCCCCGTCCTCCACGGCCTCCTGCCGCGGCGGCATCGGGCGCAGCTTCGGCCGTCGCGGTTCCACCGCGCGCGCCGCGTCCGGCAGCCGGCGGTTCGGCCGGGGGAGGCGCGTCAGGCGCACCTGGTCCCCCAGCGCCGCCGATGGTCCGGCGCATGGTATTAGCGCCGCCGTTGCCGAAGGTCTCGTACATGCGCAGAATGCCATTGTGATTAGAACTCATGAAGCCGAGGTAGCCGGGCGACCACATATCGACAAACGCGTGGGTCCACACGCCGGGCATGCCGTAGCCCAGCATCTTGGTCATTTCGAACTGCGCGAACCAGGGCATCTCGCCATACAGGATGGGATCGAGCGTGGGATTCTGCGGAGACTGTCCGCTGAAGGTGTAGAGCAGGGGCTGCGATTCATGCAGGTCGTGCATGATCGGCGGGTGCCATTCCAGGTAGAACTTCAGCCAGTTGGACATCGTGACCTGGGAGTAATTGATATCGCGATTGTTGTCGTGAAAGATGTATTTGCCCCAGTAGGGCGGGCCGGGCGTGCGGTCGTTTTCGCCCTCTTCGCTGAGCTTGTACTTGTAATACCAGTCCACGTAGCGGTCGCGGCCATCGGGCTCGCTGGCGGCGTTGACCATTACGATGACATTCTTGCGGATGGAGTCGTAGAGCGGTGTATCTTCTACGGCAATGCGATAGGCGAGTTCCATCAGCATCTCGGGCGGACCGGTCTCGGCGGAATGCAGGCCGCCGGTGAAGAAATAGACCGGCTTGGCCTGGGAGATGATCTGCTTAGCCTGCTCGGCGGAGAGTCCGCGCGGGTCGGCCAGCTTTGCGAGGTAGCCCTTGTAGGTGTCGAGATTGCGGATGGTGTCCTCGTCAGCGATGACCGCGACCAGGCATTCGCGGCCTTCGTCGGTGGTGCCGGTAGTGAGGACCTTGACGCGCTTCGACGCAGCGGCCAGCGCGCGATAATATTTCCCGATCTCGGCGGTGCGGGTGAGCTTTTTTGGAGCACCGATGTAGTAGCCCAGGAGATCCTTCGGGCTGGGCACACCGGGGGCTTTCGGAAGGTGGTCCACCAGCGGGCTCATGAACTGCGGACTGGTGGTCCATTCCTTCACCAGGCGCGCGTATTCTTCGTCCTGCGCCTGCCTGGTCTGGGTAAGAACCAGGCCGGTGGCACACGCCGCCAGCACAAGAATTCGGGAAAGTCTCATTGAAATAAGATACTCCCTCAACGTATGAAGACGGAAATTCGTCGTAGATGGCGGAGGCTGCATTCTCATGCGGAGAGTTCTGTTGGCGGTTGTGCTGATGTCTGCACCGTTGTGTGCGCAGCAGCGGGACGTATTCAAGGTGGAGTTCACGGTGCGGGATTCCGGCGATGCGGGCGGCAAGACAGGCCGCAAATACTCCCTGTTGGTCTACGGCCAGGATAAGGGCGTTTTCAAGATCGGAAATCGCGTCCCGGTGCCGGCCGGCGGGGGCGGCATGCAGAACACGCAGTTCACGTATCTCGATGTCGGGGTGAATATCGACGTGATGTTGCAGGAGGCGATGGGTAAGATCGGAATGAGGGCGGACCTGGATCTGAGCACGGCGATCGTCAACGAGAAGTTGCCGGGCGCGGCGCCCACGATTTCGCAGATTAAGATGGCAATATCGACTGCCATCCCGCCGGGGAAGCCGACCATCGTGGCCTCGTTCGACGATCCGGTGACGGCGCGGAAATTCGATGTCGAGGCGCTGGTGAATAAGGTGAATTAGCGGTCCTCGTTTTGGTGGTGTAGGCCTCCGGCCTACATAACTCGAGCGTAGCTCGACTCGGGAGTTTGGCTTCGCGGTCGTAGATTCAGAGCCGCAGGCCGGAGGCCCGCGTTACCGAACGCCAGCGCATCGCAGTGGCTGTACGATTAGGCCTCCTGGCCTGTCGAGGCGAGCATCGCTCGCCCGAATTTCGCAGTCTTCCCGCCTTTCCAGTAACGCAGGCTTCCAGCTGCCAAGTCGAGCGGCAGCTCGACTCTCGAAAGTTCAGAAGGGGCGAGTTTCCCTTGCTTGCTTCAGGAAATGGCCATACTCGAGCTCGTCGAGCTGCCGCTCGACGTGGTAGGCCAGGAGGCCTACCCCACGAGGCGCAGGATCAGGGCCATCAGGAGGACCAGGACGGAGTCGGTGATTTCGGGCGAGCGGCCGGCCATTCGGGTCTGCATCATCTCCATGCCGAACAGCCCGGTCGCGAGCAGGGCTCCGGCGAGCATGTGACGGTATTTGCCGGCGTGCATCAGCCAAACCAGTGAGCCGTATTCGAAGGCTTTACGCAGAAGGATCGGGACCGCGTCGTTAGATGACGCCATGAGCGTCGCCTGGAACGGATACCAGGAGAATGGATGCGCGGGCGCGTTGAAGCGGAACGGCGCCAGTTCGCGCAGCACCACCGCGGTCACCATCAGCACCCAGCCGCTGCCTACCCGGATGGAATCGCCGGTGATGCACCACAGCAGGAGCCCGAGGGCGGCCGCCGCGAGATCGCCCGGCCCGACCGACCGTTCCCAGATCGTCAGCCGTATCGGAACGACCAGCATGCAGCCCGCCAGCCAGATCCAGGGCAGTCTTCCCCAGATGGCGCGCAGAGCCAGGCCAAAGACGAACCACCCCGCCGCGCCCGCCACAACCTCCACCCAGGAAAGGCCGGTAGCCGCGAAGCGAAGCCAGCTATGACCGATTTGAGACACCGTCACCACCGGCAGGAACGGGTATAGCTGCGCTCCGATCCAGCATACGGCCAGGAGCCCTCCGGCGGACGCGCCGCGGCGGTCCGCGGAGGACGTGAAGGCCTCGATCCGGTGCTGGAAAACGAGGGCCCCAAGCGCACCGGCCAAGGCGCCGAGCGTATTGAAGAGAATATCCGCGATGCTGGACGTGCGGCTGACGTCGTAATATTGCAGCACCTCGATGCAAAGGGAGAGCGTGAACCCGTGCGCCACTGCCGTCAGCACGGCGCTCCGCCGCTTCCAGTATTGCGCCATGGTCAGGCAGGACGCGACACCAAGCGGCAGAAAGAGGGCGAAGTTCAGGATGGAATCGCGGAGGAACGCGCGGCGCGTCACCGAGGGCCAGGAATGCAGTAGATGCACGAACACGCTGCCGTGTCTCGCGCCCAAGTGGAACTCAAAGGGCGATAGCGTGACGTAGAGAATCAGCCCGACGACGACGGCGAGCAGCGCGGCCACTACGTTCTCGCAAAACGGCGAAGCCGGAAGATCTCAAGCAGCGAAATATACAGGTTGACTACGCCGAGCCCACTGATGGCTCCGCGGACGTACATGTTGTCCCAGTAGCCGCTCCACAGGGGAATGGCATTGGAGAAATAATTGACCGGCCAGTAGTCGGTCCACGGAAAAATCAGCAGGAAGAGGCCGATCTCCAGGCAGAAGGTGATGAAGATGACGGCGGACATCTTGTGATACCAGTGATAGACCGGGCGGCGAGCGACCGGAGGCGCCATGCTTCCGGCGCCCTGATCCTGCGGGCTCATGCCGCACCCGCCGTATCGAACAGGTCCATCTGAGGGGTGTAGTCCACCGGAAAACGCGAATGCGCGCGAACGGGCTCGAAGCTCAGGCGGTGCAGCGGCGTCGGCCCGAACTGTTCCAGGGCGTGATAGTGCTCGGGTGTCGCGTAGCCCTTGTGAGAGGCTAGCCCATACGCCGGAAAAACCTGGTCCCAGATGCGCATGCATGCATCGCGCTCCACCTTGGCGAGGATGGACGCAGCGGCGATCGCGTGACAGCGCATATCCCCCTTGATCAGCGGCCGCTGGGGGAGTGGGTAGTCGAGCGGTACCGCGTCGATGAGAAGGAAATCGGGCGCCGGATTGAGGCGGCTGACAGCGAGGCGCATGGCGCGGCGCGAAGCCTGGTAGATATTGATGTGATCGATGGTGGCGGCATCGACGGCAGCGACCGCCCAGGCGACGGCACGTTCGCGAATACGCTCAGCGAGCACTTCGCGGCGTTCGGGCTCGAGCAGCTTGCTGTCGTTGAGTCCGCGCACGGGACGATCGTCGGAGAGGATTACGGCACCGGCGTACACGGGCCCAAAGAGGCAGCCGCGACCCACTTCGTCGATACCCGCGACCGCGCGGAAGCCGCGTGAACGCAGTTCTCGTTCGAGTGTTGCCTCACACCGGAACTTGCCATTCGCCGCGCTGGGCTGCATGGCGGGATCGGATGTTATTCGCGCTCGCGCAGACGGGCGGCCTTGCCCTTGAGGTTGCGCAGGTAGTAGAGCTTGGCACGGCGAACGCGGCCGGTACGGACCACGTCGATATGATCGATGACGCGGGCGTTCAGGGGAAAGATGCGCTCGACGCCTTGTCCGAAGCTGATCTTGCGAACGGTAATACTCTCGCCCATGCTGTGGTTATTGCGGGCAATGACTACACCTTCGAAGGCCTGGAGGCGCTCTTTGTCGCCTTCCTTGATCTTCACGTGAACTTTGATGGTGTCGCCGGGGCGAAATTCCGGGGCGGTCTTTTCCGCCTTGTTCTTAGCAATGTATTTGGTCAACAACGCATTCTGCATGACAATGTCCGTAATCTACTAGTCTACAACAGGATGGATCGGTTTTGCGAACGCGGAAGAGTGCCGTCAGGCGATTTCGTCGCGCCAGGAAAGTGGGGAGCCCGTTGATTGCCGCTGGTGAGGCAAGGGGGCAGGCCTTAAACGCCCGCCCCCTTGCTTCTAGAAGTACAGCTTGATGGCCATCTGAATCAGCCGGGGCGCTCCGAACGTGGTGATTTGTCCGAAGGTCCCGTTGGTCACGCTGCTGACCGGATTGTTCCAGTTGGCATGGTTGAGGATGTTGAAGAAGTCCGAGCGGAATTCCATTTTCCACCGCTCCGTGAGAGAAAACTTGCGGCTGACGGCCACGTCGAAATTTCTCTGACCGGGGCCGTAGACGGCATTGCGTCCGAGATTGCCGAACTGGCCGCTGAAGGTGGTGCAGGCGGCGTTGGAGCCGGCGCATTGGAACGCAGCCACATTCAAGTAGGCGGCGGGCGATTTCGGGGAGGCGTACACCTGGTCGGGCAGAACCACGTTGGGACGGTCGAGACCCTGGCCGCTGAGCGAGATGTCCTTGCCGTCGGTGATCTGGATGGGGTTGCCGGTGAACAGGCTGATGATCGGCGAGACCTGCCAGTCGCGAGTCACCGCCTTGGCGAAGCCGCCGCCGAGACCGGGACTGATGGCCACCAGCGAAGTGGTAAAACTGTGCCGGTGGTCGTAGCCGCAGTTGCCGCGTTCGCCCTTGGCGCGATCGAGCGGGTTCTGGTACAGCGTGCCGGCCAGTTCGCCCGCGAAATCCCAGGTGCTGATGCAGTGGCTGTACGTGTAAGTGGTGTG
>Ga0308175_100003981_pt1 | contig 10311 bp, 12 predicted proteins | sample PhyCR1_3_FD_203893 | JGI IMG/M metagenome (GOLD analysis project Ga0308175, IMG submission 203893) | Soil microbial communities from UC Gill Tract Community Farm, Albany, California, United States - DLSLS.C.R1 | ecosystem: Environmental > Terrestrial > Soil > Agricultural land | place: USA...
CCGGCCTCATCGGCACCGGTGCCGCGCTCTCGAACGCCGCCACGACCAGCCCCACCTCCAGCTCGACGACCACTGCCGCGCCGGCACCGGACGTCTCGGCCAACCCGAACAACGACACCCCCGTCACCGGCACCGCGCTGACCAAGGTCACCGCAGCCGTGAAGGCCAGGGACTCCGCCGTGAGCGTCACCTCGGTGCGGATGGACCCCGACGGGTCCTACGACGTGTTCGGCACCAAGGCCGGCGCCAATGTGATGCTCGAGGTCAGCAAGGACCTCAAGACCATCACCCAGAACACCGGTGCGCGTCCGCAGGGCTGACCCTGCCACACAACCAGGAACGCGGACCCCTTTGGGGTCCGCGTTCCCATTTGTGATGCAACAGAACGCGATTCGTCCGTCTGCTTGGTCAAGATCCAATGTCGCGTTGTACTTCGACATCTGGCTCCGCAAGCTCCGTCAGATGTCGAAGTACATCGCGAACTGCTCCCCGCAGTTGATTGTCGACGGCCGGCGTTGACCACGGTTTACGACTACGGGGAGGACGAGCCGTGACCACCACCGCACCAGCTCATGGCCGTACCAATGGGCGAGGACAGCGCCGACACGTGCACGCTGGTGTGCCAAGTCACCTCCGCGGTCCACAGGCAGTCAGCGCCCCGCGTTCTGACGCCTGTCACCGGGCCCGGTAGATCGCAGAGGATTGGCCGACCGTGCGGCCAGTCTTCAGGCAGTGGCGGCGGCGGCACACACATGGGACGGGATGGGGCGCCCCGGAAAGCGAGCTGTACCGCGGCGTCCGGCTGGCTCGAGCCCTGGAGTGGCGGGCGGCCGGCGCCCCCACGCTGTCCGAGGCGGAGGCCCAGTTCCTCGATGCCTCGCAGGCCACGGCACGTGCGGAGCAGGTCGCAGCCGAGGAGCAGGTGCGCATGTCGGATCTGTACTCGCTGATGGTGTACGGGTATCTCATCACCACGGTCAACGAGGCTCTAGCGGTCGCGCCGAGGCTCCAGCAGGTACGGATTGTGGCCATCCGCGCTCGCAGTGACTCGAACGGACCCAGCACGCGGAGGCCCTGCTTGCGGCGCGGATGGACGGAGGCGCACTGATGGGCATCCAGTGGGACACGGCCTGGGCCGGCCACGTGCTCGTGGACATCAGCACCAACCTTCACCTGAAGGTCACGGGGGTGCACCGCTCCCTGAATCCACTCGATCTGAGCGACGAACCCGAGATCGCGGCCATCGTGGAGGCCGTGGACCTAGGGATGATCTAGCAGCAGCGCCAAGACTGTGAAGCCGTTGAGGCCGCCCGAGCGTCCCTGCTGAACGACGCGATCCGTTCAGGTCGGCGAGACGCTACCGCCTTCACAACTGGGACCCCCACAGCGGCGGCACCCATCGGTCGGCGGGTCTGGCGCGTCCCCCTGCGCCGTGAGCCCACGTTTCTCAAGGCTGGGCCTCGCGCTAACCGGCAGCAGTGCCGCCCCTGACCGCCCGCCTGCCCGGATTCGCTGGAGGAAGAGCGGGCGGTCCCACCGACCAGCCCTCGCACGGGCTTGACGACGACCCGATAGGAGGGTCCCACCCTGGAAAGCAAGGACACAAGACCCCTGCGGTCAGTCCAGCTAGTTCCGGCGTCCGGCGCCAAGCCCCTCGACTCCCATGCTCCTGCAAGAGACCGCCTACAGGAACGGTGAACCGCCACGCATACAGGAGCTTGGTAGTGCACTATCGCTCGAACGAGAACACAACCGGAAGGTATGAAGCTTGATGCGAATGAAGGTGGAACTAATCCCGCTACCGGTTTCGGATGTGGACCGAGCCATCGACTTCTATGCGGAGAAGCTCGGTTTCACGAAGGACATCGACGTGCGACCCAGCGAGGGAGTTCGGATCGTCCAGCTGACACCGGAGGGCTCGGCGTGTTCGGTCGGTTTCGGGACAGGGCTGGACGTCTATGCGGGCGAACCCGGCAGTGTCAGAGGCTTGCACCTGGTCGTGGAGGACGTCGCCGAGGCACGTGCCGAGCTCCTTCGGCGCGGCGTTCAGGTCGGCGAGATCCATGACTTCGGGGGTGGAGTACGAGGTGCGAACTTCTCCGACCCTGACGGCAACACCTTCGAGCTGCAGGAGATGGAGTGGCGCAAGGGGGCGCAGTACTAAGAACCTGCTGACGCCGCGCCGCTTGCGTTACCCCGCACCAGGACGGGACCAACGGCAGCTCCGTCCTCCACCCAGTCCCGACGATGGTGCTGGATCACGCGCGCGGCCCAGGATGCAGACCCGACAACCCACGCTGGTGGTGCACCCGTCGCTCCATCTTCGACTCCGGGCGTCGAAAACGACGACCGCCGTACGACGTGACCACGACAACGTCCACCCGAGAGGCTGCCCACCATGAGCACCACCGCGCGCACTACGGTCCAGGTCGCCACGTCTGCTGACGGCACGGCGATCGCCTACGAGAGCGTGGGCAGCGGGCCCTCGCTCGTTCTCGTGGACGGAGCGATGTGCTACCGCCGCATGGGGTCGGGACCCCGCGACTACTACAGCTCCGTGTCGTGCCCGACGCTGGTCATGGCCGGCGGCAAGAGTCCCGCCTACATGAGGAACTCGCAGGAGGCCATCGCTGAAGCCCTACCCATTGGCCGGCTCGAGACGCTCCCCGGGCAAACACACATGGTCAAGGCGAAGGTGGTCGCCGCCGTCGTAGCCAGCTTCCTCGGTTGCAGCTAGCGAACGCTCGCAAGCCATGTGACCGGCTGCGACAGGTGGGCGATCAGGCCACCAAGGGTGCCTGTCGGCGCTGTCCCCCGTCTTCCACGCTGGTCATGGGCGACCACCCGGGCCGCCACTGACAGAAGGACACCGCCATGAACTTCAGCGCTCACCCCGGCCGAATCGCTGCCGGACTGGCCACCTTTGCCACCCTCGCCTCCCTGGGGGGCACTGCCGCTGTGGTGGTGACTCGAACCGGCTCGGCTCAAGGGCAGCACGCGCACGCTGTCGCCCCGGCCGCTGCCGCTCGCGTGAGCAATGTCGCGACAGGCCCCACTGTGACCCAGCGGCCGGCCATGCCCTCCAGCCACCCGTTGGGGGCAGCGCCCCGACCGACCGGACCGGCGCGGCCGCTCAACGCAGCGCAGGCAGTCGCCCTCGCGGAGGCGAGGACCAGGGCCCATGTCGACGACGTGGAAGCCTCGACGGGCCCGCTCGGGACGACATACGACGTCAAGCTGGTACGTGCGGACGGTTCGGACGTGGAAGTCTTCGTGGTCGCTCGCACGGGTCGGGTCTCGGGCACGGACGAGCAGGACCAGGTTGGCCAGGCGCTCGAGCGCCCCCAGGGGTACGAGTCCGTTCCGAACGAGCCGAGCCCCCCGTCCGACGCGCCCGACCAGTAAGCGGCGGCGAGCCAGGACGGCAACGAGAACGGGACGCGTGCGTCGGCTAGGTCGCTGCGGTGGGGGGCGGTGCAACCACACGGCCCTCCCCGGCAGCGTTGAGTCGACTCAACTTGGTCACTGCGACGGCCAGAGCGATCAGGAGCACGGTTTGCGCCGCGACGGCGGCAGGCCCGGTCCGGAGCTGCTCGTCGTAGACCGCGACGCCCAGGGCGACGCTGAGCAAGGGGTCGATGGTGGCGATGACCGGCAGGCTGGTGTTGAGGGGACCTGCTCGGAACGCCAGCTGGGCAAGGAGCAGGCCGACGGCTCCGCAGGCGAGCAGGGCGAGGAGCTGCCAGCTGGTCAGCATCGCCTGCAGGCCCTTGTCGGCCAGAACTGCTGTCGTTGCCTTGATGAGCACCGCCGTGAATGCGTAGAGCGTGCCCACCGCAACCCCCAACAGCGCCGCGCGGCGGTCGGATGGGACCCGTCGTGCCATGGCTACGCACATGAGCGCGACCGCTACGGCGAGGCTGCCTGAGATGACTGCTGCACCCCGGTCCGGGGCCTGTTGGTGGTGGGCGGGGGAGGAGGCGCCCGAGATGGCGAGGAAGCCGACCAGGGCGGCAACCAGAAGTGCGCCCAACCGCAGTTCCTGTCTGGTGATCCGGGTGCCGCTGCTCAGGTGGCTGATGACCAGGGAGGTGAGCAGCGCGGTGACCAGGAGCGGTTGGACTATGGAGACGGCGCCGATGTGCAGGGCATACGCCTGGAAGCCGAGGCCTCCCGCATCCGCGGCCATACCGCCGAGCCACCAACGGTCGGTGAGGGTCGAGGCGACGAAGCGGCGTGCGCGGACAGCCATCCCCCCTGGCGCGCTCGGGAGCCTCCTGGCGCCATGATGTTTGAGAACCGTCGAGACGGCGAAGAACACCGTCGACGCCAGGCTCGCCGCGACCACCAAGGGGTAGTTCACGTTGGCCCGATGCTCTGGACCGAGCGCGGCCGCACGGCGTCCGCCGCGGGAGGGCGGTCCTCGATGACTGACAGGACGCCGCTGCATGCGGCACTGGGGCCGGTGTCCGGGACGATGTGCATCACCCGCCCTGAGTGGTCGTAGCGAGATCGCAAGCTACGATCCTTCCTTCCCTGCGGCGGCAACATCATGCGACCACCGATGTTCGGGCCATGGAGCCACGACCCGGCGCCCCGAGGGCTGTGCGAGGAGAGGCTGCAGTGGCGAGGTTGCCACAGTCACCTCGACTTGGCTGGCTGGGGTGCGGGACGCCCGCCACTTCGTCCCAGGAGGGGACGCCACAGCCCTTCAGGAGAGGGAGCTGACCGGCAGGCCGAACCGGCGCAGGCGGTCAACCAGGTGGCGGTGCCCCCGACGCCTCGTGTCGGGGGATCCCAGGGCCAGCAGGATCTCGTCGACCGGCTCGCTGTGGACGATCTCCTCGATGGCCTCGACGGGGTCGTGGCGCACCGACACCGAGCCGATGATGCGTCCTCCTGCTTCGGACTCCAGCTCGGGCAGGGTCTCCAGCAAGGTTCGCTCGGCCTCGAACGCCTTGTCGTGACGCTCCGGGTGCAGCAGGTGCAGCTCCGCTCGCGCGGGGTTGAGCACCACAAGTCGGAACTGCACGTCCTCGGCCCCGGCGCGTGCCGCCACCGAACGCAGCAGGGCGGACGAGGGTGTCGCGCTGTCAGTGACCACCAACACCCTCGTCCGACGCCCCTGCATGCTCAGCCCTGAGGGCTATCCACCACGGCTTCTGCACGGGCCTCACGGTCGGCGCGGACAGCTGCCCGCTCCGTACGGTCCCTGTGCGTCACGCTGAGGAAGACCACGACCGCGAGGATGGTGCCCAGGAACAGGACGCTGGTGCCCAAGGTGCCGAGGCCGGCGCCACCCTCATCACGCGCCGAAGCGAGGAAGTCACCGATGTTGGCGCCCAGAGGACGGGTGAGGATGTACGCCAGCCAGAAGCACAGCACCGGACCAGCACCGAGCTTCCACGCCACGAACACTGCGGCGATCAGGCCCAAGGGAAGCAGAACCGAAGCGCCGGCCGACCAACCCGTCAGCTCCAGGGTCCAGTCACCCGCAGCGGTGCCGAGGGCGAACGTGACGAGCACGGTGAGCCAGTAGAAGGCTTCCCGCGGCGTGGTGACGATGGAGTGGATGGACAGTGTGCGCTCGCGGGCGAACCAAGCCGCGAAGACCACGGCAAGAGCCACGGCGAAGACTGCGGTGCTCACCCAGAGCGGCACTCCGAGCCCGTCGGTCAGGTTGTCCGTGAGCAGGGTCCCGACCACGCTGATGAGCACCACGGCCAGCCAGTACACCGAGGGCACGTACTGCCTCAGCCGGAACTGCACCACCAGCACCGCCACCAGGGCCACCGAGAAAGCCACAGTCGTCTTCCCCAGCCCGAAGCCCAAGGTCTCGTTCACGTAGTCGGCGAAGCTCTCTCCCACAGTCGTGCACAAGACCTTGATGACCCAGAAGTACAACGTCACCTCTGGGACCTTGTTGAGCATCGTGCGGCGTTGGCCTGTTGCAAGCGTCGTCATGGGACGAACCATCCCAGTCCTCGCCTGAACGGGAGCAAAGGGCCGCTGTGGTCTGCATCCGGCGCCGGAATGCACCCTTCGGGGGGAGCTAGGGGCAGGCGCGGCCGATACCGATCACACCGTCGCTGTCGAGGTCCAACACCACGAACGAGCTGTCGCCGGTCTGTTGGGGGCATCCATTGCCCTTGGCCCACTTGAGAATGGCAGCCACGGGGTACCCCTCCAGTGCGGGGGGTGTGTCGTGTGGGTAGGCGGTGTACGCGTGGGGGAGCACCAGGTACCGGAGCCGGTCGGACTCGACCCAGTCTCGGACCTGCCCGATCGTTGGGCCGCCGGCGTGCCCGGTGAAGCCGCCGAGAGGCAACACGGGGGAGCCCGTCTGCAGCTGGAGGATGCTGGCAGCGGTGGCCCGTGGGACCGCAGCGAGCCACAGCCTGCCCCCTTGGTGGCTGTGGAGGAATCTGGTCAGGCGATCGGGGTACGGGTTGGTGGCGACCGCCGTCAGGGGGCCGGCAAGCGGGTCGTACCCCCTGACGGGGTGGGAGTCGGTCGTCAAGCCGAACGCGAGGGGAAGGACCAACAACGGAGCGATCAGGAGCGCCGGGGTCCTGGCGCGTGCGTGATGGCGCTGTGTCAGGGCTGCGCCAGCGGCGGTGGCCAGGAGAACCGCCAGACACGCTTCCAGAACTGACCGGCTGGGCAGTTGCACACCCCTGACCAGGACCAGCTGGTACACGACGGTGGCAGCGATGGGCACCGAGGCAAGTCTGAGCCATCCACGCTGGCGCAGGTCGGCAAGACCAAGGGCGATCACCATCGCAGCGGCGGGCGCCAACAGGACGGTGTAGTAGGGGTGCATCGGCCCGGTCATGACGCTGAACACCCCGACGCACGTCACCAGCCATCCAAGCGAGATGAGCCAGAGCGGTCCCCGGCCAAGTGCCGGCGTCGGTGAGCCGTCGGTGTCGCGGCCACGACAGGCCGTCACTGCGACGACCATCGCCAAGCCCAGGGCCAAGGGGAGCAGCCACCCGACCTGAGGGCCGAAGGGAGGGACGAGCAGCCGCCACGGGCTGGGAGTCCCGGCGACATGGGCGGTCCCGGCGCCACCGGTTCCGCCGAGCCGGCTGAAGCCATCACGACCGAGGATGAGTGAGGCCAGGTTGCCCCCGCTGCCATCGGCGTACGGACGTGCGCGGGCGGGGACGAGCAGGACCGGAACGACCCAGCTCATCGCGGTGATCGCCATGGCGGCCGCGAAGAGGACGACTCGGCGCCAACGGTGCCACATCACACCACGCGCGGAACCAGGCGCGCCCATGAACAGCGCCGCGGCAAATGCGGGTGCTGGCAGCAGCGACACCGCCCATTTGGTCAGGAACGCCAGACCGAGCCCCACTCCGGAAGCCGCCACCCATCCCCATCGAGGGCTGCGCGTCGCCCTGAGTGCGCAGTAGGCCGCAGCCACCACGAGGAAGGTCATCATCGTGTCCGGGAGGTTGTACCTGGCCAGCACGAGGACCACTGGAGTCGTCGCGAAGACCAAGGCGGCCACCGCGCCAGAGGTGCGACCAGCGACCATTCGGACTGCCCCGTAGATCAGCAGCGTGGTCCCCGCGGTCTCCACGACCTCGGGGAGCAGCACGCTCCAGCTCGAGAGTCCAAAGGCTCGCGCCGACAGGGCCATCACCCAGAACGCCACTGGAGGCTTGTCCGAGGCCATGGCGTTGCCCACCTCAAGGCTCCCGAACCAGAACGAGGACCAGCTCTGCTGGCCCGCCTGAACCACAGCCGTGTAGTAGGGGTCGGACCATCCCTGGGCATCGAGGTCCCACCCATAGGCCACCATCGACGACGCGACGATCGCCGCAACCACCGACGCCTCCACCAGCGTGGCCCGGCGACTCATCCACTCAGGTTGACACACCCGGAGTCACCGCTCCTCGGTGAATCTGGCTACGCCTACACATCAGGCCCCCAGGCGCCCACGCGGGCACGGGCACCGGCCGAGAAGCCTGGAATACCGTTCGCGCGGCCGGTCCGTCCGCCTAATGGCGCCACGTAGCGGCTGTGACTTCCCCCCCGGTGACGTGCGCGGTCATGGCGACCTCGTTGCCGGGAAGCGGCACCAGTTCGTAGTCGCCTTCGACCAGGTCCGGATACACCAAGGTGTGCACCGGTCCTTGGGGTACGGGGCGGGCGACCACCGCCACGTGGGGGTGGCGCCATCTGGCCCCGGCCGCTGTGGTCCCGGCCGGCCGCACCTCGACCTCGAGCCCGTTGGTGTGCGAGGGCATGGTCACCACCAGTGCTCCGTGGCTTCCGCCGATGTCGAGCAGGACCGGGCCCTGGCCTGCGAACGGGTTCTCGTGGTGCATGGCTCTCCAAGTCGTCGATCGGTGGGATGGCGGTGGCGACTGTCCTGCCCGGGTCACGGGGATCGTGACCCGGACAGGCAGCGTGCTCCGCCGAGGGCTGGGTGCGGGTCAGGCCGCCGGGGTGCCCGGGATGGTCTGGTAGCCCCCGGCGGGGTCCGCCAGGTAGGGGAAGGAGTGGAGGTACGGCAGATTGGTGTTGCTGGTCCCGTCGGTGAGGCCACCGCTCGCGGCGTCAGGGGTGAAGCCAGGGTCGACGAGCGGGATGGTCGCGCCCGCGACGGCGCGCAGCTCGATGGCCACGACGTCGTCGATGACGCGGCGCCCGTTGGGGAAGCCGGCGGCGTCGCCGGCGACCAGGCCGATGGGGTTGGGCCTGCTGCTGGGCGGCACCGCGACGTTGAGCCGAAGCATGTCGGCCTGGGTCGGGCCGGTGTAGTTCTGGAACCCGGGCACGACCCCAGCAGGGATGCCGGTGAGCAGGATCGCGAGGAGGTCCGCTCGGTTCTTGGTGTACGCCGCGAGCCTGGGAAAGACGCCCGGGTACAGGACGGGCAGCAGCCGGGCGAGCTCGGGCTTCGCGACGTACTTGGCGAACTGGGCGTCGTTGTAGGGCGCGGTGGCGTTCCAGCGGTCCTTCTCGGCCATCGGGGTGATGACCTCGTTGAACAGCGGGTTGCCGAGCCGGGAGACCTGGCTCCACGGCCCGTGGTCGGAGTAGCGGCCGGTGGCGTCGTCCCAGACGCGTGAGCGCTGGCGGCTCGCCGAGGCCCACACGCCGATGGTGGAGGCGGCGGCCATGACGTCCGTCGGCCTCGCCCCGCCGCGGGTCAGGTCCGTGACGGGCACTTGGATGGCGATGCTGTGGACGTTCAGGCCCTGGGTGCCGTTGACGCCGACGGCGGCGGCTGAGGGGATGAGGTGCAGCATCTCGAACGGCCGCAGCGTGCCGAGGTCGAAGATGCTGCCGACGTCGACGTGGAAGCCCTCACCGCGCTGCCCCGCGAACACGGTGCGCCCACCCTGGATGGCGTGCACGGCCGCAGAGGTGAACCTCCCGTAGCTCGGGGTGGACCGCGGGCCGATGTTGACCGGCGGGCAGGTGAGGTTGCTGGCCAGGGTCCGCGGGCGGTCGCCGCGGGCGACCCGTGTCACCGAGTAGTACTGCGGCCGGTTCCAGTTCGGGTCGGTGATGGAGCCGATCGGCCCCGTGTTGTAGAGGAAGGTCTCCTTGTTGCGGATCCGGGTGGTGAACCTGAACTGGTAGGTCACGTCGGACATGGCGTCGCCGCGGTTGCTGACGTGGATCTCGTAGAGCACGTCGTCGCCGAACTCGTAGAAGTTGGGGCCGCCCTGCGGGTTCTGGAGCGGGATGTAGTTGGCGATGAGCGTGACGGTGTCTGGCTTGTCCGGGCTGACGAAGGCGTAGACGTCGGTGTTGTCGGCAACGGGGTCCTTCGAGACCTCCGGTGCCTCACGGTGCGAGGACATGGGTCACCTCGTCGCGATCCCGGCGAGGCGGCGTACGAGGTCCGCGTCGTGCACGGTCACCTCGTCCTCGCCGTACATCACGGTGACGCGGCCCGACCGGGCGTCGGCGACGTAGGCGACGAGGTGGTCCCCCGTCGTTGCCGACTGGGGATCCGTCTTCTCGACGGCTACCCGGGAGGCGGCGCCGAGGGCACCGGGAGCAACGGCAACGGCTGCGGCAGCAGCGGCTCCGGTCCCGGCCGCAGCCAGGAACGTCCGCCGAGTGGCATCGGACATGATCTCTCCTTGGGACGGCACGGCCGTCAGGGGAGGCCGCGCTGGGCGAGCCATCCACATCCAACCGGGGTGCCTGCACAGGAGTGACCCACCTCATATTCGAGGCCGTCCGGCGACCAGATGGGTCCTCCACCTGACGTAGTAGTCGGGAGAGCATCTTCTGGTCGTTGGCGCGCCGTCCGCAGACCTCGAGCAACCGTGCCAG
>Ga0308175_100003982_pt1 | contig 10308 bp, 7 predicted proteins | sample PhyCR1_3_FD_203893 | JGI IMG/M metagenome (GOLD analysis project Ga0308175, IMG submission 203893) | Soil microbial communities from UC Gill Tract Community Farm, Albany, California, United States - DLSLS.C.R1 | ecosystem: Environmental > Terrestrial > Soil > Agricultural land | place: USA...
TCACTGCATGACGGCCATGGCCAGCGCACGGCGAGCGCGCATGGAGGCGCGCTCCGCCCGGCGCTGCATGCGGCGGGCGGTCGCCAGGCGCACGGCCCGGCGTTCCTGCTCGGCGCCGTGCAGCAGGTCGTGCATATGCGCACGAGCCAGGGCTTCTGGGATGAGTTGCATCTCTCGGGTCCTGTTCTGACGCGAGTCGTTCGCGCCGGTGGTGGTGAAGTCTGGGGTCGCGGAGCCTGCGGGCTCGCTGGCGGACGGCTTCATCGGGGCCTGCTTCTTGGGGTCGTGCGTGAGGGGACGGTCGATGGTTCCGGCGGTGTTCATGCTGTGACCGGGTTCTTCCGCGGGCGGCCACGCGGCCGCTTCCGGGCGACGACGACACCCTGGACGAACAGCTCGCCACCCCAGACGCCCCAGGGCTCACGCCGCTCCTTCGCACCGGCGAGGCACGCCTCCATCAGCGGGCAGGTGCGGCAGAGGGACTTGGCGTACTCGACGTCGGCCGGCGACTCGGCGAAGAAGACCTCGGGGTCGTAGGAACGGCAGGGGACGGGTACGCCGAGGTTCTCGATGGCGTCGTCGAGCGCGGTGAGCGCGGTGAGCGGGATCAAGGTGGAGTCCTCCGTGAGGCCGGGCGGGGGGATCGTTCGTGAAGGCGGTACGGACGGGGCGTGCGCTTCGAGTTGCACGATTCGGTCTTCCTCGTCTGGTCGTTCCGGCCGGTTGACCGGGCGTCGGCTTGGTACCGGGTTCAGTTCCTGTCCCGAGGCCCCTTCGCTCCGTCGTCCCCGTTCGGGGAAAACAGAAGGGCCGCGGATCCCGGGTGGGGTTCCGCGGCCCTGAAGGCGCCGGCCTGATCGGCGATCAGGCTGGATCACTCCAGGGTTCTGGCCCACGGAAGGCCCACATCAGGTGGTGCTGCGTCGTCTGCTTCCGGAATCCGGCACCGGCCGCCGCAAAGGCATAGGCATGTGCCTGTGCCACTACCGCTTCCAGTGCCTTCGTCGGTCGCTCATTGCGCTCACGGACGGGAAGGACCGCGAGAGCAGGGGAGGACGCCGGACGGACGGCACGAATGCCGGACAGACCGGTGCCCTGGTTCGAGGCGCCGAGCATGCACGTGGAGACGGCCGAGCGATCGGTCATTTTGGCCGCGCTGATGTTGGTTTCGATGCTGATCACTGGGCTCGCCTCCTCTCGGCGTCTTGAGGACCGGGGTGAACCGATCCATTCGGATATGCAAGTACAACACGGAGTCAGGGCCTTGGAGAAGGCCGCCGCTTCCGTGCCTAGAACCTATGGGGATTGCCGGGGCATGCGCAAACTATTTTTCCGACGAGTTCGCATCAGCCACGCCCCTCGTCCGTCCCGATCTCCTGGCCTGCGCAGATGGCCAGAACATCGGCTCCGTAGCGCTGCAGCTTGCGGGCGCGGACACCGGGGATGCGGGAGAGTCCCGCGGGGTCCTCGGGCCGTGCCTCGGCGATGGCCATCAGGGTGCGGTCGGTGAAGACGCAGAAGTCCGGCTGCCCGCTGCGCTCCGCCTGGACCGCGCGCCATTCGCGCAGCCGCTCGTAGAGGCCTTCATCCATGTCCGAGGGGCAGTCCTCGCAGCGCATCAGCTTCATCTCACCGGCGTCGGTGAGGGTGCGGCCGCAGACCCGGCAGCGGGCCACGGTTCGCTGGGTGCGCCGGGGGACGGCCGGGGTGCGGACCGCCGCGCCCCGCTCGATGCCTCCGCCGGCGCCGGAGCCGGTGCGGCCGGCGGTGGCGGCGGTTCCGGAGCGCAGGCCGTCGAGAAATCGGCTGGGCCTGCGGCTGGGCCGACCGCCCGGTGCGCGGGACAGGGCCCAGGAGAGGTGGAGCCGCTCTCTGGCACGGGTCACGCCGACGTAGAGGAGGCGGCGCTCCTCCTCGACCTGTTCGTCGGTCTTGGCATAGCTGATCGGCACCATGCCCTCGGCGATGCCGACGAGGAAGACCACGTCCCACTCCAGGCCCTTGGCCGCGTGCAGGGAGGCCAGGGTGACGCCCTGGACGGTCGGGGCGTGCTGGGCGCCCGCCCGCTCGTCGAGTTCGGCGACGAGGTCGCCGAGGGTGGCACCGGGGCGGGCGGCGGAGAAGTCGTGGGCGAGGTTGACCAGGGCGGCCAGGGACTCCCAGCGCTCCCGGACGGCGCCGGACCCGGCCGGGGGTGTGCTGGTCCAGCCCTCTCCGGACAGCACGGCGCGTACCTGTGAGGGCAGGTCCACGACGTCGTCCAGCAGGGAGTCGTTGCCGCCGAAGCGGGCCGCGCCGCGCAGGGCGACGCCCGCCTTGCGGACCTCGGGCCGGTCGAAGAAGCGTTCGGCGCCGCGCAGCTGGTAGGGGACTCCCGCGTCGGCGAGGGCCTGCTCGTAGGTCTCGGACTGGGAGTTCGTACGGAACAGGACGGCGATCTCGGAGGCCGGGACGCCGGCGTCGATGAGCTCCCGGATACGCCGGGCGGCGCCTTCGGCCTCGGCGGGCTCGTCGGTGTACTCGCTGTAGACGGGCTCGGGACCGGGGGCGCGTTGGGAGACCAGTTCCAGCCGGTGGTCGGCGGCGCGGCCGCGGGCCTGGGTGAGCAGGCCGTTGGCGAGGTGGACGACCTGCGGGGTGGAGCGGTAGTCACGGATCAGCTTGACGACCGTGGCGCGTGGATGACGGGCACGGAAGTCGAGGAGGTGGTCGGGCGTTGCGCCGGTGAACGAGTAGATCGTCTGGCTGGCGTCCCCGACGACGCAGAGGCTGTCGCGGTCGCCGAGCCAGAGTTCCAGGAGCCGCTGCTGGAGGGGGCTGACGTCCTGGTACTCGTCGACCACGAAGTGCTGGTACTGGGCGCGTACCTGTTCGGCGATGTCGTGCCGGTCCTGGAGGACGGCGACGGTCAGCAGCAGGACGTCCTCGAAGTCGATGACCGCGCGGTTCCGCTTGAGGTCCTCGTAGGCCGCGTAGACGTGGGCGATCTCCGCCTGGTCGCGCGGGACCTCCCGGCCGGCCTTCGCAGCCGCGTACGCGTAGTCGGCGGGAACGGTCTGGGTGACCTTGGACCATTCGATCTCGGCGGTGACGTCCCGCAGCTCGCCCCGGTCGAGGCGGAGGTTGCAGGCGGCGGCCGCTTCGGCGACGAGCTGGATCTTGCGGTCGACGAGCCGGGGCATGGAGCCGCCGACGGCTTTCGGCCAGAAGTACTGGAGCTGCCGCAGCGCCGCGGAGTGGAAGGTGCGGGCCTGGACACCTTGGGCGCCGAGCTGTCGCAGGCGCCCGCGCATCTCTCCGGCGGCGCGGTTGGTGAAGGTGACGGCGAGCACGCTGGACGGCTGGAGGATGCCTGCCCGGACCCCGTAGGCGATGCGGTGGGTGATCGCCCGGGTCTTGCCGGTGCCCGCTCCGGCCAGGACGCACACCGGGCCGTGCAGGGCGGTGGCCACCTCGCGCTGCTCGGGGTCGAGCCCTTCGAGCACCGCGTCGGCCGTGCCCGGTACCTGCGGGAAGAGGGTGGAGTGCGTTGCTGCTGTCACATGGCCATGCTGCCAGGTCGCCCGGGACCACTGTGCCGGTTGTCCACAGGCGGGGGCCCGCGGTCGTACTAATGCGGCAGGCGTCACAGGCGAGGGCGGGAGCGGTGGCACCCGGCGCACCGCGGCCGGGACCCAGGGCGGGGAATGCCCGCCCCATCCCTTACGTTCTTCCCCTGGACGTCCTTCCCCGAGCTGCCTGAGGAGCGCGAGACATGCAGGGCACTGTGACGATGTACAGCACGACTTGGTGTGGCTACTGCCGTCGACTGAAGAGCCAGATGGAGCGCGAGGGCATCGCGTACACCGAGATCAACATCGAGCAGGACCCGGAGTCCGCCGCCTTCGTGGAGAAGGCGAACGGCGGAAACCAGACGGTCCCGACCGTGCGCTTCGCTGACGGCTCGACGCTGACGAACCCGTCGCTGGCCCAGGTGAAGCAGAAGCTGGCGGCGTGACGCTCCGCGGGTTTCCGCGGTGAGACACACAGCAGGGCGGCCCCCGATCACTCGGGGGCCGCCCTGTCGCATGTCTCAGATGACGCTCCGCGTCGGCAACGGCTTGCCGTACCACATCTCGATCAGGCGGGCGGCGATGGAGATGCCGTAGGGCGGCAGCACCTCGCCGGTCTCGAAGGCCGTGCGCAGATCCTCGCGGGAGAACCAGCGGGCCTCGTGGATCTCGTCGCCGTCGACGGTGATGTCGGTGGAGGTGGCACGGGCCATGAAGCCCAGCATGAGGCTGGACGGGAAGGGCCAGGGCTGGCTGGCCACGTACTCGACCGGGCCGACGTGGACGCCGGCCTCCTCGAAGACCTCGCGGCGCACGGACTGCTCGATGGACTCGCCGGGCTCGACGAAACCGGCGAGCGTGGAGAAGCGGCCCTCGGGCCAGTGGACCTGCCGGCCGAGCAGGATCCGGTCCTCCTCGTCGGTGACGGCCATGATCACCGCCGGGTCGGTGCGCGGGTAGTGCTCGGCGCCGCAGGCCTGGCAGCGGCGGATGTGGCCGGCGGCGGCGATGACCGTGCGCTCGCCGCAGCGGGAGCAGAAGCGGTGGGTGCGCTGCCAGTTCTCCAGGCCGACGGCGTGCACCATGAGGCCCGCGTCCCGCGGCGACAGCAGCAGTCCGGCCTCGCGCAGGCCCGCCGGACGCGCGGACTGGTCGATACGGCCGGGCAGGGCGTCCTTCTGGAGCGCGAAGTAGCTGACGCCTTCCTCGTCGTTGCCGAGGAAGTAGCGGTGGGCTTCGGTGAGCGGCGCCTCGAAGGAGGGGGTCATGACGAGTTCGGTGCGGCCGTCGGGCGTCTCGTCGATGAGCACCTGGCCGCCGGAGACCACGAAGCAGCGGGTCGTGGGGTGGCTCCACGCCGCCGCGAGCCAGGCTTCGTCGAGCCGGTGGTGGGCGGCGCGGTCGATGCCGCTCGGGGCGGTCAGCGAGATGGGGCGGTCGGCGGTCTGGTCGGTCCAGGTGGTCACGGGTGCTTCCAACTCCCCCAGTGCAAGGTGCAACGGTTCGTTTCGGCGGGCGGTTCGGCGGGCGTGGGGCGTGAGGGCACCGGGCCGGGCGCGGGCGGGGCGTGCGGGCGGTTCTTCCAGTGTGCCCCGCGCGCGGTGCCGTCCCGTACGGCGCTTGCCGGTCAGGGGGCGTGCCGCCAGTTCTCGGCGAGGTCGCCCCACAGGTAGGCGCTGGTCTCGACGCCCTTGAGGAGGAGGTCGAGCTCGACCTTCTCGTTGGGGGCGTGCCAGCCGTCGGAGGGGACGGAGATGCCGAGGAAGAGGACGGGGGCGCCGAGGACCTCCTGGAGGTCGGCGGCGGGGCCGGAGCCGCCCTCGCGGGTGTAGCGGACCGGCCCCTGGAAGGCGCGGCTCATGGCGCGGACCACGGATTGCAGTGCGGGGTGGTCGAGGGGGGTCAGACACGGGCGGGTGGCGGAGCCGAAGTCGATCTCGTGCCGGATGCCGGCGGGCAGCTGCTCGGCGGCCCAGGCGCGGACGGCCTTCTCGATGTGGTCGGGGTCCTGGCCCCCGACCAGGCGGAAGGAGAGCTTCACCATGGCGGAGGACGGGATGATCGTCTTGCTGCCGGGGCCCTGGTAGCCGCCGCCGATGCCGTTGACCTCAGCGGTGGGGCGGGCCCAGATGCGTTCCAGGGTGGTGTGTCCGGCCTCGCCGTGGGTGGCGCGCGACTTGGCGGTGCGCAGCCACGTCGCCTCGTCGAAGGGCAGCTGGGCGAACAGCTCGCGTTCGCGGTCGGTCAGCTCGACGATGCCGTCGTAGAAGCCGGGGACGGCCACGCGCGCGTGCCCGTCGTGCAGGGCGGTGACCAGTCGGGCCGCGGCGGTGGCCGGGTTGGGCACGGCACCGCCGAAGGAACCGGAGTGAATGTCCTGGTCGGGGCCGTACAGGCGGATCTCGCACTCGGCGAGGCCCCGCATGCCGGTGCAGACGGTCGGGGTGTCCTCGGACCACATGCCGGTGTCGGAGACGATGACGGCGTCGGCGGCGAGCCGTTCGGCGCGCTCCTCCACGAGGTCGCGGAAGTTCGGGGAGCCGGACTCCTCCTCGCCCTCGATCAGCAGCTTGAGGTTGACCGCGGGGGCGGTGCGGCCGGTGGCGGCGAGGTGGGCGCGGACACCGAGTGTGTGGAAGAACACCTGGCCCTTGTCGTCGGCGGCCCCGCGCGCGTGGAGGCGGTTTCCCCGGACGACGGGCTCGAAGGGCTCGCTGTCCCAGCCGTCCTCGAGGGCGGCGGGCTGCACGTCGTGGTGGCCGTAGACGAGGACGGTGGGCGCCTGGGGGTCGCCGGAGGGCCATTCGGCGAAGACGGCCGGGGCGCCCGGGGTCGGCCAGACCTCGGCGGTCGGGAAGCCGGTGTCCTTGAGCTTGGCGGCGAGCCAGTCGGCGCTGCGCCGTACATCGGGTGCGTGGTCGGGCTGGGCCGACACGGAGGGGATGCGCAGCCATGCGGTGAGGTCGTCGAGGAAGGCGGCGCGGTGCTCTTCGATGTACGTGCGGACGGCGCTGTCCGGGGTCTGGCTCATGCTCACGAGCCTATCGGCCCGCGGGGGCATCCTCGGCGGGCCGTACGTCACACTCGGGTGCCCTCGGCTGCCTCTCGCGGGTGGTCCGGGTGATCGTCGGTGAGCAGCCGTTCCAGGGCGGCGCGGTCCGGCAGGGCCTCGGGGCGTACCACCTCGCCGGTGCGCACGTACAGGAAGGCGGCCGTGACCGAATCGGGCGGCACGCCCTGTTGCTCGGCCCAGGCGAGCCGGTACACGGCGAGCTGGAGGGGGTCGGCGGTGTGGGCGCGATTGGTCTTCCAGTCGACGATCTCGTAGGTGGCCCGGTCGCCGTCGCCGTTCTTGTAGACGGCGTCGATGCGGCCGCGTACGACTCGGCCGGCGAGCGTGAGCTGGAAGGGGGCCTCGATCCGGCAGGGGGTGCGGTGGGCGTACTCGGTGCGTTCGAAGGCCTCCTTGAGGGCTTCGAGGTCGCGTTCGTCGGTGATCTCGGCCTCGCCGCCGGGCAGCTCGTCCGGTTCGAGGAGGGGCAGGGTGAGTTCCTCGAAACGGGCTTCGACCCAGGCGTGGAAGCGGGTGCCTCGGCGTGCGGCGGGTTGCGGGGGGTGTGGCATGGGGCGCGCGAGTTCCTGTGCGAGCCCGTCGGGGTCCTGGGCGAGGCGCATCAGCTGGGTCGCGGTGAGGGTGGCCGGCAGGGGGACGTCGGTGATGCCGCGGCGGGCACGCAGCAGCTCGCCGGTGAGCGCGTCGAGGTCGCGGTCCCAGGAGGCGATGGCGCGGGATTCCTCGGGTGTGACGCGAGTCTCGTCCGGGATGCGGGACGCGGGATGCGCCGGTTCGGCGGGGTGCGCGTGCCCGCGGCGGTGGGTCCGCTCGTCGGGGGCGGGCGCCTGGTGGGGGACGGCCGGCCGCTCGGCGGTCCAGGAGTCCCGGCCGCCGGGCTTCTCCGGGGAGGGTGCGTGCTCGTCGTACGGGGACTCCGCCTCGTAGGGCAGGTCGTCGTCGTACGGGTCCTCGCCGTACCGGATCTCCTCCTCGTACGGGAAGTCCTCGTCGTCCGGGTACGGGAAGTCCCCGTCGTCCGGTGGCGTCGGCCAGTCCGGGTCGTCGAAGGTGCCGGGGTCGTGGTCGGCGGGCGGCCGGGTGTGCTGCCGGGCGGCCAGGGCGTCCAGGTGGGCGCGGACGGTCTCGGCGGCCGCGCGGCGCCGGGCCAGGGCGGTGTCGTCCAGCGGCAGCGGCCACGCCTGTTCGGCGCCGGCCGTGTGCAGCGCGGGGTTCTCCTCGTCCTCGGCGGGCTCGTCGGCCCAGGCCTCGATCTCGCCGTGGCCGGCGGCGCAGTGGTCGTGCAGGGCCTGGAGGAAGTCGGAGGGCCCGCGTGGCTTCTTCTGGCTGGGCCCCCACCAGTGGCCGGAGCCGAGGAGCAGGGAGCGGGGGCGGGTGAAGGTGACGTATCCGAGGCGGAGTTCCTCGGTGTGCTGGTGTTCCTTCATGGCCTCGTGGAAGGCCTTCATGCCCCGGGAGTCCCAGGAGCCGATGTCGGGCAGGGTGTCGGTGTCACCGCGCAGGACGTGCGGCAGCACCTTGGCCTGCGCGGTCCACTTCTCGCGGCCCTGGGCGCTCGGGAAGGTGCCGCTCACCAGTCCGGGGACCACCACGACGTCCCACTCCAGGCCCTTGGACTTGTGCGCGGTGAGCACCTTGACGGTGTTCTCGCCGCCGGGCAGGGCGTTGTCGAGGCCCTTCTCGTACTGGGCGGCGGTGCGCAGGTAGCCGAGGAAGGCCAGCAGGGTGGCCTCGCCGTCGCCGGCCGCGAAGGAGGCGGCGATGTCGAGGAAGTTGGACAGGGTCTCGCGGCGGCGCGCGGCGAGCGCGTTCGGGGAGGCGGACAGTTCCACCTCCAGGCCGGTGACGGCGAGGACACGGTGCAGGACGTCCATGAGCGGGTCGGACAGGGAGCGGCGCAGATCACGAAGCTCTCTGGCGAGGTAGGCGAAGCGCACGCGCGCGTCCGGGGAGAAGGGCAGTGCGTCGTCGGCCCGCCCGTCCTCGTGCAGAGGTGACTCCAGGAACGTGTCCAGGGCGTCCGCGAGCGATATCACCTCGGAGGGGTCGGTTCCCTCGACGGCCTCGGCGAGCCTGCGGTCGGGGTCGTCGGTGCCGTCCGCGCGCGCGTGGGCGACGAGCAGGCGGGCGCGGCGGCCGAGAAGGGCGAGGTCGCGGGGGCCGATGCGCCAGCGCGGGCCGGTGAGCAGGCGGACGAGGGAGGCGTTCGCTCCGGGGTCCTGGAGGACTTCGCAGACGGCGACGAGGTCGGCGATCTCGGGCAGGTGCAGCAGCCCGGAGAGGCCGACCACCTCCACGGGGATGTCACGGGCGACGAGGGCGCCCTGGATCTCGGCGAAGTCGGTGGCCGTGCGGCACAGCACGGCGATCTCGCCGGGCGCCCTGCCGGTGCGGACGAGGTGGGCGATGGAGTCGGCGATCCATTCGGTCTCCTCGGCGTGGGTGCGCAGCAGGGCGCAGCGGACCGTGCCGTCGTGCTCGGCACCCGGGGCGGGGCGGAGGGCCTCCACGCCCGCGTGCATGGCGCGCAGCGGTTCGGCGAGGCCGTTGGCGAGGTCGAGGAGGCGGCCACCGCTGCGGCGGTTCTCGCTGAGCGCCTGGCGGGTGGCGGGGTGGCCGTCGCGGTGGGCGAAGTGCTCGGGGAAGTCGTCGAGGTTGGCGACGGAGGCGCCGCGCCAGCCGTAGATGGCCTGGCAGGGGTCGCCGACGGCGGTCACGGGGTGGCCGGTGCCGCCGCCGAACAGGCCCGACAGCAGGACGCGCTGGGCGACGGAGGTGTCCTGGTACTCGTCCAGGAGCACGACGCGGAACTCCTCGCGCAGCAGGCGGCCCACCTCGGGGACGCCGGCGAGGCGGGCGGACAGCGCGATCTGGTCGCCGAAGTCGAGCAGTTCGCGGTCGCGTTTGGCGGCCCGGTAGCGCAGGACGAGACCGGCCAGTTCGCGGCGGGCGGCCGCGGTTTCGGGGACCTTGCGCAGCTCGGCGTTGGTGAGCTTCGCGTCGGCCAGGGTGTGCAGCAGGCCGGCGTCCCAGGCGCGCAGTTCCTCGGGGTCGACGAGGTGTTCGGCGAGTTCGGAGTCGAGGGTGAGCAGGTCGCTGACGAGGTCGGCGAAGGAGCGGGTGAGCGCGGGGTAGGCGCCGGGGGCCTCGCGCAGTACGCGCGCGGCGAGCTGGTAGCGGGTGGCGTCGGCGAGCAGCCGGGAGGTGGGTTCGAGCCCGATGCGCAGGCCGTGGTCGGTCAGCAGCCGGCCGGCGAAGGCGTGGTAGGTCGAGATGACCGGCTCGCCCGGCGGGTTGTCCGGGTCCGGCCACGCGGGATCGGCGGGCGGCGCCGTCGGCGAGGGGAGCCGGCCGGGCGACGGGAGGGCGTCGGGGTCGGTGACACCGGCCTTGATCAGCGCCGTGCGGACGCGTTCGGCGAGTTCGCCCGCGGCCTTGTTGGTGAAGGTCAGGCCGAGCACCTGTTCGGGGGCGACCTGGCCGGTGCCGACCAGCCAGACAACGCGGGCAGCCATCACCGTGGTCTTGCCCGAGCCGGCTCCGGCCACGATCACCTGTGGGGCGGGCGGCGCGGTGATGCAGGCCGTCTGCTCCGGGGTGAACGGGATGCCGAGGAGCTCTTTGAGCTGCTCGGGGTCGGTGATACGGGCGGGCATGTCGTCAGAGGCTAGCGGCGAGCACTGA
>Ga0308175_100003983_pt1 | contig 10307 bp, 14 predicted proteins | sample PhyCR1_3_FD_203893 | JGI IMG/M metagenome (GOLD analysis project Ga0308175, IMG submission 203893) | Soil microbial communities from UC Gill Tract Community Farm, Albany, California, United States - DLSLS.C.R1 | ecosystem: Environmental > Terrestrial > Soil > Agricultural land | place: USA...
GGCGCCGGCCCGATGTGCCGCGCCTGTGACCAGCAGCGTGCCGGGTCGGCGTTCCTGGACAACCTGAACCACCCCGACGAGACACCCGGGCCCGTCGACTACACCCAGGTGGAGACGCAGTACGACGAGGTGGTGGTCCCCTACACCTCCGCGTTCCTCGAGCCGGGTCCGCACAGCGTGAACATCCTGCTGCAGGACCGCTGCCCGGCCGACCACGTCGACCACCTGCTCATCCCGATGGACCGGCAGGCGATCGCCTGGGTGCTCGACGCGTTCGACCGGCCGGGGCCGGCCGACCCGTCCGCACCGGTCGGCTGCCTCGGCTGACTTTGTGGACAGACGGTTCCCCTCCTGTTGCGGTTGTGTTCCCCGCGCTTGGACCGCCTGTCAGCAGGATGGGTGACATGGACCTGATCTCGTTCCAGACCTTGCGCGGGGGCCTCCAGCTCAACGTCGCCCCCGCATCGCAGGCGCCCCGCGCCGCCGCCGTGGAGCGGCTGCGCGCCGTGCTGGCGACCAGCGGCACCTTCGCCGAGGTCGAGATCGAGGCCACGGACGACCCCGACCGGCTGGTGGCCGGGCTGTGCACGTACTCACCGGACCAGCCCGAGACGGACATCGTCGACACACTGACCCGGGCCTGGGCCGCCGAGCTGCGCTACCAGGGCTGGGAGGGGCACTCGTTCCTGGTCGAGGAAGGGCACGTCGAGCTCCAGGCGGCCACCGTGCGCGCCGACCGCAGCCACTTCCTGACCCTGCACCTGGTCGTCCAGGCCGACCCCGCGCTGGCGGGCACGGACCGCGTTGCCGCGCTGCCGTCGCCGCGTGCGCAGGTCCCGGAGCAGCGCCGCTGGCTCAGGCGGACGCTGGACCGCAGCGGCGTCTGAGGCTCACGCCCCCGGGACGAGGTACCGGTAGGCGTGGTGCGGCATGAACCCGAGCCGCTCGTAGAGCGCCAGCGCCGGCTCGTTGTCCCCGCGCACCTGCAGGTACACCGTGCTCACCCCGCGTTCGGCGGCCCAGCCGAGCAGCCGGCCGAGCACGACGAGCGCCAGCCCCTCGCGGCGGTGCGCGGGGTCCACCCACACGTCGGTGATCCCGGCCCAGTCGTCGTCCCGGCCGCAGCCGATGCGGCCCTTGGCGAGCACGCGGCCCTCCGAACGCACCGCGGCGAAACCGATCTGGGCGGGTCCTTCCAGGACCGTGCGGGCGGCTCGCGGGTACGACGCGGCACGGGCGTCATCGGCGAGCCAGGCCGGGTCCGCCGTCGTACTCACCTCCACGAGTACGTCGACGCGTGCGGACCGGCGTACGGCGCGGGACGCGGCCGCCACCGATGCCAACGAGAACACGGTGTCCGCCTCGCCCGGACGGGCCGGCACCCAGCCCGCGTCCACGAACGACCGGTCCACCTCGGAGCCGCTGACCACCTGCGCCCAGGCCGGCAGGGACCGGTCGGCGTAGAAGGACCGCACCGCCCGCAGCGCGTCTGCGAACGGACGTCCCGGGTCGCCGACCGCGAGCACCGAGTTCGCCCGGGAGCTGAACCCGTCCGACGCGCGCAGCCTCCACTCGCCGAGCGGCTCGGACACCAGCGGCGGCCACGAGCCGACGGCGCGCCGCTCCGCCTCCTCCGGGCTCACCCGCAGCCGCACCGACGGCTTCGGCGGCACCGGCTTGCCGGTGACGATGTCGGCCAGCGCGATGGTGGTCAGCTCTCCGGACTCCCCGCGCACCGTGGTGGCCCCGTCCGACCAGGACTCCATGACGCCGAGCAGGTCGGTCATGGCCGGCCCGCCCGACGGCCCGCGCTCGCCGCGGAGCAGCCGGCGCACCACGACGCGCTGGCCGACACAGTGTGGACCGAGACCGTGGCGGGTACTCACCTGTGCGTACTTTCGCTGGATGGACGGGGGCCGGGCGCTTTGGACCCGCCCGTGATACTAGGCTGTTGAGCCACGACCAACGAGGAGGACGCAAGGTGACGTACGTCATCGCCCAGCCGTGTGTGGACATCAAGGACCGCGCCTGCGTGGACGAGTGCCCGGTGGACTGCATCTACGAGGGCAAGCGGATGCTCTACATCCACCCCGACGAGTGCGTGGACTGCGGCGCGTGCGAGCCGGTCTGCCCGGTGGAGGCGATCTTCTACGAGGACGACACCCCAGAGCAGTGGAAGGACTACTACAACGCCAACGTGGACTTCTTCGAAGACCTCGGCTCTCCCGGCGGCGCCGCGAAGCTGGGCGTGATCGACAAGGACCACGCGCTCATCGAAGCCCTGCCGTTCCCCCAGAACGGTGCCGAGGCCTGACCCGCCCGCTCACGGCATGAGCGCGCCGCCCGCCCCGTGGTGGGCGGCGCGTCGCGTCTCCGAGCGGCTGCCCGCCTTCCCCTGGGACCACCTCGCGGCCGCGGCCGCGCGGGCCAGGGCGTACGACGGGGGGATCGTCGACCTGTCTGTCGGCACGCCGGTCGACCCGACGCCTCAGGTCGTCCAGCAGGCGTTGCGGGACGCCGCCGACTCGCCCGGGTACCCGACCACCGCGGGCCGGCAGGACACCCGGGAGGCCGGCGTGGGCTGGCTGGCCCGGCGCTTCGCGGTGACCGGCCTGAGCCCTGAGGCGGTGCTGCCGGTGATCGGCTCCAAGGAGCTGATCGCCTCCCTGCCCGGCCACCTCGGCCTCGGGGACGGCGACACGATCGTCTACCCGGCGCTGGCCTACCCGACCTACGAGGTGGGTGCCCGGCTGGCCGGCGCCCGGGCGGTCGCCACCGACGCGCTCACCTCGGTCGGGCCGGCCCGCGTCTCGCTGGTCTGGGTGAACTCGCCGTCGAACCCGACCGGCAAGGTGCTCCCGGTGGAGCACCTGCGCAAGGTGGTCTCCTGGTGCCGGGAGCGCGGCGCCCTGCTGGTCTCCGACGAGTGCTACCTGGAGATGACCTGGGAGGGAGAGCGGCCGCTCAGCGTGCTGCACCCCGACGTGTGCGACGGCGACCACACCGGCATCCTCGCGGTGCACTCGCTGTCCAAGCGCTCGAACCTGGCCGGCTACCGCTGCGCCTTCGTCACCGGCGACCCCGCCGTGGTCGCCGAGCTCCTCGCGGTGCGCAAGAACCTCGGCCTGCAGATGCCGGGCCCGCAACAGGTGGCGATGCGCGCCGCGCTCGAGGACGACGGGCACGCGGACGAGCAGCACGCCCGCTACGCGGCCCGTCGTACCACCCTCAAGCACGCGTTGGAGGCCGCCGGCTTCCACATCGACCACTCGCAGGGCTCGCTGTACCTCTGGGCGACCCGCGGCGAGCCGTGCTGGGAATCGGTGGGCTGGCTGGCCGATCGCGGCATCCTGGTCGCGCCCGGCGAGTTCTACGGCCCGGCCGGGGCCGAGCACGTGCGGGTCGCGTTCACCGCGACCGACGAACGGGTCGCCGCGGCCGCGCGGCGGCTGGCAGCCGGCTGACGTCGCCCGGATCAGCCGGATGAGGGCCATATCGGTTCACGTGCGACGTTGTGGCCCTCGAACTCGGAGCGCTGAGTCAGTCCCAGGCGGGCCGCGGGCCGGGCATCGGCGTGACGCCGGCCCCGATGGGAGCCCGGCCCGGTGCGGCGCTCAGCACCCGCACCGCGGCCACGCTCTCCATCCGCACCACCGCGTGCTCGAGGTCCTCGCAGTGGAGCACGACGCCGAAGCCGTCCACCGCGACCACCCTGCCGGAGAGCCACTCGCCCTCCACGAGCACCCGCACCGGGATGTCGTTGTCACGGGCGCGGTTCAGCGCGGTCCCGATCGTGTAGATCGTCGAATCGCTGCTCATCGGCCACCCCCGGCCCCTCGAATGGTGATGCTGGAAACCCCCCGGTCCCCAAAGTGTCAGTTCAGCATGGAGTGCCATGGTTGCGCCGTCAATGACCGAACGCCGCCGTGTCGCGCGTCCGGGTGTCGAGGACCGGAAGTTTTACCTGGCGACGGTGGCCCGGACCCGGTGGGCGGGGCCGGTGGAGGGGGCAGCGTGGCGCCAGCCCCGCTGCGAGGGGTCGCCGGCCGTCCACACCCGGCCGTCGTAGGCGACCTCGGTGACACCGAGCCGGTCGGCCTGGGCGACCAGGTAGTGCGCGATCGCCCAGCCGTGCACCTGCTGCCCGCCGACCCGCACGTCGACCTCCCGGTCGTGCGCCCGCGCCGGAACCCGGCCGAACGCGTGCACCAGGTCCCGGCGCACCTCCCGGGCCCGTGAGCCCGAGCTCGGGGCGGCGGCCGCGCTCGCGTGGCGCACCACGCAGCTGAACTCGGCGGGGCTGTAGCCGGTGAGTGCCGAGGCGAGCGCGCGGGCGTCCTCGGCGTGGGCGCTGTAGGCGTCGGGGTACCCCGAGCGCTGCACCTGCTGGGCCGCGTCGGTGATCCGCATGCTCTGGTAGCCGTGCACCTTGACCAGCTCGTCGTAGAACCGGTTGGCCGCGTAGTAGGGGTCCTTGATCTGGCGGGCCGTGCCCCAGCCCTGCGAGGGCCGCTGCTGGAACAGGCCCAGCGAGTCCCGGTCGCCGTGGTCGAGGTTGACCAGCTTGCTCTCCTGGTAGGCGGTCGCGAGCGCGATGGAGACAGCTCGGGCCGGCAACCCGCGCCGTACCCCGATCGCGGCGATCACCGAGGCGTTCTCGGCCTGCTCGGTGCTCAGGTCCACGACCCGGCCGGCGACATGAGCGCTGCAGCCCTCCGGGTTGGGCAGCGGGCCTACGCCGCGGTTGATCGCGATGCCGACGCCGGCGACCACAGCGATCACCGCCAGCAGCGTGACCAGGGCGCGCCGGACGCGGCCGGACTCACTCGTTGGCATGGAGATCGGCGTTGAGCGTGATGCCCTCGCCCCTCCACGGCACCGCCTCGAGTGCTCCCGAGACCGAGTTCCGGCGGAACAGGACGTTGCTGGCGCCGGACAGCTCCGCCGCCTTGATCAGCTTCGGCTTGCTGTCCATGTCCAGGACGGTGACCTTCGTGCCGGCCGTGACGTAGCAGCCCGCCTCGACCACGCAGTCGTCGCCGAGCGAGATGCCGATGCCGGCGTTGGCGCCGACCAGGCACCGCCGGCCCACGGAGATCACCTGCTTGCCGCCGCCGGACAGGGTGCCCATGATCGAGGCGCCACCGCCCACGTCGGAGCCGTCGGCGACAACGACCCCGGAGCTGATCCGGCCCTCGACCATGGAGGCGCCGAGCGTGCCCGCGTTGAAGTTGACGAAGCCCTCGTGCATCACCGTGGTGCCCTCGGCCAGGTGCGCGCCGAGCCGGACCCGGTCGGCGTCGGCGATCCGCACCCCGGCGGGGATCACGTAGTCGGTCATCCGCGGGAACTTGTCGACGCCGAACACGCTGACCGCTTGCCCCGCGGCCCGCAGCCGCAGGCGGGTGTGCTCGAAACCCTCCACCGCGCACGGTCCCGCGCTCGTCCACACGACGTTGGTGAGCCGGCCGAAGATGCCGTCCAGGTTGATGCTGCGCGGCAGCACCAGACGGCTGCTGAGCAGGTGCAGCCGCAGCCAGGCGTCGTGGGCGTCCTCCGGCGGGGCCTGCAGGTCCTCGACGACGGTCCGCACCACCGCCAGCCGTACCCCGCGGACGTCGTCGGTCCCCTCCAGGGCGGCAAGGGCCTCCGGGGCCACAGCCGACTCCTCACCGGGCTCTCCGAGCGCAGGGTTCGGGTACCAGGTGTCCAGCACCCCGCCCTCGCCCTCGGTGCCGGCGAACGTGGCCAGTCCGAAGCCCCAGGCCGGGCCGGACACCGGCTCGGGCCGCGCGGCGTCGGTCTGCTGGTCGCTGTTCACGTGTGCAAAGGTAACCAAGACCGGCAACCCGGCGGACGCAGACCCAGGAGGTGACCATGGCCACCACGGCCCGACCGGGGAAGGCCCAGGGGAAGGCCCAGTGGAAAGAGCTCTGCATGGACACCGCCGGTGGTGAGGAGCTGGGCCGGTTCTGGGCCCCCGCGCTCGGCCTGGAGTTCCACCCGGACGACCAGGCGGGATATCTCACCGGCCCCACGGAGGGGCACGGCATCGCGATGTGCGTGGTCCCGGAGCGGAAGACGGTCAAGCATCGGGTGCACATCGACGTGCACACCCCCTCGGTCGTGCACCTCCAGGCGCTCGGCGCGTCCGTCGTACGCCCGTCCGAGGAGTCCGGACTGGCCTGGACGGTGATGTCGGACCCGGAGGGCGGCGAGCTGTGCGCGTTCGTCCGGAAACCGGAGGACCTCGCGGACTACCGGTTCTACGAGCTGGTGGTCGACGCGGTCGACCCGGCCTCGGTCGCGCGCTGGTGGGGCGGCGTGCTCGGAGTGGAGGCGCGCGGGGCCGAGGACGAGTGGTGGCTGGAGGGCATCGCCGGGATGCCGTTCGAGTGCCTGGTGTTCGGCGCGGTCCCGGAGCCCAAGACGGTCAAGAACCGCATCCACTGGGACGTGTACGGCGAGGCGGGCGAGCTGCTCGCGGCCGGCGCCAGGCTGCTGCGGGAACCCGACGACGACATCTCCTGGCACGTGCTCGCCGATCCCGAGGGCAACGAGTTCTGCTGCTTCGAGCCTCCGGCTCGGTGAGCGCGTCGGGGTGGTTTCATGGGCGCATGGCCCTGGACCTGACCGCGGACGTCGCTGCGCTGACCGAGGCCCTGGTCGACATCGAGTCCGTCAGCGGCAACGAGCAGCCGCTCGCCGACGCGGTCGAGCAGGCACTGCGCAGCCACCCGCACCTGAAGGTGGAGCGGTTCGCCAACAACGTGGTGGCCCGCACCGAGCTCGGCCGGCCCGAGCGGGTGGTGGTCGCCGGCCACCTGGACACCGTCCCGGTCAACGGCAACCTGCCCTCCCGCCGCGACGAGGTGAACATCCACGGCCTCGGCAGCGCGGACATGAAGAGCGGCTGCGCGGTCGCGCTGCGGCTGGCCGCGACCGTGCCGGAGCCGAACCGGGACGTGACGTACGTGTTCTACGAGTGCGAGGAGGTCGAGGCCGAGCGCAACGGCCTGCGCCACCTCGCCGCCGCCCGGCCGGACCTGCTGCGGGCCAGCTTCGCGATCCTCATGGAGCCCTCCAACGGGGTGGTCGAGGCCGGCTGCCAGGGCACCCTGCGCGTGGACGTCATCGCACGGGGGGAGCGGGCGCACTCGGCGCGCTGGTGGATGGGCAGCAACGCGATCCACGCTGCCGGCGAGGTGCTGGCCCGGCTGGCGGCCTACCAGCCGCGCCGGCCGGTGATCGACGGGCTGGAGTACCGCGAGGGCCTCAACGCCGTGTTCATCGACGGCGGGGTCGCCGGCAACGTGCTCCCGGACGTGTGCCGGGTCTCGGTCAACTACCGGTTCGCCCCCGACCGCAGCGAGGAGGAGGCGCTCGCCCACGTCCGGGAGGTGTTCGCGGGCTTCGACCTCGAGGTCAGCGACTCCGCGCCCGGGGCGCTGCCCGGTCTGTCCGTCCCGGCCGCCGCCGCGTTCCTGGGTGCGGTCGGCGGCACGGCGAACCCGAAGTTCGGCTGGACCGACGTCTCCCGGTTCAGCGCCCTCGGGGTGCCCGCGGTCAACTACGGGCCTGGGGACCCGCTGTTCGCTCACAAGCAGGACGAGTTCGTGCCGATCGAGCAGATCCGCTCCGTGGAGCGGCGGCTGCGGTCCTGGCTGGGGGCAGCGGGATGATCTGGCTGTTCGCGGTCCTGGCCGTGCTGGTGATGGGCGCGATCGCGGTGGTCGCCGCGGGCCGTGGCGGGTCGATGGCCGAGACGTTCGACGACCGTCCGGACGCGCGGGTGCGCGCGGACGGCCCGCTGACCGCCACCGACCTGCGCCGGGTCCGGTTCAGCACCGCGTTCCGCGGCTACCGGATGGCGGAGGTGGACTCCCTGCTGGACCGGCTGGCTGCCGAGATGGACCGCGGCACCGCGACGGACGCCCAGTCGGGGGACCAGCCGCCGGAGGGGCAGCGCTGATGCGGGCCTCGCTGCGTGCGTCGGTGCCGGTCGCCGCCCCGGCCGGCCAGGTCTGGGGCTACCTGACCGACTGGCCCCGGCAGGGGGAGTGGATCCCGTTCACGCGCGTCGAGGAGCTGGCCGACGGCCACCGGGCCGGTGGCCGGGTCCGGGCCTGGACGGGCCTCGGCCCGCTCGGGTTCTGGGACCCGATGACGATCACCGCCTGGGAGCAGGACGCGGACGGGTCCGCCCGCTGCGAGGTGCTGCACACCGGCCGGGTGCTGCGTGGGGAGGGCGAGTTCGCGGTCACCAGGCTCGACGCGGCTTCGTGCACGTTCACCTGGTGGGAGCGGCTCGAGGTGCCGGGCGGACCGCTCGGTGCAGTGGCCTGGAGGGTCGTCGGACCGCTGGTGCAGCGCTCGGTGGACGGGGCGCTGCGCACCCTGGCGCGCCGCGTCGAGGACGCCGCGTGAGCACCGAGGTCGTGGTCGACGGACGGGTCCGCTGCTCGTGGGCGGGGCAGTCGGTCGACTACGTGGCCTACCACGACGACGAGTGGGGCCGGGAGCTGCGCGGGGACACCGCGATCTTCGAGCGCCTCAGCCTCGAGGCGTTCCAGTCCGGGCTGTCGTGGATCACCATCCTGCGCAAGCGCCCGGCGTTCCGGGCCGCGTTCGCCGGCTTCGATCCCGAGGCCGTGGCCGGGTTCGGCAGCGAGGACGTGCACCGGCTGCTCGGCGACCCGGGCATCGTGCGCAACCGCGCCAAGATCGAGGCCACCGTCGCCAATGCCCGCGCCACCCTGGCGCTCGGCGAGTCGTTGAGCGACCTGCTCTGGTCCTTCGCGCCCGACCGGGAACGCCCGGCCCCGGCGGGGCATGAGGACGTGCCGGCGACCACCCCGGAGTCCACGGCGATGGCCAAGGAGCTGAAGAAGCGAGGCTTCCGATTCGTGGGCCCGACCACGGCCTACGCGCTGATGCAGGCCACCGGGATGGTCAACGACCACGTCGCCGGCTGCTGGGTCCGAGACGAGGGCTGACGCCGCGGGCTGGTTCAGATCGGGTGAACCCGGGCATAGACGGGTCGTGACGACCACCTTGATCATCACCGTGGTGCTGACCGCGCTGGCCGCCGTGGACGTGGCGCTCACCCGGCTGCGGCTCGGTCGCTCCGGCGGGATGGCCGGCAGGCTGTCCATCCCCGCCGGCCTGCTCAACCTGCACACGACCGCGGGACTCCTGGCGCTGGCCGCGTGGATCGGCTACCTGGCCAGCCACCTCGGGGCGCTCGGCTCGGTCGCCGTCGCCCTGTGGTGGGTGACCGTGGTCGCCGGGCTGCTGATCCTCGCCCGGTGGCTCCCGGCACGCGGTCGACACTCCTCCGGCCCGGTCAAGGACAACTGGATGGACGGCGGGCCGGGCCTGTCGCTGCTGGCGCACCTGGGACTGCTCGGCGGCGCGGTGGTGTTCACGACGTACTGGTGGATGGGCTGGGTGTGATGGGTCAGGACCGCCGTTCCACCCAGCGGCGCGGGCCCATCACGATCCGGGGACGCGCGCCAGGGGCCACCCATCGGACCACCCACCGGATGTCGTCGATCGGACCGGCCACGCAGCCTGCGGTGAACTCCGGCCGCTGCACGTGCAGGAAGATGCCTCCGCCGCGGGTGGTGTCGGCGGGGCGCCGGGCGACGTACTGGTGCCGGCGCCGCGACCAGTGCACCCCGCCGGGCAGGTTGAAACCGATGACCACCGCGTAGGCGTACTGCCGCGGGTAGTGGCTCAGCCTCTCCCGGAAGTCGCGCCGCCAGTGCGAGGTGCCGGACTGGAACGGCTGGTAGATGTTGTACGTCGCCGGGTCGCGCGGCTCGTAGGGCCACACGTCGTTGTCGTCGACGTGCACGTAGCGCAGCGCGGTCCCGGGATCGCGGCGGTTCCCGAACGCGTAGCGCAGCCGGAAGCTGCCGGCCGGGGTGGTGCCGGAGTCCTGCCGCCGGTGGTGCGCGCGAGCCCAGCCGGTCCAGCCGAGCCGGACCCGCACCGGTCCGTGCACCAACTTCCAGCGGCCGTTGCGCCGCTGCCAGGCGCGCAGGGTTCCCCGGGTGCTGGACCAGTGCGGGCTGGTCACCGTGAGCAGCTGGTGCACCTGCCGGTGCACGGAGAGGTACGACGGCAGCCGCCTGCCGGCGGCGGCCGCGCGAGGCGAGCCGGCGGGCGACCCGGCTGCCAGGGCGCAGACGAACAGCGCCGTGAGTGCGAGCAGGACGCCGAGTCGTCCCCGCACGGTCTACCGACCCTCGAACGTGGGCTTCTCCTTGGCCACGAACGAGGCCACCGCGCGCTCGTGGTCG
>Ga0308175_100003984_pt1 | contig 10307 bp, 9 predicted proteins | sample PhyCR1_3_FD_203893 | JGI IMG/M metagenome (GOLD analysis project Ga0308175, IMG submission 203893) | Soil microbial communities from UC Gill Tract Community Farm, Albany, California, United States - DLSLS.C.R1 | ecosystem: Environmental > Terrestrial > Soil > Agricultural land | place: USA...
AGCTACCCGCGCTCGAGGACGGTGATCTCGATCGGCTACCCGGGCTACGGCTATTATGGCGGCGGTTATGCGCCCTACGGTTATGGCTACCCGGCTTACGGCTACGGCAACAGCTATCCGGCGTATGGTTACGGATACGGCTATCCGGCCTACGGCTCCGGATACGGCTATCCCGCTTACAACTCGGGCTACGGCTATCAGCCGTACGGCTACGGCTATCGCGGCTATCAGTGCGGCAACCCGGCGGCCGGCGTGGTCGCGGGCGGCGTCGCTGGCGCGGCGCTTGGCGCGGCCGTCGGCAACGGCGGTCACCATTATTACAGCCGGCGCTACGACCGCGTCCGCTGGAACGGCGGCAATCGCGGCACCGCCGCGGCGATCGGCGGCATCATCGGTGCCGTCGCTGGCGGAGCGATCGCTTCCAGCAACTGCTAAGCGGCTGCTGCCGAACAGGCATCTGATGAGCGGGGTCTCGGAATCACCCGGGGCTCCGCTCACTTTTTTCGGGCATTGGTAACGAAGCGCTCCTATATGGGCGCGAACGGGCGCCGGTGCGCTGAGGGAGAGAAGCTTGTTCAAGGGCCTGCAGCCGATCCTCTATGGCGGACGCGAGGTCTGGCCGCTGATTGAAGGCGGCAAGGGCGTCAGCGCCACCAATCACGCAAGCTCTGGCGCGTGGGCTGCTGCCGGCGGCATCGGCACGGTCAGCGCGGTCAACGCCGACAGCTATGACGCCGAAGGCCGCATCATCCCGCAGGTCTATGAAGCGCTCACCCGCCGCGACCGGCATGAAGAGCTGATTAAATATGCGATCGACGGCGCAGTCGCACAGGTCCAGCGCGCCTATGAGATCGCTTCGGGCAAGGGCGCGATCAACATCAACGTGCTGTGGGAGATGGGCGGCGCCCAGCGCGTGCTTCACGGCGTACTCGAGCGCACCAAGGGCCTCGTCACCGGCGTCACCTGCGGCGCGGGCATGCCTTACAAGCTGAGCGAGATCGCCGCGTCCTACGGCGTCAATTACCTTCCGATCATCAGCTCGGCGCGCGCCTTCAGTGCACTATGGAAGCGCGCCTATCACAAGGCCGCCGAATGGCTGGCCGCTGTCGTTTATGAAGACCCATGGCTCGCCGGGGGTCACAACGGCCTCAGCAATGCCGAAGATCCGCGCAAGCCGCAGGACCCCTATCCCCGCGTGAAGGCCTTGCGCGATACGATGCGAGAGCAGGGTATCGCCGACAGCGTGCCGATCGTGATGGCCGGCGGCGTCTGGCGGCTCGATGAATGGGAGCATTGGATCGGCAATCCCGAGCTCGGCCAGATCATCTTCCAGTTCGGAACGCGGCCGCTGCTGACGCAGGAAAGCCCGATCCCGCCCGAATGGAAATCGCGGCTGATGACGCTCGAGGAAGGCGATGTGCTGCTGCACCGCTTCTCCCCGACGGGCTTCTACTCATCCGCTGTACGCAACCCGTTCCTGCGCAATCTGGAAGCGCGCAGCGAGCGGCAGATCGCCTACACCAAGGATTCGATCGGCGATCACCACTTCCAGCTCGACGTCGGCATCGGCACCAAGAAGAACTACTGGGTCACCAAGGGCGACCTGCAGCACGCACGCGAATGGTATGCCCGCGGCTTCACCAATGCGATGAAGACGCCCGACGACACGCTCATCTTCGTCACGCCCGAGGAAGAGAAGCAGATCCGCACCGACCAGGCCGAATGCATGGGCTGCCTTTCGCAATGCGCCTTCTCGTCCTGGGCCGACAATGAGAAGAATTCGACCGGGCGCCTCGCCGACCCGCGCAGCTTCTGCATTCAGAAGACGTTGCAGGACATCGCGCATGGCGGGCCTGTCGAGCAGAACCTCATGTTCGCGGGCCACGCGGCGTTCCGGTTCAAGAGCGACCCCTTCTATTCGAACGGCTTCATCCCGACGGTGAAGCAGCTGGTCGATCGGATTCGGACGGGGGCCTAGGAGTGATGCGTTTCAATTCCTCCCCGGAACGGGGAGGGGGACCATCGAACGAAGATTCGATGGTGGAGGGGCCGGAAGCCGCCGAATCGACCCCTCCGTCGCGCTTCGCACGCCACCTCCCCATTCCGGGGAGGATTTTAGGCGCCTTTCTCCTCACTCTCGCCACACCCGCGCTCGCCCAGGACAAGCAGCCGCCCTATTGGGCCTCGATCGCCAGCGGCCAGGCGATGACGCGAACAGGTCCGGGCAAGAACTATCCCGGCGTCTGGCTCTATCAGCGGCGCGATCTGCCGATTCGCGTCGTCAAGAAATACCAGAACTGGCGCCTGATCCAGGACCCGGACGGCGCCAGAGGCTGGATGCTGGTGACGCTCCTCAGCGACCGCCGGACAGCAATCGTGAAGAACGGCGAACCACGCCCCGTGCGCGTCGATCCCGGCGACAGCGCGAAAATCCGCTATCTCGCCCAACAGGGCGCCGTCGGCCGCATCGACAAGTGCAAGGGCGCCGGCTGGTGCCACGTCGATTTCGGCAAGCGCGACGGCTACATCCGCACGTCCGACATCTGGGGCGTGGGAGAGGGCGAGGTCGTGGAGTAGCGTAATCGTCATCCCGGGCTTGACCCGGGACCCGCCTTTACTTGGAATGGCGGGACAGGCACTCAGGCCCCGCGCTCATGGCCGGGGTGACAGTCAGGGGGAACGCCGATGAGACTGATCGCAATCACAACCGGAGTCCTGATGATGTCCAGCCCCGCCGACGCCGCCCCTCCGCGTCCCGCCGTCGAGCATTTTCCCGCTCAGCCCATCAATGGCGCTCCGGCGCCATTCTCGAGCGCAGTGCGCGTCGGCGACGTGCTCTATCTCTCGGGCGCGATCGGCCGCACTCCCGACGGCAAGCCGCCCGAGGGCATCGAGGCGCAAACCAAGGCGACGATGGAGGACATCGGCGCGACCTTGAAGCGAGCCGGCCTCGGCTTCGACGACCTGTTCCACTGCACTGCGTTTCTCAGCGACATGAAGAACTGGCCCGCCTTCAACAAAGTCTATGTAAGCTACTTCCCCAACGGCAAGCTGCCCGCACGCAGCGCGTTCGGAGTGAACGGCCTTGCCCTCGGCGCGCTGCTCGAACTTGAATGCCAGGCCTACGCGGGGAAGAAGTAGGGCCTTCCGCTCTTACTTCGGCATGCTGAGCGGCGAATAAGCCACACGGGTCACCGTCAGCTTCTCGCCCTTGCTGCTGACCGTATTGAGCGACTGACCGATGGCGACCGGGCTCGTCGTCCAGCAGACTTCACCCGACTTGGTCATGGCGCTCGTGAAGCAAGCCTTGTCGCCCTTCATCGCGCTCGTGCCATGATCGAGATGCTTTCCGTCCGCAGCGTTGGCGATGTAATTGCCCTTCTCGTCGATCGACTCCTTCACCTTCACGCCTTTGTTGTCGGTGAAACTCCAGCTCGTCTCATCAAGCTGGAACGCCGCTGGCGCAGCGGCCGGAGGCGCAGCTGCGGGCGCGGCGGCCTGGACGCTTGAATATGCTGCGAACACGAAAGCGGCGGTGAGGCAGATGGTCAGACGCATCGGCTTTCTCCCCTTTAGAGGGGAGCGCTCATATCACCGCCGCCCGAGCCCGGCGAGTTAAACCTCAGACCAACTCCACCGCGATTGCGGTGGCTTCGCCGCCGCCGATGCAGAGGCTCGCGACGCCGCGCTTGAGGCCGCGGTCTTGCAGCGCTGCGATCAGCGTGGTGGTGATGCGCGCGCCGCTGGCGCCGATCGGGTGACCCAGCGCGGTCGCGCCGCCGTTCACGTTGATCTTGTCGCGCGGGATGCCGATGTCGCGCATCGCGATCATGGCGACGCAGGCGAACGCCTCGTTGACCTCCCACAGGTCGACGTCGCCGACGCTCCAGCCGGCCTTGTCGAGCACCTTCTGGATCGCGGGAACCGGGGCCGAGGTGAACTTTGCCGGTTCCTGCGCATGCGCGGCATGGGCGACGACGCGAGCGATCGGCGTCTTGCCGAGCTTCTGAGCAACGCTCTCGCGCGTCAGCACCAGCGCGGCGGCGCCGTCACTGATCGAGGAGCTCGTCGCCGCGGTGATCGTGCCCTCCTTGGCGAAGGCGGCCCTCAGCTGCGGGATCTTTTCGGGATTGCCCTTGCCCGGCTGCTCGTCGATGTCGACCGTGACCTCGCCCTTGCGGGTTGCGACGGTGACGGGGACGACTTCCTTGTTGAACCTACCACTGGTGATCGCATCGTTGGCGCGGCGCAGGCTTTCGATCGCATATTCGTCCTGCATCTCGCGCGTGAACTGATATTCGCGTGCCGCATCCTCGGCGAACGTGCCCATCGCGCGGCCCTTGTCATAGGCGTCCTCGAGGCCGTCGAGCATCATATGATCGTACACAGTGTCGTGCCCGATGCGGGCGCCGGCCCGGTACTTCTTCGACAGGTACGGCGCGTTGGACATGCTCTCCATGCCGCCGGCAACGATCACGTCGGCCGAGCCGGCTTTTAGCATGTCGGTCGCGAAGATCGCCGCCTGCATGCCCGACCCGCAGACCTTGTTGATGGTGACCGCTTCGGCGGAGCGGGGGAGACCCGCGCCGAGCGCCGCCTGGCGCGCCGGGGCCTGGCCGAGGCCAGCGGAAAGGACATTACCCATGAACACCTTGTCGACCTGTTCGGCGCTGATCCCAGCACGCTCGACCGCAGCCTTCACTGCCGTCGCGCCGAGTTCAGTGGCGCTCGCGCCTGAGAGCGCTCCCTGGAAGCTGCCCATCGGCGTGCGCGCGTAGGAGAGGATGACAATCGGGTCGGACGCGGTGGTGGGCATGATGTGCTCCGTTCAAATCCTCCCCTGAACGGGGAGGTGGCAGCCAAAGGCTGACGGAGGGGTCGACCCCTCCACCACTTCGCTGCGCTACGTGGTCCCCCTCCCCGTTCCGGGAAGGAGTTGTTGCAGCGCACATAGTCAGTGGGGTCCGCTTGTTCAAATGCCGAAGCGGGTGCTACGCGCCGGGCCAAATAGGAGAGCTTCCATGTCCGGCGCCGCCCTCGATTTCGACCTCGGCGAAATGGCCGACACGATCCGCGAGACCACGCAGCGGTTTGCCACCGACAAGATCGCGCCGCTCGCCGCGCAAATCGACGAAACGGATGAATTCCCGCGCCAGCTCTGGCCGCAGATGGGCGAGCTCGGATTGCACGGGATCACCGTCGAGGAGGAATATGGCGGACTGGGCCTGGGCTATCTCGAGCATGTCGTGGCGCAGGAAGAGGTCGCGCGGGCGTCGGCGTCCGTCGGCCTCAGCTACGGCGCCCACTCGAACCTCTGCGTCAACCAGATCCGCCGCTGGGGCAATCCGGACCAGAAGGCCAAGTATCTGCCCAGGCTGATCGGCGGCGAGCACGTCGGCGCCCTGGCGATGAGCGAGGCTGGCGCGGGCAGCGACGTCGTCGGCATGAAGCTGAAGGCGGAGCGCAGCGGCAACGGCTATCGCCTGAACGGCACGAAATTCTGGATCACCAACGGCGGCTATGCCGACACGCTCGTGGTCTATGCGAAAACGGGCGAGGGGAGCCGCGGAATCACCGCCTTCGTGATCGAAAAGGGCATGGACGGTTTCTCGATCGGCCAGAAGATGGACAAGCTCGGGATGCGCGGCTCGCCCACCAACGAGCTGGTGTTCGACGACTGCTTCGTCCCGCCCGAGAACATCCTCGGCGAGGAGAATAGAGGCGTCGAGGTGCTGATGAGCGGCCTCGACTACGAGCGCACGGTGCTCGCCGGCATCCAGATCGGGATCATGCAGGCGTGCCTCGACACGGTCCTGCCCTACGTCCGCGAGCGCAAGCAGTTCGGCAAGCCGATCGGCAGCTTCCAGCTGATGCAGGCCAAGATCGCCGACATGTATGTCGCGCTGAACAGCGCCCGCGCTTATGTCTATCAGGTGGCAAAGGCATGCGATGCCGGGCGCACCACGCGCTTCGACGCGGCGGGCGCAATCCTTCTCGCGTCGGAAAGCGCCGTCAAGGTTGCCAACGAGGCCGTGCAGGCGCTGGGCGGCGCCGGCTACACCAAGGACTGGCCGGTCGAACGCTATTATCGCGACGCCAAGCTCCTCGACATCGGCGCGGGCACGAACGAGATCCGGCGCATGCTCATCGGCCGCGAAGTGATTGGAATCTGAGCGCAGCCGTCGCCCCCGACCACATCGGCGTGAAATAGCCGAGCGCACCGTCAGGCGAGGAGGAGCACGCCTCCCCACGCGGCCAGCGCGGCGCCGGCCGCGCGGCCGATCGACGCGCCGCGCGGCGCGATCTTCTCCACCGCGACGATCAGGGTCAGGAGCACGATCCATCCGATGTTCATCACGCCGCCGACGAACAGCAAAGCCATCAACGCCCAGCAGCAGCCGACACAATATACGCCGTGGAGGATCCCCAGGCGGACGGCGCCGGCGATGCCCGGCTGCCAATGGCGGCTGAGGAATTGCGCCGGCGCCCGGCATTGGCTGAGGCACGCCGCTTTGAGCGGCGACAGCTGGTACACCCCGGCCGCAATCAGGACCGCCGCCGCCGCTCGCTCCGCCTCGATCGCCATCGCCGAGCCCATCACCAGCCGCTGAACGGCCGCAGCGGCGATCGCGAAGACCAGCCAGAGCATGGCGTAGCCGCCGACAAAGACCCAGCTTTGGGGGATGCCGGGATCGCTGCTCCGCGCCTCACGCACGCGAGCGTAGAGCAGGATCGCGGGCGCGGCCGAGGGCAGCATCATCGCGACCATCATCACCCACCACATCAGCACGAGCGCGGCGAAGGGCGGCGGCGGCATCGCCGGCATGCTCATCCCGTCGGGAATTCCGGCGCCGCGGAGCACGAACAGCCACGCGAGCGCCGCGAGCAGCGCCACGCCGCCGGCGAGAATCGCCCGGTCGTGACGAAGCACCCGGCGGGTCGGGTCAGGCGCGGACGACACCGTGCGTCGAAAGGTGCAGGTTCGCGAACTGGCCGTAGCTATTCGCGAACTCGACCTGAATCGGACCGCCGGTGGTGCGGCTCGACGCGCTGCCGATGTCCGCGACGGCATATTCAAAACCGTTCGGAAGGACGATCTGTGCCCGGGCCTCCATGCCCGTGGCCTTGTTGCGGATTGGCTCGCCGCTCATCTCGACATAGTCGCGGATAGACAGCCGCCCGAGCCGGCCGTCGACATCGACTTCGAATTCGATGTCCGTGAACACCGGATCGTGCAGCTTGGTGAGCGTGGACGCGTAAACCGCAAACATCGTGGCGAACGGGTCCGTGTCTTCGCCCACCATGATCCTCAACAAGGCCTCGCGCTGCTTTTCGTCGGCACGCTGGTCCACGAACGGGAGCGCTTCGCCATTTCCCTCGTGGACGGCGCCGGGCCATTTGTAGATCGCTGCGATCCGCAACCCATCGAGGCGCGTATCGCCGTGATGGCCCTCGTCGATCTGGATCCCAGCCACAGCCTGGCAATGCCCCTTGTCCGGCAGCGCGTTGAACTGGCAGTTGCAGCCATATTCGCAATTGCAATTGACGAGCTCGCGTCCCTTGAACTCCCAATCGGTCATGGTTCGGCCCTCCTCTGCGGAAGCGGAGTCGCAATAGCATGCGCGTGCGATGCTGTGCAGCCGCCGCTTACCCCCAGATTTTCACGCGCTTGTCGGGTGTCAGATACAGTTTCTGTCCCGGCTTCACGTTGAACGCCGGATACCACGCGTCGAGGTTGCGCACCGTCTGGGCCCTGAACTGCTCCGGGGCGTGGCCGTTGGTCAGCACGATCCGCCGCAGCGTCTCCGGCCGGGACTTGACCATCCACGACTGGCCGTAAGCCAGGAAGAAGCGCTGGTCGCCGGTGAACCCGTTGATCACCGGCGCCGGCTTGCCGTTCAGTGACGCCTTGTAGGCCTCATAAGCCGCGCCGAGCCCGGCCACGTCCGCGATATTCTCGTTGACGGTCAGCTTGCCGTTCACGTGCAAGCCGGGGAGCGCCTCATACTGGTCGAACTGGTTGGCGAGCAGGTCCGCCTGCTGCTGGAAGTTCTTGAAGTCCGCCGGCGTCCACCAGTTGCGCATCGCGCCCTGCGCGTCGAACAGCGCACCGCCGGTGTCGAAGCTGTGGCTGATCTCATGACCGATGGTCGCGCCGATCGCGCCATAGTTGAACGCCGCATCCGCATTCGGATCGAAGAAGGGCTTCACCAGGATCGCCGCCGGGAAATTGAGCGCATTCTGCACCGGCAGGTTGACCGCGTTGACCAGCTGCGGCGGCATCCACCACTCGCTGCGGTCCATCGGCTTGCCGATCTTCGCGATCTGGTGGCGATACTCCCACAGGCCCACGTTCTTCTGGTTCGCGTAGGCGTTGTCGGCCGCGATCTGCAGCCCCGAATAGTCGCGCCACGTGTCGGGATAGCCGATCCCGACCACGATGCTCTGCACCTTCTTGAGCGCCTCCTGTTTGGTCGAGGGCGCCATCCAGCCGATCGCCTGCACCCGGCGCGCAAAGGCGGCCTTGATGTTGTCGACCATCTTCTGGATCTGCGCCTTGGACGAGGCGGGGAAATATTTGTCGACATAGGCCTTGCCGACCGCGTCCTGCAGCGCGTTGCTGGTCGCATTCAGCGCCTGCATGTCGCGCGGCCGCTGCTGCGGCGTGCCGTTCAGGAAGGTGCCGTTGAAGGCGAAGCTGGCATCGCGGAACGGCTTCGGAAGCACGTTGGCGCGCTGGTTCAGCGTGTGGAAGGCGAGCCAGTCCTTCCAGTTCTGCAGCGGTTCCGAAGCGACCAGCGCCGAAAGCTTCGGGATCGACGCATAATGATAGGCGTCGAACTTCTGCGCCCCGCCCAGTTGCGCGGCATTGAGCAGCGCGGTCCAGTCGATGCCCGGCGCCTTCTGCTCGAGCTGCTGGCGCGTCCACACCTGCGCGCCCTTGCCGAAGTCCTCGCTCTCTTCGCGCGGCTCGTGCGCCTTGGCGATCTTGGTTTCGAGATCCATGATCCGCCCCGCGGCGCCCGCCGGATCGGCATAGCCGGCGAGCTGCAGGATCTGCTGGACGTACGCCTTATATTTGGTGCGCGTATCCGCCATCTTGGCGTCGCCCGAGAGGTAATATTGCGCGTCGGGCAGGCCGAGCCCGCCCTGCATCAAATAGGGCAGCTGCTCGCCCGGGGTGGCGAGGCCCTGCGTGACGAAGATGCCGAACAGGTTCTCGGTCGAGAAGTTCGTCGCGTTGAGCGGGTCGGTGTCGGCGCGAAGCGTTCCCCCGATCGCAGAGCTGAGCCCGCGCTTGTCGGCAATCGCACTGACTGCATCAAGGTCCGCCTTGGCCGGAGCGATGCCGGCGCGGTCGATCGCGTCGGTGTTGGCATAGGCGTTGTAGTAATTGGCAATCATCGCCTCGGTGCCGCTGGTCGGGTTCGCCTTGATGATCCCGTCGAACAGCGCGCGCGTGTTCTTCTCGCGCTCCTGGTCGGCGATGAAGAAGCCGCCGATCCGCGACCGGTCCGCCGGAATTTGCGTATTCTTGACCCAGGTCCCGTCGGCGTAGCTGAAGAAATCGTCTCCGGGCACGACGGCCTTGTCCATCCACGCCGGGGTGATCCCCAGACCCGTGCCTTGCGCCTGTTCGGTGGCGTTGCCGCCGCCATTGTGCGTGTTGCAGGCGGCGAGCGCGATCGCGGAAGCGACCACCAGCAGAATGGAGCGTTTCATTTTTCGGCTTCTCCCCAATGTCGTTGCGGGAGCGCATTGCTCCGACAGCGGCGCTTTGCAATGGTTTCAAGCAGTCGCTAGGCGAAGGCCCAGAGGCTTTTTCGACCAACGGACGATTGAGGGGCATGAGCGCGCCGCGCATCGAGACAAAGGTCGCGACGGACAGCGACGAATTCCGCGCCCGCGCTGCGCACAACCGCGCGCTGGCGGAGAAGTTGCGCGCGGACGTCGCGGAAGCGGCGAAAGGCGGTCCGGAGAAGCACCGCGAACGCCACGTGTCGCGCGGCAAGCTTCTCCCGCGCGACCGCGTCGAACGGCTGCTCGACCCAGGCTCCCCCTTCCTCGAGATTGGACAGCTCGCCGCCTGCGATATGTACGAGAGCGAGGTGCCCGGCGCAGGCCTTATCGCCGGGATCGGCCGCGTCTCGGGCCGCCAGGTGATGATCGTCTGCAATGACGCGACGGTGAAGGGCGGCACTTACTATCCGCTGACGGTCAAGAAGCATTTGCGCGCGCAGGAGATTGCCGAGCAGAACCGGCTGCCGTGCGTCTATCTGGTCGACAGCGGCGGGGCGAACCTGCCG
>Ga0308175_100003985_pt1 | contig 10306 bp, 11 predicted proteins | sample PhyCR1_3_FD_203893 | JGI IMG/M metagenome (GOLD analysis project Ga0308175, IMG submission 203893) | Soil microbial communities from UC Gill Tract Community Farm, Albany, California, United States - DLSLS.C.R1 | ecosystem: Environmental > Terrestrial > Soil > Agricultural land | place: USA...
CCGCCGACGCCGGGGTGCGGCACCTGGTACTCATCTCCATCGTCGGGATCGACGACATCCCGCTGGGCTACTACCGGGACAAGGTGGTCATCGAGCGCCTGGTCCGGGAGTCGGGGCTGCCCTTCAGCCTGCTGCGGGCCACTCAGTTCCACTCCTTCGTGGAGGCGTTGTTCCTCGCGCAGCGCGTCCTTCCCGTCGTCGCAGCGCCAGCGTTCCCGCTGCAGCCGATCGCTGTCGAGGAGGTGGCCGATCGGCTGGTCGAGCTGGCCGGCGCCGCGCCGGCCGGCCGCGTCGCCGACATCGGGGGCCCGGAGCAGCAGAGCGTCCCGGACCTGGCCCGGCTGTGGGCGCGGGCCACCGGAACCCGGCGTCCGGTCGTGCCGCTGTCCCTGCCGGGGAAGCTGTTCGCCGCCTACCGGGCGGGCTCGGCGCTGGTTCCGGGGCCGGCGTACGGCCGGCAGACCTTCGGCGGCCATCTGGCCGCCCGCGCCGGGGCGCGCCGGTGAGAGCACTGCGGCCGGGCCTGGCGCTGCTCGCCGCGGTGGAGACCGTGCTCGGGCTGTGGACGCTGCTGTTTCCGGCGAGCTTCTACGCCGACGTGCCGACCGTCGGCCTCACCCCGCCGTTCAGCGAGCACCCCTTCCGCGACTTCGGCGGCGCCACCCTCGGGCTGGCCGTCGTCCTCACCGCCGCGGCCATCTGGACGGAGCGGCGGCTGGTCGTGGTCGCCCTGCTGGCCTACCTGGCGTTCGCGGCCCCGCATCTGGCCTTCCACCTCGGGCACCTGCACGGAGCCGATGCGCCGGCGGCCACCGCACTCCTCCTGGCTCTGGCGGGCTCCGTGGCGCTGCCGCTGGTGCTGCTCGCCGTCGTCGTGCGCCGCCGACCGACCGCTCAGCCTCCGGCGACCGACGGCAGCACCTGCACGACCGTGCCGTCGCGGACGGCGGTGTCCACCCCGGCCTGGAACCGCACGTCCTCCCCGTCGACGTAGACGTTGACGAACCGCCGGACGCCGCCCGTCTCGTCGCGGATCCGACGGGCCAGCAGCGGGTAGGAGGCCGCCAGGCTGTCGAGCAGACCGCCCACCGTCGCGCCGCGCGGCTCCACCTCGAGGTGCCGGACCCCGCCGGCGAGGTCGGCGAGGACCCCCGGCAGCACCACCTGGACGCTCACGGCGTCGGTCCGCTCATGGCAGCCGCGCCGCACGGACGGTGAGGACGTCGGGCAGGTGCTCGGCCACCAGGGCGAAGGTGTCGCCCTCGTCGGCGCTGGCGTACACGCAACCGTCGCGGGTGCCCAGGTAGATGCCGGTGCGCTCGGCCTCGTCGGCGCAGAACGCGTCGCGCAGCACCGCCGTCCACGAGCCGTCGGGCAGGCCGTTGCCCAGCTCGGTCCAGGTCTCGCCGGCGTCCCGCGTGCGGTGCACGCGCAGCTTCCCGTCGGGCGGCACCCGCTGCATGTCGGCCACCAGCGGCATCACCCAGGCCGTGCCGGGCGTGCGGGGGGACGCGACGATCGGGAACCCGAAGTCGGCCGGGAGCCCGCCGGCGATCGAGGACCACGAGACCCCCGCGTCGTCGGTGCGGAAGACGCCGAAGTGGTTCTGCGCGTACAACCGGTTCGGATCGGCGGCGTCGACCGCGACCTTGTGCACGCACTGCCCGTACTCGGGCAGCTCGCCGGGCATGAAGCTCGCGGTGATGCCCTTGTTGCGCGGGGTCCAGTCGGACGCCCCGTCCTCGCTGACGTAGACGCCGCCGGTGCTCATCGCGACGGTCACCCGCTGCGACGCCACGTCGGGCAGGACGGTGTGCACCGCCCCTCCCCCGCCACCCGGCTGCCAGTCCGGCCGGTGCGGGTGGTCCCAGAGCCCGCGGACGAGTTCGAAGGTGCAGCCCCCGTCGGCGCTGCGCCACAGCGAGTGCGGCTCGCACCCGGCCCAGACGACGTCGGGACGGTCGGCGGTGTCGGGACGGAGTTGCCAGACGCGGGCCAGGGCGGCCCCGGCGTCGTCGGGGAAGGTGATCGCGCCGTGGTCGGTCTCCTCCCACGTGACGCCCAGGTCGTCGGACCGCATGACCGTCGGGCCCCAGTGGCCGTACTGGACCCCGACGAGGATCCGGGGTGCCGGCCGGCGGGTGTCGATGGAGACGGCGGCGATCTCCTGCGCGAGCAGGTGGGGCCCGTCGAGCGTCCAGGTGCGGCGGTCGTCGTCGCTCCGCGCGAGCCAGAGCCCCTTGCGCGTACCGATGGCCAGCAGGTCGGTCATGTCTCGCCCCTCCGAAGTCGACAGCTCGACGTGGGAGCGACCGTAGAGCCAGGCGCCGACAGAATCACCGCCTGGCGGCGTGCTCCGGCGGCGGGCGGACGCCCCCACGGGAGGGCAGACCGCCGCGGGCGCCGGAACTCATCGGCGGGTGGCGCCCCCGCTCGGCTCGCCGGGGTCGACGACGCCGTCGCGCGGCTGGGCGGGGTACTCGGCGGTCCGGTCCACGGGGGTGCCCGCCCGCTCCGTGGAGACGTCGGGGGCCAGCTTCTCCGCCTTGGCCCGGAGCTCGTCGGCCGCCGCCCGGTCCTCGCCGGCGCGGGCGACGCGGTCCCGCGACTCCTGCTCGGCCAGGGCGGCGCGTTCCTGGGCCTCGGCCAGTTCCCGCCGGGCGCGGGCCGCCTCCTCCTCCGCGAGCGCGTGCTCCTTGTCGGCCCGCGCGCCGCGCACCTCCGCCTCGTGGAGGTGCTCGCGCGCCTGCTCCCGCTTGCGCGCTCGGGCCGCCCCCGAGCGCCGGGACAGCACGGCGGCCAGCAGCACGAGCAGCACCACCGCGACGACGACGATCAGCACGATCACCCAGGTGTCCATGCCGGTTCGGTGCCCGGAGAGCGCACGCGGAAACCCGGCGCCGGGTCAGGGCGCCGGGTCAGGCGCTCCGAGGCCTCACTTCAGGGCGCTGCCGGCCTGCCACGTCGACCACGGGATGGCCCAGTCGTAGATGTCGCCGTCCTTGGCCGAGAGCGTCGGGCCGACGGAGTTCTTGACCTCGACGACGTCGCCGGGGCGGGCGAAGCCGAAGAACCACGCGGCCCGCTCCGTGGAGAGGTTGATGCAGCCGTGGGACACATTGCTGCTGCCCTGCTGGCCGACCGACCACGGCGCCGCATGCACGAACTCGCCGTTGTTCGAGATGCGCACCGCGTACTCGACGTCGGCCCGGTAGCCGCCGGGGGCGTCGACGGCGAGACCGAAGGTGCTCGAGTCCATCGTGATCTTCCGGTAGGACTGCAGCACGACGTGGGCGCCGTTGCGGGTCGGGTTCTTCGAGCTGCCGGCGCTCATCGGGTAGGTCTGCACGAGCTTGCCGCTGTCGTAGACCGTGAGCGTGTGGGTGGCCGCGTCGGCGACGGAGACGTGCTTGGCGCCGACGTCGAAGGACACGCTGCGGTCCTTCTGCCCCCAGACGCCGTCGCCGAAGTCGACGCCGTAGAGGTTCGCGTCGAGCGTGACCTTGGTGTTCGGCGGCCAGTACTGCGACGGCCGGAAGTGCACCTCCCGGTCGTTGAGCCAGCTCCACACCCCGTCGGTCGGGTTGGAGCTGGTCACCTTCAGGTGCCGCTCGACGGCGGCGCGATCGGCCACGGGCTGGTCGAAGAAGACGCGGATCGGCATGCCGACCCCGACCGTCGTTCCCCCGAGCGGCCCCACCGACGGGGTCGAGAGGGTCGTCGGCGTGACCGTGGTGAACGTGCTCGACGCCCTCGACTCCTCCTTGGCGGCGTTGGCGGCCTTCGCGGTGAGCGTGTACTTCGTGCCGTAGGCCAGCGGGGAGTCCGGCGTCCACACCTCGCTGCCGGGCGTGTCGGTGGACTGCTTCACCGCGCCGTGCACCGACGTGCCGCCGGCGTCGACGACGGTGACGTCGCCGAGCGTGCCTCCTGTGACCGAGATCTCCAGCGGAACGGTCGGCGGGACGTCGGCCGACCCGTCCTTCGGGAGGACCGTGACGTGCGCGGCGGGCGCCGAGGCGACCGAGTGCTGCCCGGACCCGCCGGCGTTGTCCCCGTTGCATGCGGTCAGCAACGCCAACGCTCCCGCGGCGATCACTGCGGCTGTCCGTCGCACCTGCTCCGACTCCCCTCGACCGATCCGCCACCGGGAAGGCCCGGAAGCGTGCATCGAGACAAGTGTCCACGCCAGAACGAGATCGCGCGGCCGCGCAGCGCCGGACACTCCCGGCCGGGCCGCGCGTGGGGGCCGTGGGGTCACTGGTATCGTTCTCCCTCGTTGCCCACACCGCGGGCGGCACGCGCCATTAGCTCAATTGGCAGAGCAGCTGACTCTTAATCAGCGGGTTCGGGGTTCGAGTCCCTGATGGCGCACCACGATCGACGACGCGGCTCCTTCCGGCGGGAAGGGGCCGCTTCTCATTGCGGCGCGTCCCGCTCTCCTGAGGCCGGTCAGCGCCGCGGATAGGCCGACAGCTCCCGTTCCCAGTCGGTCACCGCGTCGCGCAGCGCCCCCGTCGCCAGATGCAGCGTGACGTCGGCGTCCCGGTGACGCGAGGGCCGGCGGGCTCCGGTCGGGCCGCTCTCGTGCCCCAGGCGCACGCGCAGGACGACGTCCTCTCCGTCGTGCCGGCGCAGGGCGAAGCCCAGGTTCGGCTCGGTGAAGGTCAGCATCCCGTTCCGCCGCCGGCGGTAGCGCCGGATCCGGCCGCGCACGACCGCGTGCAGCCAGACCCCCAGCCGCCTCGCCTCCCACGTCGTCAGGATCGGCTCGGCGAACGACCAGGTGACGCCGTCGGCCGTTCGCGCGCGCCCCTCGACGACCAGCCAGTTCAGCTCCCACTCCGGATCCGCCTCGTCGGTGAGGTCGACGTCGGGGCACTCGTATCCGGCGATGCGCAGTTCGACCGAGGCTCCGTCGTCGGACGTCAGCAACATCGCGCTACCCGGTCCAGATGCCGGTGAGCGGCTTCGCGCCGGCGGCGGAGCCGATCGGCGCGAGCCCGTACATGTCCTCGAGCGTGCGCAGCACGCCGTAGTGGTCGGTCCGCTGGGCGCTCGGGCCCGGCTTCACCATCGGGCCCACCAGGAACGTCGCGATGTGGTTGGCGGCGGTGTCCTCGTCCTCGTCGAACGTGACCACCAGCAGGCTGTTGTGCGTGCGGGCCCAGCTCACGTACGCGGCCAGGTTGGTCTTCGCCCAGGCGTCCCCGGTCGCGACCGGGCAGTCGTGCATGTCGTGGCACAGGTTCGGCACGACGAACGAGACCGTCGGCAGGGTGGAGAAGTCGTGCGGCAGCGCCGTGTAGGGCTGGTTCACCGACGGGGGCAGTGCCGGGAAGTCGACCCACGGGTTGTGTTTGCGGGCGTAGGTCGTCCCACCGCCGCAGACCGTGGACCCGGCGACGGGCAGGTTCTCGGAGTACCCGGTGAACGTGCGCCCCGCCGCCAGCAGCTGCGAGCCGAGGTTGGGGGCGCCGAACGACTGCGGGCACGAGTCGTCGGTGACGCCCTGCGTGGAGCCGGAGAACAGCGCGAGGTAGTTCGGCTGGCTCGGGTGCGCCACGCCGTGCGCGTCGGTGAGCGTGGCACCCGAGGTCGCCAGCGAGTTCAGGTACGGCGCCTCCGGCGAACCGAGCACGCTGCTGCTGCTCTTGTTCTCGAAGATCACGACCATGACGTGGTCGGGCCGCGGCAGTGCGGCCGCGGACGAGGCCGGCGCCGACGTGGGGGCGACCGCCGCGGACGTGCCGGACGCCGACGTGCCGGACGCCGACGACGCGGGCTGCGCGGAACCGGCCCCCTGCGTGCCCGACGAGCACCCCGCCACCGTCAGGGCGAGCACCAGCAGACCGGCAGCTCCCCGGAGCTTCGACATTCCCACCGCGCGAGTGTCCACCTCGTTCCTGGAAGCAGGGCGCCTCGCGCAGCGTTGCGCGGTGCGTGACCAGCGCGACCGACCAGGACCGCCGGGTCGACGTCGTCGTCATCGGCGCCGGCCAGGCCGGGTTGAGCACCGCATGGGCGCTGGCCCGCCAGGGCTTCGCGCCGTCCACGGGCTTCGTCGTCCTCGACGGGAACCTCCGGCCGGGCGGCGCCTGGCAGCACCGCTGGCCCTCCCTGACCGTCGGCACCACCCACCGCGTGCACGACCTGCCCGGCCGGCCGTTCGAACCCGGGCCCGACGACCGCCGCGCCGCCGACGTCGTCCCCGCCTACTTCGCCGACTACGAGCGCCGCTTCCACCTCCCGGTTCTCCGGCCCGTGCACGTCTCGGCCGTCTCCCGCGCCGACGACGGCCGCTTCGTCGTCACCACCGATCGCGGCGACTGGACCGCGCGGGCGATCGTCAACGCCACCGGCACCTGGACCCGCCCGTTCGTGCCCCGCTACCCCGGTCAGGAGCTGTTCGCCGGCCGCCAGCTGCACACCGTCGACTACCGGGGCGCTGCCGAATTCGCAGGCAGGCACGTGGTCGTGGTCGGCGGCGGGGCGTCCGCCACGCAGTTGCTCGGCGAGATCTCCCGGGTCGCGAGCACCACCTGGGTCACCCGCCGTCCGCCGGTCTGGCGCGAGGGCCCGTTCGACGAGGACGCCGGACGCCGCGCCGTCGCCCTGGTCGAGGACGCCGTCCGCGCGGGCCGGCGCCCCGGCAGCGTCGTCGGCGTCACCGGCCTGCTGGTGTCCACCCCCTACATCCGCGACGCCCTGGACAGGGGAGTCCTGGAGCGGCTGCCGATGTTCGACCGCATCACCGCCGACGGCGTGGCCTGGGACGACGGCCGGTTCGTGGCCGCCGACGTGATCCTGTGGGCGACCGGCTTCCGGGCCGCGGTCGGCCACCTGGCGCCGCTCCGCCTGCGCGGCCCGGGCGGCGGCATCCGGATGGACGGCACGGCCGTCGCCGGGGAACCGCTCGTCCACCTCGTCGGTTACGGCCCCTCGGCCAGCACGATCGGGGCGAACCGGGCCGGACAGGCCGCGGCCCGCGCGCTGCGCCGGCTGCTGGAGCCGGCCGAGCGCGCTGCCTAGCTGACGACCTTCCAGGCGGCCAGTGCGAAGAGCACGCCGAGCGCGTTGGTGGCCCAGTGCATGCCCGCGCTGGCCAGCACGCTGCCGCTGCGCCGGCGCAGCTCGCCGGCCACGACGCCGCCGATCGCGGTGAACAGCACGGTGCCGCCGACGACCATGGCCGTGGCCAGCGGGCCCGGGGGGACGACGCCGCTGATGCCGCCGCGGCCCACGTCACCGAGCGCGGGCAGCACGTGCCACAGCCCGAAGAGTGCGGAGGAGACCAGCACGGCCTTCCACGCGGTCATGTGCCGGTGCAGCATGCCCCACAGCACCGACCGGAAGGCGATCTCCTCGAGCAGGATCGTGCCGACCGGGATGATCACGAACGCCGTGAGCAGCGCTTCGGAGGGGCCCAGGTGGTACCGGGCGTCCAGGAAGAACGATCGCGTCATCGGCAGCAACAGGCCCACCGCGTAGACGCCGCCCACGGTGGCGATGGCGCCCAGACCCCACAGGCCGCCGGAGCGCAGCCGCTGCCGGCTCAGGCCCATCTGGTGCCAGCTCAGGCCGCTCGCCCGCCCGAAGGCGACCAGGGCGGGGGCGGCCGCGAGGCTGAGCCACAGGGTGCCCGGCGGCAGCACGTGGCGCGCGATGTTCAGCGCGGCGAGGGCGCCCACCACCACGACGGTGCCGGCGACCGCGGCCCGGCGGCGGAAGGTCTCGGACCGGAATCTCGAGGCGCTCCTCCCCCACCGGAGGGGCAGTGCAGGGCTTGTCACCACCCCGACGGTAGGCGCGACTTCTGTGCTGCGCCTGTGCGCGGGTCGACGTCCGGCATCACTGCAGGAAGGCGGCCCGTGCGCGGGCGGTGTCCGCCGCCGTCCACCCCGGCGGGGCGATGACGAGCGCCCAGGCGTCGAGCATCCCGGCGCCGTAGTTGTGCCCGAACCCCTGCGGCGGATGGGCGGCGTTGGCCAGGTCGACCGAGACCTGCCAGAAGGTGACCACGGGGTACCAGCGCATCGACGGCGACACCCCCCTCCCCCGCGGCTCGGCCAGCCAGGCGGGGCGGGCGAACAGCAGGTGGGGCGACCACCACATGACCGGGTCGGTCGGGTGCATCAGGTAGGCCACCCGGGGTGCCAGCCACGGCCGGGCTGGACCGAGCAGGTCGCGCGGGCGGTCGCCGAAGCGGACGACGAGCCCGTCGGCGTACACCGGCGCCGCCTCCGTCGTCCCCGGGTCACGGCGGGCGACCAGGGCGCTCCAGAGCTTGTTGTTGTTCGTCGGCCCCGCCCACAGCGCGCCGTCAGTGCGCGCCCGGACGTCGCCGAGACTGCTGAAGGCAGCCTCGGAACCGGCCGAGCCGAGGCTCAGCCCGTAGACGACCAGCTTGGGCCGGTGGTTCGCGGGCAGCTGGTGCACGCGGGTGTACACGGCGTCGAACAGGGCCTTGCCCTCCGCGTCGGCGCGCTGTCGGTCGAGCAGGAAGGAGATCCAGCTGGGCAGGTAGGAGTACTGCGTGGTCACGAACGCCGTGTTGCCGCCGTACATCAGCTCCAGCGACTTCGGCGCCGCCGAGTCGATCCAGCCCGTGCCGGTGGACGTCGCCACGCAGAGCACCGCCCGGTCGAAGGCGCCGGTCCGCGCCAGCTCGGCGACCGCCAGCTGCGCGCGCCTGGCCGGCGTGCTGGCGGCTCCGAGCCCGACGTAGACGCGGATCGGCTCCTTCACCACCGCCTCGGGGATGCCGGCCGCCTTCGCTATCCGGGCACGGGACGGCCCGCCTGCGACGAACTGCTGGCCGTAGACGCCGAGCGTCGACCAGGAGGACAACGACGACGGCGAGCCCGACCGCTCCGGCGCCCGCGGCTGGTGGACCCCCGGCAGCGTCTCGGAGTTGGCGAGGCTGAAGGCGGCGTCGGCGGCGCTCAGCTCCCAGCCCAGCAGCACCTTGTCGAACAGGCCGACCGCCAGCACGGCCACGATCGCGAGCCCGACCGCCTGTGCCGCGCCGCGCGGCAGCGCGGTCCAGCGGCGCAGCAGCCCCGCGATCCACCGGGCCACCAGCCGGAACAGCCGGAACACGGCTACGACCACGGCCACGATCGCGATGATCACCGGCGCCGCCCGCAGCCAGCCCGAACTGGTCTCGGGCGAGAGCCCGACCAGCACCCGTGTCTGCCGCTGCCAGTCCGACGCCACGACGAGCACCAGCACGAGGCTGGTCGGCACGGCCGCGGCCAGCGTCAGCCAGATGCGCCGCCGGGTCGGCTCGGAGACCCGGGACCGCGCCCGGGCGGCGAGCCGGCGGTAGGTGCGGGTGCGGCGCAGCAACGACCAGACCAGCACGCCGATGCCGTAGCCGATCGCCCCCGAGATGCCGCTGGCGACCGCCTGGAAGATCCAGCTGCGCGGCATCAGCGACGGGGTCATCGCCTGCAGGGCGAACAGGGTGGCCACGGCGACGCCGGCCGGATCGGCGCGGAACGCCCGCCAGCCGCGCCGGCGCAGCAGCGGCACCGGGACGGCCGCCTCCGCCTCGGGCACGACCGGCGGCGGAACGGCGTCCGTCCGCTCGGTGTCCACCTCTAGATGTCTACGCCGCCCACCTGACGGTCGGCAGGCAGTGGGCCGCCGGGCGGCCCGTCGCACCGGCTCGGGAGAATGCTGCGGTGACCTCCACCGACGCCGCCGACGGCGCCCGCCGCGCCGACGAGCTCCTCGGCCTGCTCGCGGGCGACGACCCAGACGCGGCCGACCATCTGCTCGCCGGCCTGACCGAGGTGCGCGACCTGGTGTTCGTCGGCGCCGCGCTGACCGCCGTGGCCCGGTCCGAGGGCCGCCGGCTGCCACCGGCCCAGCGCGCCCAGGCCAACACGCGCCAGATGCATCTCGGCCTGCTGCGCGACAGCCACCGCGCCGACCCCGCCGGGCTGCGCACGTGGCTGCGCCGCGCGGGCGACGAGGTCCTCTTCCTGCGGTCGCTGCAGGTCACCGCGGCGGCCCGCGTCGCCGCCGACGAGCCCCGCCGCCCCGGCTGATGGAGTCGCTCGGTAACGCTTACCGTCACCGAGCGACTCCATCAGCGCATGTGCGGGTAGGCAGGAGCCATGCCGCTGCTCACGGTCGGCCACGGGCCGGAGGACCGCCGTCAGCTCGGCGCCCGCCTCACCGGCGCCGGCGTCGGCCTGCTGGTCGACGTGCGCCGTTTCCCTGGCAGCCGGAACAACCCCGACGTCGCGTCGGAGGCGCTGGCCGCGTGGCTGCCCGAGGCGGGCATCGGCTACCG
>Ga0308175_100003986_pt1 | contig 10304 bp, 9 predicted proteins | sample PhyCR1_3_FD_203893 | JGI IMG/M metagenome (GOLD analysis project Ga0308175, IMG submission 203893) | Soil microbial communities from UC Gill Tract Community Farm, Albany, California, United States - DLSLS.C.R1 | ecosystem: Environmental > Terrestrial > Soil > Agricultural land | place: USA...
GCACGAACTGCTCCAACTCCGGCCCGACCGGCGGGAGTTCTTCGGCCTTCACCACGAGGAGCTGCCTTCCGAGTTCCTGCGCGGCGATCGACGCGATGTCCTCGTGCCCGAGCGAGTCGTCACCGCAAAAGTGGATCAGCGGCGCAGAGCTTCCATAGCTCCGCAGCAGGCGAGCGGCACGAGCGGCAAGGGCGCGCTGTTCCCCATGAATCCACTCCGGGTCGGGGCTATAGCGGACCAGCGGTTCCAGCCGCGGGTCCAGCAGATTGCCTCCGGCAAGGTAGTGGAGAATGCGCTCGTCGATGCGCAATGGCGCGGAGGTCAGATTGTGGGCCGGCTGGACCTCGAGCATGCGGAACCGGCGCAGCGGGCGCGCCGACGTGATCGCTTCCCAGTGCGCGTCGGACAGCAGCGCCATGGCGAGGCCGAACGTAACGTACGCCTTCTGCGGACTGCCCTGCGCGTGCGCGCAAGCGTCGCCCAGCCGTGAGTCCATCTCCACGCCTGCACACAGCAGCACGAGCTGGCGCTCGAAGCCGGTCAGCGCGAACAACCCGGAAAGCAGATCGATGGCAGGCGGAGGCTGCATCTCCGAACGCAAGTCCGCCGCCCACTCTTCCATTGCCGCCGGGTCCGATTCAGCGTCTGAGCTGCGGTCGCAGAAGCGCTGCAGCAGGCGTGCAAACTCGGCGCTTAGATAAGCCTGGTTCTGCTCAGGCCAGGAGGTCATGCGGGCTGCCGGGTTGGCCATCACACCACCTGCACCTGCGGGCCGGTGAACGACGGCACCGGCGTGCTGCGGTCGACAACGCGGCTCTCAATTCCGTCCACCTGAATCCGCGCTCGCACTAGGCCGCCGGTAGGACGAAGATCGGTGTAGGTGAATGAAGGCGAATTGGTGGGCGTCGTGAACGCGTCGACCGCCGCGCGCTGGTGGCCAATGACGAGATACGCGTCCTGCCCGGGCTGCAGGTACGGCGAACACGGTACGGTCACGGTCGTGTTGCCGGAGGCGATCGGGCCACCCGGCGCCCACGTGTCGATGCTCGGCCGGATCACGAACGGCAGGCTGTTGGTCGGAGTCGGCCCGCTCGCAGTGGACACCTGCACGGAGAGGTCGTACATGCCCGCGGCCAATTCGCCGGGAGCATTCAAGTCGGGTGGTTGGAACTGGAGCGACTGGTTCGCCGCAGGCGACAGAAGCGGCAGGGTCTGCTGAATGCTGCGCCGCGAGTTGTTCAGCACCACGCCGGTCGCGTTGAGCAGATGACTGCCCGTCACGGTAACGGTGTCGCCCAAAGCCGCGGTCGCTTGGCCGCCGGGCGGAATCACGGCAACGATATTTGGGAATGGACTGAGGTCCGGCTCCACGGTGATTTGCCGTACCAGCACCGGTAGCGCCGCAACTGTCGGATTCCGCGGCTCGATCAACACCACCGACACCTGAAACGGAAACGTGGGCCGATAGTCAGCCTTCAAGGCCGTCCACAGCCACGCCATCTCCTCTCGGCCAAGCTTCGAAGGGGTGATCTTCAGCATCTCGATCTGATCGGCCAGACCAACCGCGCCCAACGGGGTCGAGAGCGGATTCCCCGGATCGTTGACCGGCAGTTGGGAAGTGGCGTGGCTGATGTCGTGACGCGTGAGTACCGGATTCTCGTGCAGCATCTGCAGTGCGAAGCCGAGCAATGCTTCCGCTTGCCAGTCCTCCGAGCCGTATGCGGTTAGAAGGTAATGCAGGTCGAGCGCGAGCGCCGGATTCGAGAGCCGCGTCGAACCATCCGGCCCGACCGAAGGCAGGTCCTGGTTGCGCCATCCCACATTGTGCGTAACCTGGTGGAGGAAGAGGTTCACCTGGTTCTCCGGCGAACCGGCGGTGAAAGCTTCCTGTACGATATCGGGCGCCTTCGCGGAGACGTTCACCATACCTCCGAACAGCGCCGTGAGTGGCGTGTACAGGTTGCGCAAATAGAATTGCAATACCGCACTGACGCCGGCGATGGCGAGCGCGCTGCTCATCGCGCCTTCCCGTTGCGCCCGTCGAGATATGCGTCAAGACTGATGGAGTGGTCGGGAGGCTTCGGCGCTCGCGACGCCACCGGCGGGACGGCTGTGACCTCAATTCGTCCGATGTGAATTTGAATCTCGTCCGGCGTGCGTTCGGCGTGCATGGCACGTCCATCAGGCACGCGTAAACTTGGGCTCGCCGCTCCTGCTCTGATTCCTTCGACTGCGAACCGCGAAGTCTTCGGACCGGCGCTGTCCCCTTCGCTCGGGCGCGGCGGCAGCAGCGGAACATACGTCTGAATACCCGCCCCGCGTTTCGTATCCGCTGCGCGACGCTGTGCCTGTGGAGCGACGAGCGGATGCGGCAGTTCTATCTCAGTCTCGAGCATTTGCCGCGCTTCGTCGCGCGCCGGCTTCGGCTCGTCCTCGGGCCGTAGCGGCTCGAATAGGGGCTGCCAGTCATCGGATGCAGATTCGCTTCCGGTGGAAGACCCCGATCGCGCCGGATCCGCCCTGACCTCCTCCGCCTGCTCAAACCATTCCGAACGTGAATCGGTCGCGCTCGGGTAGGGCGCGAAGATCGATCCCGTGCGCGGATGCACCGTGCTGCGCTCGTGCAACGCCGTATGCACCAGTCTCTGGAGATAGCCGCTCATAGGCGCACCATCTCCAGGTACATGGCCCGGCGCTCGCGGCTGAGTGATAACGTCTCGGACTCGCTCCAACCGTACGCGGACGCCAGCGCGTGAACTTCCCACAGCAGCCGACGGGAGCGCGCCTCGACCTCCGCCCAGATGAAGCTCGCAACGTCAACCGAATCGTTCCATCGATGATCGCAAACCGGACAGGTGAGAGCCACTCGCGTCTCCGCCATCGGGTCAGCGTTCGTGAGACCCTGTCCGGCTCTCTCGATGATCTCGTCGGTCCAGCCGGAGGGCTCCGCTCCCCCAACGCGGCAAATCTGCAAAAGCCGGATCGCAGCTTCCCGCTCGCTGCCGGATGTGGCGGCTCGCGCGAGGTCGCGGCTGGTAGGAAGCCGAAACACCTGCCCGTCTACTGTCACCGTCGTTTCCTCGGCCCGCTCCGGCTCTGCCTCCGTCAGATCCCGCACGTTCAGCTCGAATTCCAGCTTCTCGCCGCATTTCGGGCATGCCGCCCAAGCATCGAGCCGCGCCCTGAACCAGGCGGCATGCAACGTCAACAGCGCACGATTCCGCCGGCCGAGCGGCCAGTCTGCGGCACTCGCACGCGTGGACGGGTCCGCGAAGCTCAAGGCCAGCAAGGCGCGGTCGAGCGGATGCCGGTGCGATCCGTGCTCCCACAAGGTCAGGGTTTCGGAACCGGACAGTGCGCGCATGCTACGTAGTCACGGTGCTCAAGGTCGCCTCTTTCGGCTCGGTGACGCTGGTATCGCGCTCCCAGCCCTCGTTCTCGAGCTTCAGGTGTTCGATCGCAATCGCATTGGCGTTGGCGTCGAGGTCGGGTAATGCCTGGTACTCCGATACCCAGCAGCGATAAATCTTATAAGCGATCACGAGCTGGCCGGCTTCGTTGTAGAACTCCAGATAGACGTCCTTGCGGAAGTCCGCCAGCGACACCTCCGAGCCCAGCCCGGCGCCGAAGTTCCACACCTTCCCGGCCCAGTCGTGGAAGGTCATGTCCTGTGTGAGACCGCGCTCCAGCGTGATGGCCTCGTACTTGGTTCGGCCGGGCGACTTGTGCGAAGTCGAGGGGTCGCCGCCGTTGCGGTGCTCCACGACCTCGGTCGTGCGCTTCAGCCCAGTCAGCTTACTGCCGCCGTAAACATACTGGCCGTCCCACTTCAGGCGGAATTTGAAGTTCTTGTAAGGATCAAGGCGCTTTGGATTTGCTGGGAATGGTTGGGCCACGATTGCCTCCTTAACTTTGCAGTTGTCCCGCCATCTGCTGGATCTGAATGACGACGAACTCCGCCGGATACAGCGGCGCGAAGCCGACGAGAATGTTGACGATCCCGAGGTCGATGCTCGACTGCGGATTGTTCTCCCCGTCGCACTTCACGAAGTACGCCTGCTGCGGCGTCGTTCCCTGAAATGCCCCCTGCTGGAACAGCCCTTGCATGAACACGCCGACGTTCAGCCGTATCTGGCTCCAGAGGCGCTCGTCATTGGGCTCGAAGACGACCCACTGCGTGCCGTCGTAGAGGCTGGACTCGAGATATAGCGCCAGCCGCCGGATGGGAACATATTTCCACTCCGAGCCCACCTGATCGTTGCCGCGCAGCGTGCGCGCACCCCAGACGACATCGCCGTACACGGGCAGGCTACGCAGGCAGTTGATCCCCTGGATGTTCAACGTACCGTTCTGCAGATCGGTCAGAACTGTCGTCAGACCCGACTCGCCGGTGAGGCTGGCATCAATGCCGGCGGGCGCTTTCCACACCCCGCGCGCCGCGTCCGTCGCTGCGTATAGTCCGGCCACAAAGCCGCACGGTGGAAACGGTCGCACGCGAAATTGTTGCAGCGGGTCGGGCGCATTCACCCACGGAAAGTAAAGCGCCGAATTCACCGAGTTGACTCCGGTGATGAGGTTGTTCGGCCCGCTCTTCAGCGAGGCGAAAGTGTCGCTCTGGTCGCAATCGACAATGCAAAACGCGCGATTGTCGTGGCAGTAGCCCTGCAGGCTCTGGATCTGCGTCGGATCGCTCTCGCCGGGCACGCACAGCAGGTTGAAGGTGATGGCATCGAGCAGGTGTACACCTCCGGTGCCGCCACCGCTCGCATTAAGCCCCGTATGAAACCCGGCCGTATTCGGATCGAGCACGGTCCCGTCATCGCCGCCAGCGAGCATATAAGGCGAAGGCGGCAGTCCCGGGGAGGTGAGCGGATTCGGTGCGGGCTGCACGCCTGGCGCCGTGGAAATGGCGGTGAGCTGGATGATCTGCGAGCCCGTGCGCGGGTCATTGATTACGCTGCCGACATAGCGCGACTGCGCGTCGCTGGCCACCATCGAGAGGTTCGAGAAGTTCTCTACCGTTGCCTCCTGGTTGGCCGTCGGAGTGTAAACAACCAGGAGAGAGAAGCGCGTCGGATCCGACGGGTTCTGCACGATCCGGAGGCCGTACTGCTTCGACCAAAGCCCCTCATCGAAGGCATTGGCGGTGAATGCGGCGCCTCCTCCCGAAGCCGGGACGGGGATGGTGCCGATCTTCGCGTCCGGCGCCACCAATCGGACGATGTACGCCTGCTGCCCGCCGTTGCCGAAGAACTGGTTCACCGAGTAGCCCAGCACGCTGCGCGAATCGAGCCCCCCGAACTGGTTGGCGAAGTCGGAGAAGCTTTGTACCAGAGTCGCTGTGCTGGTGGGACCCGCGGCTGCCCAGCCTACGAACGCGGCAATGGAGGTGGCCACGCCGGTGATGGTGTGCACCGCGCTGGGAATCTCCTCGATATATACACCCGGATACGTGAATGTTGGCGGCATCTGTTGTCCTCCTCGACGTGTCGGTCCGGTTGCGACCGACCGTGCTATGGATTCTTGCGGCCGGCGACGACCTGAATGTTCACGTCTTTCGCCAGCGAGCTGCTGAAGGTAAGTTTCTGGGGAGGCGCGCCGCCGTTCATGAAGCTGACCGCGCCGGCTCCGAGCATCACATGCGGCGCATCGAGCGCGTGCGCCGTCGCGCCGCCGTCGACCTTGTAAGTCAGTCCCGCATCGTAGGTGTCCGAACTGACGACCACCAGGACGACGTCGCCGGCGGTGGAGGATGGCTGAACGCTGACATCGATGTTGCTGGCGCCAGCCGCGATCGTGGCTGATGCGACGTCATAAGCCGCCACCGGGATATTCGGTTGGCTGATTGTAAACGCCGGACCGCCCGGAATCGACGCTTGAAACTGCCACGTGATATTGCTCATTGCACTCACTCTCCAGTCAACTCGCGACTCGCAGCGCCGAGACCGGCAGGAGCACGGACTGGTGTGCGGTGAGCCGAACCACCGCGTACACGTGCACCCTGCTGCCGGAGTCGGAAAACTCGACGACCACGCCATTGGCTTCCACCTCAGCCGTAAGGCGCGCTAACACTTCGGACGGCTCAGGGAGATAGACATCGGAGATGCGAAAGCTCACCCGGTCCCCGATCTGCGCCGACGCTGAATCCATGTTGATCGTCCGCTGACACTGCAATTGATGTTCCATCGCGACGGAGGCGGAAGACTCTTTGCTTGAGCGGCTTTCAGGCGCTTTCAGGCTCGCCTGTCGTGCAAACTCTGGCAGAGGACACTGCAACAAGTAGCAGCCGTCGCTACGTGCGGTTGACGAAAGGTTCGATCACCCGAACGAGCGGCGTGATCAGTCCGTCCCGCAATACGGCGCGCACCCGAGGATGAAACCCAAGCCAACCGGCAAGGGGCGGCGAGTGCCGGTAATAGAAGCGCACACAGCTTCGACCCAGCGCAAGGCGCAGCAGCACTTCGTCACGAAACGCCCGGAGCACGTCCAACTCTTTCCCTTCCGACGTGCCATAACAGGCCGTCGCGATGAAGCAGCCTTTCGATTCCGCGCAGGTTTGCTGGTCTGCCGGATCCCCAAATTGCTTCTCGAGTTCGGCGGCGCTTGGGGCGGGCACGGAGAAGCTGATCACCTGCTCCCATAGCTCATTGCGGAACACGAATTCCTTCTCGCCTGTGTCCTTCAGTGGTGTGGCCGTGCTGCTCCCGGCATGATCACTTATTTCGACACCTTGGAATTCCGTGGAGTTAAGTACCAGATCGGCGATCGACTTCGGCGGCGAGTCGCTGCCGATGTTTGCGAATTGCACCTTCAACGTAATCTGCGCGTAGGTCTGCTTACGGGCCTTCTCCGCTGCTTTGAGTTGGTCGATCCAACATGCTTTCAGAATGCGGCCAGCGCGGTCTTTGAGCTTGTTATTCGCCGCCTCTATTAATTGCTGTTGAATTTCCCGCTGCCGCTTCTTCTCATAGCGGGCGTGCATCTTCTTGAGTTTGTCAATCGAGTCGGCGAGCGATCCGTAAAGGTAGACCTCCGCAAGCAAACCCAGCACCATGGTCAACCCGGCTGTGCGGGGGCCCAGTCCGGCCTCGCCCGCGGCCTCTGCCCCGAGAGCTTCGGCGCCGAGCCCCTCTTCGGCCAAAGCCCCAGTCTCGGGTCCGAAGACTTCCGGCCCGACTGGTTCGATGGCGGCCTCGCCGGTGTTCGTTCCGCGTTCGACCCCGGCACGGACAGGTTCCTTCGCCCCTGCGGTTTTTCCGATTGACGTGCCGCCCCCGCCCGGTGCACCCCCTTGCGCCGGCGCTGAAATTCTGCGGAATTTCGCTTTCACATGCCAGCGCGGTTCACTCAAGTGCCCCTGCGGTCCGGAGACGTTTTCTACCTGCGTGACTTCAAACCCGGAACGCGCCACGACTTTGCCGGTGGGCGTTTGTGAAGCGGCTTTTTCTCTGGTGAGTCCCTCCCCCATGCCCTCCTTGAAGGCATTTAAGTTCTCCGAGATCTCCTTCTCGGTCATGTAGCTCCAGTCGCCCTCGAACTCCTTGATCTCGATGCCGTTGTCTTCGAAGTGCTTCAGCGCCCGGCGGAACTCCTCGCCAAACCGCAACTGGCCGCTTCGATATTTCCGGTCCGGAGACACCGTCCTGACGCTTGCTCGCATCACGCCGTCTTTATCCACCTCAAAATCCACCCAGTAAAGTTTTTCTGTGGTTGGCGTGTCACCTGGGGTATCGAGCCATTGCGCCACGTACACGCGCCTGTCGGTCTCTACGCTGTGGATCCGCAAAGGCCGGGGATCGTCAACCTGCCGCTGCAGCATCAGCAGTGATGGTGCGCCGATTCGTGATCCTTGTTGTACGGTGTGGACAAGTTCGTGCGCCAGAAGCCGCTGCCCCGTGGTGCTCGACGGAGAATAATGGCCGGCGCCGAAAACGATGTCGCTCCCGACCGTATAGGCCTTTGCCTCTATCGCCCGCGTGGATTGTGCCGCTATGGAGCCGGTGTGCAGCCGCACTTGAGAGAAGTCCATCCCGAACCTGGGCTCGAAGAAGGCGCGTGTAGCCACATCCAGCGGCTGTCCCGGCGAACGAAGCGTTTCGTGCACGATGGACGGGGCTGCGAGCCCGGCACCGGCGGACGCTGAGGTCGTAATGCTTGAAATGCGGGGAGCGGCGGGCCGGCGTTGCACCGGCATTCGCATCACGTGATCTGCGAGCGCATCGGCCTGGCGCTCGAGCGGGTCGCCGGCTTCACCGATCAGCAGCTTTGGCTGAAAGGGCCGGGGCAGTAACCGGCCATGGCCCATTGGGAAACCCCGGCCAGTGTCGCTATGTGGGGCAGTGAGCGCGATCCCGCCGAGGCTCCAGGAGAATTTGGCGCGGCTAGGTTCCTGTTCGGTTTTCGGTTCGGCCGCGAAGTCCTTCTGCGGCGACTTGCGGGCGCGTTTCGGCGCAGTTGGCCCAGGTTCTTTGCTCAGGGAAGGGCGTGCCAGCAGTTTTGCAAACCTCGCGACCGTTATACGCGAAGCAATTCGTCTTCCATCGCCGGCTTACTCACGACACGAGAGGGTTGCGGCGGAAACCACTACCATTCGCCATGCCCAGATCGGCACACAGGTCTGCAAGAAATGGCAGCCGGAACGCTGCGAGGAGTCCAACATCGAATCGTGCAGCAAACGCAGACCATGTATGCTGCGCCCTGCTGCTCTCACGGCTCCGTCGTGCGATGGGAGCTGATCTTGTGATACAACGTACGCTCGCTTGTATGGAGCATGCCGGCAATTTCGCGTCGCGTCTTTCCCTCAACCTGCAACGCTCTTTTCAACAGCTCGCCTTCGATGCGCCGCATCAACTCGGGGAACGGCACCCCCTGCGTCGACATTGCGGTCCAGAGCAGGTCGGTCGCTTGCGTCACGGCATCCTCGCGGTCCGGCCCGGGAGCGGACGGCACTTGCTGGTGCAACCAGTCGGCGCGCGATAACGAACTGCCGTCAGCTTTGTGGAAGAGCATGCGCTGCACCGCATTTTCCAATTCGCGCACGTTCCCTTCAAATGGAAACTTGTTCAGATGCTCAACGAGGTCGGGGGCGAGCGATGTGATGCCGCCATGCAAGTGGGCGTGCCGCCGGGCGAACTCAAGGATGAGTGCCGCGAGGTCTTCTGCGCGGTCGCGCAGCGGTGGCAATCGTAACTGGATGATATTGAGCCGATGGAAGAGATCGGAGCGGAACGTGCCTGCTTCCACCATGGGCTCCAGCGGCCGATTGGCCGCGGCGATCACGCGCATATCCACGGCGACCTCGCGGTCCGAACCCAGCGGGCGAATGATGCTCCGTTGCAGTACGTCCAGCAGTTTAGGTTGTAAGCGCAGTGGCAGGTCATTGACGTCGTCCAGAAGAATAGTCCCTTTATCGGCGGCCTGGAAGAGACCGCCGCGGGCCGTATCCGCTCCCGAAAAGGACCCCTTGCGATGTCCGAACAGTTCGCTCTCGGCAAGGCTTTCCGTCACTGTGCTGCAATGTATGGTTATAAACGGGAACCGGCAGCGCTTTTGATCTAGATTGTGAATCGCACGCGCGAGTACCTGCTTACCGGTCCCGGTCTCACCCTCCAAGAGGACGGTCGTATCGCTCACCTGCGCAGCTTTGTAGGCACATTGCAAGATGGCGTTCATGCGTTCGCAGGCAGTGACAAACCCCAAGTTTGAGAAAATCCTGCGAAGCATTTCGAAATCCGGCGTTGTTTGGACCATAGTCAGATCCCCCCAGTCACATCCCCCGAAATAGGTTTTAGTTCATACGAGGCAACAGAAGCGAAAGCTTAGGTCGATTCTGGAGCCGATGCCGCCCAAACAACGAGTAGATACTATCCCAAGCGCGGACTTAGAAAGGCGGAGGTCTATCTAAGCTGTAAAGTCCCGTTGGACCATTGAGGAGATGCTGCATCATACGGATGACTCCTGGAACTCTGACTCCCGTTGCATGCTGCGGGATGCGACATTCTATACCATCCTCTGAACTGGTGCTTTGAAGGCGAACCTCCAGTCCGGGAGTAAAGGACTGGCTGGCGTGGTTATTGCGATGATTTGGCCAGAGCTGGCGCGACTGCAGTTAGTGCTTACGCATTTAATATGCCGAGGCTTGCATCGTGAACGCGAACGCTGGACGAATGTCCGCGATCTCTTCTGTCGGCGCGGGTGGACCACCAGCGCAGCCTTGAGCAGGTCCGGTGACGGGCACTCGTCGGCGGAAACGACCGACCACGTAGGCTGCCCTTGCCTGGTTGTTTACGACTGGGTCGGGTTGT
>Ga0308175_100003987_pt1 | contig 10304 bp, 8 predicted proteins | sample PhyCR1_3_FD_203893 | JGI IMG/M metagenome (GOLD analysis project Ga0308175, IMG submission 203893) | Soil microbial communities from UC Gill Tract Community Farm, Albany, California, United States - DLSLS.C.R1 | ecosystem: Environmental > Terrestrial > Soil > Agricultural land | place: USA...
GGGCGCAGGAGATTTGAGAGGGGCTCTCACTAGTACGAGAGGACTGTGAGGGACGGACCGCTAGTGTGCCGGTTGTCGCGCCAGCGGCAGTGCCGGGTAGCTATGTCCGGTAGGGATAATCGCTGAACGCATCTAAGCGAGAAGCCTGCCTTAAGATGAGATCTCCCGGGGCGTAAGCCCCCTAAAGACCCCTCGAAGACCACGAGGTTGATAGGCTGGGTGTGGACAGGCCGTAAGGTCCGTAGCTAACCAGTACTAATCGGTCGTGCGGCTTAACTTGACCGTCCATTACTTCTGACAGACCTGGTCTTCGCGCCACGCGCCAGTGCTGCGTGATGAGTTCGACTCTTTACGCAGGACTCAGCCCTGCGCACTTAAGACTGGTCACCACATTCCCGGTGGTCATGCCGGAGGGGCTCCACCCGTTCCCATCCCGAACACGGAAGTTAAGCCCTCCTAGGCCGATGATACTGCTGCCGTGAGGCCGTGGGAAAGTAGGACGCTGCCGGGATCTAACGAAAAGCCCGCTGGTCAAACGATCAGCGGGCTTTTTTATTGTCTTCCGCAGCGGCCTACTGTCTCGAAGAGTACGGACGAGCGCGGGACAAGCCCGGATGCTGTTGCGCCCATTCTAATAGCTACGAATCACAATTCCAAAGAAGGGACTAATCGTTGGCGCAAGTCTTCTTTTCGCGTTATCAATGGCTCAACAAGCTGATAAGAAGAAACTTTAAGTAATTCTGGTCGACCCTCAATGTGGAACCCTCTTAAAGCTTCCATACATTGTTTAATGGCACCAGCGCTGCCCATCGTTGTGATGCGTTCTCTCTACCTTTGCGTATGGCCCGCTTGGTACAATCAGTTCGTCGGCATTGAACCCATTCGCCATAACGGTCTAGAAAATCAATGCGCATCACCATCAAAATGTTCCTTGGAGTCGCCGTCGTGACCGGTCTGGTGTATCTATACTACACGGAAGTGAAGCCCGTGGTTATTTTTGGACTGCGGTCCGACTATGCGCATGCGATTCCACATCAGAAGATTCCAGCGGGACTCGACAGCCTGAAGGCGGAATCCTGCGGGCAGTGCCATCAAGCGATTTATGACGAATGGAAGACTAGTGTCCACTCAAAGGCCTACCAAGATCCGTTCTTCCATGCGTATTGGACCAAGGATAAACATTCCTGGGTGTGTCTGAACTGTCATGCGCCGTTGGAGAATCAGCAGGCGACGTTGATTAAAGATATTCCGCGGGATCGTGTGGAAAAGGCGCATCAAGAAACAAATCCGCAGTTCGACCCGGAATATCAGAAGGAAGGCGTCACGTGCGCGGCGTGTCACGTGCGCGACGGGGTAATCCTCGGTCCGTTTGAAGATTCGGCCGCGCCGCATCCGACTAAGTTCGACCCGAATTTCCGCACGGCGCAAGTCTGCTACCGATGCCACAACGTGATCTCGGGACCGGCGCAATTTTATAACGTCGGGCCGTGCGGAACGTATGCGGAGTATGAGGGCAAATTCTTTATGAAGGAACGAGGCTTTATCTGCCAGAGTTGCCACATGCCGGAAATACAACGGCCTGTCGCGACGGATGGGCCGATTCGGCAGGGCCGGCAACATCTGTGGCGAGGCGGCCACGATCCCGAGATGATTAAGCGCGCGGTCGCGATTCAATTGGTGGCGAATCCATCAGCGCCGAAGCCCGGCGAGAATGTGGAAGTTACGCTGACCCTGATCAATGCCGGCGCGGGCCATAAGTTGCCGACCGGTGATCCGGACCGGCATTTTACCGTCGAGTTCATGGTGGAAGATCTGAATCAGCGGACATTGGAAAGCCAGAAGGATACGATGGGACGTTGGATCATGTGGCAACCGGCGATTGTCGAACTCTATGACAATCGTTTGATGCCGCTGGCGAGTCGCGACTATACGTTCACCTATCGTCTTCCCAAGGAGCTCGACGGATTGCGACTCAAGGCGCGCGTTCGCTATCACATCCAATCCGAACGGCAGCATGAGATGCTTGTGAAAAAGTATGGACTGACGGCCGACGATCCGTATTGGTTTACCATCTATGAGCGTGACGTGCCGCTCACCGGCAATCTGACGGCGAGCTTAAGCGATGGCCTCGATCCGCGATTAGGATGTGCGGCTCCGCATGCCAGCGGGGATAAGCAGGGGTGAGAATGTGTGTTCGCAGACCGGTTTGGAGATGCTATGAGGCCGAGAATTAACGCGTCGTGGAGAAACTCTCCACCGTACTGCTCCCCACCGTGACGGCTTTTCCGCTGAGAGACAGGCGTTCCCCATTCAGGCGCAGGCGCAGCACTCCACCTCGCGCTGAAGCCTGGTAGGCGATCAGCTCCTTCTTCCGAAGCTTGGCCATCCAAAACGGTCCCAGGCAACAGTGCGCCGAACCAGTCACAGGATCTTCATCGATTCCCAGCCGCGGCGCAAACACTCGCGAGACGACATCATACTCTGTTGACGACGCCACACTGGTGACGATGATGGCTCGTGCCGGGATTGTTGAGAGTAGGTTGAACTCTGGGCGGAGAGATCGTACGGCGTCTTCTGAATGCAGTTCCACTAGATAATCGTCTCCGTCCGTTCCCACATACTTGAGTGGGGCACCTAACGCCTCGCGCAGTTCGAGGGGAGGCGCGGTCTCGCGCTGAGGAAGGCTCGGAAAATCCAACTCGATCAGCTCGTCTTGCAACTGGGCCGTCAGAAGCCCACTTCGTGTCAAGAACTGAGCCGTCGGTCGGTCCGTGAAATACCCCTGTTGGCGCAAGACATGGGCGACCGCTAATGTCCCATGGCCGCACAAGTCTACTTCTATCAGCGGGCTAAACCAGCGGAGATTGAAGCCGGTGGTTTTGTGGTAGAAGAATGCCGTTTCCGACACGTTCATCTCGTGCGCGAGCGATTGCATCCATGATGGGTCCGCAGGTCCAGGCAGGATACACACCGCTGCCGCGTTTCCTCGGAAACCCTCTTCGACAAAGGTGTCCACGTGGATGATTGGGACTGTCATGGTTCACGTTCCTCTATTAATGGTTCTTCGCTTCGCGGTTATCTGCGATTATCTATTGAGGAAGCTGTGACGGCGTCTCTTTCTCACTCAGCTGATGGACCGGAAGCGAGGGAAGGGCGTCTTGATAACGGATGAGGAGTTCCTCACGTTGGTCGGCGCTGAGCCAGCCGCCGCTCGAACGCACCTTCACGAGATACTGTTCCGGTTCAAAGGTGACATTGAATGATCCGGACGTCGGCGGAATATCGGGCATCTGACGATCGTATCGACTGATATCGGGGCCTGGACCATGGCGATCGTGTACTTCGCTTAACACCACATGCAGGATGGGATCGCGAATAAAGATCCATCCAGTCGTCGTCTCTTCTTCACCGGTCGATGTGGCATGACTCACGTGAAAGTACACCTGATCGGACGCACCGGCCTGAGCCAAGGCCCGCGAAATAGCCGGAGCCAAAAATGACAGCTCCTCATCCCGGAAGGCCCGTGTCTTCGGCGCCTCCCCCGACACGAGGCGATGAATCACATTGCGTTGTTCCCACACGCGGATGCCACGCAGAATGGCGCCGACTTCACTCGGCGTCAGGGTGACGGGTTGCGTATTGCGTTCGGCGCCACGCCGTGTCTCAATTCGCACGACATTGAGGCCCTCTTCCGAAACCGGCGTGGCGTGTTGCGGTGCGTGTGCCGCGCATCCGACGCTGCTCAGGATTGCCGCGAAGGCCAAGACGAGGAAGGCGCTGGAAAGAAATGAACCGGGTACTTGAACAGACGTCGTCGATCGCATGGTCATTGCCTCCTAGTGCTTCACGGTATTCAATTCGGATGAGGGCCGGTCGAACCCGTATGATTTCAGGATATCTTGGATAGTTGGAGAGACGATGAATTCGTGAAACCGTCGAGCCACCGACGGGTTCTTCGAGGTCCACACCGTGCCTAATCCATACAAAATGGGGGTGTGCGTGTCCGGTGGAAGTTCCGCAAGGATGTGGACCTTCTTATGGCGGATCGCATCGGTTCGGTACACGAGACCCACTTCGGCTTCTCCGGTTGCCACGAGTTCCAGCACGGCGCCTGAATGATCTCCATAGATGTAGCGAGACTTTACACTGTCGTGGATCCGAGTCTTCTTCAACGCTTCGGCGGCGAACTTGCCGACCGACGAAGTCTTGGGATTGCCGAGCGCAATCCGTCGTACGTCAGGCTCTGAGAGGTCGCTCAGCGACGAGACTTTCGTCGGAAGCGCCGACTGGGTAATAAGGACCAGCGCGGTTTGGGCGTACACGTGTTTGGTCCCCGGCAATGTCAGCCCCTTCGTTTCGAGCGCATCGATCTCTTCAATGGAGGAGGGCAGAAAGACATCGATGGGGGCGCCTTGCTGTATTTGATCGCGGAGACTTTGAGAGGGGCCCCACACGACTCTCACCTCCACGTTGCCCTGCTGTTTTTCAAACAGGGGCAGAATAACTCTCAGGCTATCCTTCAGACTATTCGCGGCCGCGATCGTGAGTGTCTGGGGAGGTTCCGCGTATGATGGTCGCGCTCCGATTCCTGCCAGATCCAGGGTCCCGATCGCCGCCAGGATGATTAGGCGAATGCCGTTGTTCATGTTGCCTCCTTGTCGTCAATGCTAGAAGAAGAATTGGTACTGCACCATAAATCGATTCTCCACCAAGTCGCGCCCTGCGCCGGGCAGGTTGTCGAAGGGTTGCCGATCTGGGGCAAGCCCACCCGTGCCCATGGTGATATTTGTGTAGTCGAGCACGAGGCGATTGTTATAGGTGCCGTCGAAACTGTAGTTGATCGCCGCTCCGAACTCTTTGATGCGGTCATGGGTTTGGAGGGTGGAAGGATCCATGACTCCATATCGGAGTGCGACTTCGACCTTGCGCGGAATGATGAATTTTCCCACTTGCGCGTACCATCCCCACGCCTGGCCGAGATTTGGCTGTGTGCCGAACGGGACCGTCGTCGGATCAAAGGCCTGCGTGCCCGCATCATGGCTGCGCACGCGTTGATGGCGATAATAGCCTTCAGCCTGTAGCGACCAGCCTTGATACTTGACGATGAAATCCACCTCGGTCGTTTGGAAATCGTAGATGCCGCCGCCGAGCAATCGGCCATTGCCGATCGCGACCATCTGCGTTCGTATGCTCCGGTCGACGATGTCGGAGCGAATGGAACTTAAGGTATTGACCGACGGGTTGTAGGCATAGCCGGCGCCGATCGCGACTTGCGGGACGCGGGAATTCAGGATGTCGCCTTGGCCGTATCCGGGATTTCCTGAAACTTTAAAGAGAAACCGCGCGACATACATCATTTCACCGGTCCCGAAGCGTGTATCCCAGTTGAACGTTCGCTTCTGCGCCGACGTCGTGCCCGGCACCACTTGGCTCACCGACACACCCTCGTCTGTCTGATTGATACCCGTGCCGTTGTAAATGCCGATCGCGTAATTGAAGCGGTACTTGTCTTCATCGCTCAAGATGGCGATGCCGATGTCGCGACGGTTCAGCGCATTGGCCGCAAAGGCATTCTGCACGATCATATTATCGGCAAAGCCCAAGGTCGCAATGGAGGTGATCAGCGCGCGGTTGAACCAGACACGTTGCTGTCCAATTTGCGCGGTCGCCCAAGGGATATGCCACGAGGAAACGTACGCATCCAGGAGTCGGCCAGTCCCTCCTGTGCCGTCCTGGTTCAGCTCTTGCTGATCGAAGGCAAAGGACACGTTGTAGCGAAAATCAGGATCGAACGCGTACCCAAGAAATTGCAAGCGAGTTCGAATGACTTGAAACGTATTGGCGTCACTCTGTTGCCTGACGGCTCGAAACTCGACTTGCCCGCCCACTAATTCAGGAAAGTTCTTGGAGTCGCCATTGCTCGCCCAGGCTTCATTGTACGTGTGATGCGTATAGCGGACCTGTGTGAGAAGCCGCAGCTTGAGAAAAAACTTTTGCCCGACTCGGACGTTCAACCCATTGTTGACATCGATCCGAAAGGTCGGTTGTTGCAGCCGCTGTTTCGTTTCGAGAACCATGCGGCCTTTCTCATATTCCTCCTGGGAGATGATGCCTTTCAGGAGGAGATATTTAAGGCCGGGGTCGTCCGAAGACAGGTATTGCCATTGGCCATCTCTCCTGACGAGCTCGCCTTCTTCTAAGGCCTGTGCTGCGGGGATGACGCCGACAAGGGCGAGAAATCCCAGGACCAGAACCGACAAACCGATGCGTCTCATGCGTCACGATCCTTTCGTGCATGGGATCCTCCGGTGGTCCGGTCGGGTAACTAAATGCCGTTAAGCGAACCTGGAAAGCCTCCGGTTGCCCGGTTGGCCCTGGCTAGCGTCGCTGTGGCAGCGTTACTTCGAGTCGAACCTTCTCCTTTCGCTCAATCTGAACGATTTTTCGATCGTGAATGATAATTTCCACGGAGCCATAGCGAATACCTTCGATCGCTTCGAGCAGCGTGCTCGCAATGCCAGTACTGGTCTCATGTCTATCTGCATGGAAGTTGTTCATGGTTGCCTCCACGTCGCACTCGTTACCGCATGATGACTTGCTTGCCCTTGTTCCAGTACCAGAAAAATGAAAAGTTCGGGTAAATCGCATCGATGGAATTTTGACCGGCGACGGTGAAGAGGATGCCGGCGGCCGCGACGATCGTTTCGGTGAATCGATATTGGATGGCCGGTTCAATGCCGATCGTGGTAAACCCGCTTTTCTGTCCGGCATTGATGGCGTGACCGTCCGCCCGCCACGTCATTCCATGCAAGCTCGCGAACTCCAGGTTGTAGGCCAAGCCTTTCTTGTCGTTTAAAAAATGTTCAAAGATGAGCCGCGTATTGACGACATCTCCGGTATAGAGGGTGGCGTTGTTCTGACTGCCTGGAGCGGCATACGTATAGAAGACCGCCGCGCTGACGCGAAACGGCCGGAAGTTTTTGCGATACATCACCCCTTCGGTAAAGCCTAGTTCGCCAAACCGCGTGGTCGGCAGCCGACCGATGGGGGCAAACCCGCCGGGTGGTTTTTCCGTGCCGGTCCAGCGACTGGTCGGGAGTACCAATTGACTGAAGATAGTGATCGAGGGACGCCACCCTGTAGGGTCTTGGATGATGGGGCGGTATTTCACGATCAGCGACGTATCGCCTAATCCCGTATTCGTCGTCACTGGGCCGCCTTTCCCATGGTTAAAGCCATCGGAGTCTTTCGCCCAGAACGTATTGAGGGATGTGGCCACACCCAGCTCGACATGATTGGTCAATCCATAGCTGCCGTTGACCGAGGGGGCAAGGGAGTAGAGGTGAACTGGACCGTCCTTGCGCTCAGTCGGTAGACTCAATCGATTGCCATAGCTGTGTTCGCTAATTTGAGAAAACACAAACGGGCGGACGGACATTTGTCCTTGAGGCTGAATATCGACTGCTTGCAAGAGGATCGGACCGTGAGAAAACGGATTCCAACTCTTACGGTAGGCCTGTATTTCCGCTTCGGAGGGGACCCAATCAATGGCCATCCCAACCGTGGGTGTGAAAAGCCCAACGTAAAGAGAGAAAACGGAAAATGTGCCCAGACCAAGAGCTGAGCACGTGAATTTCCTTATTGCTTTAATTCCGATCATGATAATGTAGTATAATATAACAAAAGTGAATAAAGAAAGTCAACAATAATCACTATCGCCCTTCAAGCGGAATATGGGAATAGTCGTCTTACCCAGAAACGGGAAAGATTTTCTCAGATGGCCGTTGACGGTCAGGTATACAGGTAATCCCAAAAACTGTAGCGGTCTACATCTCGACGCAACGGCTCTGAAAGTCCGCACAACCTTCCATATCTATCGACGGTGAAGAGTAGGGGTTCAATTTCTAACGCCGACATTGAACATTTTAAGCGCAAGGATTTTCAGATCTGGTTGACCGCTGCCCGCCTTGACAGTTAAAAAACCTGCTTGTTATAGTGCACAGCGTCCTACAATCTGCTGGTTGCGCGCTCCGTTGTGCCTCCGCAGGGCAAAAAGTTCTCACGCCTGGTCATCATATGAATAGTCCGTACAACGCGATCCGAGGAGTGGCTTGTATGTGGTTCATTGTATGCTGTGCATTGGTCGTCCCCATGGCCGGCTTCGCTTCCTCTTCTTGGGCAGAAAGCCGCTTAATTCCAGAGACCGCTCCACCCGGTGCTGTAGTCAATATTGCCGGAAAAGGATTCGGGCAGTTTCGCTCAGCTCAGGAGAATAGGGTCCTGTTCCGCGGCATCCCCGCATTGATTCAGCGGTGGGATCCCGACCTTATTGTTGTCAAAGTCCCATTGCGGGCGACGAACGGTCCGGTCGAAGTTGTCCGAGGGAAGAAAAAGACGACTGTGGGCTCGTTCACAGTTCAGACGCCGACAGTCCAAACTGTCATGCCGACAGAGGTGGAACCCGGCGGACTTCTGCAGATTACGGGCGCGAACTTTACGAATACGGCGGGATCGAGAGATCCCAATACAATGTTCGGTGTGAATGATGTCCTGATCGGCGGAGTCCCCGCCAAAGTGCGCAAATGGCGCAACGACAAGATTGAGGTGGAGGTGCCGGCCAATGCCCTATCCGGCGACGTCGTTGTCAGATTGGCCTCATCAGACCCCTTGCCTGATGGATCGTGCTGTGCTCCGGTGGAATATAGCACAAGCAATACGGTGCCCTTAAACGTGATTCCGTCCATTCGCGTCGATCCGCCGGTTGGCCCGGTGGGAACGAAGGTGGTCTTGTTCGGGAAGGGATTTGGTTCTGACAAGACGGCCGAGAATGCAGTGGAATTCAACGGCCTTCCAGGCACTATCGCCCAGTGGACCGACAACATGATCGTGACGCATGTACCGCTGCATGCTACGACCGGCGCGCTCACTCTAAAGCTGAAAGACAAAGAGCGAGCGTTGGGCAACTTTACCGTCGTCGTGCCGAAAGCGACAGGCCTGACACCGGAGAAAGCGCCAATCGGCAGTTTGGTGCGTATCACCGGGGAGAATTTCGGGTTTTATTCGGAAAGCGGGTCGACTCCCTTTGCCTTTTCAGATTTCGACAAAGGCGACAATGCCGTGGAATTCGGCGGGGTGCCAGGAATTGTCTATCGATGGCATCATGACAAGATCGACGTGTGGGTTCCGTTCAGTGCCAAAAGTGGACCGGTCGTGGTGAAGCGGGGAGGAAACACGCCGAAGCCGGACGGCTCGTGCTGTGCCGAGAAGGGCCTGGTGACGACCGAGGCCGGAACCTTTACGTTGGTGACGCCAAAGGTCGACTCGTACAGCCCGGACACGGCTGGACTTGATGACATCATCACGATTAAAGGGTCCGGATTTGGAAATTTTCTGAAGACGGCGGAAGCGACTCAACCGGGACTGAATGAAAAGGGACACGATTATCTGCCGTATGAGCTCGGTGAGAACGTCTCTCGGAGTGAGGTGCTATTTAATAACGTGGCCGCTATTGTTGTCTCATGGTCTGATACGGAGATTAAGGCTCAAGTGCCTCATCGGCTTGCGTTTGGAATCAGCAAGGCCGGAGAATTCAACACCGATGTCTCGACAGGTCCGTTGATCGTTCGCCGGGGATCATGGGATCTGCTGCCGGATGGATCCTGCTGTACGCCAAAGCGATGGGTGACGGCCGAAGCCGGCATCTTTACGGTTCAGCAGAAAGGATTACCGGACCAGCGGTTCTTTAATGATATGCGGCAAGAAGCGGGCGGCTCACAATAGGCGCTCAATATTATTATGAAAACAACATTGAAATGGATCACGCTGCTGGCGATGCTATTCGCCGTCTCCGGCCCCATCCACGCCGCTGAACCGCATATCACCCAGGCAGTCCAGAAGAGCGGCACAGAAGTGACGCTGACGGGCATTCACTTTAAGGATGTCCATCTCGGTTGGGCCGTCGGGTCAGGAGGGGCCATCCTCAAGACGACCGATGGTGGAAAACGATGGCGAGCGGTGGAGAGTGGCACCCGCGCGCAGATGGCAAGTGTATTTTTTGCCGACGCACAGCATGGGTGGGTGGTCGGGGCGAACGGCACGATTCTGTCATCCAAAGACGGAGGAAAGAGCTGGATGCCGCAGATCAGTGGGACTCAAGTCCCGCTGTATGGTGTGTACTTTCTGAATGCGTCCGTCGGATGGGTCGTGGGCGGCGGCGGGACGATCCTGCGCACGGACGATGGCGGCGTACATTGGAACGATCAACCAAGTGGGACGAATGCCATTCTGTATGCCGTTCATTTTAT
>Ga0308175_100003988_pt1 | contig 10304 bp, 10 predicted proteins | sample PhyCR1_3_FD_203893 | JGI IMG/M metagenome (GOLD analysis project Ga0308175, IMG submission 203893) | Soil microbial communities from UC Gill Tract Community Farm, Albany, California, United States - DLSLS.C.R1 | ecosystem: Environmental > Terrestrial > Soil > Agricultural land | place: USA...
CACGAAGGGCTGTACATCGGCGGCGGCCGCTTCGTCCAGGCCCCACACACCGGAGACGTCGTCAAGATCTCGTCGCTCTCGGAGCCCGGTTACGCCTTCGGGTTTGTCGGCGCCGTGCGGCCCTCCGGCGCGTGACCGGCATGAGAGCGCGCACCTTCTGGTTCCTGACGCTGCCGGCGTTGTTCGTGGCGGAGACGGCTGGCCACACGCTGGTGGCCGGCGCGATCGATCCGACGGACCCGCGTCACCGTGTGCTCTCGAACGTCCTGGAGGACTTCGCCCTGCCGTTCGTCGCTTGCGCTGTGCTGCTCGCGGCCGCCATCCTCGGGCGGCGGGTGCTCGCGTCCTTCCGCGCCGAGAGGCCGCAGCCGCTGCCTGCCTGGCGGCTGGCCACGCTGCCGGCGCTGGGATTCCTCTTCCAGGAGTACGCGGAGCAGCTCGTGCACGACGGCCGGTTCGCCGCGCTGACGGCGCTGGAGCCGATGGTCCTGATCGGCGTCGCGCTCCAGCTGGCGTCGGGCCTGCCGGCGATCTGGCTCGTGCGTACGCTCCTGCGGGCCGCCGAGCAGCTCGGCTGCACGCTCGCGGGCCGCCGGCCGCGCTGGGCACGACAAACGCATCGGCTCCGCGTCAGGCCCTTCCACACGCCCGAGCCGCGACTCCCCGTCCTGGCCTCCCAGCAGGCCGGGCGAGCTCCTCCCGCCGTCGCCTGAGGGGCGGCCACCGCGCGTGGCCGAGGAGACGGCGAACGAAGGAGATCTCATGACATCACAACCGATCGAAACTCACGTGTCGCACGCGGACCTCGACGCTCTGGCCGCGGCTCTGGCCGAGCGGATTCACCTGCAGAACGGCTCGCCCTGGATGAACACGGCCGAGGCCGCGGAGTACATGCGCGTCTCGGTCCGCTGGCTGCGGCAGCACCTCTTCCAGGTGCCCCACAGCAAGGTCGAGGGCCGGTTGTTCTTCAGCCGCATCGAGCTGGACACCTGGCTGAACGAGAAGCGGCGCACCTAGGCTGTAGGCTCCCCGTGCACGTGGCCGGGCTCTATGTTGCGGGGACTGGATCGTTCGCACTCGAGGTGATCGAGTACACCCGCGCGTCGGGCCACGAGGTGGTGGGGCTGGTCGAGCTCGTCGACTCGAGCCGGATCGGGAGCCAGGTGCACGGCCTTCCGGTCGTGGGACTCGACGCGGGGCCGGGGACCGTGGTCCTCGGGCTCGGCGGCGACCGGCTCACGCTCTGGTCGCGTCTCGCGGAGCACGGCTGGCGGCCGGCCACGGTTGTCCATCCCTCGGCCCACGTGAGCCCGTCCGCGCAGCTCGGCGAGGGATGCCTCGTCGGGCCGGGCGCCGTGATCGGCGCTGCGGCCGAGCTCGGGAGGCAGGCGATCGTCGCCCGCGGCGCTCTCGTCGGCCACCACACGCGCCTCGGCCTAGGCGTGGTGCTCAACCCCGGCTCGAATGTCGGCGGCAATGCGCGCGTTGGGGACGGCGCGGTGCTCGGAATGGGCGCGATCGTCCTCAATGGGATCGAGGTCGGAGCCCAGGCGCTCGTCGCGGCCGGCGCGGTTGTGATTCGGCCGGTGGAGCCGGCGACGCGCGTGCAGGGCGTGCCCGCACGCGTCTTCGTTCCTGCGTGATCGGCCGGCGGCTCGCGCACGCGCTCGACCGTCGCTTCGAGGTGCTGCACCACCGCGTGGAGCAGCTGGCGGACGACGTCGAGCGACTCCACGAAAACGTGTCGGCCGTGGCCCGGCGGCTCGATGAGCAGCTGATGCCGACCCTGAGGCTGCTGGCCGGGCGCGACGCCGAGAACAGGAAACTCCTCGCCGACGCACGCAGCGACCCGAGCTACGAGCTCGCGTACGAGGACCCGGAGGCGCTCGTGACGGTGATCCTGGCGACCCACGGACGCCCGGAGTTCCTGCGCTCGCGCTCGCTCCCTGCCGTGCTCGCGCAGACGTATTCGAAGCTCGAGGTGCTCGTGATCGGCGACGGCCCGGATCCAGCGGCCGAGGAGGTTGTGCGCGAGGTGGGCGACGAGCGCGTCCGCTGGACGAACACGTCACAGCGCTACGTCTACCCGGAGCCGCACCGCCACTGGCTCGCCGCCTCGACGCTCGCCCGCAACGAGGGCTACCGGCTCGCGCGTGGGCGCTGGCTCTTCGACTTCGACGACGACGACTCGCTCCCGACCGATGCGATCGAGCTGCTGCTCGAGGCCGCGCGGGAGCGTCGCGCCGAAGCGGTGCAGGGCGTGATCCTCGGCCACGAAGACGACGGCTCGACGAGCGAGATCCGGGGCATCCTCCCGCACCAGCTGCCGCTGAAGGGAGCCCTCGTCCATGCACACCTGTGCTTCTTCGAGCGGGAGCACGTCGCCTCCGCGCTCGCCGAGCCGGGCGACTGGTTCCGCGGCGAGCGCATGCTGCGAGCAGGCGTACGGATCGAGCTGCTCGAGCGAATAACGTACGACTATTACCCCTCGTCGCTTCGGTAGCTCAATCGGCCAGCTCAATGCCCTCGTGGGAGAGCTCCAGCGTCTCGATCGCCACTTCGTTGCCGAGGGCCCGCAGGTCGGGGCCTACCCACTTACTCGGCCAGGCTTCGCGGATTAGCCAATGCGCCACCTCGTTGCGTTGTTCGTCGAGGAGCGCGATGTCGACGTTCCGCCGCATCACGTTTCCCTGCACGACTTCGTTCCACCACCTGAAGAGGGACGGTTCGCCCGCGAAGCCTCGGCGCAGGACGACCGGGCGGTACTCGACGCGGCCCGCGAGGAGGCGCGGTCCCGTGCTCGTGTCAGCCCCTTCGCGGTACTCGATCACTTCGATCCGGCCTTCGGGGAGCTCGGCCTCGCTGAAGCCGGCCACCGGGAGGTTGTCGATCTCGACGCGAAAGTTGAAGTTCAGGTACGGATCGTTACGGTGCTGCTGGGGCATCGCGGGGCACCTCCAAGTAGGGGAAGTCGCGGTAGGCGTCGAGGTCGTGCCGGATCGTGCGGGACCGACGCTCGTTCTCGTCGGTGCGCCAGGCGATCCGAGCCTCGAGCGCGGTTGGCTCGTCGCGCGCAAAGAACAGCGCGGCCCGGTCGAGGAAGATCCGGATTCTCCGCCGCGGTCCGAGCAGCTCGAGCCGCTGAAAGATCCGCAGCCGGTCGATCCGCTTCTCGCCGCCAAGGCCGCGCAGCGGCGCGGCAAAGCGCACCCGCACCGAGTGCGCCGGCCGCGAGCCGATGTTCTCCAGCACGAGGAAGAGCAGGCCGTCCTCGAACTCGAGGTCGAGGATCACGTCCGCCTCCCGAAAGGGGCGACGGTGCTCCGCGGCGGCTCCGGGCACGTGTTGAGTCTCGACCTTCAGCGGCGCGCGCGCAAGCCGGCCTTCAGCAGCAGGATCCGGCGGTACGAGCGCTCGAGCCCCGCGCGGCCGAGGCGGCCGGCCCGTGCGGCCTGCAGGAGCGACGTGTAGTCGCTGCGCGTGGCCACTTCGCCGCCGGTCAGCAGGAGCAGGTCCGTGCCCGCCTTCGTCGCCGCGAGCGCCAGGATGTTCGTCTTGATCCGGCGCGTGTGCGCCGCCCCGTCGAGCGAGTCGGTCATCGACACTCCGGCGAAGCCGAGCTCGTTGCGGAGAACGCCGGTCGCAATCGCCGGCGACCAGCCCGCGGCGTTGCTCCGGTCGTAGGCGTCGTAGACCGCGTTCGAAAGCATGATCACCGGCACGTGGGCCGAGATCGCGCTGCGGTAGGGATCGAGGCCGGGCTCGAGACGGCTGCGCGAAGCGGTGATGTGGACGACGGTGCGGTCGGTGTCCGCGGTTGCGAACCCCAGGCCGGGAAAGTGCTTCATCGTCGCCAGCGCGTGGGCGTCGGCGAGGCCCGCCGCGAAGGCGGTCGCGAGGCGCGCGGTGGTGCGGGCGTCGAACGACCACGTTCGCCCCTGCAGGTAGACCTCCGAGGCCCGCGAGCCCGGAACGTCAGCGACTGGTGCGAGGTCCGTGTTCACGCCGACGCCGAGCAGCGCGATGCCGGTCGCGCGGCCGTCCGCACGCGCATCGGCGCTCGAGCGGACGTGTCCAGGCGCCCGGGTCGGCGGGAGCCAGGGGACCGTCTTCACGGAGCCGCCCTCCTGGTCGACGGCGATCAGCAGCGGAGGTTGACCGCCCGTAGCGGCCGCCTGCTGCAGGGCCCTCGCGATCGCCCGCAGCCGGGCGGAGGTGTTGAAGTTCCACCGGTGCACGATCACGCCGCCGATCTCTCCGCGTCTCGCGCGCGCGAGCAGCGAGGCCGACGGCGTCGTCCCGGCCATCGAGACGACCAGCTTCTGCCCGACCAGCTCGGCGAGGGTCGGCTGGGGGGCCGTCGCCCCAGGGCTCGCACCGCCCACCGCGGCGACGATGGCACAGAGCAGGCTGATCGAAGTCGCGCGCATCTAGTCAGGAAGCATTCATGAACGGGCAACACCACGCGGAGTACCGTGCAGTGGTGATCGAAGCACGCGGCCTGACGAAGGACTACGGGGACAAGCGCGCCGTCGACGACCTCACCTTCAGCGTCGAACCCGGCATCGTGACCGGATTCCTCGGCCCTAACGGCTCCGGCGAGGCGCTGCTCGCGCTCAACCGCGGCGACCAGCTCGCGCCCTGGGTCGGCTTCGGCGTGCACTTCGCCTACGCGGTCGCAGCGATAGCGGTCGCCGCGGTACTGCTCGCGCGCCGCGACGTCTGGCAGGCGAGGGGCCCCGTTGCCGGGGCCCCTCGTGTAAGGAGGTACGTACAGCCGCTACTTCAGCCGTAGCCGGTACGCGCTCCGGCCGTGCGTCGCCGCGTAGATCAGGCGGTCGCCGTTCTTGCCGTTGGCGATCGTGAGCCCCGAGACGGCAGCTTGCGGCAGGCCGTCGGCGGCCTGGACCCAGCTGTTGCTCCCGTCCTGGAGCCGGTCGACGCCGAAGTCGGTCGACACGTACACATCGCCGGTAGCCGCGTCGAGCACGGCGTCGTTGATGGGCTGGTCGCCGACGTTGAACGAGATGTTCGTCCACGTCGCGGTGCCGGACGTCCGATTGAACACCACGTCGAACACGTGACCCGGCGTGGTCGGCGTGTTCGCTTCGTAACCCGAGAACGTGACGACCGCGTGGTTCGGGTTCGTTGGGTCGACGTAGATCGACGACACCGCGCGACCAGGCTGACTCGTCGTGTCGACGCGCGTGAACGTGACGCTCGCCGGGTTGGTGGCGGTTGCGTTCTGCGAGACGAGCACGCGGCCGCTGCCGGTGCCGGCCCACATCGTGCCGCCGTCCTTGCCGCGCGCGAGCGCGCTGATCGTGCTACCGCTCTTCGTGGTCCCGAATGCAGCCCCGGTCAGCGTCGACGTGCCAAGCCTCGGCCAGTCCGCAGCGGTGCCGCATGCGCCGGTGTAGAGAAGGTCGCTCGGCTCCTCGCCGACCGCCGTGTTGCAGTGCTGCTCGAGGAACGACCGGTCGCCGCCCGCGTCCGTCGTCCGCCAGACGCTCTGGGCGCCGAGGTAGATCGTCTTCGTCTGCACCGTGTCGAAGAGCATCGGCGCACAGAAGCGAGTGGCCTCAGGCGGGGTGAGGTAGAAGAAGTCGTTGACCCATAGCCATGAGGTCGGATCGGCGTCGTTGTAGTTCACGTCGATCAGGCCGTTCGTGTACTCGTGGAACCGAAGATGCGGGTTGGTGGCGTCGAAGCCGCTGTCGCAGCCGTCGCCGGTGAGCGGCAGCACCCACCGGGTCGAGCCGGTGAACGAGAGCGTCCCGTTGTCCTGGGTGCCTGACATCGCCGTGTCCGGCGAGTACGGGCTGACCGAGATGCTGTACAGCTGGAGGTCTCCGAGGCCCGCGTTCATGACCTTCAGCTCCGTCGGGATCTTGCTGAGCCAGGCGTGGCAATCAGTGAGGTTCTGCCCCGTGAGCGGGAGCGCCCGGGTGTCGCACTGGGCCGACGCGTCGGCGTATTTGCCGCTCGTGCGGATGACGCCGCCGTCCGAGCCGACGAAGAACTGATCCGGGTCGTCCGGAACGAACGCGAGCGCGTGCTGGTCCGGGTGCATCGACTCGCCGCCGACATCGCCCGTCATGTCGGTCCAGTTCACGCCAGCGTCGCTCGACATGAGCACGGCCCGGCCGTTGGAGCGCTGGCCGACCACCTGGGAGGGCGGAACCTGGTTGACGTACGGCTTCAGCTCCTCGTAGTGCATGAGCCCGCCGACGACCACCATGTCCGGGCGGCCGGGCGGGGACATGACGAACATGTCGTACGAGCACTGCGGTCCGAACGCCGAGGCGCAGTAGTTGTAGACGGGGAACCCTGGCGTGCCGTCGGTCGGGTTCGAGAGCCGCGTCCATGCGGCGTTGTTCGACGCCGTCAGCGTCGACGCCGGCTGGCTCGCGTCGTCGACGCGGTACACCTGCGCGCCCGTGGCGCCGGAGTTCGCGTCGCCGAGGTAGATGCGCGTCTTGCCGTTCGGCAGCGAGACAGCTGCGAAGGAGAAGCGTCCGCGGTTCTCCTGGAAGATCGGCGTCCAGCCGCCAGCGCCGCCGGTGGTCGAGCGAAGCAGCCCGCCGGTGGCGCTGCCCGCGAGCGCCGCGTACACCGTGCTCGCATCGCCCGGGTCGAACTTGACCTCGTTCACGGAGCCGTTCAGCGTCTGTGTGAACGTCGCGCCGCCATTTGTCGAGTTGTAGACGCCGAGTGGAGGCGAGGCCGCGGCGACCGTGGCGGTGCTCGTCGAGTTGGAGGCCTCGCCGCGCGTGCCCGAGCGCGTGCTGAACACGATGTGCTGCGAGTTGCCCGGCTGAATCGCGATCCACGTGATCGACCGGAGGTTCGCGGCTGCGAACGAGCCCGGTACGAGCGACCAGTGCGAGCCGCCGTCCGTCGTCTTGTAGAGACCGAGGCCGGCCTCGCTGTCACCGCTTGCGTTGCCCTCACCGGTGCCGACGTAGATCGTCTTGCCGGTCGGGTCGTTCGGGTCGACGGCGATCGAACCGATCGCGTTCGTCGGGATCCCGTCCGAGATCTGCTTCCAGCTGGGGTTCGGCGCGAGCGCGTTCGTCGTACGCCAGACGCCGCCGCCCGCAGCGGCGACGTAGAGCGTGCACTCCTGCGGCTTGCACTTCGGGTCGACGGTGAGCGCCGTCACGCGCCCCGACCATTGGGTCGGCTTGATGAACGACTGGGTGCCGAGCCGGTCGACGTCGAGCGTCTCGGGACCGATGAAGTCCCACTTCGAGCCGAGCGTGGCCCCACCGTGGCGGGCGACCGCGTTGTCCGCGGCGATCGCGCCCTGAACCTGGTCGATCGAGATACCGTCGGCCGGAAACGCGCGGTCCCTGTACGCCTCGGACGCAGCACTGCCCGACTCTTCGCTTTCCCCGCGCCCGCCGTTTTCCAGCAGGGCGAGATGCTGCTTGCCGTGAGCTGACGGCGCGGCCGCCGTGCTCCCCGATCCGCGCGCCAGCAGCGCCGTCAGTACGACGGCGAGGCCGGCCACTGCCAAAACAGCGGTTATCCGCCGTGAACCCATGGATCCCCCTTCGTCTGGTCCCGGTTGCGAGTCCTATATCTCGCAGCCGAGAGGAAAAGTCAAACCGGGGCCGCCACGCTTCGGACGGCCCCGGCCTATCGGCGTCGCCAGGGCGCAGGCACCGCCACGCGGCTGGCGGGATCGATCTGCGGCAGCCTCGCGGGTCGAGAAGGCGGCATGGGGTTTCGGACTGGAGACGGCCTGGTGAGGGTCCTGCGTCGGCTCGCTAGACCGCGTGCCGGGCGAGCGCGAGCCGCATCATCGCGGCGTGCGTGCCGTCGGCGCCGATCCCGTCTTCCTCGTCCGGGAAGAGCTGGGCGTACGAGCCGTCGGGCTGCATCTCCCAGGCGTTGCGGCGGTCGATGAGCGAGATGTCGAGGATCTCCCAGAGCCGCGCCCGCAGCCGCCGCTCGAGGATCGGCACCGCGGTCTCGACGCGCTCGGAGAGGTTGCGGTGCATCCAGTCGCCCGAGCCGATCAGGAAGACGCCGTCGAGCGGGTCCTCGGCGCCGCCGGCGAAATGGAAGATCCGCGAATGCTCGAGGAAGCGGCCGACGATCGACCGGATGCGGATGTTCTCGGTCAGCACTGGCACCCCCGGAGCCAGGCACGAGAGCCCGCGGACGATCAGGTCGACGGGGACGCCGGCCTGCGAGGCGCGCGTCAGTAGGAGGCACATCTCCGGGTCTTCGAGCTGGTTCATCTTGCAGACGATTCGTGCCGGCCGGCCCGCGCGGTGGTTGTCGATCTCGCGCTCGATCAGCTGGACGAACTCGGCGCGCATCGCCATCGGCGCGACCACGAGCGTCGAGAACTCCGGCGTGCGTGAGCGCCCGGTGAGGAAGTGGAACAGGGTCACGACGTCGTCGGTCAGGCGCGCGTCGGCGGTCAGCAGGCCGACGTCCTCGTAGAGCCGCGCCGTGCGCGAGTGGTAGTTGCCGGTCGCCAGGTGCGCGTAGCAGCGCACTCCGTCGTCCTCCTGGCGGACGACGAGCGCGGTCTTCGCGTGCGTCTTGAGGCCGCTGAGCCCGAACACGACATGGGCGCCGACCTTCTCGAGCTCGCGCGACCAGTGCAGGTTGCGCGCCTCGTCGAAGCGGGCATTCAGCTCGATCACGCACGCGACCTGCTTGCCCGCCTCGGCCGCGCGGATCAACGACTGCACGAACGGCGTGTCGTCGCCGACGCGGTAGACGGTCATCTTGATCGAGACCGTCTGCGGGTCGTTGGCCGCCTCGCGAATGAAGCGCTCGACGCCGGCGTCGAAGCTGTCGTAGGGCTGGTGGATGAGCACGTCACCGCGCCTGATCGCCGTGAAGATGTCGCTCTCGACCTGTTCGAGGCCGAGCGGCGGGAGCGGCGACCACGGCGGGTCGCGCAGCTCGGGCATCGGCAGCTCGGCGATCTCGAACAGCGTCGTGTAGTCGAGCATCGCGTTCATCTCGTAAATGTCCTCGGGCGCCAGCGAGAAGCGGGAGCGCAGCTCGGCCACCATCTCGGGATCGGCGTTCGGCTGCAGCTCGAGGCGGACGACGGGCTCGAAACGCCGCTGCTGCAGCTCGAGCTCGACCATGTCGCGCTTGCTGAGCCCGTTGTCGTCGAGCTCGACCTCGGCGTCGCGACAGACGCGGAACTGGCTCCCGCTCTCGATCACCATCCCCGGGAAGAGCTTCTGCGCGTTCGCGGCGATCACTTCGTCCAGGCCGACGAACACGCGCTCGGGTGAACGCACTCCCGTCCGTACCCGCAGCCACTGGTACAGCTCGCGCGGCACCTTGACGCGCACGAGCACTGACTCGCCGCTGACCGGGTCGCCGAGCCGGAACGCGTACGAGGTCGACAGGTTCGAGACGTAGGGGAACGGGTGCGCCGCGTCGAGGCTGAGCGGGGTCAGCACCGGCGAGATGCGCTTGTCGAAGACCTCGGAGGCCTCGGCCTGCTGCTCGGGCGTCAGCTGCTCCCAGGTGCGCAGGTGCACGCCGTGCTCGGCCAGGCGCGGCCGGAGCACGTCGCGGTAGCAGGCCGACTCCTGCTCGAGCATGGCCACGATTCGCTCGCGAACCAGTAGGAAAAGGTCGCGCTGCTCCTGCGCGGCGTGACTCTCGTCACCGGGCGCCGGGCGGATCAGTGCCATCCGCTTCATGAAGAACTCGTCCAGGTTGGACGAGAAGATCGCGAGGAACTTGACCCGCTCGAGCAGCGGCGTCCGGTCGTCGAGCGCCTCCTGGAGCACACGCCGGTTGAACTCGAGCCAGCTCAGGTCGCGGTCGACCGCGGCGGCGCCGAGCCCGCGCGCCGGACCGACCGACGAGACGGCCAGGTCCGCCACCGCCTCGGGTGTGCCGACGGGGAAGACCGGGTTCGCGCTCATGGAAAGCACAATAGTCCGCGCAACGAGCCATGGTGTTTGCAGGATGTTTTTCGGCTCCCGGTCGAAAACAGGGCCGCTAGCCGCTCAGCGCGAGGCGGGCGCCTCTCGCGTCTCCGGAGCTTGGGCGCTACCCTCGCGCGACCGGAGCCGGCAGCGGCTCCGCGGGCAGCTCGAAGGTGAAGGTCGTGCCCCTGCCAGGCTCCGACTCGACCCAGATGCGCCCATGCATCGACTGGACGAGCTCGCGGCAGATGTAAAGGCCGAGACCTGTTCCGCCGATGCCCCGCCGCTGGTCGGGGTCGAGCCGGTAGAACTTGTCGAAGATCCGCTCGTGCTCGCCCACCGGGATGCCGAGGCCATGATCCTCGACGCTGAAGCGGAGCC
>Ga0308175_100003989_pt1 | contig 10302 bp, 10 predicted proteins | sample PhyCR1_3_FD_203893 | JGI IMG/M metagenome (GOLD analysis project Ga0308175, IMG submission 203893) | Soil microbial communities from UC Gill Tract Community Farm, Albany, California, United States - DLSLS.C.R1 | ecosystem: Environmental > Terrestrial > Soil > Agricultural land | place: USA...
AAAAAGTGACTGTCTAGTGAAGTTCACACATCTATTCGACGACGAAGGGTGATATGCATGAAGTACAATTTTGATGAGATTGTTAATAGAAGAGGGACTTATTCTATCAAATGGGATGGAGGGGACATGATTAAAAAGTTCGGGCTTACGGAAAGGTATGATGAAGAGACCATTCCGCTGTTTACGGCAGATATGGATTTACCTGTGCCTCAACCCTTAATAGATGCCTTACATAAGACCGTTGATCATCGGATTTTCGGTTATTCCATCTTTCCTGATGAATATTTTGAAGCGATCCAGCACTGGTTTAAAAAGAGACATGATTGGGATATCAAGAAAGAAGAAATCATTTATAGCCCAGGTACTGTCCATGCCTTAAACATTGCGGTTCGGGCATTTACTAATCCTGGGGAAGGAATTATTATTCAACGTCCCGTTTATCCTCCTTTTACGGCAGCGATTAAAGCAAACGGACGAGAACTCTTAAATAATGCTCTAACTAGTGATGAAGACGGTTATTATCATATTGATTTTGAGGATTTTGAAGAAAAAGCAAAAGATGAAAATACGAAAATGTTCATATTATGTAACCCGCATAACCCTACGGGAAGAATCTTTACCAAAGATGAACTACAAAGATTATCGGCTATTTGTGAAGCCAATAATGTCTTGATTGTCGCAGATGAAATCCATGGGGATTTAGTCCGTCAGAATCAAACATTCATCCCGATTGCGAAAGTAGCAGGGAATGCCGATCATATTGTTTCGTTTACGGCAATCAACAAAACATTCAATCTTGCAGGTCTTCACTGTACCAATGTCATTATCACCAATCCTATACATCGTAAAACCTTTACTAGTGTAATGGGCAACCATTTACCTTCGCCATTTACGGTTTCAGCCCTGATATCAGTCTATCATGATGGAGAAGACTGGCTTGAACAGTTGAAAGAATATATCGACGGAACGATGGAATGGGTGATCCAGTTTTTAGCGGAAAAAATGCCAAAGGTAAAGGTTAGAATTCCGGAGGGAACTTATATTATGTGGATGGACTTTAGCGGGTATGGCCTAACCCCTGAAGAGGTTCATGACCGCATCTATAATAAAGCGAATGTCATCTTAGAAGACGGAAAAATGTTTGGCGAGGAAGGACTCAACTACCAAAGAATTTGTATTCCATCCCCGCGTCCGATGATCAAAGAAGCGTTTGAAAGAATAGCCAAGGAGTTTTCTGATAAGTAGATATTTGAGAAACCCATTCCTGACAAGTATATTATAGGGGTGGGTTTTATTTTAATATAGTTAAGGAGAAAGATTTTGAAAAAGCAAGGGGTCATTTCATTAGGAGAAGCATTTGTCGATTATGTGTCAGTCAATCCTACAAATACAACATTCCAGCCGTTTTTGGGCGGTGCTACCGTGAACGTTGCAGCTGGGACAAGCAGGCTGGGAATACCAACCTATTATCTGTGTAAATTAGGTACTGACTGTATTAGTCAATTTGTTGAACAAGAACTAAAGAAGGAAGGAATTAATACCGAATACGCCATTCATGCAGATAGTAAAAAAATTTGCGGTGTCTATGTACATACAAATGAAGCTGGTGAGCGTATATTTCATTCCTACATCAACGATACTCCTGATGAACTATTAACAGCAGATGAAGTAAGTAAAGATGTGTTTGAAAAGACAAAGGTTTTTTATTTCGGATCTGGCACTCTTTTTCACGAAAAAGCGAAAGCAACAACCGAAACTTGCTTAAAATATGCCAAAGCCAACGGAAATTTGATCGCATTCGATACGAACATTCGGTTAAAACGCTGGAAAAGCGAAAGTCATTGCCGACAAACGATTATATCTTTTCTTAAAAAAACAGATATTGTAAAAATTGCAGAAGACGAGTTGTATTTTTTGACGGAGACCGATTCTCTTGAAGAAGGGGTAGAAAAATTAGATCAGATTCCTTTTCTGTTTGTAACGATGGGTGAAAAGGGATCCTATTGCTTTATGAAAGGGAAAAGGTACTTTGTCCCTGCTCCAATGGTAAAAGCAATCGATACCAATGGTGCAGGTGATGCCTTCATGTCAGCCCTCTTATATGGCTTTCATGAAAAAGGGATCCCTTCCAGCGATTCTGAATTAACGAAGTACCTTCAATTTGCCAATCATGTCGGAGCCGCCGCAACAACGCAAATCGGATCTCTCTCCGTTAAATTAGATATGGTAAATTTGAAAAAACAATTTGAATAGTACCCTTTTTCAATTCTTTATGATATTATTCTAGTATTGAAATTTTCTAGAAGAGGTTCTAGTCCCCCTCGTTAAAAAAACTAAGATGAAGCAGCACTTCTATCTTGGGGTGCTGTTTTTTCTATTTTGAAAGGAGAATTCCTTAGAATGTTAAAGGATGAAAAAGCAGTTGTAGTATTTAGTGGCGGGCAAGATAGCACCACTTGTTTATTTTGGGCATTAAAACAATTTAAAGAAGTAGAAGTGGTGACATTTGATTATAACCAAAGGCATGCTTTAGAAATTGAGTGTGCTAAAAATATAGCGAATGAACTTGGTGTCAGGCACCATATTTTAGATATGTCTTTATTAAACCAATTGGCACCAAATGCATTAACCCGGAATGAGATCGAGGTGAAGGAGGGAGAGGATGGCGAGCTTCCATCCACCTTTGTTCCTGGACGGAATCTTTTATTCATCTCATTTGCAGGGGTTCTAGCGAGTCAAGTTGGTGCGAAACACCTTGTAACCGGTGTGTGTGAAACGGACTTTAGTGGTTACCCAGATTGCCGTGATATTTTTATAAAATCATTAAATGTAACCTTAAACCTTTCGATGGATAAGGAATTTGTCATTCATACTCCGTTAATGTGGCTGGATAAGGCTGAAACTTGGCAGCTTGCCGATGAACTTAATGCCTTGGATTTTGTACGAGAAAAAACCTTAACTTGTTACAACGGAATCATTGCCGATGGCTGTGGGGAATGCCCTTCCTGTCTATTACGTAAAAAAGGCCTTGAGAAATATTTATCAACAAGAGAGGCGTTATAAAAAATGTATGGTTTCCGCATTGTCGATAAACTTCAAAAAATAAATGAAGATATCCATCCAAATCAATTAAAGTATCATCACAAACGGGTACTTGTCAGCAAGGAATTTACCTTTGATGCTGCACACCATTTGCATTGCTATGAAGGGAAATGTAAAAACCTCCATGGCCATACGTATAAGGTTATTTTTGGCATCAGTGGATTTGTGGATGAACGAGGCCTGATGATGGATTTCGGAGACATTAAAGAAATCTGGAAAAATGAAATTGAAATCCACCTGGATCACCGCTATCTTAATGAAACATTGCCGCCGATGAATACGACAGCTGAAAATATGGTGGTTTGGATTTACGAAAAAATGACAGACGCTCTAAACCAACAGGAAAGACAACAAATGTATGCTGGGGCAAGAGTGGAGTTTGTCCGTTTATTTGAGACCCCAACAAGCTATGCTGAAGCAAGACGGGAGTGGATGGAACATGAGTAAAATTCCCGTAATGGAGGTTTTTGGACCGACCATTCAAGGCGAAGGGATGGTTATTGGCCAAAAAACGATGTTTGTCAGAACAGCTGGGTGTGATTATTCCTGCAGCTGGTGTGATTCTGCATTCACATGGGATGGTACGGGTAAGAACGATATCCGCATGATGGAGGCAGAAGAAATATGGGATGAATTAAAGCGAGTTGGCGGGGAGAACTTCTCTTTTGTCACTATTTCTGGGGGCAATCCCGCATTAATAAAAAATTTAGATGCCTTAATCGATATTTTGAAGGCTCATAATATAAAGATAGGCTTAGAGACTCAAGGGAGCAAGTGGCAGGAGTGGTTTTATAAAATTGATGAATTAACCATTTCACCAAAACCGCCAAGTTCCGAAATGGAAACAAATTTCACTGTTTTGGACATGATTCTTGATCATCTAAAAGAACATAATGTCAGTTTAAAGGTCGTCGTTTTTGATGACGAGGATTATCAGTATGCGAAAAAAATCCACCTGCGCTATCCAAGTGTTCCATTTTTTGTGCAGGTGGGAAATAATGACTTAAGTACGACAGATAATGAAAAGCTGCTTTTACATCTGTTACATCAATACGAACGTCTTATTGATCAAGTGATGCTGGACTCAGAACTTAATAATGTTAAAGTCTTGCCGCAATTGCATACTTTTTTATGGGGAAATAAACGAGGCGTTTAAACATGGTCTGACCTTCCTTGCTGGAAATATACTAGCGATGGGTCAGACCTCTTTTTTTATTTTTTCTATTAATAGGAATGTTTGATGATAAAGTGAGATTATGTATTGTTGTTTGTCGAGTTCAGTTGGGATGGATAATGTTAGCAGATTTCCTTGCAGCTTATCCTCTGATTCTCGACTGAATAATGGGGCAAGAATGGTCAGTTGATTTGCACAAGCTGTTCGATCTCTAGTTGTAATGGATTCTGTTTTCGACCAAGCCATACATGTGTCTACTACATGTTTTAAGTATAAAAGCCCTTTTGAAAGCTTCATTATGCGCTGCTCACACTCTTTAACTTCTGATTGACTTTTATGTGCGAAAAAGTTGTATTTTAGACTTTCCTTCGCATCCTTTAATACAAATTTACAGAGTTGAAGCTCCTGCTCAAGTTTCTTTAATAGGTTTTGTATCTCTGTTTCTTCCGGTCTGGCAAGTCCGCCGTCTATCCACTGTGCTATGTTCGTAAATGATTTTGTCATGGCAGTAGAGCACTCGATGGATTTTTTAAAGGCTTGTTGAGAGTAATTTGGCGGGTGAAAGATCATCTGGATGATGACCGCCGCAATGGCGCCAATTAAAGTGTCCCGAAACCGATCGATTGGATATTCTCCGGATTTATGACCTAAAACAAAAACAAGCAGTACGGTAAGGGCGGCTTGATGAATCGCTGATTCCTCCCGTTTTAACCATTTTGCTATAAAGCATCCTATGAGGATTAAACCTCCAATCGTCCAACCATTGACCTTCAAATAGGGTTCCAATAAAACGACTACGATGATTCCAATCACGGTTCCAGCCATGCGGTGATAGGAGAAACGGATGGAGCGATCTATCGTTGTCTGTAGACAAAGAATAACGGAGATGGGTGCTAAGTAAGGATGGTTTGATCCTGCAAGTTTCGCGATCTCCCATGATAGGGCTGAAGCAATCCCCATTTTCCATATCAATACTGTTTTATTTTCCATTTGTTTTTTTAATTGCTTCTTTGATTTCATCGAATCCCTCCCATCCAAACCTATTCTCCAAATCAAGGCTTAACCATATGTTTTCTACTCCCGATTATTTTTGTTACAATTAGATTTAAATATACAATTGATAAAAGATTGAAAAGGTGACTTATGCAGAAAATTATTGTTATCGGTGCTGGAATTCTTGGCGCATCCACCGCTTATCATCTGGCAAAATATCATACAGAAGTGATTTTAATAGACAGGCTCGACCGCGGCCAAGCAACTGATGCGGCAGCTGGAATTGTCTGTCCATGGCTTTCACAGCGGCGTAATAAAGCCTGGTATCAGCTGGCCAAAGGCGGTGCACGTTATTATCCTGAATTAATTGCTCAACTAGAAGCCGATGGAGAAACCCATACAGGTTATCATCGTGTCGGTGCCATTAGTCTTCACACGGATCCTTTAAAGCTTGAGCAGATGGCCGAAAGAGCTAGAAAACGCCGGGACGATGCCCCCGAAATTGGTGAAATTACTATTTTGAGTTCTTCTGAAACTAAGAGCTTGTTTCCTCCGCTTGCTGAGGAATATGGTTCGGTTTACGTTAGCGGCGGGGCGCGTGTTGATGGCAGGGCATTACGTGATGCGCTTATAAGTGGTGCGAAAAAACGTGGTATAAAGTATATGAGTGGAAATGCCTCTATCGTTACAGAGGGAAGCCGAGCAGCAGGAGTTAACGTAGATGGCGATTTTATATCCGCGGATCAGGTCATTGTTACAGGAGGGGCTTGGTCAAAAGAGCTATTAGCACCGTTAGGGGTGGAATTCTTAGTGAGACCACAAAAGGCGCAAATCATTCATCTGGAATTACCAAATATGGATACGGCTTCATGGCCGGTGGTGATGCCTGTCACCAATCAATATATTCTTACTTTTGAGAATGGCCGGGTCGTCCTTGGATCCACACATGAAAATGAAGCAGGATTTGACAATCGTGTAACTGCGGGTGGAATTCAAGAAATTTTAAATAAAGCTTTGGAAGTAGCTCCAGGACTTGCCAACGGTACATATTTAGAGACACGGGTAGGGTTCCGACCGTTTACCCCAGGATTTTTGCCGGTAGTTGGCGCATTGCCTGATTATGAAAATATTTTTGTCGCGAATGGCTTGGGTGCTTCCGGGTTAACGAGCGGGCCATACATTGGAGCTGAGCTTGCAAGGTACGTTACTGGTAACGAGACCGAGATCCAGTTTAATCTATATGATGTCGCGGGGGCACTCGGGAAAGTGAATTAAGTTATAATTAGCAACAAACGGATAAATAGACGAAGCTAAATAAATGGCAAAGTGTGCAATTTATCTTTTGACAAATGACACTTTGTCATCTATTATTAGCCTATAGTGACACATCGTCACATAAAGTTGATTAGAAAAATAATCTGACGAATCGTCATTGTTTGTTTCGAATGGAGGAGTGGCCGTTGCCCAAAATCACCTTTAACAATTTACCTGAAGAAAAAAAACAGACGCTGATTGCGGCAATGAAAAAAGAATTTTCGAGAGTACCGCTATATGATGCTTCCATCTCAAATATTATAAAATCTGCTAAAATTCCGCGTGGCAGCTTTTATCAATATTTTGAAGATAAAGAGGATGCCTTTTTCTTTTTATTTAATGATCTCGTCTTATCCATCAGAAATAACTTTGCCGTTTTGCTAAAAAAATATGAAGGTGATTTATTTGATACGATGATAGATTTTTATCAACTCATCATCATGGAGGAAGAGGATGTCCATTTTTTAAAAAATGCATTCTTAAATATGACTTATAAAATAGAATTATCCTTTTCAAAAATCTTTAAAGATCAGCATACGAATAACTATTTAAGTAACTTTCTATCACTATTAAATATCAGTAACCTAAATATCTCAAATCAAAAGGAATTATCTCATTTATTACAAATAGTTTTCACCATTACTCTACGAAATGTAGTTGAAAAGTTTGCTAAAGAACTATCGAATGAAGAAGCTTTGGCTAATTATAAAATTGAAATGAATCTCCTAAAAAGCGGCCTAGTCCGGAAAGATTCATAACGGAGGAACAAACGTGAAAAAGGTAAAACCACCAAAGAAACCACTGATATTCTATTATGGAATAACCATTGTGATTATATTGCTATTAAATTCATTTATTTTTCCATTGATTAGTAACTACTCGATTAAGGAAGTCGATTATGGGACGTTCTTAAATATGGTTGATAAAGGGAAAGTTACCCAGGTGGATATGGATGACAGTACGATAACGTTTAAAGCAAAGGTGAACAAGGAAACAAAAATGTATAAAACAGGAATGATTGAGGACCCCGAGTTAGTAGACCGTTTGCATAAGGCAGACGTTAAATTTTCAAAGGTCATTCCGAAAGAAACATCACCACTATTGAATTTTATCCTTAGCTGGATTCTTCCATTCGCGATCTTCATTGCAATTGGCCAATGGTTAACGAAGAAAATGCAAGGGAAGATGATGGGAGGCGGCGGTGCTTTATCGTTTGGAAAAAGTAATGCCAAGGTATATGTAGAAGCACAAACAGGGGTTACCTTTAAGGATGTGGCAGGCCAGGATGAAGCAAAAGAGGCGCTCCAGGAAATTGTTGATTTCCTTCATAATCCTAAAAAATATAAAGAAATTGGGGCCAACATTCCGAAGGGGGCTCTTCTAGTAGGACCTCCGGGAACAGGTAAGACGCTGCTGGCAAAAGCAGTAGCAGGAGAATCTAAGGTTCCTTTCTTCTCCATGTCCGGTTCAGAATTTGTAGAAATGTTCGTCGGAATGGGCGCAGCTAGAGTAAGAGATTTATTTAAGCAGGCCCAAGAAAAAGCTCCGTGTATCGTGTTTATTGATGAAATTGATGCGATCGGGAAAAGCCGAAATTCGGGGATGCCCGGCGGTAATGATGAACGGGAACAAACTTTGAATCAGCTGTTAACGGAAATGGATGGCTTTGATGCCGATAAAGGTGTAGTCATTCTTGCCGCAACTAACCGACCAGAAACACTTGATAAGGCACTGTTAAGACCTGGGCGATTTGACCGTAGAGTTCCAGTGGAATTACCTGATTTAAAAGGTCGAGAGTCCATCTTACACGTCCACGCTGCCAAAGTGAAACTAGCAGATCATGTCGACTTTAATGTCATTGCTAGAGCTACATCAGGAGCGTCTGGTGCCGATTTAGCTAATATTATTAATGAAGCGGCGTTAAGAGCGGTCAGGTTAGGACGGAATACGGTTATCCAAAATGACCTGGAAGAATCGGTTGAAGTGGTGATTGCAGGTTATCAACGTAAGAATGCTGTTATCTCGATGAAGGATAAATTAACCATTTCTTATCATGAAATTGGACATGCTTTGGTGGCCGCTAAACAGAGTCACTCCGCGCCTGTTCATAAGATTACCATTATACCTAGAACATCAGGTGCACTTGGTTATACCATGCAGGTGGATGAGCACGAAACAGTATTAATGACTAAGGAGCAGGCCTTAGATAAAATCACCACCTATATGGGCGGCCGTGCTGCTGAGGAAATTATTTTTAAAACCGTAACCTCAGGTGCTTCTAATGATATCGAACAAGCAACCAAGATTGCTAGAGCGATGGTTACTAGATTCGGAATGAGCGAAGAATTTGATATGATGGCACTTGAAACGGTCAATAATCCGTACTTAGGCGGGGATACTTCGTTAATGGTATCTGCAGAAACAGCTGCCAAAGTGGACACGGAGATTCTTAAGATTATTAAATCTTATCATCAACAGGCGATTCAAATATTAGAAGAAAATAAAGAAAAATTGCATGAATTAACTAAATATTTATTAGAAAAAGAAACCATCACGGGCGACGAATTTATGTCGATATTATTAGCAAAGTCATAATTAAATCAAGGTTAGCCAGGGCAGAACAATCTGCCCTGTTTTTTTCTGTCAGTTAAGAAAGTATAACAGTTTTTACTTAGAGAATTGGCCAGGTCCAGTGACAAGAAAACAATCGTATCTGAAACTGATGGAAAGCAAACGATTCTTAAATTTGTTAAAAGCAAAACTAGCTGCAGCTAAGGCGTCAGGGGAAAAGTATTGATTTGTTTCATAAAATAGAATTTAATGAAAGGGTGACAAATCCGTGAAAGAGTGATAAATATGATGGATATTTCCTTTAAAGCTATTGCAATCACCAACGAAATTGATCTAAATAAAATCGCTTTACAATGTGGAATACCAAAGAAATTTACATGGGAAGAACCTTTGATACTAAGAGGACGGATCCTTCAAACCATTCTCAGAAGAGAGGTAGATGAATCGAAAAGTGTTTTAGTTTTTTCTTTTGGAAGTGTTGTATTTATTAATCATTCGAATGATGAAGAGATAAATATCTTTTTAAAATACCTGCAAGCGTTCGAGCCAGAAATGGATCTAAAAAACATTTTAAGGTATTCAGACGATTATAGTCTTCACGTAAACGAAACTGAAGCACTTGAATTAACGGATGAATATGTGGTGGTTCCCGAATATGAGCCATTTTACCCGGAATTAATTTCTACTGTCCTCGCCAAATCCGTAGCACTAGAAAAAACAGAGGAACAATTAGGAGTGATTCATGATACCTTGGAGACCATGATTGATCGACTTGAAAAAGGTAAGTTAAGAATAGGGAATAAAGAACTGGCAAGAACCACGGCAAAAATTCTCCGTCATGATTATAATACGCTTGCCTATATCATGATTTTGGATAAACCTGATATTACCTGGACAAGCAGTAATGCAAGTGAATTTTACGATAAAATGATGGATTTCTTTGAATTAAACGATCGTCATGTCATATTGAAAAGCAAAACAGAAATTCTTTATAACATTATCGAGGGTTTCTCAACGATTAGTCATTCTATCCGAGGATTATTTGTAGAATGGATCGTGGTGATCCTAATTGTGATTGAAATTGTCATAACGGTCTTACAAATTGCTGGGTGGCTCCCATAAGAATTTGACTTAGATATACCTAAAAA
>Ga0308175_100003990_pt1 | contig 10301 bp, 11 predicted proteins | sample PhyCR1_3_FD_203893 | JGI IMG/M metagenome (GOLD analysis project Ga0308175, IMG submission 203893) | Soil microbial communities from UC Gill Tract Community Farm, Albany, California, United States - DLSLS.C.R1 | ecosystem: Environmental > Terrestrial > Soil > Agricultural land | place: USA...
ATCAATTTGGGTTTTGATTTTTGCGCCTATTCCTTTTACGATTCCAACCAATTCATCAAAATCTTTTTTGGCTTTGTTTTTGATTTCGCTCCAGTGCATTGCACATAAAACAATAATGGCAATCAGGGCTGCAAATGCGAGAACCACCAAGCCAATTGGTGAGGTTATGGCAGCAAATATAATGCTTGCAACCTCAAAGGCTGTTATCAAGCCCAAAACAACAGGCACAATTCCCATGATAATGCCCATCAAGATACCCAAGCCAACCACAACCGCCAAAACTCCTGCTGCAAGTTGAGGGTTTTTATCAACCCAATCAGCAATTTTGCCAACCCATTCAGCAACCGTTGTAAGCAAAGGCAATAAGGCTGTATTCATATCTTGTATGGCTTTATTCAGCTTGGTTTGAGGGTCTGCATCCATTCCCTTAACAGAATTGTTTAAGTTGTCTTGGTTGGCTTTTGCATCCCCTGCATTTTTCTTGTAATTCAGCATTGTATCAGTTATTTTTGAGCCTGTATCTTCCCACATTGTACCAAATAGCTGTACTCCAATTTTGTTTCTTAAAGTTGCGTTGTCAATGCCTGCAAGCTTGGTTGCAACCTCACCCATTGCAACTTTGGCACCGTCACCGCCTGCGGCAACAGCAGCGCCCCAATCTTGAAGGTTTTTTGTTGAAATGCCTGTGCCTTTTATTAAGCCTGCTGTTGTTTTGTCTACTCCTGCGCCAAATTCTGCAAGCCTTATTCTGCCTTCTTTGATTCCATCAAGCAGCTTATCAATATTCCATGATTTTGTATCAACCCCTGCTGCAAAGATGCCCTGAATCTCTGAAGCTGTATAGCCTGCTCTTGAAAGCTGCGCACCATATTCAGTGATTATATCCAATTGGTCAGGTGGGAAGCCCATTTTTAAAAGTGCATTCACCATGCCCATTGCATCTTCTTGGCTCATGTTCAAAGAGCCTGCCATTTCGTTGGTTTCCTGAATTAATTCAGTAAAATCAACGCCGCTGTATGCTTGAGTAATGGCAGCAGCACCTTTTACAATGGCTTCATTTTGGGCAACAGTTGCATCTTTGTTTAATGCAAATTGGCGCCTTACTCCTTCCATTGCAGCTTCAGCATCAACCCCATAAGCCTTGATTGAGTTTACAACCCCCTGCACTTTTGCCACTTGGTCAGGCGGTACATCAAAACCAATCTTTATTTGGGTTGTTTCATGCGTTGCTTCAAGGGCTTTGCCAATTACCTCTTTAATCCCCATGCCTGCTGCTGCTCCTGCAAGGGCATTCTGCAAGCCTTCGCCTATATCCTTGAAGGATTTCCTTGCTCCTTCGCTTGTGCCTTGTGCTGTGGTTTCAAAGTGCCTTAATCTACCTTCAGTTGAAATAATTTCACGCTGAAAGGCTCTAAATTCTTGCTCTCCAATATCTCCACGCTCAAATTGTTGCTGCACTTGCCCTTCAACGCTGCGCAAATGCTGCAAGCGTTGGCTTGTATTCTCAATTTGTCTGTTTAAAAGGGTTTGTTGCTGCGCTAAAAGTTCGGTGCTTTGAGGGTTAAACCTTAAAAGCCTGTTTACATCTGATAATTCGCTGCCAATCTGTCTGCTTTCTTGGTTTATCGCTTTTAAAGATTCGCTTAAATCTGTGGTATCGCCGCCAATTTCAACCGTAATACCTTTTATTCTATCAGCCATTATTCCACCCCTTTCATTCGCAATCTATTTCTTTCAAATACTGAATTTTTCCCCTCAAATCAGCAATATCTTTGATAATGTCATTATTTAAATCGGTACGGTTCTCACAAGCAGCATTCCAAACCAATTCAATTGCAAGAAGTAAGTTTTCTGTTGAGGGTTTCAATATTTTCAGCCCCTTTTAAAAGCTGTCAAAATCATTTTGGCTTGCTTTCCTTTTTCTTTCACTGGAAGGCTTGCTTTGCTCAATCCATTCATCAACGTAATCAAGGCACATTCCAATTTCCATCAATTCCAAATCAAGCAAAGTAAGTTTGCATTTATAGCAAAGCACTTGATACAATTCTGTGCTTATTTCTTCGCCGCCTTGCTTATCGGTGTCTTTTTTTTTGATGATTGCAAAGTTGCCATTATTAAATCTTGCATTTCAGGAAAAATTTCTGCTATTGGAAATTCGTCAAATTCCCCCAACCACTCCAAAGGTTCGGGAATGGTTGGGTCTGCTGTTTTTGCCATTATCCATGCCATATTATAAAAAACCTCAAAATCTAAACTCTCAAGGTCTTCAGGCTGTAAGTTTTCTTTCTTACCCATTTCAGCAATTGGCAGCATTTTAAAAATTTCTTTGAAATAATCCTTACCAAATTGCACTTTGTACCGTAAAGGAATTGCACCATTAGTTTTAAACCTTATTTTTTGCCCATCAATAGTAAGTGTTTTTTCCATTTGAGAAGCTTCTCCTTTTTAAACCGTTCCTGTTGGTGCAGGGTCATAAACTGTACCATACCAAGCTGTATAAATTGCATCAGGTGTATCTGAAGTTGTTGAACGCTTTACAATTCCATCATAGGTTCTTGGCGCTGCAACCAATTTTAATTCTTGGGTTTTCGGTTCGGCTGATTCGGTTTTGGTTGCGCTGCTCAAGCCTGCCCTGTTCACTGTGCAATTATATAAAACGTGCCTTGTTGCTCTAACATCACCATCAAACTCAAACATAAATGCAATCTTGTTTGGCTTGTTGTTGCTGTTTTCAGTCAAAACTGAATCAGTTGCATCAAGCGTTTCGCCCAAAACGTCAATTCTAAACTCTCTTGAAATGTTGGCAATCGTCAAAGTTGCTTCATATCCTTGGTTTGATACAGTTGTATAGTAAAGCACATCATCAGCGTAAAAATCGTTTGTATCTCCTTTTGGGTCAAGCGCCAACTCTGTTGAGCCTTTCAAAGATACAGGGGTTGCATAAGTGTAAGTGCCATCATCATTTTCAGTTACAACAGAATAATGAGCGTTTTTTAAACCAAATACCACTTTATTTTCAGGCATTAAACTAACCTCACTTCATAAATTTTTTGATACATATTTTCGCTTTCAATAAAAGTTTCTGTTGTTGCAAAAGGTATTTCATTTGCATTGAGAACCATTTCAACAGTGCTTTCAGCCAAAAGGTCTTTTTTATCTGTATATAATTCAATTTGCACATTTTGCATTGGAAAATACGTTGTATTATCGGCTGAAAAATTTGTTGAATAGGTGCAAAGATAAACAATGAAAGGGGTACTAGGCAAAGGGTTGTTTTCTGATTCAATGAAAGAATGATAAGCAACAGGAAAGCCTGTTAAATCAAGAACGCTCTTTAATTCCTCAAGATTCATTTTGTATTGCCCTTTCTACTCTGTTTAAATATTCCCTAACAGCTTTATCTTCAGCAGGCGCAAAATGAGGAAAGGCTCTTGTTCTGCCGCCGCCCCTCTTAGCGTGTCCATGTTCCAACAAATGCGTTAATTGATATTCAACATTATGAACAATGTATTTTGTTTTATTTTTGCCGCCTGTTTTCTTTACCTTAAAGCTTCTTTCATAGGTTCCAGTAAGGTGAGGTGCATCATAAGCAATATCTTTTTTACACTGATTGGCAACATCTTTTTTTGCTTTTTCAATTTCTTCTTGAACGCTTTGCACATATCCACTTAATTGCCTGTTCAATTCAGCAGCCAAATCATTTGGGTTTGTTGGCACCTGTTTTCACCTCACAATACAACTCAATGAATCCATCAACCCTTTGAAATGTTTTATAAATGCTGTACCTTTTTTCTTGGTATTCGAGAAGCTTCTCATTTCCATAAGCATCAGCATCAACAACAAGCATTAAATCAGGCTTATATCCTGCTTGCCCTGCTGTTGAAAATTCGGCTCTTGTGATTGAAAACTTGCTGCAAAATACCATAAATGTTTTTTCACTTGCAATAAAGTTGCCAATTGCATCTTGGGTTGTAGTTACAGAAATTAAATTGCAAATATCATCTAAAGAAATATTTGTATGGTTTCCAATGCTAGACTTCAGGAAGGGCATTTTGCTTTGCAATCCTTTCCTCAATAATTCTGTTTCTTAATCGGTGCTGAATGTTATTTGCAAGGGGTGCATCCTCTTGGCGCTTTCTATATGTCCAAGCTGCATAATCAGCAACAAGCATTGAATCCCCTGAATCATTCAAATCAAGCTTAATTCCTCTTTTATTGATTTCTTTAATGCTGCCCTCAATCAGTTTAATAAAATAGGCATCACGCAAATTGTGCGTAATGCCTAAATCAATCTTTAGCAGGATTAAAACAGTTTCCAATTACTGTTCCCTTTTGGTTCTTGCTCTTGCAGCCGCTTTTGATTGCAAAGCAGCTTCTTCAGCTTCAGCAGCAGCAGGGTTTGTTTGTTCTGCTCTTGCAGCAGCAGCTTGGGCAGCTTGTTGGCTCTGCTGATTCGTTTGATTGCTTTGCTGATTGTTCATTTGGTTGCTCATTTGCTGTTGTTGTGATTGGCTCATTTGATTGTAAGCTTCTGAAGCGCCTGCTGCTTGCCCTGTTTGTGTAGCAAGCCCCTCAAGGTGCTGCTGCCCACTTTGGACATTGCCTTGGCGAATAGATGCGCCTGTTTGTTGATTCATTTGCTGATTGCCTGAAGCTTGTTGGCTTTCTTGTGCAACTTGCCCTGCTGCAACCGCTTCAGTGCTGTTGTCATGATGCGCCTGAATGCCTGTTTGATAGTTCATAGCTTCAAAAGCAGCTTCGGCAGCCTGCGCTTGAGATAAAGGAACCACTTTACCATTAACAACAGTTTTTGCTTCGGCTGCTTGTCTAGCTTGAGAATGTGCTTGAGCAACATTTTCAGCATTTGCTTGAGCCGCTTTTTCGCCTGCCGCTTCAGCCTTCGCTGTTTCAGCAGCTTGAGAATCGGCAGCAGCAATATAACCGCCCATTTCAAGTTCACTTGTTCTTTTAGCATCTTGGCTTTCATAGGTGGAACCAATCCCATAAGTTTTGCCAGTTTCTTTATCACGAAAATTGCGCACCGTTACAAATTGATTATTCATTTTCAAATCATCCTTTCAATTTTAGAATTATGCTACTGCTGTAATTGTCACAAGTACAAAAGCATCAGCTTTTGTTGGCTTCCCATCAAATCTGCCTTTTCCTCTAAATGCCATTTGGTCTTCAACAAATCGCACTTGGTCGCTGCTATCAACAGCAATATTTTCACGCTCTACAAGTGTGTACATTTGGAAATCACCATAAAGCACTTCGTCTTCTGCCATGCTGTTGTTGAAAACAACTCTGATTCCTAAAATGTCAGGGCGAGTTAAGTTTGGAAGGCGCCCAACAACATTGCCATTTCCATCAACATTAATTGAAAACTCAAGGAAGTGATTGTAATAAGTGCTGCGCTTCATAACAGCAACAACTTCCCCAACAGAATCAAGCCCTGTATCAATTAAGCCAATTGGTTTGACAAACTCAACAAGTGCAGCATTTCCTGCAACAGATACTTGATTGGCAACAGGAATTGAAGGAATAATGCCTGTTGGTTGTTTGCCTGCTGCGCCTGTACCATTAAGAATGGCAATATCAAGCGCCAAAGCAATGGCTCTTGCAATCTTTTGTGCAATATAAGTATCAAGATTAATCACACTATCTTGTAATAAATAGTTGTCAACAAAAGTAATCTTACCAACCTTGAAGCCATCAAAATCAATGGTTGCAAGTGTACCAACATCACCAACAGGCAATGCTGCATTTTGCTCAACCCAAGATGCAGGGGTTGTATCGGTATCAATAATGATTCGTGCGGTTCCCTTGATTCTGATTTTGTCAACTAAAGGGTAAAGGGTTGAATAATCGCCTAAAATTTCCATGATACGATTTACAACCACTTCAGGAATGGTTAATTCGCCGCCAGTAACAGCCCTCAAGTTTTTAAATTTATCATAGAAATCAACAACATCAGAACGCTTATAGTATTCGCCTGTTTTTAATAATTCTCTCACTTCTAAACGGTTCACCATGCCTTCATTTGCCCCTTTGCTTCGTGTTTGTTGTTGCTGCTTTGTCTTGTCGGCTCTTTCTTGCACATCTTCCAATTCCGTTTCAAGTGCAGCAATTTCATCCTCAACAGTTTTCTTTTCAGCTTCATTGTCAGTAATCTCTTTTTCAATGCCAGTAATTTCTGTTTCTAATAAATTCAAATCTTCTTCAGTTGCAGCTTCTCCAAGCGCTGTTTGAGTTTCTTCGCTGCGCTTGAGAATATCAGCAGCTTTTGTTTCAATATCCTTCAACTTTTGGCGCTTAATTTCAAGCGCTTTTTGTATTTTTAATTGCTTTAGCATTTACCCAATCGCTCCAATCTCTTTTGTAAGTCTGCCTTTTTGGTTTGCAGCTTTCTTTCTTGCAAGTCTGTAATTTGTGCTGCTCTTGCTGAAATGCTTGTATTTTCGTATGCAGGAAAAGTTACAACGCTGATTTCGTGCAAATCAATTTCATTTAATCTAAATCGGTATGCGCCGCTTGCCAGTTCTTCAAGGTCTTCATCTAAAATATTGAATCCAAAAGAAGCTTGGTCAACATCACCACGCTGAACCAAAGTATATAAGTCTTGGGCATATTGGGTTTTTGGCAGCTTAACAGTTCCGTAAAGTCCTTTTTCATCAGTCTTTATTTCTAGTGTGCCGCTTTTGTTGCGCCCTAAAACATATTGAGTATTATGATTCCAAAGCGCCCTTATATCATTGCCCAAAGTGTTATCAAATGCACCCTTGGTTATGATTTCATAAACTCCATCAAACAATTCTGTTTCATTTTCATAAAGGGCAAAATATCCTTCAACAATAAAATTATCAGGTGTTTCTTGTAAGCTTCGCACTTCAAATTTTGTTGTTAATTCCCTTTTATTCATTGCTTGGGGTTGTCTGTGCGTTTGGGTCTGTTTGGTTGTTTTGGTTGTTTGCATTGTTGTTTGGCTCACCTCCTTTCAGTTTGGCTTGGTTCCCTACTTGGTCAAGCGGTATATAATTTTCTAGTACAACAAATTCATCTAATCCCTCAACAGGGCTGAAATCAAAATAGTTTCTGCCTTCATTTCTGTTTATCATGCCTGCATTAACCATTTCTTTAACGTGTCCTGTCAATTCAGCCAAATCATATTGCATTAAGCTTTTTGGATTAAATTTAAAATACCAATTGGTTGCATATACAATTTTTTTACTCAATTCCTGCTCAATCACTTTTGCAATTGGCATTATCACACTGGAAATAAAGTTGTTGTATTCGTCTTTTGAGAAGGTTCCCACTCCAAGCATATAAGCAGGCACCCCAAAAGCAGCAGCAACCGCTTTTTTATCAAGCTGCAAACCGTCTTGTATTGCCAAATCTGTAAGGCTCAAAGGTCTGATTTCTTTTACATCAATTTCGCTTGCAGGCACAATCCAAGGCTCTCCTGCTGTGGTATCTCCAACATAAGAGTTAAGTATTTTTTCTCTTTCCTCTTTTATCTGCATCCCTTCAGCATCACTTTCAACCTTGATTATTAAGCTTGGGCGCCATTTGGATTGCAAGAAGCCTGTTTTGGTTGTGTTCGCCTGTACAATATTTGCAATGGCATCTTTCACAATTGGTACAAAGCCATTGCCCTTGTAAGGTAATTCATCATCAGGAATTAAAACAAAATGCAAAACTTCATCAGGGTCAAAAGTTTGAAGCTTGTACTTGATTGAGTAAGTTTCTTCATTCCCTGTATAAGATACTTGGCTTGCATCCCAAATAATAATATTGTCAAGCAGCCCATCCACCACAACAGGCAAGCAAACGCTGTTGCCATTGGTCAACATATCGCAAACAACCCTGTAAATGAAATTCTTTCTTGTCATATGATGATTGGGATAAACATCAATTTTTTTTGACATTGCATTTTTTAGGCGAATATCTCCTGTTTCACCGTTTTGCATCAGCATTATTGTCATGCTGCTTACCAAATCAGCAATTTTATGAATGCACTTTCTAACTTCTTCATTTTTCGTTACTGGAATAAAGCCTGAAGGCAAAAGAATGTTTTCTGTATTTTCGCCTGAAAGCCAAACAGCAACAGGGTCATATTGGCGCTTTTTGAGAAGCTTCTCTTTTCGCTTGAATAGGTTCATTAATTCACCCCCTAAAACCAATCTTTAATTTTGTTGTTTCTATCTCTTGAAATAATCGCTTCTTTTATTGCAACAACCGTTGCATCAAATAAATCTATCCTGAAGTTATCGCCCACTTTTTCAAAGCGCACCCTTTCTTCAGCATCTTCAGTTGCTTTTACATTGGAAATGCAATACTCAAATGCTTTGCTTTCCAAATAGCAAAATTGTTTTGCCTTAATTTTTCTTTCCAACTCTCTAAAGGCTTCAGACTTTTTCCAAAACTGTTGCCCTGCTTCAACCATTTTGAACCTTTGCTTTTCCATGCTCTTCACAAAATCCCTTGAATTATATTTATCAAAAGCAACCGCCTTGATTTTAAACCCAAGCTGTCGCATTTGCAGGAACCACTTCACAACTTCTTCATAATCAACTAATTCGCTGTTGGTCATTGTCAACCAACCTTTTTCCATCCACCAAAAAAAAGGTATGTTGTCCTCTTCGGCTTTGGCTCTTGCTTGGGTTATTGGTATAAAGCCATGAGTAATGGCAATATCAATTTCATTGTATCTTCCTGTAAGGGCTGCGCCTGTCAAGTCAAACATCTTTGATAAATCGGCGCCGCCAAACCATTGTATTGGCAGCTTTGCCAAAGCGCTTAAAGGTATTGGCTTATCTTCAGGCAACTTTAAGAGCCTGCACAATTCCTTTTGAGAAGCTTCTTGGCTTGTCTGTACTTCAGCAATATCAAAATAGGCACTCATTGTATTGGTGTAAATGTTCAAACTCTTATTCAAAAATTCGCTTCGTGCGCTTGGGTCATTTTGCGCCTGCAAAGCTTCAGCCATTATGTCAACAGCCCTTATTGTTACTTCATAATTTGGGTTGGCTTTTTCATGCTCAATTGGATTGGTGTAATCATCAGCATTATCTGCCTTGGTTATGAAAATAAAATATTGTTCGTCTTCAACTTCCTTGGCAAGAACCTTTTGGCAATACTGTAAACGCTGATAGCAAAAGCTGTTCATGTTGCTGCCTGCTGTTGTAATTCCTATGAGAAGCTTATTTATATAAGCTTTCATGGCTTGTTTATAAACAAAATACTCATTGGCATTTTTATAAGCATGGATTTCATCAAGAATAATAATATTTGCATTCAAGCCATCAGCCTTTTTTGCATCTGAAGCAAGCGCCTGAATTTTTATTGCCCCTGTCTTCCTGCCTTCGCCATCATAAAAACTTCTGTTTATAGAATGCTCACTATTGTTATCAAGCACCCTGAAATTTTGCTTTTCGCCCATTGCTTCGAGGTTCTCTAAAATGTTGTTGAATGCTTCAAGCGCTCTATCAAGTTTTGTTGCAATGATATAAAGAACGCTGTAAAAGTTTCTTTCCAGTAAGGAAAGCGCCCAAGCCAAAGCTGAAGCAAAAAAGGTTTTGCTGTTCTTTCTTGGCAAGAAAATAAAGGCTTCTTTGTACTTCCTCTCATTGGTTCCTGCCAAATAAATAGCAGCGACATTATAAATAATGAACCGCTGCCATGTTTCCAAAATATATGGTTGTCCTTTTGCTGTTCCCTTGATATGAACAAAGGTTTTTTCAATGATGCCTATACAAAATTCAGCATCCCTTGCCCTTAACTCATATCTTTCATCTTCCAAATCATCCAAGAACCGTTGTGCTGCCTGTTTCAACTCTTTGCAAGCAACTTTTTTGCCGCTTAAAATATCATTGCAATAAGTCAAAACCTCTTTAAAGTGCTTATGTTCCAAAGTTATTCAGCGCCATTTCCAGTTTGCTTTGCTTTTGCTGCGGCTTATCATCCTTAGTAAGCTTTTTCAAGCCTTGAGGTGTTAAGCCCAATGCTGTTGCATAGGTCAAAATATCTTTTCTCAAAGATTCCATTGAGCCAATAAGAGGATGCTTTTTTTTGTTGTCTGCATATCCAGTTTCTTCAACAACAGTAAACTTTGATTTCTTGAATTGCTTTTCTAGTTGTTCGTATTGGTCAACCAATCCGCAATAAATCTTAATGCTTATATCAAATTCAGGCTTATAAATTCCCAAATTCTGCATATGCTCTTTTACTTGCATTTCAAGCCTTGTTGCCATGTTCCCACCTCCAAAAAAAGTTTTGAAATATTGGCTTGGTTGGATTTCCCA
>Ga0308175_100003992_pt1 | contig 10297 bp, 10 predicted proteins | sample PhyCR1_3_FD_203893 | JGI IMG/M metagenome (GOLD analysis project Ga0308175, IMG submission 203893) | Soil microbial communities from UC Gill Tract Community Farm, Albany, California, United States - DLSLS.C.R1 | ecosystem: Environmental > Terrestrial > Soil > Agricultural land | place: USA...
GGGCGTTGCCGCTCACGGCGTTCTCGGCAGCGGCGACCAGGCCGACGACGCGCACCGGGCAGCCGACCTCGCGCAGGGCGCCCATCACCGCGATGACCACCGCACCGCCGGTCATGTCGCGCTTCATGTTGACCATCGCCTCGCCCGGCTTGATCGAGAGACCGCCGGTGTCGAAGGTGATGCCCTTGCCCACCAGGACCACCGTGGGGGTGTTGCGGCCGGCCTTCTCGGGCGTGTAGTCGAGCCGGATCAGGCGCGGCGGGGTGGCCGAGGCCTGGCCCACCGCGGCGATGCCACCGAAGCCCTGCTCGGCCAGCTGCCTCTCGTCCCACACGGAGACGTCGAGGGTGCACTCGCCCGCCAGCTCGCGCGCCTGCTCGGCCAGCCAGCGCGGGCTCTTCAGGTTCGACGGCACGGTCGCGAGCATCCGGGCCCGCCAGCCGGCACCACTGACGGCGACGGCGCGGCGCAGCTCGGACGCGCGGTCGTCGGCGTCCGGCAGGCCGGCCAGGACGATCCGGCCGACCGGGACGTGCTCGGGCGGCCCGGCACGCCAGTGGAAGGCGAAGGAGCCGAGCATGGCCCCGACCACGAAGGCCTCGAGGCCGTCGGCGTCGGTCACCGCCGCGATCGACGTGGCGACGCTCGCCCGGTCGCGGGTGGCCCGGGCCAGGGCCGCGCCGGCCCGGCGCAGGTCGACGGGGCGCTGTTCGCCCACGCCCACCAGCAGGACCCAGCGCAACGCCACGTTGTGCTCGCCTCCCAGCGGGACGGGCAGCGAGGTGACCTCGCCGGCCTTCCCCGTGGCCGAGCTCATCTCGAGCAGCGCCAGCAGGTCGGTGCCGACCTCGTCGGCGACCTGGTCGGCGCCCGGCCCCAGGAGGACGCCGTCCGTGCCGTCACCGGGCAGCACCGGGATCGCCAGCACCTCGGCTCCGAGGATGGCGTGCGGGTGATGGGCACTGAGCGCGAACTCCGGCGGGGAGACCTGCGCAGGAAGGGTGGTCAGGGTGTCAGACGTACTCACGGGCTGGAGCCGGCCTCAGCCGACGACATCCTTGAGGGCATCGCCGAGAGCGCCGGCCTCCTCGGCGTTCAGCTCGACCACGAGGCGGCCACCGCCTTCGAGCGGGACGCGCATGACAATGCCGCGACCCTCCTTGGTGACCTCCAGCGGACCGTCGCCCGTCCGCGGCTTCATCGCCGCCATCCGCGCACCTCTTCCTGTTGTCTCCGAGCAGGCGAGGTCGAAGCGACCCCGCACGCGTACCTCGGGCCATTATCCCCTATCGGCGCCGTGACCCGGACCACAGGCCCGGACAAGACTGGCAGACTCCTTGCATGCACGCCCGCTCGGCGCTGTTCGACGTGTACGGCGACCACCTGCGCACCCGGGACAACCAGGCGACGGTGGCCTCGCTGGTGCGCCTGCTCGACCCGGTGGGCATCGCGGCGCCGGCGGTCCGCACGGCGATCTCCCGGATGGTCATGCAGGGCTGGCTCGAGCCGGTCCAGCTGGCGGGCGGCCGCGGCTACCGCGCCACCGAGCGCGCCACCCGCCGCCTCGACGAGGCCGCGGACCGGATCTACCGGCGTGCCGACCCGGGCTGGGACGGATCGTGGCACCTGGTCTTCGTCACGCCGCCCGACGACCGCAGCGCACGCACCCGGCTGCGCGCCGACCTGACCTTCGTGGGGTACGCCGAGCTCACCGACCACGTCTGGGTCAGCCCCTACCGCCGCACCGAGCTGCCCTTCGTCCTCGAGCGGTCCGGCACCCTGGCGCGCACCGCCCGTGCCGTCGAGCTCGACCCCCCGCCGATCGAGGCGTGGGACCTCGGCGCCCTGCGGGCGGCGTACGACGACTGGCTGGCCACCGCCGGCGACCTCGTCGCCCGGCAGCAGGCCGCCCACGAGGACAAGGACGAGGGGTCGTTCGCGGCCCGCTTCCACCTGGTCCACGAGTGGCGCAAGTTCCTCTTCGCCGACCCGGGTCTTCCCGACGGCCTGCTCCCCGACGACTGGCCCGGTCGACCGTCGGCCGAGCTGTTCGCCGCCGAGGCCGACCGGCTCAAGCCCGGTGCCGACCGCTTCGTGGCGACCTGCCTGGGCTCCTGAGGCGTACGGCGATCCGGCAGACTGCGTGCCATGACCGACTCCTCCTCCGCCGACCGGCCGGTGCTCCTCGACCTCTCCGACGGGGTCGCCACGATCACCCTCAACCGTCCCGACGCGATGAACAGCCTCGACGTCGTGACCAAGGAGCTGCTGCTCGAGACGGTGCGGCAGGTCGCGGACGACCCGACCGCGCGGTGCGTGGTGCTCACCGGCACCGGGCGCGCGTTCTGCACCGGGCAGGACCTCAAGGAGCACATCTCGATCCTGCGCAGCGAGTCGAGCGACGCGCTCTTCCGCACCGTCGACGAGCACTACAACCCGATCGTGACCGCCCTGGCGGGCATGGCCAAGCCGGTCATCGCGGCCGTCAACGGGGTGGCGGCCGGCGCCGGCGCCAGCCTGGCCTTCGCCTGCGACCTGCGGATCCTGGCCGACACCGCCGGCTTCAACCTCGCCTTCGCCAACGTGGCGCTCTCCTGCGACACCGGCGCGAGCTACCACCTCCAGCGGCTGGTCGGCCGCGCCAAGGCGCTCGAGCTCCTCTACTTCCCGCGCACCGTCAAGGCCGCGGAGGCCGACGAGCTCGGCCTCGCCACCCGCGTGGTGCCTGCGGACGAGCTCGCGGGCGAGGTGCGGGCCCTCGCGGAGCGCCTCGCCGCGGGCCCCACCGTGGCGCTGGGTGCGATGCGCCAGTCGGTGGCGTACGCCGCCGGCCACTCCTTCGAGGAGGCCCTGGCCTTCGAGAGCACGATGATGACGAAGACCGGCGCCACCGCGGACCACGCGGCCGCGGTCGCTGCGTTCGTGGCGAAGGAGAAGCCGACCTTCGAGGGGCGCTGAGCCCCCGCCGCGATCAGCCGCGTCGGGCGCCCCAGATCGACAGGACCTGCCGCGGCGCGCGCACGCGCATCAGGTGACGCGGCGGGGCGGCGCCGTACTCCGCGGTGAGCGCGGTGCCGGCGTACTTGTGGTTGAACCACATGGTCATGGTGCCGTGGCAGACGCTGCCGCAGCTGAACTTCTTGGCCGGGAGGTCGAGGTGGCGGGCCACCTTCCGCGCGAACTTCGGCCGCTTGGTGTCGGTGTCGACGCCGTGGAGCGGCTGGTGGAAGCTGATGATCCACCTCGGACGGACGTCGCTCAGGAACTTCATCATCGCCCGGGTCTCGGGCTCCGAAGCGGGCTTGGGGCCGGACTCGTAGTCGCCGTCGAGGTCCACCCACTTGTAGGGGAAGTTGCGGTTCAGGTCGACGCCGTGGGCGTTCTTGCGGGTGCCGGCGGCGGCGCCGTCGGGGTTGTACGTCGGCACCACCCACAGGTTGATCCCGCGGATGGGCTTGCCGTCGCGCAGGGACTGGAGGATCTGGCGCGGGGCCCGCTCGTTGCCGTGCATCGCCGACATGAGCACCACCTTGGGCTTGCCCGGCTGGCCGAGGTGCCAGGCCACGATCTTGCGGCCCTGCACGGACTTGCCGAGCACCCTGGTTCCGATGACGGCGTTGCGTTGCGCAGTGGCGGCCTGGGCGGAGGGAGGCAGGCCGGGTGAGCCGGCGGCGAGGAGGGCGAGGCTGGCGGTGGCGATTCCGAGTCGGCGGAGCATCGCTCCAGCATCACACACCCAGGGGTCAGACCGTGGACGTCAGGTAGGCCCAGGTGAACACGCAGACGCCGACGAACATGCCCACGTGGGCGAGCACCGAGAGCCCGGGACCCTCGGACCAGGTGTCCTCCGCAGCGCCCGAGGCGTGCCGGCCGTGGCTGGGCAGCCACCGCACCAGGATGAGCAGCCCGGCGACGACGACGATCCACCACAGGGCCAGCGCGACGATGCCGACCGTGGGGCTGCCCAGCGGCGTGCTCTCGTCCGCGACGAGGAACAGCACCCACACGACGAGGGCCGCGACGCCCGCCGTGGTGTGCACGTCGAGCAGCCGGCGCCCGACCTGGAAGCGGCCGGCGCCGGCGTGGTCCTTGCCGAGGCGCAGGCGGGTCAGGACGATGACCACGGCCGCGAGAACGGTCAGGATGTAGACGATCACCTGGGTCGACACGCTCGGAAGTGTGCCCTACGCCGTGGGTTCGCCGCCACGACCCTCCCTATCCACAACGCGTTCATCGCGGCGCTCGAGCTCGCGGGCAAGCCGATCGAGGAGCGCGTCGACCTCCGACATCCGGTAGCCGCGCACCGCCAGCGAGAACCGCACCCGGCGCAGGTCCTCGGGTCGCAGCGTGCCGTCGGCGGGTACGGCGGAGTCCGGCCGGTCGTCGTACTCCTCGGCCAGCGGCGCGCCCCGACCGGCCGCGAGGACCGCGACACCGCCCATCGCCAGCACGATCAGGATCGCGAAGAACCACGTCATCGAACGTCCCCGTCGCGGGCGGCCACCATCAGGGCCACGGCCTCGTCGAGGTCGTCGGTCAGGGTGAGCATGTCGAGGTCGGCCTGCGAGACCTTGCCGTCGGCCAGGACGGTGTCGCGCAGCCAGGTCAGCAGCCCGTGCCAGTAGTCGACGCCCACCAGGACGATCGGGAAGCGGGTGACCTTGCGCGTCTGGGACAGCGTGAGGGCCTCGAAGAGCTCGTCGAGGGTGCCGATGCCGCCCGGGAGCACGATGAACCCCTGGGAGTACTTCACGAACATCGTCTTGCGCGCGAAGAAGTAGCGGAAGTTGATGCCCTTGTCGACCCACGCATTCAGGCCCGACTCGAAGGGCAGCTCGATGCCGAGGCCGACGCTCACGCCGCCGGCCTGGGAGGCTCCCTTGTTGGCGGCCTCCATGGCTCCCGGGCCACCGCCGGTGATCACCGCGAACCCGGCCTCCACGAGCCTGCGTCCGGTCTCCTCGGCGAGGTCGTAGGTCGGGTGGTCCGGGGTGGTGCGCGCGGAGCCGAAGACGGCGATCGCGGGCCCCAGCTCCGCGAGGGCACCGAAGCCCTCGACGAACTCGGCCTGGATCCGCATGACCCGCCACGGGTCCTGGTGCACCCAGTCGCTGGGGCCGCGGCTGTCGAGCAGCCGCTGGTCGGTGGTGCTGGCCTCCTGGGCCTGGGCCCGGCGCTTGAGGATCGGGCCGGCGAGCTTGTCCATCACGAGTCGGCCCCCAGCCACGCGCGCAGCAGCCGCTCGCACCGTTCGATGTGCTCCACCGGCACCTGCTCGTCCTGCTTGTGGGCGAACAGCGGGTCGCCCGGCCCGAAGTTCACCGCCGGGATGCCGAGACCGGTGAAGCGGGCCACGTCGGTCCAGCCGAACTTGGGGTTGGCCTCGCCGCCGACGGCCTCGAGGAACGCCTTCGCCGCCGGGACGTGCAGACCCGGCAGCGCGCCGGGGGCACTGTCGGTGACCGTCACGTCGTACCCCTCGAAGAAGTCGCGGACGAACTGCTCGGCGTCGGCCTCGCTCCGGTCGGGCGCGAAGCGGAAGTTGACCTCGACGACGCACTCGTCGGGGACCACGTTGCCGGCGACGCCGCCGCGGATGAAGACCGCGTTGAGGCCCTCGTGGTACTCGAGCCCGTCGATGACGGGCCGGCGGGCCTCGAAGCCCTGGAGCCGCGTGAGGATGCCGGACGCGTCGTGGATGGCGTTGGAGCCCTGCCAGCTGCGCGCGGAGTGGGCCCGCTCGCCGGTGGTGCGGACGTCGACGCGCAGGGTGCCCTGGCAGCCGGCCTCGACGCCGGCGTTGGAGGGCTCCATGAGGATCGCGAAGTCGCCCTGCATCAGGGCGGGGTCGCTCTCCGCGAGCTTCTTCAGGCCGTTGTACGTCGCGTCGACCTCCTCGGCCTCGTAGAAGATGAACGTGACGTCGCGGTCGGGCTCGGGCAGGTGGGCGGCGAGGCGGAGCATGACGGCGTCCCCGCCCTTCATGTCACAGGTGCCCAGGCCGTGCAGCAGGTCCCCGTCCGGGCGCACCTCGCGGCGCGAGGGCCAGTTGTCGTTGACGGGGACCGTGTCGAGGTGGCCCGCGATCACGACCCGCTCCCCCCGCCCGAGGTCGGTGCGGGCGACCACGGTGTGGCCGCGCCGCGTGACCTCGAGGTGGTCGAGGGTGCGCAGCGCCTCCTCGACCGCGTCGGCGATCTCCTCCTCGTGGTGGCTCACCGACTCGATGTCAACGAGCTGTTCGGTGAGGGAGACGGCATCGGCTGAGAGGTCGAGGCGTGGCATGGCGCCTAGTCAACCAGCCGCCCTTTGTTGAGTTGGGCGCGATGGCAGGATGACCCGACAAGTCGTCGCTCCCAGGGGGTTCTCGGATGTCGTCGCTGCACCAGCTCGCAGGCGGTCTTTACTGGCGACGCAGCCGCTGGAACGGGCGGGCCTGCGTCCCGGTCGTCCTCGAGCTCGCCGACGGACGGCTCACCATGACCGACCGGAGCGGGGTCGTGCTCGACTCCCCGGTCGCCGAGGTGACCGCGTCGTTCAGCCGCCTGCACACGATGACGCTGCGATCTGGTTCGGACCGGTTCGACGTGGTGGGGATCGGCGCCAACCTCTCCCCGGCCTTCAGCCCCGAGCAGCTCGACCACCTGCGAGCCGCCCAGGGGCGGGTGGCCGCGACGTCGGCGAGCTCGCAGAGCGCGTTCGCCGCCGGCGCCGGCTCGGGCGCGGCTGACGTCGCCGCCGCGCTCGGTGCCGCCTTCAGCTGGGCGGACATGAAGGGCAACATCGAGCCGTGGCGCTCCGTGCTGCCGGCCGCCGGCGCCCGCACCGTCTGACCCCCACAAGGTTGAGTTGGGCCTGATTCGGTTTCGAGCTGGGCAGGATTCGGCGAATCCGGCCCAAGTCACATCCGAACGAGGCCCAACTCAAGGTTCAGGCGCGGGTGACGGAGATGGTGGCCTTCTCGTTGTCACCGACGGTCACGGGCGTGCCCTCGCCGTCGGCGTCCTTGACGACGTACGACGTCGCCAGGGTCTCGCCGGCGATCAGCGACTCGTGGGTCCGGGCGGCCGACTGCACAGCCGCGGATCCGCCGATGCTCAGCGTGATCCGGTCCGAGACGTCGAGACCGGCGTCGCGGCGGGCCTGCTGCACGGCACGGACCAGGTCACGGGCGAGTCCCTCGGCTGCCAGCTCGGGGGTCACCTCGGTGTCGAGCACGACGAAGCCGCCGCGAGGCAGCATGCCGGTCGCGGAGCCGCCGTCGGCGTCGCCGGCCACGGTCTCGAGGGAGTACTCCCCCTCCTCGAGCGCCAGGCCGCCGGCGGTCACGGTGCCGTCCTCGGCCACCGACCAGTCGCCGGACTTCGACCCCTTGATCGCGGTCTGGACGTCCCGGCCCAGCCGCGGCCCGGCCGCGCGCGCGTTCACGGTCAGCTTCTGCGATACGCCGTACGACGCCGCCTCGGGCGCGTCCGCGTCGAGCAGCCGCACCGTCTTCACGTTCACCTCGTCGGCGACGATGGACTCGAAGCCCTCCAGCGCGGCGGCGTCGGAGACCACGACCGTGAGCGTCGACAGCGGCAGCCGGTTGCGCAGGTTGCCGCCCTTGCGCAGGGCCGAGGTCGCCGAGCAGACGTCACGGACCTGGTCCATCGCCGCGACCAGCGCCTCGTCGGCGGGCAGGTCGTCGGCCGACGGCCAGTCGGCGAGGTGCACCGAGCGACCACCGGTCAGGCCGCGCCAGACCTCCTCGGTCGCCAGCGGCATCAGCGGCGCGGTCACCCGGCAGACGACCTCGAGCACCGTGTAGAGGGTGTCGAACGCCTCGGTGTTGTCGCCCCAGAAGCGGTCGCGCGAGCGACGGATGTACCAGTTGGTGAGCACGTCGAGGAAGGAGCGCGTCGAGTCGCACGCGTTCGCCACCTCGTAGTTGTCGAGCTGCTGGGTCATCGACTCGACGTACTGGCGGCACTTGGCCAGCAGGTAGCGGTCCAGCGGGTCGGCGGACGACGTCGACCACTGCGCGTCGTACCCGGCACCCTCGCCGGCGGCGTTGGCGTAGAGCTGGAAGAAGTACCAGCTGTTCCACAGCGGGATCAGCACCTGGCGCACCGAGTCGCGGATGCCCTGCTCGGTGACGACCAGGTTGCCGCCACGCAGGATCGGCGAGGACATCAGGAACCAGCGCATCGCGTCCGCGCCGTCGCGGTCGAAGACCTCACGCACGTCGGGGTAGTTGCGCAGCGACTTCGACATCTTGTTGCCGTCGGAGCCGAGCACGATGCCGTGGCTGAGGCAGGTCTCGAACGCCGGCTTGTCGAAGATCGCGCTGGCCAGGATGTGGAGCGTGTAGAACCAGCCGCGGGTCTGGCCGATGTACTCGACGATGAAGTCCGCCGGGAAGTGGCCGACCTTCGATCCGTCCTCGGCGCCGGCGAACCACTCACCGTTCTCGAAGGGGTAGTGGACCTGCGCGAAGCTCATCGAGCCGGAGTCGAACCACACGTCGAGCACGTCCGGGACGCGCCGCATCATCGACTTCCCGGTCGGGTCGTCGGGGTTCGGGCGCACCAGCTCGTCGACGTACGGCCGGTGCAGGTCGGGGTTGCCGTCCTTGTCGCGAGGCAGCGTGCCGAAGTCGCGCTCGAGCTCCTCGAAGGAGCCGTAGACGTCGAGACGGTGGTACGTCGGGTCGTCGCTCTTCCAGACCGGGACCGGCGAGCCCCAGAAGCGGTTGCGGGTGATCGACCAGTCGCGGGCGTTCTCGAGCCACTTGCCGAACTGGCCGTGCTTGATGTGGTCGGGCACCCAGCGGATCTGCTCGTTCAGCTCGAGCATCCGCTGCTTGACGGCCGTCACCTCGACGAACCACGACGAGACGCCCTTGTAGATCAGGGGCTCGCGGCAGCGCCAGCAGTGCGGGTAGGAGTGGTCGTAGCTCTCGCGCCGCAGAAGCACCGTGCCCTCGGTGACCGCGCCCGTCTCCCCCGAGCCGCGGGTGGCGGCCTTGAGGTGGTCGATGATGTGCAGGTTGGCGTCGAAGACGAGCATGCCTTCGTACTCGGTGACCGGAAACGTGAACCGGCCGTCCTTGCCGACCGGCATCACCGCCTCGATGCCCTCGCGGTCGGTGACGACCTTGTCGTCCTCACCGAAGGCGCCCGCGGTGTGCACCAGCCCGGTGCCGTCGGTGGTGGTGACGAACTCGGCGTCGACGACGCGGAAGGCCTTCTCGTGGCCGAGGTAGTAGCTGAACGGCGGGGTGTAGCGGCGGCCGACGAGATCGCGGCCCTTGAGCCGCTGCACGACCTGCTGGTCGACGTCCTCGACGTCCTCGTTGCGCAGCTCGCGGGAGTAGGACTCCAGGCGGGCCTCGGCGATCACGTAGCGCTCGGTGACCCCGGTGACGTCGGACTCCACGACCACGTAGTCGATGTCGGCGCCGACCATGACCGCGAGGTTGGACGGCAGGGTCCACGGCGTGGTCGTCCACACCAGCGCGAGCTCGCCGGTCTCGAGCCGGTAGCCGACGGTGACGGCCGGGTCCTGGCGCACCTGGTAGACGTCGTCGTCCATCCGGAGCTCGTGGTTGGACAGCGGCGTCTCGTCGTTCCAGCAGTACGGCAGGACGCGGAAGCCCTCGTAGACCAGGCCCTTGTCGAAGAGCTGCTTGAAGGCCCAGATCACCGACTCCATGTACTCGGGGTTCATGGTCCGGTAGTCGTTGTCGAAGTCGACCCAGCGCGCCTGGCGGGTGACGTACTCGCGCCACTCCCCGGTGTACTTCATCACCGACTCGCGGCAGGCCTTGTTGAACTCCTCGATGCCGAGCTCGAGGATCTCGTCGGTGGTCTTGATGCCGTTGAGGCGCATCGCCTCGAGCTCGGCCGGCAGCCCGTGGGTGTCCCAGCCGAAGCGGCGCTCGACCCGCTTGCCGCGCATGGTCTGGTAGCGCGGGATCAGGTCCTTGACGTAGCCGGTGAGCAGGTGGCCGTAGTGCGGGAGGCCGTTGGCGAACGGCGGGCCGTCGTAGAAGACGAACTCGTTCGAGCCGTCCTCGCCGGGGTCGCGCGCGTCGATGCTGGCCTGGAAGGTGTCGTCCTCCTGCCAGTACTCCAGCACCCGCTCCTCGATCTCGGGGAACTTCGGTGAGGAGGGGACGTTGCCCTCGGCGGCGGTGGAGACCTTGGGGTAGGTCATGGGTGGCTCTCCTGCGTTCGTCGTGCTGCTCGGGCTGCTGCCACGAGGACGACTCCCCTGCCGGGGTCCGCGGTACCACCTCGTTTGCCGGACCACC
>Ga0308175_100003993_pt1 | contig 10297 bp, 10 predicted proteins | sample PhyCR1_3_FD_203893 | JGI IMG/M metagenome (GOLD analysis project Ga0308175, IMG submission 203893) | Soil microbial communities from UC Gill Tract Community Farm, Albany, California, United States - DLSLS.C.R1 | ecosystem: Environmental > Terrestrial > Soil > Agricultural land | place: USA...
GCTGAGAAAACATGAGCTCGCTTCATAGGCACACTCCGGTCAGCCGTCGTTTCCAGGCCGCCACTAGCGGCGGCTCTGGTCCGACGGCTGCTGACCGTCGTCGATGATGTGTGGCGTGATGAGGATGAGCAGATCGCGCTTCGATTCCTGGCGCGACGTGACACCGAAGAGGCGTCCGATCAGCGGCAGGTCCACGAGGAGCGGAATGCCCGACTTCGAGAGACGCACGGTCGTCTGGGTGAGTCCACCCATGACCGCCGTCTCACCGTCGGCGACGAGGATCTCGTTGTCGACGCTCTGACGCGGGAACACCGCGCCGATGTCACCGCCGAGGTCCTGGACGTCGGAGTTCTCGACGTGCACGCGCATCTGGATCTGACCGTTCGCCGTCACCTGTGGCGTGACGTTGAGGATGATACCGGTTTCCTGAATGCGGACGGTGGCGCGTGGGAAGTTGCCCTGGTTCGATGCGCCCGACGACGCGTCGATGACGCGGATCGGGACCTGCGTGCCCGCCGTCAGATTTGCCGTGCGGTTGTTGAGCACACTCGCACTCGGCTCGGCCTGCACGTCGAGGAGCGCGACCTGCTGCAGCGCCTCGAGAAAAGTCGTGAAGTCGAAGCCGCCGATCGCGGTGGAGTAGACGAGCTGCAATGCGGCCGACGGCACGCGCGCCGTGGCGTTCGCTATTGCCGATACCATGTTTCCACCGAGCACGATCTGACCGGCGTTGCTGAGGGGGTTGCCGGTCGAGTCGTTGCGCGGAACGAGGTCGTTGAAGAACTGATCGCGCGTACCGAGGTCGTAGCGGAGGCCGAGTCCCTCGAGCTGCGTGCGGTCGACGAGGATGATCTTCGCCTTGATATTGACCTGCGGCTGTCGCAGGTCGATGCTGCGGGCGTAGGACTCGAGCTCATCGAGATTCGCGGGAATGTCAGTGATGCTCAAACTGTTGGTGAGCGAGTCGGCCGTAACGGCGCCGCGCACCGGGCAGTTCGGGTTGAGCTGAATCGCGGGCGTCCCAGCGCGGCCGCCTGTTGCCGGCGTCCCTGGGATCGTGACCGACGAGCAGTCGCGGGAGAGGCGCTGGTGCACCATTTCAGCAACGCTGTAGGCCTTGGCGTAGTTGAGGCGAATGGTGCGCGTCAGCAGCGGCTCGGCGTTCTGGCGGCTGATGAGGTGCTGGAAGGTGTCGACGATGATGATGCCGTTCTGATCCTCGACGGCATCGAAGCCGTTGGCGTTGAGAATCGCGCGCATCGCGACGTCCCACGGCTGGTTCGAGATCTCGGCGGTGACCGGACCCGATACTTCGCGCGACGGGAGAATCGTTCGGCCCGAGAACGCGGCGAACGCGGCGAGGACGTCGTGAATGTCGGCGTTCTCCCAGGCGATCGTGATGCGGGGCTGCTGGGAGCGCTGCTGCATCGTGGCGAAGCGCGAGGCGCCGAGCGTCGGTGCACCGCGCGGCTCGCTCACCTTCGGCGTTGCGGAGCGGGACTCGGTGGTCTCGACGCGTACCGTCGCGGGGCGCGACGCTGATTTGGTGTCGACCTTCGCTGCCTGCTCGGCGAGGGTGCTGGTGGGGATGTCGTAGCCAACGTGCCACCGCTCGAGGCGATTGCTGCGACCCTCGACGGAGACGCGGACCTCGTGCTTGCCACGAACGACCGAGTACGGCTTCGCGCTGTCGAGCGTGAGCACGACGCGGACGACGTTCTTCCGGTATTGCGAGTAGCGGACGTTGATGATACCGGCTCGGGACACGCGATCGTACGACTCGGCGCCGATGCCTAACGTGGCACCGGTGACGTCGACGACGATCTTGGCGGGATCGTGGAGGGTGAAATCCTGCACCTCGACGGGTCCATCGACGCCGATGACGAGCTCGGAGCGCTCGCTCGTCGGCACGACGCTCAGCGAGATCACCGAGGCGGCGGGTGGAAGGGGGAGCGGCTCGGAATCGTGGAGCCCGCGCGCGGCGCGCGCGGCAACGTTCGGGCGCTCGACCGCACCCGGCGTGGCGCTCGCGGGACGTGCCGGTGTCGCGCTCGCGGTACGGGGCGCGAGCGCGACGAGGGCCGTCGTGACCAGCGTCATGCCTCGAATCATCTGTGCCTCACTCTCGTGGTGTCACCGAGGATCAGCGAGTCCTGACGATTGAAGCCGAACTCCTCGATGGTGAAGATGATGGTCTTGGGTTTGATCTGCGCGACACGCATGCGGCCCAACGTCATGCCGGTCGTGACGCGCCACTGTCCACCCGCGATGTCGCGGAGGATGGCGACGGGGCGGCGCCCCGATAGGTCGTACAGGATCCCCGTCAGGCGCAGATCGGTCAGCGTCGGGCGGAGATCGCTGGTAGTCATGAGCGACACGAACGGATCGCGTCGCGTATCACGCGTGTAGTCGAAGCTCTCGCGCATTACCGGCGCGTCGACATTGCTGTTCGCGGTCGTCGTGGACTTGGGCGTGCCTTGCTGGACGACCTGGGTGTTCTGCGCCGCGGGAGCTGCTGCTGGCGACTGCGCGGGAGCAGCCGGCGGCGCGGCCGCGGGCTTGGTGCCCTTTGGCGCGGGCACATCCTGACCCGTTTCCTTGGCGAGCTGATTGTTCTGCGCCGCGGCGGCGTTCCGCGCGGCCTGAATCGGTCCGGCGCCTAACGGCGCACTCGGCGTGACGGCCGGCGACGACGTCGCCGGCGCCAGTGGGCCGGCGAGCTTGTCGGCCGGATTCGGCTTGGATGGCACGGCCTGCGCGACCTGGCGCGCTGGCTTGGGATGCTGCGGACGGCTCGCGCTCGCGGTGGCGGTGGAATCCTTCCCCATCGCCGAATGGATGAGCGACACGATGAGCACCTTCACCGCGAAGATGCCGGCCGCCTTGAACTTGGCGAGGATGAGGACGACGAGGGCAATGAAGAACCCGCCCACTCTCTTCAGGAGCTTGTTCATGGATTCCCCTGTGTCGCCGGCTTGCTCTCGCCACCAGCCATTGGCATTCCGCCGTGCGCGACGTACGTCTGGATGTCGAACTTCGCGTCGAGCAACGACTCGCCGAAGCGTGGGCGCTTCTCGCCTTTCTCCTTCGTGACGATGAGGCTGATGTTCATCGGGGCGACGATGCGGTCGAGCGTCGCGATGTTCGTGAGGAACTGCGCGATCTCGTGGTAGCCGCCGACGACGCCGAGCTTGTATTTGTAGGTGTCGAACTCCTCACCGGGCTGCGGTCCGGCCGGTGCGACGTCGGCGAGCTCGAGGCCCGCGCGGCGCGCCGCGGTCGACACCTGATCGAGGAGCGCTGGCACCTCGTTGGTCTTCGGCACCAGCTGATCGAGGACGCGGAGCTCGCGCTCGAAGCGCAGCGCTTCCTTGCGCGCGCGCTCGAAGGCGCCGGATCCGATGTCCTTCTTCACCTTGTCGTTCATCGTCTGCAGCGCGGCGACGTGCGTCTCGAGCGTCTGGATCTCCTGCGACTTGTCGCCGAACATGTACATGAAATAGCCGCCGATCGCGCCCAGTGAGAGCACGATCACGATGAGCAGGATCTGATCGCGTTGCCTGGTAGGAAGGAGGGCCATGGTTACTTCCCCGTTGCGGACAGCGGAATGCGTCTTATCACCGACGTATCCGGCCGGGTGTACGTCACGTCGAGTGTGAACTGCGTCACATCCTTGCCCTGATCGGATGCGAGCTGCGAGTTGTTCAATTGCACATCGGCGAAGAACGGCGACGACTCGAGCTGGCGCATGAAGCGAGTGAGCGCCTGGATGTCGGGGGTGAGCCCGATCATGCGGATGCGCACCTCGTCGCGCGGAATCTCGACGTCGACCTTTTTCGCTTTCTTTGGCTTCTTATCGTCGCCGCTGCCCGAAGCGTCGGGCTTGGCGCCGGCGGCCACGTTGATGGAGCCTTGCGGCGTGCCCATGAATGCGAGCGACGACAGCCACGTGTATGGCGGGAGCGCCTTGCTGACTTCATCCAGCACGTGCGGCCAGATGTAGCGGTCTTCGTCGATGGCGCGAATGAGGTTCATTCGGCGGAGCAGCGTGTCGCGACGCGCGTCGGCCTTGAGGCGTTCCTTGAGCGCGGCGGCATTGCGCGTCGAGTCCGCGAGCGCGGTGGCCTCCTGCGAGCCGAGCGAGGAGATGCGCGACTCCTGATAGAGGTACGTTCCACCGACGACACTGGCGCTCACGACGACGCTCCCGACCGCGCTGATGAGCCACGGATCGCGGATCTTCTGCGTGATGCTGGCGATGAGGGCGCCGACATTGATCTTCCTCGCCGCGCCGCCACCACTGCGGCTCGACTTCTTCTTACCCGATCCGGGGAGGAGATTGATCTCGATCATGAGAGGCGCTGGCTCGGCGAGGCGGGGGCCATTCGTTAGGCGACCTTGCGCAGGGCAAGGCCGATGGGCAGCATGAGGAGCGGCGCGATCTCGTCCGTCACGAGCGCTTCGAGCGCGCCGTCGCGCACCTTGAGGTTGGCGAGCGGGTTGGCCTGCTCGACCCGCAGGTGCAAGCGATTGGCGAGGAACTCGCTGAGCCCCGGAATGCGCGAGCCGCCGCCGCACGTATAGACGGCGCGGATCTGGCCGGTGCGCGAGTTGGACGCGAGGAACGCGACCGCGCGCTCGATGCCGACGGCGATCTCTTCGCCGCGGCCCGCGAGCACCGCCTCGATGTGCGGCGAGCGGTCGTATCCCTGAAGCAGCGCCTGCGCGTCCTCGGGAGAGAGACCGCGCTCGCGCTGCAGATCTTCCCGGAAGCGCCGCGTGCCGACCGTGATGTCTCGGGTGAGAATCGGAACACCCTCGTCGAGGATGTTCACGTTGGTGACTTCGTGGCCGATGTTGACCAGCGTCACCAATCCGCCGAGGGCGTCGGGGTGATTGATCTCGAAGGCGTTGTGCAGCGCGAAGGCGTCGACGTCGACGGCGGCGGGCTGCAACCCGGCGTCGGCGAGTACACGCACCTTCGACTCGATCAGCTCACGTTTGGCGGCGACGAGGAGAACGCTCATCTCCAATCCGTCGGCGTCGGGATCGAGGATCTGGAAGTCCAGCTCCACCGACTCCATGTCGAACGGGACGTGCTGCTCCGCTTCCCAGCGCATCAACTCGCGCGCCTGCTGTTCCTTGACGCGCTCGATCTGAATCTTCTTGATGATGACGTCGCGGCCGCCGACGGCGGTCACGACCTGCTTCGACTTGACGCCCGCGGCGGCGAGGGCCGATTGCACGGCCTCGGCGACGATTCCGGGATCCATGACCTCGCCCTCGACGATGGCGTCGGCGAGGAGCGGCGCGACCGCCGCCTTGACGAGCTCCGGCTCCTTCTTGGAATGGTCGATGACGGCGACCTTCACCAGCCCGGAGCCGATGTCGAGACCGACCGTCGTCTTCTTGCGACCGAAGAGTGCCATGGGTGCCCGGTGCGGACCTGGAAAGCGCGGCGGTCGTTCACCGAACGCTCACGCTGCGCCGCGGGAAGGAGGGTGCGAGCGGGCTGAATGTCCGCGCGCATGTTGTAAACTTACTAAATCGCTGCCTAACGCACTGTGACTCATCGCGCTTGCCTCGTCCGTGGCATCGGTGCTCGCTCGTGGCGGGGCATGGTGACCGCGCGGTGGGTCACTTCTACCGGGTACACGACCAACGGACCCAAGCGTAACATCGCGTTTGTCCTGAACTGACACGTCGTTGAGCATTCACAACTGCTCCATCCACGCGAAGTCGCGCACGCGGCGAGGCCGCAGCCAGGACGCGACGCCGTGCCATGCGTCACAGCCGGAAGCGCGCAGCATCACCCGGCGCGCGAGCACGACGCGCGCGCTGTCGCCATGCGCGGCGAGCGTGTCGTGGCGCGCACGCCAAGCGTATACCGATCCGGTGATCGCAATGTTGTCAGCGATCATCTCGATGCCGCCGCGCGCGACAATCTGACCGGAAAACGTGAACGGACCCGCGATGAGCAGATGTCCATCGACAAGCAGGGCACCTTGCCCGAGTCCACCATCGATCGTGAGATCGCCGGCAGCGTACACGATGGGGATGCGCGCCGAGCACGGCGACGTCGGCGAGCTCGGGTCACCCCAATTCGAATCCACGCGCAGACAGTCGTTCGCGCTCGTCGCCGGCGCGGGCGTGACGTGCGCGCCATCGGCGAGGCGAACGTCGGCTGCCACGGCGAGATCGTTCCACCATACATCACCGAATTTCAGGTACGTCGCGGAGTCCGCTGCCGCCACGTCGCGCGTGACGCTCGGCGCGTTGCCGATCACGGTGGAGTCGACGGTGAGCACGGCCGATGGCGAGAGCACGAGGCCAGCAGCGGTCGTGTCACCGCATGCGCTGTCGCCGAGAATGCGCGCTTGAGCGCCGACCGCGACGTCGACTGCGGACACGAGGGCACCGTGCGGCGCTGTCGACACGAGTGGCAGCCGCACCGAGAGGCTGACGCGCCTGGCGCTGCCATCGAGAATCTGACTGGCCTCGGCGACGATGGCGAAGAGACGCCGCGTGGATCGCGTGACGAAGACCCGCGTGCGCACGTCGGGCGCGGACGCGGTTGCCAACAGGATCGTCGCGCCGACGGGCTGCCGCAGCCGATCGCCGGGCTGCCATGTCGCGAGCGCCGCGTAGAGAGCGGAGTCCGCGATCGCCGACAACCGCAGGCCGCCGCGTATACCCAGGACGTTGGTCGATCGGGAGCGCTGACTCCAGAGCAGCGCCGTGGCGGCAAGCCCGCAGACGATCAGAAAGTAGAGCACCGAGAGGAGCGCAACGCCTTTGCGCGCTCGGGGCGTGGCTGTGAGTGAGCGTTTCGTCATCGGTTGCGCAGAGCCACGACGAGATGCTCGGTATCCGAGGGTATTCGCAGCGTCGGCGTCGGCTCGGCGGCCAACTGCATCTCGACACGCGACACCCGCGCGCCGTCGGCGGCGCCTAACGGCAGCGCCGCGTCGTTGACGTCGAAGTAGCGGAAGCCTGTACCGCCAGTGAGCGGCGACGCATACGGACCGGCGAGGGGCTGCACGAGATTGAATCGCGCGGCAGAAGAACTCCAGCTATGCAAGCCGAGATACCAACGGCCATCCCCGGCGCGGTAGAAGCTGTAGCGCACAGGTCTCGTCGTGCGCACAATGGCGCCGGGCGTCACGATAGCCGAGTCGCGGAGATCGGCCGTCCAGAGATGCGTCACGTCGAACAGCTGCGCTCCCGCGGCATCGAGTGCCGGACACAAAGCGACGACCGGCCGCGTACCCGAGATCCGGAGCGGCCGCCACTGCTCGCCGGAGTCGCTGTCGACAAGAAGCCAGAGAGTGTCGCCACCAGTTGCGCCAGAAGTGACTGATCGACCGCCGGCACCCAGGTAGGACGCAACGACTAACGATGTCGCCGAGCCACCGCACACGACGCCCGTGGCGGTGGTGGCGCGGAGCTGGAGCGACGTGTCGCGCGCTTCGCCGACATCGCCCGCCGGCGCCGATGCCGACCGCAGGTCGAGCGGCACGAGCTGCGCGGCGGACGCGAGCTGCTCGTCCACGCCCAATCGCGTCGATTCCGCGAGAAGGCGGTGCTGGAGGCGTGCGCCCACACTCACGGCAATGCCGAGGACCAGAGCACTCAGCGTGAGGGTGATGAGCACCTCGGCAAGAGTGAACGCATTCCGCCGCGGCTTTCCCTGGCGGTTCGCTCGCAGCCGCGACTTCAACATCGTGCCGACGTCCGAAGAACGGCGACCTGCGTGCCGCGTGAGCTCTCGACGCGAACGCTGTCGGCGAGGATTCGTGTGTCGTTAGGGGTTGGCGCATCGCTGAACCATTCGGAGACGCCAACCGGCGACGTCGCCGTGCCTGCGCTCGTGCCATCGCACGGCAGGCTCGCCATGCGCTCGACTCGGGCCGAAGCGATTGACCATGCACGGGCCGAGGCGCGAGTGCTGCTGCCGTCCCGATAGAGCGCCGTGGCGAAGCCGACCAGCGCCAGCAGGCCGACGTCGAGCAACAACAGCGCAACGAGCAGCTCGACGAGAGTGAAACCGCCTGGCGCGGGCGTCGGCTCGGTGGCTCGTTGACTACTCGTGGCACTTCGGAGCGACATGCGCGCACCCGGCGTTGGCGATGGAGCCAAGCTACGGATCGCGACGAACGATGAATCAGCGTTCGATTGCGCGCGACATTCTTTGGACGCGTACTGCGGCGAGGGCCGTCAGCGCGCGAGTGGTCGACGGGAGGTAGCCGGCGTCATGCGGCGCTTCCTGGAGGGCGAAGGGCTCGCGGCAGCCACGATGGGAAAGAGCAGGTGAAAGGCGGCGCCGCCTTCGCGGGCCGTCGTCACCCAGATCGCGCCGCGAAAGTTCTCGACGGTGCGCATGGCGATGGCAAGGCCGAGCCCACTTCCCTTTGGCTGCGGCTTCGTCGAGAAGAACGGGTCGAAGATGCGCTCGGCGAGCGCCGCGGGCACGCCGGGCCCCGAATCAGCGACGATGACCTTCGCGATCTCGGCGGCGTCGTTCGTCGCGAGCCAGCGCTGGACGCGGCGGGACGGCTGGTGCTCGACGGCGTCAGCGGCGGTGTCGGCACGGCGGGTCGCAGGCTCGCGCAGCGTGAATCGCGCGGCACGCTCGAGCCTGACGACGATGCGGCCGCGTCCGTTCATGGCGTCGACGGCATTGACGAGGAGAGCCGCGAAGAGCTGCTCGCACTCGGGTCGTGTCGCGAGGACGGTCATGGGCGTTCCCGTGAGCTCCAGTGCGACATCGACGCCTGCGAAGAGGCCGCGCGCGCCGAGGTCGGTGGCGACGGATCGAATGATCTCCTCGATGTCGATCTGGGTCATCGTCACGGGCCGGCTACGGGCGTAGTCGCGAAGCCCCCGAACCAGGTTGTCGAGTCGAGCGCTCTCCCGCTCGAGGGTCGCGACGAGCTCGAGATCCTGCGTTGGCGCCGCGCGTCGCAGCAGCTGCTGCCGGAGAAGATGGATGTTCGAGAGCATCACACCGAGCGAGCCGCCAAGCGTATGCGCGACGGTCGCCGACAGGCGATTCGAGCTCGTCGCCTTCTCGGCTCGGAGGCGATCGTACTGGTCGTCGATGACCCGCACCGCCATGCGCTCGATGGCAGCGCTCACCTGCTGAAGCTCGTCGTGAGACGTGTCAGCGATAGCGAGCCGTGGCGTGGCGCTCACGCGCTCGGTCGCGCGGGCGAGGTCGCGCAGTGGCTGGACGAGCGTGCGTCTCAGCAGAAGCCAGGTCGCCCCGGCGAAGATGAGAACATCGGCGGCGAAGGCGACGCCTAACGGCAGTCGCCGATCGGAGGCCAGTAGCGCTCCGGACCGCGCGAGCAGCATCGATGGCAGGACGAGCGCGCCAGCGAGGAGCAGTGTGAGCTGGATGACGAGCTGCGTGCGCAGCGAGCGCTTGCCGGGGGCCTTGTCAGTCATCTCTCTCGAGGACGATTCGCCGCTCGGCGGCGTTGCGCGTCCCGCGCGGAAAATGACTCTCGTGCGCGGGCGAAATGGCCGCGATGTACCGGCTCAGACTTTCAAGGCTGAGGGGCGCAAATGAAGCGCCCCGCGGAGAGACTCCGCGGGGCGCTTCGGATCTATGCCTGCTGCCGTATTACGGGACGTAGCAAGCCGGCTCGCCGTCGCCCGCCGTGGTGATGATCGGGCTCGTGGTGTTGACGCCGATACCGCAGGTCGCACCAGCCAGCTGGCTGTGCGTGACCGTCGCCGACCAGAAGCCGGCACCCGTCGTCACCGCCGGCACGCCGACGCCCGACGAGTTCTTGAAGCTGTTGCGCGTCACGAGGTTCGTGGCGGTCGTGTAGTACGTCGAATCCGAGAAGAACGCTTCCTCAGCCGTGACGAGGTTCCGGAGGTCGGACTTCATCGCGGTGACGTACGCCTTCGACTTCGTGTTGGCGAACTTCGGGATCGCGATCGCGGCCAAGATGCCGATGATGACGACCACGATCAGCAGCTCGATGAGCGTGAAGCCCTTCCGGGCGCGGAGCATGTTGGACATTGGAGTTACCCTGATGGGGACTTGGTGGGGGCCACTTTCACGCTCACCCACCAAGGGGGTGAAGCGTGACGATGCCCGCATAAAGGCAACGCCCGCGCCCGTTCGGTCCGTCAGACGTAATGCATTGATGCATAGAGGCTTATAGAATATGAGTGCAAGCCAATATGCCCGGTCGGACAACGCGTTCTGCGGTGGACCATAGCATTCCGCAATTCGCAAATGCGCCCAAACAGTTGTCTAGGCGCCCCGACGGGGAAGTCA
>Ga0308175_100003995_pt1 | contig 10296 bp, 10 predicted proteins | sample PhyCR1_3_FD_203893 | JGI IMG/M metagenome (GOLD analysis project Ga0308175, IMG submission 203893) | Soil microbial communities from UC Gill Tract Community Farm, Albany, California, United States - DLSLS.C.R1 | ecosystem: Environmental > Terrestrial > Soil > Agricultural land | place: USA...
TATAGCCTTTCGGGCCTTGCGCCATTGTGCAAATGGGGAAGCTGGCAGGCAGCATATCCCGATATCGGTTGTGGATTGAAGCGTGGCTTCAGCTTCTATCACCACAGGCCCGGCATTTGCGCGGCCATGGATCCGGAACGCCAGGACCAGCTTCTGGTGGCCGCCAGTCCTCACGACGGCGTCGCGGACACGCACTGGTACCGCGCAGACGTTGATGCGCTCTTTCTTCGCGAGGCTCTCGCCGCCGGTGTCGACTATCTCGATGAGGCGCAGTTGCACAGCGCCTTTTATCAGGGCGATCAGATCCGGCTGGACGGGCTGCGCCATGCTCGAAGTCTCCGCGTGGCGGTTCGCTTCGTGGTGGACGCTACCGGGCCGCGCGGTTTCCTGCACCGGGCTCTTGCATTAGCCGAAGAGGCGCTACCCGACTTCCCCTCCACTGAGGGCCTGTACACTCATTTTCGCGATGTGCGGCGGCTCGATTTCAATGGGGACGTTCCATACCCGGTAGATGATGCCGCCGTGCACCACGTTTTCGACGGAGGTTGGATCTGGGTTCTACGCTTTAACAACGGCATCACCAGCGCCGGCGTCGCGGCAACAAAAGAATCCGCGTCGGAGGTGGGTTTGCACGGGGGAGAGTCTGCGTGGCGGCGGCTTATCGAACGCTTCCCCACCATTCGCGAACAATTCGCGTCGGCCGTTCTCGAGCGGCCGTTCATTCATGCTCCCCGGCTGTCATTCCGAAGCGGGGTTGTGGCCGGCGAGCGGTGGGCGTTATTGCCTTCGGCCGCCGGCTTCGTAGATCCGCTACTCTCGACCGGTTTCCCCATGACCCTTTTCGGCATCTCTCGTCTGGCCGAAATCATTGAGCGCGACTGGGCATCCCCACGATTCCAGACTGCTCTCGCCGCTTACGCGGCACGCACAGATGCCGACCTGCTCGCGACGGCAAGGCTGATCGGCGCCTTGTACGCGAACATGTCAAATTTTCCACTGTTCGTGGGAGTATCGATGATCTATTTTGCTGCCGCTGTTTTTTCCGAAACAGCGCGACGCCTGGGGAAACCAAACCTGGCTTCCTCATTCCTCCTGCACGATCATCCCGGTTTCGAAATCCTGCCTATCCTCTGCCGGGCCCGTCACGCCCGAACTTCTGAGGAATCCCACACGCTCGTGAGCGACATCGTGCGAGCGATCGAGCCGTTCAATCTCGCCGGGCTCGGTGAGAACAGTCGTCACAACTGGTATCCGGCGCATGCCGCAGACCTGTTCCGGGGCGCGTGGAAAGTCGATGCAAGCCGGGATGACATTGCGCGCCTGCTCAATCGCTGCGGGTTCTGGTCCGCCGCGGCATGTCCATAATCGATTCATACTATCGTCGGGCTGTTCATCCGAACGATAAGATGGCCTTTATGCCGGTTCGCGGCTCACTCCTGTCGTGCGCCCAAAGGAACTGAATCTGCGCGTCCGCATTCGACCGATTGCGTTCATCGCGATTCTGCTCGTCCTGTGGCAGATCGCGACGGTCCGCAGCCGCACGCACCTCCTGCCCGGGCCCTGGGAAACCGTCGGTGGCGTAGCAGATCTGGTGCGGGAGGGCGTGTTGTTAAAGTACGTGACCGCATCGCTTTTTCGTGTCACCTGGGGCTTTGTGCTCGCCGCAGTGCTCGCGATTCCGGCAGGACTGACAATTGGCTGGTATCCACGCCTCGAGATGGCGCTCAACCCGCTGATTCAAATCCTGCGCCCGATCTCTCCGCTGGCGTGGATTCCCATTGCGATTCTCTGGTTCGGCGTGGGCGACCTCGCGGCCATCTTCCTGATTTTCCTGAGTTGTTTCCTGCCTCTGCTGCTGACGGCGATAAATGCCGTTCACAGAGTGCCCGCCATGTACGTCAACGCAGGGCGGAACTTCGGGTTGAGTCCCGTCAATCTGGTTTTTCGCGTCCTGTATCCCGCCGTGCTCCCTCAATTGATTACCGGTCTGCGAATCACCCTCGGCGTAGCCTGGATCGTTGTTGTCGCAGCGGAGATGATCGCCGTCAATTCGGGGCTCGGGTTTCTGATTGTGGATGCGCGAAACGCGGGTAACCGATACGATCTCGTAGTTGCGGGCATGGTGTTGATCGGCGTCATCGGTCTGCTGCTGGATCAGACGATGCGAACGCTGGAGCGCGCTAAATCAATGCGCTGGGGTTATTCGGAGGATTAGTGGCGCTGGCCGGCTCCATTCTGCCGTCAGTCAAACCGAAACTCTCGGCGCAGCACATCAACATGGTCTACACGCGCGATGGCGCGAGCGTACCCGTATTGAGCGACGTCAATCTCGATGTTGCCAACGGAGAGTTCCTCTGTATCGTCGGACCTTCCGGATGCGGCAAGTCAACCCTGTTGAGCATGATCGGCGGCTTTCTCGCTCCTACGGGCGGAGAGATCCGCATCGATGGGCAGGTGGTCAGCGGCCCCGATCCTCGCCGCATCTTCGTCTTCCAGGAGCGGGGCGTATTTCCGTGGCTCACGGTAGAGGGGAACATCGAATTCGGCCTTTTTCGATTGAGCCGCGAGGAACGCCGGCGGCGCGTCGCGCACTACATCAACATGGTGGGCCTTATCGGATTCGAGAGAGCCTACCCGGCAGAGCTCTCGGGCGGAATGAAGCAGCGTCTGGAAGTCGCGCGCGCCCTCGCTGTGAACCCGGACATGCTGCTGCTCGATGAGCCATTCGGCGCTCTGGATTCCATCACGCGCCTCACCATGCGCAGCGAACTGCTTCGCATCTGGGAAAAAGAGCGGAACACGATCATTTTCGTCACGCACGATATCGATGAAGCGGTCCAGATGGCGGACCGCGTGGCGGTCATGAGTGGGCGGCCTGCTCGGATACAGGAAACCGTCGTCATCGACATCCCGCATCCACGCGACATCAGCTCGGCACGCTATCTGGAGCTGCGCAATGGGATTCTGGAGCAGCTCGGCCTGGCGCACCAGATATGAAAGCGCAGACGATGCATACGCTCGAGCGCTTCGCCCTGCCGCTGCTGGCGATGGTTCTGATGCTGGCGCTGTGGGAATATTCAATCCGCTGGACAGGCACAAAAGTGTTCCCGTCACCCATGGCTGTCGAACACGGCCTCGGCGAGTTGCTTCGCAAAGGCTTGTTGTGGGCATACATCGCCGATTCGCTGCGGCGCGTGGCGCTCGGTTTTGGAGCCGCAGTGCTGGCCGGCATCCCGGCAGGCCTCGCGCTCGGCTGGTATCCCGCGGTCAATCAGGTTGTCAATCCGGCTCTCCAGATGCTCCGTCCCATCAGCCCGATCGCCTGGATTCCGGTCGCTATTCTTCTCTTCGGCGTCGGTGACGCTACGGCAGTGTTCCTGATTTTCCTTTCTGCCTTCTTCCCAATAGTCGTCGGGGGTGTGAGTGGCGTCGCCAACGTGCCCGCCATCTTTCGCCGTGCCGGGCGCAATTTCGGGCTGAGCGGCCCGCAGTTGCTCGCCAGGGTCGTCTTTCCCGCCGCTCTTCCTCAGTTGATCACCGGTCTGAGGCTCGCGCTGGGCATCGCGTGGGTGGTGGTGGTCGCCGCGGAGATGATCGCCGTTGATTCGGGCCTCGGCTATCTCATCATTGATGCCCGGAATTCCGGGAAACGATACGATCTCGTCGTCGCCGCCATGCTGATCATCGGACTGATCGGCCTCGCGATGGACGTGTGCTTTCGGCGGCTCCAAGCCATTCCTTCCGTGCGCTGGGGGTTCCGAAGTGAGTCTTAGGCGCAGAATCTTGTGGCTGGCAGGCGCGTGGCTGGTGCTTGTTTCGGCCCTGCATGCATGGCTCAACGTGAACTGGGTGGCAGTGCTGAACGACTACAGGCTCCCGGAAAAGCGCAGAATCACCGTTGCTTATGTCCCGGTGACATGCCAGCTTACGTGCCCGGTAACGGACTACATCTCGAAGCTGTCGCAGGATGGCGAGATCTTCCTGCCCCGGCTGTTTCAGGGATTTCCTGAGATCAAGGAAGCCCTGATCTCGAATCGTATCCAGGCAGCCTTCATCGTGGCGCCTCTGGCAATCGCGCTGCGAGCGCAGGGAGTGCCCATCAAGGTCGTTTACCTGGGTCACCGCTACGGCAGCGCAGTTGTGGTCAAAAAAGACGGTCCTGTGAAGACCTTCGCCGACATGCGCGGCCGCACGGTGGCCATCCCAAGCCGTTTTTCGGACGAGAGACTGCTGCTCTTCCGCGCCATGAAGGTCTGGGGCATCAAACCCGGCGAAATCAAAATGGTGGAAATGGCCCCGCCGGATGTTGCCGGCGCTTTGGCTGCCGGAGCGATTGACGCGTATTCCATGGGAGAACCTTTTCCGTCACAAGCCGAGATGGGCGGCTATGGCCGCGTTCTGTTCCAGGCACGTGAGTACTGGCCGGATTACATGTCCTGCATCCTCGTGGTGCAGCAGAGTCTGATCGACAAGCGGCCGGACGTCGTACAGGAACTGGTGGATGGTATCGCGCGTTCCGGCCTGTGGCTCGATCAGGGGAAGCCGCACCGTGTAGAAGCGGCCGATTTTGTGGGCCGTTTCTATTACAACCAGAAACCCGCGTTGTTGCGGTGGGCGCTCACGAAGCCGTTGGATCGCGTGATGTACACGCCTCTGGCCCCGTATAAAGCCGACTTCGATCTGGTTCGCGATTTGATGATTGAAACGGGCGTTTTGGATAACAAGATCGAATTCGAAGACTACGCCGACACCAGGTTCTCAGACGGCGCCAGGAGTCAAACGGCCTGGCGATACGAGGCGGGCATGGGAGTGGCGGAGTAACAACGGAGCAAATATTTATGATGCGCAGAAAGTTCATCCAGGGAATCACGACCACTCTCAGCGGAGCGATCCCAGCTGTTGCAGCCAGTACGAAAACCGTGACATGGCACATCGAGGGATTCAGCTGCGTCACCTGCGCTATTGGCCTGGACACAATGCTGCGCGACCAGAAGGGCGTCGTTCGATCGAAATCAAATTACGAACGCCGCACTGCGACGATCGAGTTTCATCCGGAGCTCGTAACGGAGAAAAAGGTCCGGGGCTTCATCGAAGAACTCGGATTCAAAGCGCACGAATAATGCAGCCGTAAGCGATCTGCACTCGACCTGGTCCTCGATCTGTTCGGTGGTTCGGGCTCGACGCTGATTGCCTGCGAAGGTACCGGGCGTAAGGCGCGCATTGTGGAAGTCGATCCGGGATATGTCGATGTGATCGTACGTCGCTGGCAGCAACACTCGGGCGGTGTTGCGACCTTAGACGGCGCCGGTCGGACGTTCGAGAATTGGCGATCGAGCGAGTGTCACAGCCGCGTCTGGACGGTGAGGAGAAATGACGTGGTTAGATGAATGTGCCCGGTCTGGGAACGGACGCGGGGTGAATCAGCGAAAGCCAGGCCCGCGTGTATTTCGAAATGCGAGCGAGCCGTTCGCTTGCATCTGTTGGCCGGCGGCTGGGGAAACATGTGAGCCAGATGGAGCGCTGGTCAAAGCGGTACGAGTGGATCGTGCCACCGCCTTCGATCGCCATCTCGATGCCGAGGAGCGAAAACAGGCGCACCTCAACGATGACGCCGACCTTAAATCAGAGGAGTGGATTATCGAAGATCACGCAGCTCAAAACAACTGATCAGGGTGACGGATTGGCGCGGATACGTGAGCCTTCGGCCTTTTTTTCGTCTGGAGAAGAAAGCATTTCAGCGGTTCCGCCCTATAACCACCCTAATTTTGCGCCACTTCTGTCCTACACGCGTGCTCTCAGAGAGCGGGTTCGTCTCTCGCGAAACCGGGGAGCCAAATTTTCTTTAGCTCGATACAAAAAGGAAACGCGAGCGCGCGAACGCCCGCGCTTCCGGTCATGGGTTTACCAGGATGAGCCGACCAATCTCGTTAGTCTGCTGAACCGGCTTGCGGCTGGTATTCCAGCGCCGACTGCTTCGCCGTCGCCCTCGGCCTGGGCGCGCTGAATAATCGGCGGAGTTGGCGTATTCGCAAAGAGGTGCAGTACGCGGATTTTCGTCAGCACAGGCAGACGGTTCAAGGCTATCCGCTCCTTCTCGCCGTCAAGGAAGTTCAGGAAGTCCCGGTCACCGCGCTCGTCAGGATGAGGAGACTGCTCGAATGATGCCCCGCGAGTGATTTGATGTGGAAGCTGCACGGCGAGAACCGCTGTATTCCGTACACATACTGCCACGCCTGGTTTGTCTGGTTCCGTCATCCAGTTGGAACCGCCATGAGGAGCCCGAGTGATCACGAGATCCTCGCTTTGTCTTGCATCACGGCTGCTGGCAGCCGTGACTGAATACATGCACATATTAGACGACCTTCACCCGGTCAGGCAGTGTCGCCCGGAGTAGCCGGGCTGGATTCTGCTCTCCCGGATACGGGAATGATACACCCGTTTCAAGAAGCAGATCTGCCAGAACAGCGACGCCGCCGGTAGTCGCTGAGAACATTTGCTTCCCCGGCAACTATACCGTTGGCAGTTCGATCGGGACTGTTCTCTTCAGGGGCGAATGGGCGCATATGTCGCCGTTCGCCCCCTTCAGGAAAACCGCTCGCAGGCCGCGTTGTAGCCGGCTGATTCTACTGGTGATTGCCTTATCCGATCACAAGCTCTGCCCACTCGAGAAGGGCCAGTTCTTTGAGCGGCTGGGGCTCCCGGATGGGATACCTGAAGTCCTCATCAAATTCGACACTGCTACAGATACAATTCAAATCTTCCGATTCGGGCATGCATCGATAGAGTGCGTTTATCAATCGATTTGTCTCAACTCAATTCAGGGGATGGAGATGCAGGATCTGCCGCGAATCCTCCAGGACCTTTTGTAGCCGCGCCACGTCGATCCTCTGCACGGGACTCCCGTTTTCCGACGCAAGCGCCGCGGCGACGCCGGCCGCCTGCCCGGCTACCATGAACTGCGGCTCCATCCGAAAGGACGCGAACGCCACATGGGAGGCAGATATGGAAACCGGGACCAGCAGGTTGGCGCACTCCGATTCCCGCGGCGTCAAAGCCCGATAGGGAATCTCCCACGGATCTACCGGGAAGCTGAGATAACCCTCCATCAGCACCTCCTCGTCCGCCCGCGGAAACCGGTATACCCGGTGCGCAATCCACTGCACTTCGCGAATATCGATGTTATAGCCGGCCATTCCGATGGAGTCCGGCTTTGACCGTTGCTCCGTCAAATCGCGCTGCGTCAGCACATACGCGCCCAGCATGCGGCGCGCATCCCGAACGTAGAGCTGATGCGGCCAGTGGCCAGTATCCACGAATTCATCCTTCGCAAGGCCCCATTCCCCGATTTGTCGCCGCAGACTCTCCGGCACGCCGTCGTCATGAGCCAGAAAATAGAGCAGCCCGTGCGCCCAATCAAGATGCGCTTTGCGAATCCGCTGCCTCTCGTTCTCATTCGCCTCGACGTATCTCCAACTCAGCGACGGCACATCCGTTGAAACCGCGCCAGTGCTGTTGACATCGCTCTTGCCGTTGGGCAGGCGCGAGATACCCAGGAAATCTTTCACGCGAATCAAATCGCCCAGCGCCTTTACGTAATTACGCGCGATCGTGAACTCGCTCGGATCATAGTTTTCGGGCTTTTCGATCGGAATGCGATTCGCGGGTTTATCGGTGAGGCAAAGCCGGTAGCAATACGATTGCACGTGGCCGTCGCCCTGCCCGGTGGGCAGCACATCCGCCTGAGGCGTTATGAACGGCAAAAGTTTTCCATCCGGTCCGTAAGGCGAAACCGGCGCGCGAAACTGATGCGCTCCCGGCAGAATGTCCTGCCGCCCCGCCAGCGATTCTCCGTACTTTGCGGTGGATTCGCGGCCAACCGAATAAGAGACGCCCGCCTGCTTCATCAGGTCGCCTTCATAGGCGCCGTCGATGTAAACCGGCGCTTCGAACCGGTCGCCATCCGCGGTCTCGAGCGTTGTAATGCGCGAGCCCTTTTTGACTACCGAGGCGAGGCGCTTCCCGAACATGACGTGAACGCCGGCGTCGTGCAGCCAGCCCGTGAGCGTTTGCTCCGCGACGTGCGGCTCGAACAGCCACACGACCCGCTGCCCGTACGCCCTTCCGACGCGCTCGAAGAATTCACGCGCCATCCCGCCGATCACGTTTTGCTGGCGATCCATGTCGGTTCGGCCGAGGCCGCCCGAGATCATTCCCCCGACGTGCCGCCCCGGTTCGAGCAGCGCTACAGATCTGCCTTGTCGGGCCGCGGCAATCGACGCGATCACGCCGCCCGATGTCGCGCCGTACACAACGACGTCGAAGTGGGCCTGTGCGGCTGCCAGACCACACGCGACGAGCAGCGTCAGAACGGGTGTTCGTATCACGACCCGAGTCTATATCTCAGATCCGCAGCCGCGCCCTGAGGCTTCGGAGGGCTCGCAGTCCCTCCTGGGCCACTTCCTGATCGCTGTCCCGGCTGATCTTGTCGAGATACGGAACGGAACTCTGGTCCCCACTGGCCGCCAGAACCCGGGCGAGATAAATCTTTTCATCGCGGGAGCCCTGCTCCATCGGGGCATACAAAGCCACTCGCACCTGCGGCCGGCGCGCCGCTTCCACCAGGTAAGCATAAGCCACGTCATGGAACGCCGCCTGATTCAGCGTGCTGATCAGATACCGCAATGGAGCCTGCTCGCTCAGATCGAGATTTCCACTCAGAACCAGTCCAAACGCGGCTGCGAGGCGCGGCAACATCTTTTCGTCTTCGGCGTCCCACATCTTCTGGAGCGCGGGAACGTCCGCCGGATCTCCGATTCGCGCGAGTCCTTCGGCGGCTGCGGCGCGAAGCTTCTCATCTTTCGCGTTGAGATAACCCGACAGCAGTTGCCGATCCTGGGTCTCCGGCATGAGAGCAATCGCCGCGAGAGCGGCCCTTTCCGACTTCTTGTTGCGGGGCTTGTTCACGATGCCGCGCAGCGTGGGCAGCCCGTCTTTATCGCGCAACACGCCCGCCGTATCAATCGCGGCGGCCTGCACGCGGTCATCGAGATCGCGCAGCAGATAAGTAATGCGCGGGCCGGCCGAAGGATCTCGAATTTTTTCGATCGCGACCAGTGCTTCCACCATCACGTTATTGTCTTTCGTCTGCAGCGCCTCGAACAGATCCGGCAGCGCCGCCTGGCCGCGAAGAATTCCGATCGCGCGGCACGCGTTGGCGCGAACATCCATGCTGGATCCGCCGCGAGCGAGCGCTCCTATGGCCGAAATTACGTCCGGCCGCACAATGACAAAAGCGTCGATCACCTGATCGTTGGTATCGCCGAACTTCGCCTTGATCGAATTGCCTGCGCGAACCAGCGACGATCCGAGTCCGGTTTTGACGTAGCCCGGAAGGTAGTAGTTCACCAGGCCGTCCGTAGCGCGTATCTGAATTTCAGGGTCGGAATCGCGGGTGGCGCGGAGCAGCGGATCGATTGTCTGCGGTCCGCCGATGTTGATCAGTTGCTTGACCGCTTCGAGACGGGTGTCCGTGCTTCCGCTGTTCAGATACTGGGCAACGGTCGGTATGGCCGTTGGACCCTGCTTCGCGACGGCGCGTACATCTTTGGGCGTTTGGGCGCAGAGAACCGGAACGATGGTGACGATAAGAACAAGAACGCGGCGCATTCTGGAATGATTATCGCGCGCGCCGCTATCGAACGAACTCCACCTTTATTCGATTCGGGATAAGACCCGCTTCATTGCCTTTGTCAAGCAGCAACTGCACGGCCTTCGGGATCACTTCGCCTGCATCCACGGTGTAGTGGTTTACGTACATGCCGACGAATTTTTCGGCCAGCCGCGGCTCCATGTCGCGCGCGAACTGCATAGCGTATTCGAGCGCTTCGGCGTGGTTGTCGAGCGCATACTGGATGCTTTCGCGCATCATGCGGCAGCATTCGGACTTCACGTCGTCCGGAAGAGAGCGCAGCAGGACATTGCCACCCAACGGCAACGGGAGGCCAAATTTGTCCTTCCACCATTTGCCCATGTCGAGGACGCGGTGGAATCCCACCTTGTTGTACGTCAACTGGGCTTCGTGGATGATCAGGCCCGCATCGGCGAGACCGCCCTGAACGCTTTCAAGGATCTTGTCGAAAGGTACTACTACGGGTTCGAAATCGGGTTGAAAAATTTTGAGCGACAGATACGCGGTCGTGAGCGTCCCGGGAATCGCGATCCGTTTTCCCTTAACTTCATCGGGCTCCATCGGATGGGTGGCCACGACTATGGGCCCGTAGCCATCGCCAACGCTCA
>Ga0308175_100003996_pt1 | contig 10296 bp, 10 predicted proteins | sample PhyCR1_3_FD_203893 | JGI IMG/M metagenome (GOLD analysis project Ga0308175, IMG submission 203893) | Soil microbial communities from UC Gill Tract Community Farm, Albany, California, United States - DLSLS.C.R1 | ecosystem: Environmental > Terrestrial > Soil > Agricultural land | place: USA...
AAGATCACCGTGCCCGGTCCGTTCACGATGGCGCAGCAGGCCCAGAACGACCACTACGCCGACGACCGGGACCTCGCCCTCGCCTACGCCGACGTCGTCCAGGAGGAGATCGCCGACCTCTTCGCAGCGGGCGCCGACATCGTCCAGGTGGACGAGCCGTGGTTGCAGGCCCGCGCGGACGTCGCTCGCCGGTACGGCGCCGAGGCGGTCACCCGGGCCATCCAGGACGCGGCCGGCCCGGTGCACGTGCACCTCTGCTTCGGCTACGCGGCGATGGTCGCCGCCCGTCCGGAGGGCTACTCGTTCCTGCCCGAACTGGCCGACACCCCGGCGGACACGATCTCGATCGAGACGGCCCAGTCGCGCCTCGATCCCGCGACCCTGCGCCCGCTGCGGGGCAAGGGCATCGCGCTGGGCGTCCTCGACCTCTCGACACCGGAGGTCGAGACGGCGCACACCGTCGCCGACCGGGTCCGGCGGGCGCTGGACCACGTCGACGTCGACCGTCTCGCGCTCTCCAGCGACTGCGGCCTGAAGTACCTCCCCCGCGCGTCGGCAGCGGGCAAGATGCGCGCCCTCGCAGAGGCCGCCGTGGTGCTCAGAGACGAGCTCCGGCTGCACTGACCGGGAGCACGGCCGAGGGCGCCGCTACCTTCTCGATCATGACCGACCTCGGACGCACCGCCCGCCTCGACGTTCTCGTGGAGGGCTACGCGCGCATGCCGAACGTGGCCGGCACGGTGAGCCTGGTCCGTGACGCGGACCGGGTCGTCATCGTGGACCCGGGCATGGTGGCCGACCGCGACCTCATCCTCCGGCCGCTCCAGCAGCTCGGGGTGCGACCCGAGGACGTGACCGACGTGATCGTCAGCCATCACCACCTCGACCACACCGTCAACATCGCGCTCTTCCCGGTGGTCCCGGTGCACGACTTCCAGTCCGCCATCGACGGGGACGTGTTCACCCGCCGGCCGGCCGAGGGGCTGCAGATCACGCCGGCCATCCGCCTGCTCGCGACGCCGGGGCACACACCCCAGGACATCACCACGCTCGTCGGGACGGCCGACGACGTCGTGGCGCTCACGCACCTGTGGTGGACGGCGGAGGGGCCGGCCGACGACCCCTACTCCCCCGACCGGGACGAGCTGCGCCGGCAGCGGGAACGGGTCCTGGAGCTCGCGACCCTCGTCGTCCCGGGGCACGGGGCACCCTTCCGGCCCCGCCCGTCGACCCCGCGCTGACCCCGCCGCGGCAGCCCGCCGACACCGAGCCGGTCAGGCCGGGGAACTCGACTCCCTGGCTCCGGTGTCCTCGGCCGTGTCCTCGGCCGGGACCCCGCCGGCCTCGGTCGCGCCGGCCACCGCTGCCTGACGTTTCGCCGCCCACCTGGCCCGGCGTCGCCGCCGGCGAATGCGTCCGAGCACGGCGAGCGCGACGAACAGGAACGCCCCCAGGAGCACGTTCGGGTCGACCGCCGGTTGCCAGCGCACCGTGTCGCCACGGATGACGAAGACGCCGGCCGGCCTCCCCATCATCCCGAAGCCGCTGCCGAAGCTCGTGCCGCCGTCGGGGCTCTCGCCGCTCTGGGCGTCCTGCACCCCGCCGCCGCCACCGCCCCAGATCCGGGCGGCCGGGATGACCGTCACGCCGCCCCGCTCGTACGGCTCGCCGAACACCCGCGCAACCGAGACCGCGTCCCGCGCTCTGGTGACGGCGTCCCTCACGTCCTGTCCAACCACCGTGGCGCTCCTCCCGCTCGGTGAAGCGAGAAGAAGGATGATGACACCGTTGGCGGCCGTGGGGTGGCTTCGGCGCCCGGCTCCGGCGACTCCGTCCCGCAGGAGGCACGTCGATGGGCGCCACCCCTCCCCGCACCCGGGAACCCACCTTCCGTGCCGACCTGCGCGGCGAGCTCGGCCGGCTGCTGCGGTGGCCGAACGACGACCTGCTCACCATCGGCGTCAATGCGCTGCTCGTCTGCGGCGGCTGGCTGCTGCTGCCCCCTGCCGCGAAGGCATGGTTGTTCACGTTGCAGGGCCCGCTGGCGTTCGCGGTGGTGCTGGCGGCGTGGATGCTGTCGGACACCCCGAGCACCAACATGCTGGGCAACGACACCGGGCGGGCCCTCGCCGCGCTACCGGACCCAGCGCGGCTGCGTCGGCTGCTGCGCGTCAAGGCGTCGGCGCTGGCCTGTGTGATCGGCCCGATCTCCGCGGTCGTGTGCACCGCGATCGCCGTGTACGGCGACAATGCAGCGGCGGGTCTCGCCGTCGCCCTGGTGCTGCTGGTGCTGCCGCTGGGCGTGGCCGCGATCGCGCCGTGGCTGGGGGTGGCCTGGCCCTACCATCCGCGCCGGCTCGCGTGGCGGTGGGCGCACCGCCGGCCCTGGCGGCGCATGCTCCGCTGGGGCGTGGTGGTCGTGGCCCCCTACGGGGTCGTGCCGGTGATCGCCCTCGCACTGCTGTTCCCCGGGGTGCTGATCGGGCTCGCCATCGGCGATCGGGCCGCGAACGGGTACCTGAGTGGGTGGAGCCTCGCTGTCCCCGTGGCGATCACCTGTCTGCTCGCCGGTGCCGCGTTCGCCGCCGGACCGCTCGCCACCACGTGGCTCATCGCCCGGCGGGAGCCCGCGGTGAGCGACTACCTGCGGGATCCCGATCGCGGGTGAGCGATCACCGGCGCAGGCCGGAGCACCCGGCGACCCGCGACGGGCGGGAGCCTGTCCGCGGTCCCGCGAACCGGGCATGCTTCCACTGCATGGACGTCGATCCGAATCGTCGCTCTCCGCCGTGCGTCCTGGTGATCTTCGGCGCCTCGGGAGATCTCACGGCGCGCAAGTTGCTGCCCGCACTGGCGCGGCTGGCCGGACGCGGGGCCCTCCCCCCGGAGGTCGCCCTGATCGGGGTCGCCCGGACGCCCATGACCGACCAGGAGTTCGCGGACCGCTGCCGCCGGACCGTCCCGGATGAGGGGCAGGCGCGGTGGAGGGAGCTGACGGCGGCAGCCCGCTACGTCAGCGGCGACTACGACGACCCGACCACCTATCAACGGCTCGCCGAGGTCCTGGCCGAGTGCGACCGCCGGCACGGGACGGCGGGCAACCGGGTGTACTACTTCGCGACGCCGCCCCGCCTGTTCGGGCCGATCGCGGTGACCCTCGGCAAGGCCGGGCTGTCCGTGCCGGCCGGCGACAGCTTCATCCGCGCCGTCATCGAGAAGCCCTTCGGCTGGGACGAGACCAGTGCCCGGGAGCTCTACGCGGACCTGTCCTCGGCGTTCGTCGAGGACCAGATCTTCCGGATCGACCACTATCTGGCGAAGGAGACGGTGCAGAACCTGCTCGCCCTGAGGTTCGCCAACTCGATCTTCGAGCCGATCTGGAACCGGACCTGGGTCGACAACGTCCAGATCACCGTCGCCGAGACGCTGGGCGTCGGTGAACGGGGCGCCTTCTACGAGACCACCGGCGCGATGCGCGACATCGTCCAGAACCACGTCCTGCAGGTGCTCTCGCTCTTCCTCATGGAACCACCCACCTCGTTCCATCCGGAGGCGATCCGCGACGAGAAGGTGAAGTTGCTGCGCGCGATCCGGCCGTTGGAGGAGGAGGCGGAGATCGCGGCCGACGCGGTGCGCGGGCAGTACACGCGCGGCGGCACCCGCGACGACCTCATGGCCGGGTACCGGGACGAGCCGGACGTCGACCCGCTGAGCGCGACCGAGACCTTCGTGGCGATGCGACTGGAGGTGCAGAACTGGCGCTGGACGGGCGTACCGGTCTACGTGCGCACCGGCAAGCGGCTGCCCGCGCGCGTCACCGAGGTCGCCATCGAGTTCCATCGCCCTCCGCAGCTTCCGCTCTTTCCCGGCACGGCCGAGGGGCTGGAACCCGACGCGCTGATCGTGCGGGTGCAGCCGGACGAGGGCCTGAGCCTCCGGTTCGGCGCGAAGGTGCCCGGCCACGCCTTCCGGGTGCAGAAGGCGTCCATGGACTTCTCGTACGCAAGCTTCGAGGAGCAGTCGCCCGACGCCTACGAGCGGGTCCTGCTCGACGCGCTGATCGGCGACCCCACGCTGTTCATCCGCGCCGACGAGGTGGGCCGGTCCTGGCGCATCGTCGACCCGGTCATGCAGTACTGGGCCCACGACGGCCGGCCGATCCCGCTGTACCAGGCCGCCACGTGGGGTCCGCCCGAGGCAGCCGCACTGATCGCACGCGACGGCCGCAGCTGGCGCCCCACCGGTCGGCGTGGCGGGGCGCAGCACTGACGACCGCGCCCGGAGGTGGTCGTGTCCCTCAGAGCGGCTCCTCGGTGCCACTGCGACGAGCGGCCCGCGCGATGTGGGCGCCCCCGCTGAGTGCCGCCCGCCGCCAGGGGGCAACTCCCTCGATCTCGACCTCGATGGAGAAGCTCAGGATGGTCCGGATGACCACGATGATCCCGAGCGTGACGACGTTCTGCAGCGTCGGCGCCACCGCCACGGTGCGGACGAGGTCGGCCGCCACGAGGATCTCGAGACCGAGGAGGATGACCCCGCCGAACGACTGCCGGAGCACCTGATACGCCCGCGGCCCGTCTGCCGACCTGCGCATCGTCCGGACCGCCAGCGCGACGGAGACGAACAGCCCGAGCAGGAGTACCGCGGCACCGATGGCCTCGAAGGCCTGCGCCACGTGCTCCATGGCCGGGGTGAACGTGATGGCACGGCCCTCCGCGAGGGATGAGGGACGGCAAGGGGCGGAGCGGGGCCGATCGGCCCCGCTCCGCCCGACCCGCGCCGTGAGGGCTAGTCCGCGTCGGCGAACGCCTCGCGCAGCTTGTTCTCCTGCTCGGTGGACAGGTTGGTGGACAGCAGCGAGGCTCCGGTCTCCTTGAACTCGTCCACGACCTTGTCGACGACCGCGCCGGTCGACATCACGAACAGCGCGGAGGTGCCCGGGGTCACCTGCTCCCGCACCTCGCGGATGAACTCGTCGCTGATGCCCACGTCCGCCATCGAGGCGGCCACGGCGCCCATGGCCGCGCCGATCGCCATCCCGAGCAACGGGATGAAGAAGATCAGGCCGAACAGGAAGCCCCAGAAGCTGCCGCCCAGCGCGCCGGCGCCGGCGAGGTGGTGCAGTTGCTGGGTCTTGGGCTTCTTGCGCCCCTCCGGCCAGTAGACGTAGGCGGCGTCGTTGACCTGGACCAGTTCTTCCTTCTGCATCCGCTCGAGCAGTGCCAGCGCGCGTTCCGCGCCGCCTGGCGTGTCGAACTTCCACACCGTCAATGTCGCCATGCCCAGCACTCCTCTGCTCGGTCGGTCGTGCATTCGGTCCGGCCGAGTCTTTAAGCCCGCTGCCGGTCCGGCATCACCCGCAGAGAACGAGGGGGCGCCGGAACGGGGCACCGTCCGGCCCGGCCGCAGGGCGTTCATCCGCCCGGGAGGAGGCGTGACCCGCCGGGCCGACGGGAGGCTGCGGTCGGTGGGCGTGCCCCATGGCGTCGATGCATCAGGAGGAGCCATGGCCCGGAACCGCGGCTCTGTCGCTGCTCTTCTTCACCGCTTCACGTTGGGGTCGGGGCCGCTCAAGCGCGGTTCCGACCGGCTTCAGGTGGTGGTCCGGCTGCTCCTGCTGGTGGTGCTCCTGATGGGCATTCCGGTCGCCCTCGCGGTGGGCACTGCGGCCCACTCGCAGATCGCCGCCGAGGCGACCGCGCAGACTGCCTCGCGGTTCCGGGTGACGGCCCGCCTGACGGAGGACGCTCTCCTCTCGGCCGACGGGAACATCGGATCGGCGTCGGCGACATGGACGGCACCGGCCGGCACGCGCAGGGACGGCGTCCTCCCGGTGGCCGCCACCGCACGGAAGGGAGCCGCCGTCCCGGTGTGGGTGGACCGGTCGGGGCGTCGCACCGCCCCGCCGCTGAACCAGTCCGACGCGATGGCGGGCGCAGTGGGCTACACCCTCGCCACCCTCGTCGGGATCTGGTTCGCGGGCGCGGGGGCGTACCTGCTCGTCCGCCGGATGATCGACCGCCATCGGCTGCGGGCCTGGGCGGACGAGTGGGCCGCCGTCGGCCCGGTCTGGACCCGCACCGTCTCCTGATCCCGTTCCTCATCCGTCCGTGCCGGCCGGCGCCGCGACGACGGCGGGCGCTGCGGCAGGTGCGCGGCGGAACCTCCGTGCCTGCGGCTTGTCGCGGGGGCGCCGCTCGAGACTGCCGGCGAGCGCGACCGCCCAGCGGGCCGTCGGGTCGACGTCGACCAGCAGCGCCTTCGCCAGCAGAGTCGCCGGGATCGCCAGCAGCGCCCCCAGCGGGCCGAGCAGCCAGGCCCAGAAGACGAGCGCCAGGAACGTGGTCGTCATCGCGAGACCGACCGAGTCACCCACGAAACGGGGCTGGATCAGCGACTGGATCACGAAGTTGAGCACGCAGTAGACACCGACGACCAGCAGCAACTCGGGGACGCCACCGGTCAGCAGGGCCAGCAGCGCCGGCGGCACGAGGCCGATGACGAACCCGATGTTGGGAATGAAGTTGGTGACGAAGCTGAGCAGCCCCCAGAGCACCGGCAGCGGGATCCCGATGAGTGCCAGTGCCACCCCGTCGAGCACGCCGACGATCAGCCCGAACACCGTCGTGACGACCAGGTAGGTGCGGGTGCCGTGCGCGAAGGCGAGCAGCGCCCGCTCGAGATCGGGACGATCGGTGGCCACCGCCGCGAGCCGCTGGTCGATGCCGCCCGCCTCGATGCTGAGGAACAGCATCAGGCAGAGCAGGAACACCAGCGACGACGCGAGCCCCGCCAGCCCGGCGAGGAACGTGCCGATCAGGCCGGCCACCGCCGCGGGGCTGATGGAGCTGACGGCGTCCTTCAACTGTGCCGGGTCGACGCCGTAGTTCTGGAGACTGCCCGCAAGCCCGTCCAGGAGGCTGTTGCCCCGCTCGGTGTACTGCGGGAGGAGGGCCGCGAGGCGGGCGATCGACGCGACGACCACCACCGCCACCAGCAGCAGGAGGCCCACGACCAGAACGACCAGGACGAGCGTGGTCAGCCAGGAGGGCCAGCCCCGGCGGCGCAGCCAGGACTGCACCGGGCTGATCGCGATGACGATGATCAGGGCGAGGAAGGCCGGGCCGATCAGCCAGGCGGTGAGATGGATGCCGCCGAGGACGAGGAAGGCCGACGCGGTGCCGAGGAGCATCACCAGTGCCCTGGGCATCAGCGGCCGTTCGGAAGGGCGCGGCTCGGGCCCCCGTCCGCCTGTCGCCGGTCTGGGCATGAGCGGACGCTAGGAGCGCAGCGTCCTTTCCGGCTCACCCTCCCCGGATGGGGGCGCGCGAGGCGCCGGGGCCACCGGCCGCGTCTCCGCGGCCGGTGGAGCCGGCGGTCCCGAGTCGGTCGGCGCCGGTTCCGCCGGTTCCTCCCCCGGCCGGGCGAGGAACTCGATGACGGCGAGGACGAGGAGGAGCAGCACGGCCAGGATCAGGATGTCGACGCCGCTCGGCTCCTTCATGAAGACGAAGACCAGCACGGCGAGGGCTACCGCGCCGATGCGCAGCCCACGCACGTGGCCGCTCACCCAGGTGGCCACCGGTCCGCCGGCCGCGGGGCCGCCCCGGATCCGGTGCAGCTGCCCGGCGGACCAGCGCCGGATCCGCACCGCGGTGTCGGACCCGCCGGCCAGGTACCCCGCCAGCGCGAGAACGAGCGCGAGCACGAGCAGCGCCCGCATCCCGAGGCGCAGGTAATGCACCAGGATGTCGAAACCCGACGCAGTGGCGGGAGCCGCCCGCGCGGGGACGGCGTCGACCAGCATGGCGCGCGCGATCAGCAGGCCGACGGCCAGCACGACCAGCGAGAGTGCCACGCCCAGACCGGTGCCGACCAGGGCCCGGTAGCGGCGACGAGCCAGGTACACCCCGACGGCGAACATCAGCAGCACGACCCAGGGCAGCACGCTCGCGACGGTGTTCAGGCTCGAGTACGCCGTCTGCGCGCGCACCAGCGTGTCGGCCTTCGTGAGCTTCACGGTCGGGTGGATGTCCGGAATGGCGTTGACCGCGGTCAGCCCCGCCTCGCTCAGCCGTTTCTTGGCGAGGTCGATGAACGGAGCCAGGTCGAGGAACACCGAGCCACCCTTCACCACGACGGCCTGGCTGTTCCCGGACAGGACCGAGACCATCTGCTTGTGGGCGGTGGCTACGGCGCTGTTGAAGGCCCGCGCGAACTCCGGACTGGCCACCAGCTGGGCGATCCGGTCGTGGACGAAGCCGTTCACCGCGGAGGCCAGCGTCGGGGTGAGCCCCGCGAGCCGGTCCGCCACCCGCGGCGGCAGGCCCTGCTGCCGCAGCGCCGTGACGGCCTCGTCGGCGAGGCCCTTGACGTCGACGTAGGTGAAGACCTCCGCGGTCAGCCGGTTGGTCAGCGCATTCTGGATGTCGGGGTCGTCGATCAGTGGGCTGACGGTGCGCACGAAGCGCGAGGTGTCGGACACCTGGTTGTTGGTCCACACCGCCAGCCCCGCCACCGGTGTCAGGATGCAGCCGACGACGATGAGCACGACCGACAGCAGCGACCGCCAGCGGAACCTCCGCCGCGGGTGCGCCTGCGCCGTCCGGAGGTCCCCAACCTCGTTCCGCAGACGCTCCAGCTCGCGCCGCTCGTCGGCGGCGAGCGGGCTGCCCGCACCCGGCTGAGTCGTGGATCGATCGACCTGGGTCATCGCCGACCCCTCTCTGCAGTCCGTGTCCCGGCAGGCTTCTCTGCAGCGCGTGTCCCGGCAGACTTCGCGCCCGGTACCGCGCCTGGCATCGCCTACCGCGGATGAATCGCCGCCCACGGGCGGAGTGGGGGTGGTCCGTCATCCGGAGCAGGTGACGCGTGGCTCCCCGTGTCGCGGCAGGGTCGGTCGGCGTGGCCGCACGCGACGTCCGACACCTCCCCCGCCGGCCCCGTGCCACGGTGGCGCTCGGTGGCGGCGGCGCCCGCGGGTACGCCCACATCGGCGTCCTCGAGGTACTGGAGGAGCGCGGCTACGAGATCGTCGGCATCGCCGGCTGCTCCATGGGCGCGCTCGTCGGAGGGCTCTACGCCGCCGGCGATCTGGCTGCCTACTCGGAGTGGGTGCGCGGCCTGACGCATCGGGACGTGCTCCGCCTGTTCGACCTCAGCCCGCGTGCTCCAGGCGCCATCCGGGCCGAGAAGATCTTCGCCCGGGTGAACGACATCCTCGGCGACGTCCGGATCGAAGACCTGCCGGTGCGGTTCACCGCGGTCGCGACCGACCTCATGACGGGCGAGGAGCGCTGGTTCCGGGAGGGGCCGGTGACCGCCGCGATCCGGGCCTCCGTCGCCCTTCCCGGGTTCATCACACCCGTCGTCCTCGGCGGCCGGCTGCTGGCCGACGGCGGCCTGACGAATCCGCTGCCCCTGGCGGCCACCACCAACGGGGCGGACCTCACCGTGGCCGTCGCCGTAGCCGGCCGGCGCCGCCCGGCTGCGGCACCGGTGGTCCGATCGAGGGCCGGCGCCCGGGCGGAGGACGTGTTCGAAGCGCTTCCGGCAGGGCTGCGCATGCGCGAGGTGATGGGGCTGTCCCTCGAAGCCGCTCGGACCGCGGTCATCCGTTCGGCGCTCGCGACCCATCCGCCCGACGTGCTCGTCACGGTTCCGCGGTCGGCCTGCCGGACTCTCGATTTCCACAAGGCCGGGGAGATGACCGGGCTCGGCCGCAGACTCGCGGTCGAGGCACTCGACCGGTACGAGGACGATTGCTCGCTCCCCGGGCGCCGGTCAGGCGGCGGTGGGCACGGCCGGCCGGAACGGGATGAACTCCTCGCGCCCTCCTGACACCGCGACGCAGGTCGCCTCCGGCACCTCCCGCCAGGCACCCCGCAGATCGCCCAGGGGTTCGGACACGATCAATCGCGCGTCGTCGGAGGCCATATGCAGCATCGGGTTGTCCGGGTACTGGGCGCGCAGCGTCGAGACGTCCGTGCTGTGGAAGAGCGACCGGGACCGTCCCTCGCTCGAGTAACGGAAGCCCCACATGTCGGTTCCGTTCGTGGTCAGGACGGTCATCTGGACCGGGAACCGCACGCCGTGCCGCTCCCCCACCGCCTCCACGAGGCCGACCGCGCGCGCCATGGCGGCGGGTGGGTCGTCCTCCAGCCCGAACGTCAGCGCGAGGAAGAAGAGCAGCTCGGAGTCCGTGCTGCCCTGGATCTCGGGGAAGCGGGCGGGGTCCACGGCCAGCGCGAGGTCTCGCTTGAGCGTCGGGAAGCCGGAGATCCCGCCGTTGTGCGC
>Ga0308175_100003997_pt1 | contig 10293 bp, 10 predicted proteins | sample PhyCR1_3_FD_203893 | JGI IMG/M metagenome (GOLD analysis project Ga0308175, IMG submission 203893) | Soil microbial communities from UC Gill Tract Community Farm, Albany, California, United States - DLSLS.C.R1 | ecosystem: Environmental > Terrestrial > Soil > Agricultural land | place: USA...
GTCAGGGCTCGGCGACGGCGCGGCGGGCCGCGGTCGAGGAGCTGTACGGTGCGCTCACCGCGCCCGAGCAGGACTACCTGCGCGGCCTGATGACCGGCAACCTGCGCCAGGGCGCGCAGGACTCGGTGGTGCTCGACGCGATCGCCGCCGCGTCCGGGATCACGCCGGCGGTCGTCCGCCGGGCGGCGATGTTCAGCGCGCTCACCGGTCCGGTCGCCCACGCGGCGCTGACCGGCGGAGAGGAGGCGCTGGCCCGGTTCACCCTCGAGGTCGGCCGGCCGGTGCGGCCGATGCTGGCCTCGTCGGCGCCCGACGTCGCGGCCGGGGTCGAGAAGCTGGGCGGCGGTGACTTCGCCGCAGACACCAAGCTCGACGGCTTCCGGGTGCAGGTGCACAAGCGCGGCGACGAGGTCACCGTCTTCACCCGCAGTCTGGACGAGGTCGGCGACCGGCTGCCGACCGTCGTGGCGGCCGCCCGGTCGCTCCCGGCGCGCGACCTCGTGCTCGACGGCGAGGCGCTGGCGCTGGACGCGGAGGGGCGCCCCCGGCCGTTCCAGGAGACCGCGTCGGGGATGGCCGAGCTGCAGCCGTTCTTCTTCGACCTGCTGCTCCACGACGAGGAGCGGTTCATCACCCGGCCGCTGGTCGACCGGCTGGCCCGGCTCGACGAGCTGGTGCCCGCGGACCTGCAGGTGCGCCGGCTGGTGGGCTCGTCGGCCGACGACGCCACGGCCTTCTTCCATGACACGGTCGGCGCGGGCCAGGAGGGCGTGGTGCTCAAGCGGCTCGACGCGCCCTACGAGGCCGGCCGGCGTGGCTCCGCGTGGGTCAAGGTGAAGCCTCGGCACACCCTGGACCTGGTCGTGCTCGCCGTCGAGTGGGGCAGCGGCCGCCGGCGCGGCTGGCTGTCGAACATCCACCTCGGCGCCCGCTCCGGCGACGGGTTCACGATGCTGGGCAAGACCTTCAAGGGGATGACCGACGAGATGCTGGCCTGGCAGACCGAGCGGTTCCTGTCGTTGGAGACGGGTCGTGCGGGTCACGTCGTACACCTCCGGCCGGTGCAGGTCGTGGAGGTCGCCTTCGACGGGGTGCAGCGGTCCACGCGCTACCCGGGCGGAGTAGCGCTGCGCTTCGCGCGGGTGCTGCGCTACCGCGACGACAAACGAGCCGATGAGGCCGACACGCTCGCCGCCGTGCAGGCGCTGCTGTAGCTCACCTCTCCAGGATCGCGGTGACGCCCTGCCCGCCCGCGGCACAGATCGAGATCAGGCCACGGCCAGACCCCTTGGCGTCGAGCAGCTTGGCCAGGTTGGCCACGATCCGCCCACCGGTCGCGGCGAACGGGTGCCCGGCGGCCAGCGAGGAGCCCTTGACGTTGAGCTTGCTGGGGTCGAGGGTGCCCAGCGGTGCGTCGAGACCGAGGCGCTCCTTGCAGAAGATCGGGTCCTCCCAGGCCTTCAGCGTCGCCAGCACCTGCGAGGCGAACGCCTCGTGGATCTCGTAGTAGTCGAAGTCGTCGAGGGTCAGGCCGTTGCGCGCCAGCAGCCGCGGCACGGCGTACGACGGCGCCATCAGCAGGCCCTCGCCGCCGTGCACGAAGTCGACCGCCGCGGTCTCGGCGTCGACGAAGTACGCCAGCGGGCGCAGCCCATGAGCCTCGGCCCACTCCTCGGAGCCGAGCAACACCGTCGAGGCACCATCGGACAGGGGGGTGGAGTTGGCCGCGGTCATCGTGGCGGCCTCGCCCTTGCCGAACACCGGCTTGAGCTTGGCGAGCTTCTCCACGCTGGAGTCCGGGCGCAGGTTCTGGTCGCGCTCGAGGCCGTCGAAGGGGGTGACCAGGTCGTCCTGCCAGCCCTCGTCGTAGGCGGCCGCGAGCTTGTGGTGGGACTCGACCGCGAACTCGTCCTGCGCCTCGCGGGTGATCTGCCACTCCACGGCGGTGAGCGCCTGGTGGTCGCCCATCGACAGGCCGGTGCGCGGCTCGCCGTTCTGCGGGATCGCGGGGATGAGGTACGCCGGACGCACCTTGGCGAGCGCGGCCAGCCGGCCCTGCACCGTCTTCGCGCGATTGGCCTCCAGCAGGATCTTGCGGAGCTTCTCGCCCACCGCGATCGGCGCGTCGGAGGTGGTGTCGGTGCCGCCGGCGATGCCGGACTCGATCTGCCCGAGCGCGATCTTGTTGGCGATGTAGACCGCCGCCTGCAGCCCGGTGCCGCAGGCCTGCTGCAGGTCCACGGCCGGGGTCTCGGGGGCGAGCCTGGAACCGAGCACGGTCTCCCGGGTGAGGTTGAAGTCACGCGAGTGCTTGAGCACCGCGCCCGCCGCGACCTCGCCGAGGCGCTCGCCGGCCAGGTCGAACCGGCTGACCAGCCCGTCGAGCGCGGCGGTGAGCATCTCCTGGTTCGACGCCGTGGCGTAGACGGTGTTGGAGCGGGCGAACGGGATCCGGTTGCCACCGAGGACGGCGACGCGGCGGGTAGTCGGCTGCATGGCCTCATCCTGACGCGGGCACCATCGGAAGCAAACATTCTGAGGGGCACGTCACCTTCCTTGGACACCGTGTCACACGCGTTTTTATACTGGCCGGTAACCAAACAGTTACCGGCCCGACCCTGCACCCGACGACAGGAAGCACCACCATGAGTGACCGCTACCAGGCCTTCACCTCCAGCCCCATCGGCAAGCTGCTGGTGAAGAACCTCGGACTGCCCGCCCCGGTGAAGCTCGAGCGCTGGGAGGAGGGCGCGCCGCTGGTCGACGGCACCGTGGTCGTCGGTGGCACCGGCCGGCTCGGCAAGACGATCACCAGCACGCTCGACGAGCTCGGCGTCACCAACACCGAGACCGCGATCGAGGGCCAGCGCTACAAGGCCCTCGTCTTCGACGCCACCGGGCTGGCCGGCTCCTCGCAGCTGGTGCAGCTCCAGGAGTTCTTCACCCCGCTGATGCGCAGCCTGGAGAAGTGCTCCCGCGTCGTGGTCATCGGCACCCTGCCGGACCAGGCCGCCAGCGCCGAGGAGCGCGTCGCCCAGCGTGCCCTGGAGGGCTTCACCCGCTCCCTGGGCAAGGAGATCGGCCGGGGCAGCACAGTGAACCTGGTGTACGTCGCTCCCGGCGCCGACGAGGCGATCTCCTCCACGCTCGCGTTCTTCCTCTCCCCCAAGAGCGCCTACGTCTCCGGCCAGGTCGTGCGCATCGGGGCGACCGGTACCAAGGAGGCGGCCACCGTGGCCGACCCGCTGAAGCCGCTGACCGGCAAGGTCGTGATCGTGACCGGCGCCTCCCGCGGCATCGGCGAGCAGATCGCCCGCGTGCTGCACCGCGACGGCGCGACCGTGCTCGGCATCGACGTGCCCCAGGCCGCGAGCGACCTGCAGGCCGTGATGCGCGAGATCGACGGCGACCACCTGGTCCTGGACATCACCGGCAAGGATGCGCCGCAGCGGATCGCCCAGCACGTCAAGGAGAAGTTCGGCGGCGTCGACGCCGTGGTGCACAACGCCGGCATCACCCGCGACCGCAAGCTGGCGAACATGAAGGACGACCGGTTCGCCTCGGTGATCGCGGTGAACCTGACCGCTCCCGAGCGGATCACCCGCGAGCTGCTCCAGCAGGGCCTGGTCCGCGACAACGGCCGGATCGTGGGCGTCTCCTCGATCGCCGGCATCGCCGGCAACGTCGGGCAGACCAACTACGCGGCCTCGAAGGCCGGCGTGATCGGCTTCGTGGACAGCCTGGCCGGCGAGCTGAAGGACGGCATCACCATCAACGCGGTCGCCCCCGGGTTCATCATCACCCAGATGACCGCCGCCGTGCCGTTCGCGACCCGGGAGGTCGGCCAGCGGATGAACGCGATGGCCCAGGGTGGGCTGCCGGTCGACGTCGCCGAGACGATCGCGTGGTACCTCAACCCCGGCTCGACCGCCGTCAACGGCAACGTGGTCCGCGTCTGCGGCCAGATGATGCTGGGCGCCTGATGGCCCTCCCGACGATGGTGCGCGCGGCCCTGCCGGTGCTGCCGGGGGTCAACCAGCTGCCCGGCATCGCCAAGAAGGGCGGGCCGCTCCCCGAGGACCTGGTGCTCGAGCGCCACGAGGTCGCGATCGACCGCGGCCACGTGGCCGCCTACTCCGAGGTGTGCGGCTTCGAGCCACGGCAGTCGCTGCCGCTGACCTACCCGCACATGCTGGCCTTCGGCCTGCACATGCAGATCATGACCGACGGCTCGTTCCCCTACCCCGCCATCGGCACCGTGCACGTGGGCAACACGATCCACCAGCACCGGCCGATCGGCTTCGCCGAACGCCTCGACGTGACCGCCCAGGCGGTCAACTTGCGCCCACACCCGAAGGGGAAGGTCTTCGACCTGGTCACCACCGTCCGCTCGGGCGAGGAGACCGTCTGGGAGTCGACCTCGAACTACCTGCGGGTGGGCAAGCGCACCGAAGGAGTCAACCCCGAGCGCGAGCCGCTCGAGGTCGTGCCCGGCACCGGCCAGGTCTGGAAGCTGCCCGCAAACCTCGGCCGCCGCTACGCCTCGGTCTCCGGCGACCACAACCCGATCCACCTCTACCCCGTCACCGCGAAGGCCTTCGGTTTTCCGCGCCAGATCGCCCACGGCATGTGGAGCAAGGCGCGCTGCGTGGCCGCCATCGACAGCCGGCTGCCCGACGACGTCACCGTCGAGGTGGAGTTCAAGAAGCCGATCCTGCTGCCCGGCAAGGTGGCCTTCGGCTCGCGCCTGGTCGGCGGCGGCGTCGACTTCTCGCTGACCCGGCCCAAGGACGGGAAGCCGCACCTGGTCGGTCGGGCTCGCTGATCGGCCCGGGCCGGCTAGCTGACGCGGCGCCGCTCCAGCGGGCGCGGTCCGATCAGTCGGCGCCACCACGAGTGCCTGCTGGGTCTTGGCGGTCGGGACGCCCGTTCCCACTCAGCTCGGGTCAACAGCTTGCCGGCCTGCCGTTGTCTCGCCACGCAGGCGGTATGTGCATGACGGCGCCGCTCCCGGTCGCCCTCGGGGAACAGCAGCGTGTTGGGATTCATCGCCAGAAGCAGTCCGTGGCAGATCGGGCACTCGTAGGTCTTGGCCTGCCTACCTTGCGCCGGGCGCATGTCCCACCAACGCACTGCCTCCGCCATGGGGCAAGGTTACGTCTGCGCCGACGCTGGCCGTGCTCACCCATTGCTGTGTTCCAGGAGACGTCATGAAACTTCTGCTCACCTCCGGAGGCGTCACCAACGCCAGCATCCGTGATGCCTTGAGCGACCTGCTGGGCAAGCCGATCGCCGAGTCCAGCGCCCTGTGCATCCCCACCGCGATGTACGGGCACCCCTGGGTCGGGCCCGGCGAGAAGGCCTGGCAGTTCATCGCCGGCAAGTCCGAGAACCCGATGGTCGACCTGGGCTGGAAGTCCGTCGGCGTGCTCGAGCTCACCGCGCTGCCCAGCCTCGCCGAGGATCGCTGGATCCCACTGGTCCGGGAGACGGACGTCTTGCTCGCCGCGGGCGGCGACGTCCTCTACCTGTGCCACTGGATGCGGCAGTCCGGACTCGCGGACCTGCTTCCCTCGCTGAACGAGACCGTGTGGGTCGGACTGAGCGCCGGGAGCATGGTGATGACCCCCGAGGTCGGGGACGACTTCATCCAGTGGCGGCCGCCGAGCGGCGATGACCGCACGTTGGGCATCGTCGACTTCTCGATCTGCCCCCACCTGGCTCCGGAGGGCATGCCGGGCAACTCCATGGCCGAGGCAGAGCAATGGGCGGCGAGCATCTCGACTCCGGCGTACGCGATGGATGATCAGACGGCCTTCAAGGTCGTCGATGGCACGGTCGAGGTCATCTCCGAGGGGCAGTGGAAGCTCCTCACCTCATAGCCGGCCGCGCCTCTCCGCAGACCCAGGCCCAGTCATCGCCGTCGAGCCGGATCTCGCAATCCCAGCCCAGCTCGCGCAACCGACCTGGGAGCACCTCGGGATCCACGAAGTTCTTCACGATGTGATGGGTGCTGCCATCCGTCAGCCGACGTTCGACGATCTCGCCCGCAGGCACAGATAGGTCTCCTTGTCACAGCCCTGGGCGTGCTCGTCGACGAGAAGATGTCGGCCGACTCGAACATGACGTTGGCAGAGCGGGCCCGGCCCCGTGCGATCGAGAGAGCCTCGGGGGCCACGTCGATCGCGAGCACGGAGTCGGCCACACCCGCAAGCGCTTCGGTCCACAGCCCGATCGCCGTAGGCCGTGGCGTCGTACTCCTCCGCGCGCCTTCGGTAGTACTCGGCCTGGGCACGCAGCACCGCGTCGATCATCAGCCGGGCAAGTCGTCACGCTCGCCGGGGATCAGCTAGTCCTGGGTGAATGCACGGTCATGACCCGCAGCCTAGGGTCGGAACCCCGAAATGGATCCGGCAACATGTCCTCCGTGCCCCTCCCCACCCCGACACTCCGCACCGATCGCCTGCGACTACGCCCCGTCGCCGACACGGACGCGGAGGCACTCTTCGCGATGCACAGCAGCATTCGCGTGCTGCGCCACTGGGACGCACCGCCGTGGGACGAACCCGCCCGCGCCGAACGCTTCATCGCGGCGTGCCGGCAGATGTCGGAAGAGGGCACCGGGGCGCGAGTGATCATCGAGCGTGAGTACGACGGCGTCTTCATCGGCTGGTGCAGCCTGAACCGGTGGAACCCCGCCTATCGCAGTGCATCGCTGGGCTACTGCCTCACCGAGGCTTCCTGGGGCCAGGGCTACGGCACCGAAGCCGCGCGTGCCTTGCTGCAATGGGCCTTCGAGACGCTCGACCTGAACCGCGTCCAGGCTGAGACCGACACGCGCAACACGGCATCCGCCCACGTCCTGGAGAAGCTCGGCTTCGTGCGCGAAGGCACCTTGCGAGAGGACTGCATCGTCAACGGCGACGTGTCGGACTCGTGGGTGTACGGGCTGCTCCGGCGGGAGTGGCGGCCCTAGCCGCCCTTCCACCCTACGAACCGGACCCCCGCGCGGCGGGCCCCGCATCGACGAGCCGCTCGACCTCGGTGAGGTCGAGATCGAACGGGCCGATCCGGGTCAGCACCCACGACGCACCGACGTCCAGCCAGGGCGCCGGATCCTGCTCCGGCCGGAGGTCGACCACCACCTCGAAGCCTGGCGCCGGGTCGAGCCTGCCGAGTCCGGACGTCACCTCGCCCAGGTCTTCGACCCCGCCGAGGCCGATGACGAAGAAGCCGTCGTACGTCGCGGCCCGGCGCAGCGGCGCCGGGTTGCCGAACCGCCCAGCCAGCCAGATCGGGACCGCCGGCGCCGGTTGGAAGCGCACGCCCCGCGCGGTGTAGTGCGCTCCCTCGTGGTCCACCGGCCCGCCTGACAGCAGGGACGCGATGACCTCGAGCCCCTCGTCGAGCATCCGGCCACGCACCTTCGGGTCAGCCTCATCCCCGAATGCGCTGAACTCACCCACCCAGTCGTCGCCCAGGCCGAGGCCGAGCACGAACCGGCCGTCCGAGAGCACCGCGAGGCTGGCGGCTTGGCGGGCCAGGACCTGCGGCCGGCGCCGCGCCAACGGGGTGACCATAGGGCCGAACACCAGCTTCTCCGTCCTGAGCGCGACGGCCGCGCAGCACGTCCACACGTCGGCGATCGCGACTACCTGCTCGCCGTACTGCAGGTGGTCCCAGACGAAGAAGCCGTCCCACCCGGCAGCCTCTGCGCGGGCGGCCAGCTCCCCGACCACCCGTGGGTCGGCGAGGGCATCGAAGGGGGCGACGAACAGTCCGCGACGCGAGGTCATGGCGACGATCATGCCCAGCGACGTCCCGCCGCGACAGCGGTTGGCGGCCGGGGGCCCGGTATAGCCCGAAATGACTACCGACGCTGGATCTGCTCTGTGGCACCGTAGAGAGACGCACCGGCGGCTGCGAGATGGATCGACCGGGAGGAGCCGTCATGATCGCAGGGACGCAGACGGACTCAGACTTCGCGTTCGCCGGGGTCGCCACGCCTGAGGCAGAGGCGACGACCGCGGTCCGGGCACGCGCGAGGGGGCCGCATCCGCTCGGGGCCCTGGCGGGCCTGTTGGGCACCTGGAAGGGCCAGGGCTTCAACGCCATCTGGCGGCCGCACCACCCGGCCGGTCAGCAGGACCGCTTCCTCGAGCTGAACATGACGGACGAGACGCTGGTCTTCACCCGCATCAACGGGCCGATACCCAACCGCGGGCTGGCCATGGCTGACATCGACATGTTCGGCCTGACCTACATGCAGCAGATCAGCGAGGCGAGCACCGGCGCGGGGCTGCACATCGAGCCCGGCATCTGGGCCCGGGTGCCGCGCACCAGCGACCCCAGCGAGCCGGCGTCGGTGGTGCGGATGGCGTCGATCCCGCACGGCACGGTCATCCTGGCGCAAGGGGTCGCCGAGGTGCAGCCGGGAGAAGCTCCGCAGATACCGGACAACAACATCCTGCCGTTCTTCTTCGGCAGCCCGGGACCGGCGAACAACGCCTTCCACTCGGTGGCCCAGACCTTCTCCGAGCTGCAACTCTCCCAGGCGACCCAGTTCCGCTTCGTGGCTCCGGGGGTGACGCAGAAGATCGTGAAGAACCCCAACAGCGTGCTCCAGCACGCGCTCAAGGCTTCGCTGCAAGGCACCACGATGAAGAGCCTGACGACCCTGCACGTGGCGACCAGCCACAGCGTCATCAAGGCCGGCGGCGGGAGCGCCAACACCGCGTTCCTGACCACGAGCGGCAGCCCTCCCGGAGGCAACGCCAGGGCGACGCAGACTGAGGCGACCTTCTGGATCGAGACCATCGCCGGCACCGGCGGCCAACCTGACAGGCACCAGCTGCAGTACACCCAGCGGGTGATGCTCGACTTCAACGGCATCCACTGGCCCCACGTGACCGTCGGCACGCTGCTCAAGCAGTAGGCAGCCTCCCGTGCATCGGCTCTCCAGACGGTGGCTGGTCGCGCCGGGCGTCGCTGTGCTCGTGGCACTCGCGGTCGTGGTGTGGGGCGGGTACGCCGCCGGGTGGGCCTGGACCGGACTGTCCTCCCGGGTGACGCTGTGGGACTGGTTGGAGGTCCTCGCCCTGCCGGTCACCGTCGGCCTGCTCCCACTGATGCTGCGCCACCGCGAACGCCTGGGTCGGAGCCACCTGACGGCAGCCGCCGTCGCCCTCGGTGCCTTTGCCGCGTTGGTGCTGGCCGGCTATCTGGTCCCCCTGCCGTGGACGGGGTTCACCGGCAACACCCTGTGGGACTGGCTGACCCTTGCCCTGCTCCCCCTCGTGCTCGCCACCTCCACGCTGTGGCGTCCACCGCCGCGCTGGAGGGCCCGCCACGCGGAGCTGCTCGCCCTTGCGGTCGCGGTCGCGGTCACCGTGGTGGTCGCCGGATACGTCGTGCCGTGGCCGTGGACCGGTTTCACCGGCAACACCGCGTGGGACTGGATAAAGCTGCTGCTGCTCCCCGTGCTGCTCCCGATCCTGGTGATGCCGCGCCTGCTGTCGGCCTTCGATGCCTGGATCACCGCTGGCCGGAGCAGGAACAGTGCGAGGGTGGACGCCGTACACCACATGTGACGGGAGCTCTGCTCCGTCTACCCTTGCGCGGACGCTCGCCGACGAGACGGGTCGCGGGCGCAGGAGCAGCGAGAGGGAGGAATCGATCGTGCCGAGCACACCGGGCGGTGCCACCCGACGAGCCAGGCGAATCCCCCGGCCGCCGAAGGCGCCGATGTTGGCGCCCGAGGGAGCCGCCTCGGTCTACACCGACGGCGCCTGCTCCGGGAACCCGGGCCCGGGTGGCTGGGCCTGGGCCATCGACCACAGCACCTGGGCCTCCGGGTCGGAGGCGCCCAGCACGAACCAGCGCATGGAGATCAGGGCGGCGCTCGAGGCAGTGCTCGCCCTCGACGGGCCCTTGCTCGTGGTCAGCGACTCCACCTACGTCGTGAACTGCTTCCGCGACCGTTGGTGGGCCGGCTGGCTCGCCCGCGGCTGGGTCAACTCGCAGAAGAAGCCGGTCGCCAATCGCGACCTGTGGGAACCGCTCGTCCATGCCGTCAACGAGCGGGGCGACGTGGCCTTCCACTGGGTCAAGGGCCACTCCGGCCACGAGATGAACGACTTCGTCGACCGCCTCGCGGTCGCCGCCTGCGTCACTCCGGGGCCGGCCTGACCCGAGAACGGTCATCCGGCCTGAGGTGGCTGCGGGACTCAGTGCGGAGACACCAGCCGGGACTCGTAGGCGGCGACGACGACCTGGGCTCGGTCCCGGAGGCCG
>Ga0308175_100003998_pt1 | contig 10293 bp, 11 predicted proteins | sample PhyCR1_3_FD_203893 | JGI IMG/M metagenome (GOLD analysis project Ga0308175, IMG submission 203893) | Soil microbial communities from UC Gill Tract Community Farm, Albany, California, United States - DLSLS.C.R1 | ecosystem: Environmental > Terrestrial > Soil > Agricultural land | place: USA...
TCACCGAGCTCGAGCGGACGGAAGGTGTCCACCATGACGGCCAGCTCGTCGAAGAAGTGGACACCGATAGAGCCCTCGGTCGCCCCCGGCTGCGGGCCGTGCGCGTGGCCGCCCGGGTGGACCGAGACCGACCCCTTGCCGATGCCGGAACCCTTGCGGGCCTCGTAGTCGCCGTCGACGTAGAACATGATCTCGTCGCTGTCCACGTTGGAGTGGTAGTAGGGCACCGGGATCGACAGCGGGTGGTAGTCCACCTTGCGCGGCACGAAGTTGCAGATGACGAAGTTGAAGCCCTCGAACACCTGGTGCACGGGCGGCGGCTGGTGCACCCGACCGGTGATCGGCTCGAAGTCACGCACGTTGAACGCGTAGGGGTACAGGCAGCCGTCCCACCCCACGACGTCGAGCGGGTGGAAGGGCAGCGTGTGGATGGTGCCCACGATCCCCGACGGCCCGTTGCCGCGGTGCTTGATGTACACCTCGGTCTGGTCGCCCGCCCTCGCCCCCACGTCCTCGGAGAGCAGCGGTCCCGTGGGCGGGCGCAGGTCGCGCTCGCAGTACGGGGCGTGCTCGAGGAGCTGGCCGTAGCGTGACAGGTAGCGCTTGGGTGGCGAGATGTGGCTGTTGCCCTCGATGCAGTAGGCGCGCAGCGGGTCCTTGGCGGAGCGCCTGGGGATCCACCGGTGCGTCGTCGCCCTCGGGATCACCAGGTAGTCGCCCTCGGCGACGTCGAACGCGCCGAAGACCGTCTCCACGCGCGCCCTGCCCCGCTCGACGTAGACGCACTCGTCGCCGATCCCGTTGCGGTACCACGGGCTGGGAGCCCCGGCCACGGCATACGAGATGCGCACGTCGCCGTTGCCCAGCACGAGCCGCCGCCCCGTCACCACGTCCGTGTTCTTGACGCTCTTGGCGTCGAACAGGTCGTGAAGCCTCAGGTGGCGCGGCGTCAACGGGTGGTTCGGGGCGGTAGACAGGTCACGGATCGCCCACTCGCGGGCCCCCACGATGGTCGAGGGGATGTTGCGGTGGTAGAGCAGTGAGGAGTCCGAGGAGAACCCCTCCTCGCCCATCAGCTCCTCGTAGTACAGCTCCCCCTGCTTGCCCCGCCCTGCTGGGCGACGGTGCTGGGTGTGTCGCTTGGGCGGGATGCTGCCCATCGACTGGTAGTACGCCACGCCACGCCTCCGTCTCCGTCCGCTGACCGGACCCGCATCCTGGGCTCCGCGACCCGCAGGTCCTCAGCGACACCCTATGGGTAGCCTGCGGGGCATGACACCGACGTCGGGGGCCGCGGCCGAGCCGGCCGAGCGCGCCCTGTTCGAGTCGCTTATCGACGATGCCGCCGTCTTCCCTCCGGCGCGCACCCCGCTGGCGGAGGCCGTGCGGTTGCACCGCGAGCACCGCACGAGTGGGTATGCCGCGTTCGTGGGTCCGCTGCTCGTGCCGGCCTCCAGCGCGGCCGAGCTGGTTTCCCTCGTGGGGCAAGGTGATCCGTTGCAGGTGTCGGTGATCGGGCGCCCGGGGACCCCGCTGGCGGACGTGGTGGGGGCGGTGGACACGCTGCGGAGGTCGGCCGCTGTCGAGGTCGTCGGCGCCGAGGTCGGGTGGGCGCCGCAGTGGCGCGACGCCGCACTTGACGGCCTGCCCCTCACGCTCGAGGTGCCGCGCGGCGCGGCCCAGGCCGAGGCCGTCGCCGACGTGGCCGCGGACGCCTCGGACGCCGTCCGGCTGCAGGCCAAGTTCCGCACCGGCGCGACCGAGACGTGGGCGTGGCCGGACGAGGTCGAGCTGGCCACCTTCATCCGCACCGCCATCGACCACGACCTCGGCTTCAAGCTCACCGGCGGGCTGCACCACGCCGTCCGCACGATCGTCACCGACGACCCGCTGCAGGCCCAGCACCACGGGCTGCTCAACGTCGTCACCGCCGTCCGGTGGGCGCTCAACGGAGAGGACGTGGAGGAGCTGGTTCCGCTTCTCGCAGAACGCGACCCGTCCGTCGTGGTCGCCCACGTCACCCGCATGAGCGTCGCCGACGCCTCGATCGTGCGCGCCTTCTTCACCGCCTACGGCTGCTGCCGCGTGACCGACCCTGTAGATGAGCTGACCGCCCTCAACCTCGTCGAGGAGACCTGATGCCTGCGCCGGCCACCACCTGGCTCGACCTGCCCGCCGACCACCCCTTCGGCGTGCACAACCTGCCCTACGGGATCTTCTCGGCGAAGGACCTGGCGCCGCGGGTCGGGGTGCGCATCGGCGAGCACGTCCTCGACGTGGGCCGGTGCGCCGAGCTGGCAGGGATGGAGTCGGGGGAGGTCTGGCTGGCCCCGAGCCTCAACCTCTTTCTGTCGCAGGGGCGCCAGGCGTGGGGTGCCGCCCGCGAGTGGCTGACCGAGCAGCTGACCAACGAGATGCACCGGGACAACGTCGAGTCCGCCCTCGTGCCGCTCGCAGGCGTGACACTGCACCTGCCCTTCGAGGTGGCCGACTACGTCGACTTCTACGCGAGCGAGCACCACGCCAGCAACGTCGGCAAGCTGTTCCGGCCAGACTCCCCTGCCCTGCCGCCGAACTGGAAGCACCTGCCCATCGGCTACCACGGCCGCGCCGGCACGGTCGTCGTCTCGGGCACCGAGGTCGTGCGGCCCACCGGGCAGCGCAAGGCTCCGGGCGACGCCGAGCCGGTCTTCGGCCCCAGCACCCGGCTCGACATCGAGGCCGAGCTGGGCTTCGTCGTGGGTGGCGCGACCGCGATCGGCACCCGGGTCTGTGTGGACGAGGCCGACGACCACCTCTTCGGGGTGGTGCTCCTCAACGACTGGAGCGCACGCGACATCCAGGCGTGGGAGTACGTCCCGCTGGGCCCGTTCCTCGGCAAGTCCTTTGCCACGACGATCTCCCCCTGGGTGGTGACGCTCGACGCGCTCTCGGCGGCCCACGTGGCCGTCCCCGGCCAGGACCCCGAGCCGCTGCCCTACCTGCGTGGTGACCACCCGGCATACGGCCTGGACGTCCACGTCGAGGTCGAGCTGAACGGCACGGTGGTCTCCACCCCGGAGTTCCGCGACGTGTACTGGTCACCCGCGCAGATGCTGGCGCACCTCACGGTCAACGGCGCCTCGCTGCGGGACGGCGACCTGTTGGGGTCGGGCACCATCAGCGGCGAGCAGAGGGACACGCGCGGCAGTCTCCTCGAGCTGTCCTGGAACGGCGACGAACCGGTGCAACTGGCGGACGGGTCCACCCGCGGCTTCCTCGAGGACGGTGACACGGTGGTCCTGCGGGCCTGGGCGCCCGGCCCGGACGGCACCCGCATCGGGCTGGGCGAGGCGGCCGGACGCATCAGCCCGTCGCGCTGACGGACCGGTCAGGTCAGCGCTGCTGGACCCGCTGCTGGCGGCCCACCACGACGTTGGTCGCGGCGATCTTGTCGTGCAGGGCCTGGCGCTTGTCGTCCCAGGCCGGCCACAGCAGGTCGAGCACCGACGCCAGGCCGGTGAGGTAGCTGACCCCGGGCACGAACCCGAAGAGCCCCAGCACCACCTGCAACATCGCGCGACGCGCCGCAGTGCCCACCGAGAGCACGCCCGGGCGCTCCCGGAGCCGGACACTCAGGCCCAGCACCAGCTTGCCCGGCGTAGCGCTGAGCCGGCTGAGGAAGAGCACCTGGTAGCCGAGCTGGACCGCGGCCGTGACCACGACGAAGGCGACCAGCGCCGACCAGTTGATGTCCGACAACGAGAGCGTCGGCAGGCTGCTGCCGGACTCCAGCGCCCGGCTGACCTCGTCGATGAGCGGGCCGAAGGCTCGCACGTACAGCCAGCCGGCGAGGACCATGACGATGAGCAGCTGGACCAGTCCGTCGAGGACGAACGCGCCGACGCGGCGGCCGTAGCTCGCGAGCTGCTGCCCGTCAGGGGTCGTCGGCTGGCCCGGGAGGCCGTGCGGTGCAGGCTGGTTCCAGCCGCCCTGCTGCGGCATGCCGGGGAAGTGCTGCTGGTGCGGCGTGGGCTGCTGGGCGGTGGGCGCCTGCCAGCCACCGGCCTGCTGCGGCCCGCTGCCGTATGCCGCGCTGCCCTGGGGCTGGCCGCCCGCCGTTCCCTGAGGGGTCACCGCCCCCTGCCCCGTGGGGCGGGTGCTCCGCGGCGTCGTGTGCGAGGTCCACACCACGCCGTCGAAGTAGCGCAGCTGGGCGGCGTCCTGCGGGTCGTCGTACCAGCCGGGGCTCGAGGGCGTGCTCATGCCGCATAGCCTCTCACCGTGGCCGCGCCCCGCCGCGCACCGGCCCTGCGTGGGCTGCCCACGACAGGCGCGACGCCCGGCTCGACCGCACGAGGTGGGCCGGGGGTCGGGTGCAGCGTCACAGGTTGCCGCGCGCGTCCTGCTCTCGCTCGATCGCCTCGAAGAGCGCCTTGAAGTTGCCCTTGCCGAAGCCGAGCGAGCCGTGCCGCTCGATGATCTCGAAGAACACCGTGGGCCGGTCGCCCAGCGGCTTGGTGAAGATCTGCAGCAGGTAGCCGTCCTCGTCCCGGTCCACGAGGATCTTGCGCTTCTGCAGCTCCTCGATCGGCACGCGCACCTGCCCGATGCGGGCCCGCAGCTCGTCGTCCTCGTAGTAGGAGTCGGGGGTGTCGAGGAACTGGACCCCGTTGTCACGCAGCTGGTCGACGGTCGCGAGGATGTCGTTCGTCGCGAGCGCGAGGTGCTGGGCCCCGGGGCCGTTGTAGAAGTCGAGGTACTCGTCGATCTGGCTCTTCTTCTTCGCGATCGCCGGCTCGTTGAGCGGGAACTTCACCCGGTGGTTGCCGTTGGCGACGACCTTGGACATCAGCGCGGAGTAGTCGGTGGCGATGTCGTCACCGATGAACTCGGCCATGTTCACGAAGCCCATGACCTTGTTGTAGAAGGTCACCCACTCGTCCATCTTGCCGAGCTCGACGTTGCCGACGATGTGGTCGAGCGCCTGGAAGAGCCGCTTCGGCGCACCCTCGCGCTTCACCCAGGTCGACTGTGCTGCAACGTATCCCGGCAGATAGGGACCTTGGTAGGTCTTGCCGTCGACCTCGCGCTGGACCAGCGTGTGGACGGTCTCGCCGTACGTGGCGACCGAGGCGATGCGGACGGTGCCGTGCTCGTCGGTGAGGTTCTCGGGCTCGCGCACGACGCGCGCGCCGGCCGACTTCGCCTGCGCGACGCACTTGTCGACGTCGGGCACCTCGAGGGAGATGTCGACCACGCCGTCGCCGTGCTTGGCGTGGTGGGCGATGAGTGAGCTGTCGGGGCTGACCGCGCCGTTGAGGACGAAGCGGATCGAGCCGGAGCGCAGCACGAACGACTTGTGGTCGCGCTCGCCGTTCTCCGGGCCGCGGTAGGCCTCGAGCTCCATCCCCCACGCGGACTGGTAGTAGTGCGCCGCCTGGGTCGCGTTGCCCACGACGAAGACGATCGCGTCCCAGCCGGTGACCGGGAACGGGTCCTTGGTCTCGTCGTAGTCGACGAGGCCGACGAGCCGCTTGAGCTGCTCGACGTCGAGGTCGGCCGCGCGCTCCTGTGGGGTCAGGTCGATGGTGGTGTCCGTCATGGTGGGAAGGGTGCCGTTCGCACCCTTCAATGTGCAACGGTATGCCGCGGCGCTGCACAGTCTGCGCAGAGTGCTCGCCGGATGCGGCTAGCTAGTGGACAATGTGTCCATGAGCCTTGATGACTTGGACGCCCGACTGGTCACGCTGTTCACCGAGCAGCCGCAGATCGGCGTCCTGGGCGCCTCGCGCGAGCTCGGCGTCGCCCGAGGGACCGTGCAGGCACGGCTCGACCGGCTCGCCCGTCGGGGGGTCATCCGGTCCTGGGCACCGCAGCTCGACCCGGCCGCGATGGGCTACCCGGTGTCGGCGTTCTGCACGCTCGAGATCCGGCAGGGCCGCGGCCACTCCCCCGTCGTCGAGCACCTGTCGCGCATCCCCGAAGTGCTCGAGGCGCACACCATCACCGGGTCCGGCGACCTGTTCATCCACGTGGTCGCGCGCGACAACGCCGACCTCCAACGGGTCATCGACGCCGTGGTCGACGACCGGCACGTGGTCCGCGCCAACACTGCGATCTCGCTAGCCACGCGGATCCCGCTGCGCACCCTTCCCCTGGTCGACGCCGCGACCGCCGGACCGTGAGCGTGGCGGCTCAGGCGACGACCGAGCTGACGGCCGCGGCGAAGGCGTCGGGGTCGGCCCAGAACCGGTCACCCGGCTGGCCGGAGGGGGCGTAGACCACCATCTCGTGGAAGCCCGCGGACTCGGCCCGCCCGAGCGCCTCCCTGAACGCCTCGGACGACACGAGCGGCCGCACCTCCCCCCAACCCACGAGCAGGCGCCGGTCGATCGAAGCCGGGTCCCGGCCGATCCGCTGGCAGGCGGCGGTGATCTCGCGGGACTGCCGCTCGACGGCCGCCCACCACTCGGCCGGCCTCATCCCGGCGACGCCGGGCCCGAAGGTCACCCAGCCGTCCCCCTGCCGGGCGGCCAGGTCGAAGCCCTTGCGCCCACCGGCCGCGAGCACGATCGGGGGTGGCAGCCGTCCCGGCGCGTGTGCCGCCGGCAGCACCCCGTCGACGCTGACGACACGCCCCGACCACGAGGACGAGCCGAGCCACAGCGCGCGGACCGCAGAGACCGTCTCGTCGTGTCGAGCCCACAGCTGCGCGTTGTCGAGCACGGCACCGCGGTCGGCCCGGGCGTCCGCGGGCAGGCCGGCGCCCAGGCCGAGCACGAAGCGTCCGTCGGTGAGGTCCTGCAGCGTCGCCGCGTTGCGGGCGAGCACGGTCGGGGAGCGCACCGCCGAGGAGGCGACCAGCGTCCCGAGCCGCAGGCGGGAGGTGACGCCCGCGGCGGCGGCGAGGGTGGTCCACCCATCGGCCCACCAGCGGCCGGCGACGTGCGCGTGGGTCAGGTGGTCGGCGGCATACCCTGCGTCGAAACCGAGGCGCTCGAGCAGCTGCCACGTGTGACGCAGCTCCCGCCACGGCTGCTCCTGCAGCACCAGGGCTCCCAGCCGCATGCCTCACCTCCCGTCGGGACCGCGAGACGAATGCTGTCACCCCGGAGGCGGCCGACGTGCGGGAATCGGCAGAGGTCGTGCCGGTGCCCTAGACCTGGGCGAAGGCCTCCGGGTCGGTGCGCAGCCGGGAGCGGAAGGCCGAGTGCAGCGCCGAGTCGTCCTCCACGGCCTCGGCGTAGTTGCGGTTTGCCCGTCGCTCGAGCCGGGCGGCACGCTCCGGGTCGTCGAGGGCCCCGTCGGCCACCTTGCGTCGGACCTTGGCCACGACGGCGGCCGCGGCCGGGAACCCGAGCCAGCGCAGTCCCGACTCGGTGTCGTCGAGCTGCTCGGTCGACTGCTGCCCGACGGCGTCCAGAACGCCGCCCGACATGGCCAGGTCATGGAACGCGAGCGCTGCGGACAGGTGGCGGTCTCCCTTGGCGGGCGCTGCGCCACCGCGCTGCGTCGCTGCGCGGTTCCAGATCAGGTCGGCATCGCTCATGGCACGCATCATGACAGCCGTTTCCCCGGCCGGCTCGTCCGGCTCAGGACTCGAGTCGGAAGCCGAGCTTGACCGTCACCTGCCAGTGCGCCACCGCTCCGTCGGCGATCTGGCCGCGCACGCTCTTCAGCTCGAACCAGTCGAGGTTGCGGACTGTCCGCGCCGCCTGGCCGACGGCGTTGGAGACCGCCTGCTCGATGCCGTCGGGGGAGGTGCCGACCACCTCGGAGACCGAATAGACATGGTTCGCCATGGTGACCTCGCTCGGCTCTGCCGGGCCGGTGTGGTCCGGATGCGGCAACGGTACTCCCGTGAGGCTCGTCAGCGGCGGGGACGTTGGCCCCGCCCCTTGATGCGCGGCCGTCCACCCGGCCGGCCGGCCCGTGCGGCCCCCGCCCGCGAGCTGAGGAACGGCTGGACCAGCGCCGTCGTGTCCGGGGCCGGTCCGAGGTCGAGCTCGTCACGCAGCAGGGCGACCAGCCCGTGGTAGTGGGTGAGCGCAGCCGACCGGTTGCCGGACGCGAGGAAGATCCGGATGACGGCGCGGTGCGAGGACTCCCGCAGCGGCTCCAGCCGGATGGCACGCAGCGCCGTGTCGAGGGCCTCGACCACGCGGCCGGTGCGGACCAGTGAGTCGACCCGCGCGTCCAGGACCTGGAGCTCGAGGTGGCGCAGCCGCTCCCGCTCGACGGTCACCCAGTCCTCACCCCACTCGGGCAGCAGCTCGAGGTTGCTCGAGGAGCCGAGCATGGTGCCGCCCATCCCGGCGGCGGGGCGCTCGGCCAGCAGGCCGTGGACGTCGACCGTCACCCCGCCGGCCAGCCGCAGGGTGCTCGCGCCCGCGTCGACGAGGGTGCCGACCTGGCGCATCCGCCACAGTGTGGAGCGCAGGTTGGCCGCCCCCTGCGCGGGGGCGAGGTCGGGCCACAGCTGCCGCGCCGTGCGCAGCCGCGGGGCGGCACCGCCTTGCAGCGCGACGTAGGCGAGCAGCCGCTGCACCCCGGGGGCGACGTCGACGACGCCCGCGGGTCCCCTCAGCTCGAAACCCCCGAGGAGCCCGAGGAACCACTGCTCCGGTACGGACAGCACTGCGACCACGCAGACACCTCCAGCTCGAGTGCGCCGCGACCGGTCGCAACCGAACCGCGCGCCACGCTTTTTTGTGCGACCTGCAGGCATGTTGCGCCTGCCCAACCACACCCCTGCGCACTCACACTGAAGGCTGAGACCGCCACCAGCGCGGTCTGCCGGGGGCACCTGTTGGCCACCACCGGCAAATCCCTGCGAACACGTCGATGGTGGCCCGTCCGGCACAACTCGGCATACATCGAATGTCGTAGGCGCTCAAGGACGCTCGGTGACGCCGGCGTGACAGGTCCACGACGCCGCGCATATGACACGGCCACGAGGCCGTTCCCCAGCGGTGACGGAGGCGCGACGCCACGTCTGCCTCCATGGTCCCTGCAACCACACACCGTGGGGAGGGGGTGAACCACCATGACCGCTCTGACCTTCGAAGAGCTCCGTGACGAGTCCGTCGAGCTGCTCCCGTCGCGCGAGACGCTGTCGATGTTCAACTGGGCGAACGTCTCGGCCACCAACCTGGCCATCGCCCAGAACGCCGCGACGCTGCTCTCCTCAGCGAGCGCGCACGCCAACCAGGTCGTGCTCGTCGCCCAGGGCTGAGCCGAGCGCCCAGCTGCCACCACCGGACGCAGGAGAGGAGGGCTGAGCAATGCACGAGCTCTCGATGCGCGAACTCGAGGCGACGGCGGTCGAGCTGCTCCCGGACAGGGAGACGCTCGCACTGTTCAACTTCGCCAACATCACCGCTGTCAACCTCGCCATCGCGGTCAACGCGGCATCCTTGGGATCCGTGGCGATGGCAAACGCGAACCAGACGGTCGCCGTACTGCAGGGGTGACCCAGCCGCAGGTGGGGGCCCGCACCAGCCCGGCCCCCACCAGCCCGCCCGCACCTGCCCGCGACCACAACCGAGGGGAACGAGGACCGTGACCACCGCCACGACGGCGCTGCCCGTGCCCGAGCCGGCCGACCCGGCGCCCCGGTTGGCTCCCGGCACCGTGCTGCTGGGAGAGCTCGAGGGGTCCGGCTTCGCCGAGCCGCACTACCTCGTGGTCCGGTTCGACGGCCAGGTGCTGCACGTCTCGCGGCTGCTGTTCCTGGTCGCGGAGCGACTCGACGGCCGAGACAGCGACGCCGTCGCCGACGAGGTGAGCGAGCTGTACGGCCGCCGGCTCAGCGTGGAGGGCCTGTCCTTCCTCGTGGACCATCGGCTGCAGCCGATGGGACTGGTCGCCGATCCCCACGTGCCGCCCGGCGCCGCCGCCCGCGGCGCCGCCGCCGCGGCCGCGCCCGCCGCCCCACCACGCTCGGACCTGGTACTCGCCCTGAGGTTCCGCGGCACCCTCGTCCAGCCGCGGACCACCCGAGTCGTCGCTCGGGCGCTCTCCCCGCTGTTCCACCCCGTCGTCGTGGCCCTCGCGCTGACCGTCCTGGTCGCCGGCGACGTCTGGCTGGTGCGCACCGCCACCCTGTCCCAGGCCACCGCCGCGGTGCTCCAGGCGCCCGTCCTCGTGCTCGCGCTCCTCGGGCTGCTGCTGCTGTCGACCCTCTTCCACGAGTTCGGGCACGCGGCTGCCTGCCACCGGGGCGGCGCCCGCCCGGGTGGCATCGGGGTGGCGCTCTACGTCGTCTACCCCGCCTTCTTCACCGACGTCACGCAGTCCTACCGGCTGGGG
>Ga0308175_100003999_pt1 | contig 10292 bp, 9 predicted proteins | sample PhyCR1_3_FD_203893 | JGI IMG/M metagenome (GOLD analysis project Ga0308175, IMG submission 203893) | Soil microbial communities from UC Gill Tract Community Farm, Albany, California, United States - DLSLS.C.R1 | ecosystem: Environmental > Terrestrial > Soil > Agricultural land | place: USA...
TGTGACGTGCCGGGCAGAGCCGCGCATACCTGCCGGTCGTGCCCTAGGTTCTGGAACCAGTGCCCCAGCCCTGAGTGCGAAGGAGCCCCAGCGTGCAGATCGGTGTGCCCCGTGAGACCCGTGCGCGTGAGACACGCGTCGCCGCGACACCCAAGACCGTCGAGCAGCTCGTCGGCCTCGGCTACGACGTCGTGGTGGAGGCCGGGGCGGGCGAGGCGGCCAGCTTCTCCGACGAGGCGTATGCCGTCGCCGGCGCCCGCGTGGTCACCACCGGAGAGGCGTGGGGCTCGGAGGTCGTCCACAAGGTCAACCCGCCGACCGATGCGGAGATCTCGTTGCTGCGGCCCGGGACCGTCCTCGTCTGCCTCCTGGCGCCAGCACTCAGCCCCGAGCTCGTGGAGAGGCTGCGCGCCGCCGGGGTGACCGCGATGGCCATGGACGCCGTGCCCCGGATATCCCGTGCGCAGTCCCTCGACGTCCTGTCCTCGATGGCCAACATCGCCGGATACCGCGCCGTCGTCGAGGCCGCCCACCGGTTCGGGTCGTTCTTCACCGGCCAGGTGACGGCAGCCGGCAAGGTGCCCCCCGCCAAGGTCCTGGTCGCGGGCGCCGGTGTGGCGGGTCTCGCGGCGATCGGGACCGCACGATCCCTTGGCGCCATCGTGCGCGCGACGGATGCCCGCGCCGAGGTGGCCGAGCAGGTTGAGTCCATGGGGGCGGACTTCCTGGCGGTGCAGCTGCCGGAGGTCGACGCCGCCGCCTCGTCGAGCGACGGCTACGCCCGGGAGATGGGTGAGGAGTTCAACCGCCGGGCGGCCGAGCTCTACGCCTCTCAGGCACCCGACGTCGACATCATCGTCACGACGGCGCTCATCCCGGGCCGCCCTGCACCGCGCCTCATCACCGCGGAGATGGTCGCCTCGATGAAGCCGGGATCGGTGGTCGTCGACATGGCTGCCGCAAACGGTGGGAACGTCGAGGGCTCCGTCGCCGACGAGGTGGTCGTCACCGGCAACGGCGTGACGATCATCGGCTACACCGACCTCGCGGCCCGGCTCCCGACGCAGGCCTCCCAGCTCTACGCCACGAACCTCGTCAACCTGATGAAGCTGCTGACCCCGGGCAAGGACGGGCGGCTCGTGCTCGACTTCGACGACGTCGTCCAGCGCAACATGACCGTCGCCCGGGACGGGGAGCTGCTCTGGCCCCCGCCCGCGATCCAGGTCAGCGCGGCACCCGTGGCCAAGCAGCCGGCACACGGCACGGAGGTCGTCAAGGAGCCTCCACGACCCCGCGACCCGCGCCGGAGGTACGTCGCGATGGCGATCGGCGCGGCAGTGTTCGCGGCCGTCGCAGCGGTCTCGCCGACCAGCTTCCTGGGCCACTTCACGGTCTTCGCGCTCGCCGTCGTCATCGGCTACTACGTCATCGGGAACGTGCATCACGCCCTGCACACCCCGCTCATGTCGGTGACCAACGCCATCAGCGGCATCATCGTCGTGGGCGCGCTGCTCCAGCTCGGCGGGGCACGTCCGTCGATGAGCTCGGGCGTGGTGATCGTCGTGCTGGCCTTCGTGGCCACCCTGATCGCGAGCATCAACATCTTCGGTGGCTTCACCGTGACCCGGCGCATGCTCACGATGTTCAGGAAGGGCTGAGCCGTGACCGACGTCAGCACCTCGCTCATCCAGGCGGCCTACATCGTCGCGGCGCTGCTGTTCATCATGTCGCTCGCCGGCCTTTCGAAGCACGAGACGGCCAAGGACGGCAACGTCCTCGGGATGGTCGGCATGGGTCTCGCCCTCGTCGCCACGCTCTGGCTCTCGCTGCGCAACGCTCCGTGGGGCAACGTCGTGGCCGTCTTCGTCGCCATGGCGATCGGCGCCGCGATCGGCATCTGGCGTGCGCGCCGCGTCGAGATGACCGGCATGCCCGAGCTCATCGCCATGCTGCACTCCTTCGTCGGAGCAGCGGCGGTGCTGGTGGGGCTCAACACCTTCATCGCGGCGAGCGGCGCCGGCGACTCGGTGCACCTCGTCGAGATCTTCCTCGGCGTCTTCATCGGCGCCGTCACGTTCACCGGCTCGATCGTCGCCTTCCTCAAGCTGTCGGCGCGCATCTCGAGCCGGCCGCTGATGCTGCCGGCACGCCACTGGCTCAACCTGGCGGCGCTCGTCGTGTCCGCCGGTCTGCTGGTCTGGTTCGTGGCGGGTGACTCACTGGTGCCGTTGCTCGTCATGACGGCGATCGCGCTGGCCTTCGGCTGGCACCTCGTCGCCTCCATCGGCGGCGGCGACATGCCGGTCGTCGTGTCGATGCTCAACAGCTACTCCGGGTGGGCGGCGGCTGCAGCCGGCTTCATGCTCGGCAACGACCTGCTGATCGTCACCGGAGCCCTCGTCGGGTCCTCCGGTGCCTACCTCTCGTACATCATGTGCAAGGCGATGAACCGGTCGTTCGTCTCGGTCATCGCCGGCGGGTTCGGCTCGGACGGTGCCGTGTCCGACTCGGACGTCGACTACGGCGACCACCGGGAGACCAACGCCGCCGAGGTCGCGGAGCTGCTGAAGGACGCCTCGTCCGTCGTCATCACCCCCGGCTACGGCATGGCGGTGGCGCAGGCGCAGTACCCGGTTGCCGACCTCACCTCCAAGCTGCGTGAGCGTGGGGTCGAGGTGCGGTTCGGCATCCACCCGGTGGCGGGCCGCCTGCCCGGCCACATGAACGTGCTGCTGGCGGAGGCGAAGGTGCCCTACGACATCGTGCTCGAGATGGACGAGATCAACGACGACTTCCCCGACACCGACGTCGTGCTCGTCATCGGCGCGAACGACACGGTCAACCCGGCGGCTGCCGAGGACCCCAGCTCGCCCATCGCCGGCATGCCCGTCCTCGAGGTCTGGAAGGCCAAGGAGGTCGTCGTCTTCAAGCGCTCGATGGCCGCCGGCTACGCAGGCGTCCAGAACCCCCTCTTCTTCCGCGAGAACTCCGTCATGCTCTTCGGCGACGCCAAGGAACGCGTCGAGGACATCATCAAGGCGCTCTGAGCGCCCGGCGGCCGCCACCCGGTCGCGAAGACCCGCCGCCGCTCGGATCCTGCTCCGTTTTGGGGAGCAGTTTCCGAGCGGCGTGGGGGTTTGTGCGGGAGCTTGCGTATCGGATCCTGCTCCGTTTTGGGGAGCAGTTTCCGAGCGACGCGGGGATTGGTGCGGGTGTTGGCGTATCGGATCCTGCTCCGTTTTGGGGAGCAGTTTCCGAGGCACAGGGGACTGTCCGAGGGTGGTGGCACCATCAACGGACACGGGGAGGTGGCGTCGATGAGTGGGACGGACAGCAGGGGCAGCAGCCAGCAGCATGGTGGCGGCAGGGCGGAGGACGAGCCGTTCGACGGGGCCCGCTTCATCGTCCGAGCCAGGCGGATGGCTGACCTCAGCCAACGGGAGCTTGCGGAGGCCATCGGACTCTCCAGGGCCACGGTCGGCCGCCTCGAGTCCGGAGCAGCAAGGGTCGACACCATGACGCTCTCGGTGATCCTGGAGCAGGCGGGCCTGCGCCTTGCCGTCGTCGACGGGGACGGGCAGGAGGTGACGCCGATCCCTTCGGACGTGCTGCGCGACCACGGAGGCCGGCGCTTTCCCGGCCACCTGGATGCCAGACCACCTCTGGAGGCGCCCGCCGACCGGGTCGACTCCCGTCGAGGAGGGCCGCCCGCTCGAGGGTGGTACCACCAGCGTCCCGCGCGCGCCTACCGCCGTGGACGCCAGGGAGTGCCGCTGGACCATCCCACCGAGAGCGGACTGCGTGACAGCAAGCAGCTCGCCCGCGAGCGGGTGCTCGCGGCGGCGCGAGCGCGTCACCAGGTGGCCCTCGATCCGGAGTGCGCGTGCCTCGACGCGTGCTTCGAGCGTGCCTGCCTGGCTGTCTGCCCGTGCCAGTGCGAGCCCGACAGACGCTTCGGCCATAGGTCACCTCAGCTCCCGGAACCGGAGTAGACGGCGGTGGGCGCAGCCACGGCGCCGTGAACGCGACAGCGCCGCCCGTGTGGCCACGGGCGGCGCTGCGTGTGCGTTCGGTGTCGGACGGCTCAGCGCTCGCCGACCACCTCGGGGGCCTCTTGGGCCCGCCCTTCGTCGACGCCCCTCCCGACGTTGCTGTGCGACCGGGAGTAGGTGAAGTAGATGAGGAAGCCCAGCGCCATCCACACGACGAACCGGATCCACGTCTCGAGCGAGAGGTTGAGGACCAGGTAGAAGCACGCCAGAGCCGAGAGCCAAGGAACCACCGGGTTGCCGGGCACGCGGAACGAGCGCTTGAGGTCGGGGCGGCGCTTGCGCAGGATCGGCACGGCGAGCGAGACGAGCAGGAAGGCGGTCAGCGTGCCGATGTTGACCATCTCTTCCAGCGTGCCGATCGGCGTGAGCGATGCCGTGAGCGCCACGACCGTGCCGATGATCAGCGTCAGGCGGACCGGCGTGCCCGTCTTGGGGTTGGTGCGGCCGAGGTTGGAGGGCAGCAGGTTGTCGCGGCTCATGGCGAAGGTCACGCGTGTGGCGCCGATGAGCAGCGTCATCACGACCGTGGTCAGGCCGGCGACGGCGCCCGCCGCGATGACCGTGGCGAAGCCGTCCTTGCCGATGTGCACGAAGGCGTTGGCGAGAGCTGCCTTCGGGTCGATCTGGTCGTACTTCTGCATGCCGGTCAGGACCAGTGCGACCGCCATGTAGAGCACGGTGCAGATGATGAGCGAGCCGATGATCCCGCGCGGGAGATCGCGCTGCGGGTTCTTGGCCTCCTCGGCAGTGGTGGCGACGACGTCGAAGCCGATGTAGGCGAAGAACACCAGCGCCGCCGCCGACATGATCCCCATCACTCCGAAGGTCGCCGGGGTCATGCCGCTGATGAGCTGGATGAGCGGGGTGCTGAGTCCCTCCGCCGCCTTGCCGGGCTGGCTGGGCGGGATGAACGGCGTCCAGTTGTCGCGGTTGACGAAGAAGAGCCCGGCGACGATGACGAACAGGACGATGAAGAGCTTGATCGCGACGAGCACCAGGTTGACCCGCAAAGACTCCTTGATGCCCTTGGCGACGAGCAGGGTCAGGACGGCAGCCAGGACGAAAGCGGGAAGGTCGAAGTGTGATCCGGGCCCGATCGAGGCAGGCCATGTCACCCCGAGCTGGCCCAGCAGCGTGACGAGGTAGGTCGACCAGCCCTGGGCGACGACGCTCGCGCCGAGCATCAGCTCGAGGAGCAGGTCCCAGCCGATGATCCACGCGACGAGCTCACCGAGCGTGGCGTAGGAGAAGGTGTAGGCCGAGCCGGAGATGGGGACAGTCGAGGCGAACTCGGCGTAGCAGAGCGCGGCGAGCCCGCAGACGAGGGCACCGACGACGAACGAGAAGACGACCGACGGCCCGGCGTAGGCCTGAGCGGCCTTGCCTGCGACCGTGAAGATGCCTGCGCCGATGATGACGCCGATGCCGAAGACCGTCAGGTCCAGGGCGCTGAGCGTTCTCTTGAGCTGGTGGTCGGCGTCGTGGGCCGAGGCCATCGTCGCCTCGATCGACTTGGTGCGAAACACGCTCATGGTGACCTCCGAGCAGGTCGGGTGACGGCGGATCATCACAAACTAGCGGGGCACGTCATCGACGGCGACCCCCAGGCCGTCAGGCGGCAGTCGGTCGGCCGTCGATGGAGCGTCAGTCGTCGGAGCGCCGGCTCTCCCGGGAGGGCCAGATGGGCCCGGTGTCGGCGCCGCGGCGGCGCCGCTTGAGGTCCTCGCTCTCGTAGACCGTCTCGGGACTGCCCTCGGGCCGTCGGGTCTGCCGTCGTGCCGGCCGCTGGATCGGCATCGCCCGGGAGTAGGAGTCGAGCCGGTCGGACGTCGGGTTGTGGACGGCATCGACGTCGGGGAACCCGCTCTCGAGCTCGCCCAGCCCGTCGAAGTCCTCGTCACCGGGCGGCGGGACGATGTGGAAGATCTCGGCGCAGATGTCCCGGTAGGTCCGGTCGGGGTTGGGCACCCACTTCACCTCGCGCAGGGCCTGGTCCTGGCCGGCGCTCTCCAGCACGAACTTGCCGTAGCCGAGGAACTGGCCCGGGATCGACCGGACGTAGCTCATGTCGGTGACCTTGAGCAGCGGCATCATCGCGACCTTGTGCGTGACGAGCCCGTAGCGCAACAGCAGCCGCTTGTCGGTGGCCACGAACCAGTTGTGGCTCCAGTCGACGAGGCACCAGACGAGGCGGGCGAGCACCGCGAGGAAGAGCCACCAGAACGCGGTGCCGACCATCTCGGTCGACTTGGTGACGTTGGAGTCGACCCAGATCGCGGCGACGAAGGCGAGCGTCGTGGTGGCGACAGGTTCGGCGAGCTTCACCCAGTGCGCACGCACGGCGGTGACGAGCCGTTCGCCCGGGAGCAGGATCGGGGCCAGCCCCGCCGGGACCTCCGTGCTCCTGAGCAGCGCCATGGGATCAGTCTGCTCGCGTCACCGGTTGAGCAGGGAGTTGAAGAACCGGAGGATCGCGTCGAAGCCGTCGACGAGGACGCCCCAGATGTTGCGCACGATGTCCGCCGCCTTGTCCGGGGAGGTGAAGACGGCGTAGACGAAGAACGCGAGCACGAAAATCAGGATGATCTTCTTGACCTTGGGGCCCATGGTGTGTCGCTCCTTGGAGGGAAGGTGCTGGCGCTGCCCTGACAGCCCCACGGCACAGGGGTGCGCCCAGTGTGCCGTATGGGGCCTTTGTGGCCCGGGAGGCGGGACAGCGTGTCCTCGCCGGGGCAGACGCCGCGCCACGAGCCACCGTCACGGCGCGGCTATCCTCCTCGCGTGTCCCGAACGCCGACGTATGCCGCCGAGCTGCGTGCCGCCCTGAGCCGGGTCGTGCGCGGGGTCGACGAGCGGGACCTGGCCCGGGCCACCGAGGCACTGGTGTCGCGCTACCGCTCGGTGGGCCCGGCCTCGACGCCGATCCTCGCCTCCGACGTCCACGTGGCGGCGTATGCCGCCTACCGGATGCCGGCGACCCACGCCGCACTGTCTCGGGCGCTGGAGGCGGTGGCGCACCGGGGCCTGCAGCCGCGCTCGCTGCTCGACCTCGGCGGCGGCACGGGGGCAGCGGCCTGGGCGGCTGCAGCCGCCTTCCCCTCGCTCGAGTCGGTCACGGTGCTCGACCAGGTCGAGGCCGCGCTGGCCCTCGGGCGCGAGCTCGTCGCGGACGCGCCCTCACCGGCGCTCGCCGGTGCGACGTTCGCGCGGGCCCGGGCCGGTGCCTGGCCCGACGCCGGTGCCGACCTCGTCACGGTGTCGTACGTCCTCAGCGAGCTCGACGAGGGCCAGCAGGACGCGTTGGTGGCCGATGCCATGCACCGCGGACAGGCCGTCGTCGTGGTCGAGCCCGGCACCCCGGACGGCTACGCGCGGGTGATCCGCGTGCGGTCCGCCCTTCTCACCGCCGGTTGGTCCCTGCTCGGCCCCTGCCCGCACGAGGCGGAATGCCCTCTGCAGCAACCCGACTGGTGCCATTTCGCTGCACGCGTCAACCGGTCGGCGGGGCACCGGCGGATCAAGGGGGCGGAGCTGTCCTACGAGGACGAGAAATTCTCGTGGGTTGCCGCGGTCGCGCCTGGGATGCTGGATTCAACGACGGCGCAAGCGGATTCGGGTCGCATCCTCCGGCATCCCTTGAAGCGCAAGGGACTCGTGGAGTTCCAGGTGTGTCGACCCGACGGCACCGCCGGCCGGGAGGTCGTCTCGAAGAAGGCGGGGGAGCGGTACCGGAGGGCGCGCGACGCCGAGTGGGGCGACACGCTGCCCTGAGCGGACGGCATACGCAATCGGTCAGACGACGCCGTAGAGGCGGTCACCGGCGTCGCCGAGCCCGGGGACGATGTAGCCCTTCTCGTTGAGCTTCTCGTCGATGGTGCCGAGCACGACCTTGACCGGGATGTCACTTTCGGAGAGCTCCTCCTCGAGGTGCCTGATGCCCTCGGGAGCGGCGAGGAGGCAGACCGCGGTGATGTCTCGCGCGCCCTTGCTCGTCAGGTAGTCGATCGCCATGACGAGCGTGCCGCCGGTGGCGAGCATCGGGTCGAGGATGAACACCTGGCGCCCGGTGAGGTCTTCGGGCAGGCGGTTGGCGTAGGTGGAGACCTCGAGGGTCTCCTCGTTGCGGATCATGCCGAGGAAGCCCACCTCGGCGCTCGGCAGGAGCTTGACCATGCCGTCGAGCATGCCCAGGCCGGCCCGCAGGATCGGCACGATGATCGGCTTCGGGTTGGACAGCTTGATGCCCGTGGTGCTGGCGACCGGTGTCTCGATCTCGAACGGCTCGACGCGCACGTCGCGGGTGGCCTCGTAGGCGAGCAGCGTCACGAGCTCCTCCGCGAGGCGCCGGAACGTCGGGCTGTCGGTCCGCTTGTCGCGCAGGTAGGTCAGCTTGTGGGCGATGAGCGGGTGGTCTGCGACATGGACGTCCATGGGTGGAAACTTAGCGCGTGGCCAAAGGATCCGAGACCTCCCGCAAGAGCTCCGTCCCCACGCCGGAGACGTATGCCGGGTGGCTGGGCGAGGCGCTCGAGCTCGCGGCCGCGACGGTCGGCTCGCAGGACGTCCCCGTGGGGGCACTTGTCCTGGACGCCGAGAGCGCGGTCCTCGGTCGCGGCCGCAACGTGCGCGAGGAGATCTGCGACCCGACGGGCCATGCGGAGGTCGTCGCGCTGCGCGAGGCCTCCCGGGCGATCGGCTCCTGGCGGCTGGACGGGTGCACCCTGGTCGTGACGCTGGAGCCGTGCGTCATGTGTGCGGGGGCGGCCATGGCGGCACGGGTCGAGCGCATCGTGTTCGGAGCGTGGGACCCCAAGGCCGGGGCCTGCGGCTCGGTGTGGGACCTGACACGTGACCCGCTTGCGACGCACAACGTCGACGTCGTCGGGGGGGTGCGGGCCGAGGAGTCCGCGGCGCTCCTGGTCGATTTCTTCGAGGGCCGTCGCCTCCGGTAAGGTCTCTCCCGGTGGCGTGTCCGAGCGGCCAAAGGAGCACGCCTCGAAAGCGTGTGTGGGGGTAACTCCACCGTGGGTTCAAATCCCACCGCCACCGCCGCTGACCTGCGGAAACGCCGGTCTGAGCCGAAAAGCTCGGGCCGGCGTTTCCCAGGCTGGTCTCACTCGTGGTCCAGACCCGGGGTCATACGTCCGGCGAACTGCCGGTTCGCGGCCGCTCTACCTCGTTCGCGTGCGCCTCTGCGAGGACGCGGGACATGACCGCCCTGCGCCGGCTCCCGGGGCCGGCCTGGCTGGGTAGGTGCATCGGAGTCTGTGGCTGCTCTGCGCGGTCATGGGGTCGGTGAGCGGCGGCGGTTGAGGTCGTTGTGTCGGCGGGTGAAGATGGCGCGCTGGGTCTCGCTTGGGCTGAGGCTGGCGGCCTGTTGGAACGCGGCGGCGGCCTCGCGGTGCCGTCCAGCACGTTCGAGCAGGTCGGCGTGCACTGCGTGTAGGTAGGGGTAGTCGGCGAGCTGTCCGGTGGTCAGCACCTCACCCAGCACCTCGAGGCCGGCGGCCGGTCCGCGTGCGTAGCCGACGGCGACGGCTCGGTTCAGTTCCACGACCGGGGATGGCCAGATGGAGGCGAGCACGGCGTACAGGTCGGCGATGCGGGCCCAGTCGGTGTCCTGCGGCGAACGGGCCCGGGCGTGGCAGGCGGCGATGCCGGCTTGGATGACATAGGGCCCGAGTGGGCGACCGATCTGCTCGGCCCGGGTCAGGCTGGTCAGGCCGCGACGGATGAGCAGCCGGTCCCATCGACCTCGATCCTGCTCGGGGAGCAGCACCGGCTCGCCGGCCGCGCCGGTCCGGGCCGGCAGCCGGGAGGCCTGCAGCTCCATCAAGGCCAGCAGGCCGTGCACCTCCGGCTCTTGCGGTGCCAGGCTGGCCAGAACGCGGCCCAGGCGCATGGCCTCCAGGCACAGTTCGGGGCGGGCCCAGGAGGTTCCGGAGGTCGCCGCGTACCCCTCGTTGAAGAGGAGGTAGAGGACGTGCAGGACCGACGCAAGCCGTTCGGATGTCTCCTCAGGCGTCGGCAGCTCGAAGCGCACCTCGTTGTCTCGCAACGTCTTCTTGGCGCGGACGATGCGCTGTGCCATGGTCGCCTCCGGCACCAGGAACGCGCGGGCGATCTCGGGGGTGGACAGGCCGGCCAGGCAGCGCAAGGTCAGCGCCACCCGCGCCTCGAGGGACAGCACGGGATGGCAGGCGGTGAACAGCAGCCGCAGCAGGTCATCGCCGACGTGGT